>JAABUZ0100001758.1_pt1 | contig 39345 bp, 36 predicted proteins | sample 5562091 | NCBI WGS metagenome assembly JAABUZ01 (sample SAMN12813069, study PRJNA571459) | rock metagenome | isolation source: Antarctica rocks | place: Antarctica: Victoria Land, Linnaeus Terrace sud | collected 2015-12-21 | reverse complement strand
CACGCTGTCGACATCTACGGCTTGTCGGAGATCATGGGCCCCGGCGTGGCGCAGGAGTGCGTCGACACAAAAGACGGGCTGCACGTGTGGGAGGACCACTTCTACCCGGAAATCATCGACCCGGTCACGATGCAGGTGCTCCCAGACGGCGAGCAGGGGGAACTGGTCTTCACCTCGTTGACCAAGGAGGCAATGCCCATCATCCGGTACCGGACCCGCGACTTGACCCGGCTCCTGCCGGGAACTGCACGGCCGATGCGCCGGATCGAAAAGATCACCGGCCGGACCGATGACATGATCATCCTGCGTGGCGTCAACCTGTTCCCCACGCAGATCGAGGAGCTGATTCTGCGCACCCCGGCGCTGTCCCCGCACTTCCAGTGCGTCCTGCGGCGAAGCGGAGCGCTCGACGACATGACCGTCCGGGTCGAGCGGCGCATTGACGCGAGTTCGGCAGACGCTGCCGCAGCGGGCCGGGACCTGCGCGGACTGATCAAGAGCATTGTCGGCGTGACAGTCGCCGTGGACATCGTCGATCCCGACGCCGTTGAGCGGTCCATGGGCAAGATGCGGCGGGTGATCGACGAGCGCGTCTCCCGTTGACAAGCCGGCCCGCTAGCCGGCGTGTCTGCCCGTCCGCTCGTCGCCCTGATGGAGCACCCGCAAACCTGAGAAGGCCATGCGGGAGATCGCGTCCGCGAGGTCGGCGGGATGGTGGGCGCGTCCGGGCTGGAGCCACTCGGTGAGTGAGTTGATCATGCCGAACAGCAGCCTGGCGGTGACGCCGGGGTCGGCATCCGGGCGTAGGTCGCCCTCGCCGGTCGCCTGCTTCACGAGGTCGGCGACGAGGGCGTCGATACGCCTGCGCCGGACGAGCGCCTGCCGCTCGACCGCGCTGTTGCCGCGAACCCGCAGGAGCAGGGTGACATAGGGCAAGCGTTCAACCAGCACGGCGACGCTGGCTCGCAGCAGGGCGTCCAGTCGATCGACCGCCGGGCCGTCGAGGCTGCGGATCTCCTCGGCCATCTGTTCGAGCCCCTCGAGGGCGTGGTCGAGGGCGAGGCCCAGCAGCGCGTCCTTGCTCTCGACGTGGTGGTAGATCGCCGACTTGGTGATCCCCAGGTGCCGCGCGAGGTCGTCCAGGCTGGTGCCGTCGAAGCCACGCTCGTTGAACACGGCGACCGCACCGGCGAGGACGGTCGAGCGGTCATGGCCGGGGCGGCCTCGCCGACGGCCCTGTGCGGTCGACTCCGACACGGCACCCTCTCACCTCACGAATGTTCATTGACCGCTCTGCGTCGTGATCGACGTGACAGCGCGGGGGATGCCGGCTACGAGCCGGTGAAGGTGGGGCTGCGCTTGTCGAGGAAGGCCCGCACCGCGTCCTGGTGGTCGCGGGTGAGGCCAAGCGCGCTCTGTGCCTTCCCCTCGGCCTCCAGAACTTCGGGCAGGGGCGCGGCCCACGCCTGCCCGATGGCCTGCTTCGCCGCCGCGTACGCAGCGGTCGGGCCGGCAGCCAGCTTGCCGGCGATGGTGGCGACGATGTCGCTGAACTCATCGGGGGGGACGACGCGTCCGACTAGTCCCCAGTCCGCAGCCTGCTCTGCGGTGAACGGCTCGCTCAGCAAAATCAGCTCGCTGGCTCGGGCGGCGCCGATCGCGCGGCTCAACGAGGCCGACAGGCCCGAGTCGAACGTAAGCCCGATGGCGGTGAAGGCGGTGGTGAAGCGGGCTCCGGCCGCGGCGATGCGGACGTCGCACGCCAGCGCGAGTGACAGGCCGGCCCCGGCGCAGGTGCCGTTGATGGCGGCGACGACGGGCTTGGGCATCGTCGCCAACCCCGTGATCACCGGGTTGTAGTGCTCCGTGATGGTGGCGAATGACGTAGTGCTGTCGGTCTCCAGCGCCCCGGCATGCTCGCCAAGGTCCTGGCCCGCGCAGAACACCCGGCCGGTGCCGGTGAGGACGACCGCCCGCACCGCATCGTCGGCGGCCACCCTTGTGACCGCCTCGACGAGCGCCTTCTTGACAACAGCTGTCAGCGACGGTGTCTCGAGCGTGATCGTGGCCAGGCCCGCATCGACCTGGCAGCTGACACCTTTGGCTTGCTCATCAACCTTCGGCATCTATCAGTCCTTGTCCTTCATGAGTCGTAGTCGACCGTGACGGCGTCACTGACGGCGAGCGCCTGGCAGGTCAACACGTACCCCGCATCGAGCTCGGCCTGTTCCAAGGCGTAGTTGCGGCGCATGTGCACCTCGCCGTGCGTAACCAGGGCCCGGCACGTGCCGCAGACGCCACCCTTGCAGGCGAAGGGCAGGTCCGGCCGCACCTTCTGCACCCCGTCGAGCACGGGAACGTCGCGCGCGACAGTCGTCGTCGTGCTCCGCCCGTCGAGGACGGCGGTGACCTCGGCGCCACTGCCTACCGGGACATCGGCGTGCCGCATCTCCACCGGAGGGTCGTCGCCGACGTAGAACAACTCGCGGTGGATCCGCGCGGACTCGACGCCATACTCGCCCAAAACCTGCATTGCGTCGGTGACCATCCCGAACGGTCCGCAGAGCCACCAGTGGTCGACCGAGGCGACGTCCCCCAGCGCCGGCAGCAGCTGCCGCAGCTTCGCCGCGTCGAGGCGGCCGCTGAACAGGTCGACCTCCTGCGGCTCCCGGGACAGCACGTGGACGAGCCGCATGCGCGCCGGGTGCGCATCCTTGAGGTCGGCGACGTCGTCGACGAACATCACCGAGTCACTGCGCCGGTTGCCGTAGAGCAAGGTGACCGTGGCATCGGGATGCGCGTTGAGCACCGATCCGGCGATTGACATCATCGGCGTGACCCCAGAGCCGGCGGCGATCAGGACGTGATGGCCCGGCACGGTCAGGTCAGGGCTGAATGACCCGGCGGGCGCCTGCACCTCGAGGGTGTCACCAGGACGCGTTTCGTGAACCAGCCAGCCCGAGACGGCCCCCCCTGCCACCTCGCGCACGCCGATCCGTGGGGCGCGTCCGACGGGGGCGCAGATGGAGTACGAGCGCCGCTCCTCCCCGCGCTTGACGGTCAAGGACTGGCCTGGTGCGAACGAGAACGTCTCCAGTAGGGCGGGAGGCACGTCGAAGGTGACGGCGGCGGAGTCGTCAGTGAGCGGGTCGACCTTGGCGACCCGCAAGGGGAAGAAGGCTGCGCGTCCCATCAGATCTCCTTCACGTACTCGAACGGCTCCTGGCAGTCGGCGCAGCGGTACAGCGCCTTACAGGCGGTGCCGCTGAAGACCGACGTCTCGCGGGTCTGCCCGGAACCGCAGTGCGGGCAGGCGACGAGTCGCGACCGGGTGGTGAGCGTGAGGGGTATCGGACCTGCTCCGCGGACGCCGGCCGGGTGGGGGGGTGCGATGCCGGCCGCGGCGAGCTTGCGCCGGCCGTCCGGCGTGATCCAGTCGCTGCTCCACGGCGGCGACAGCTCGGTGCGCACCGTCACGTCCAGGTATCCGGCCTGCTCGAGCCGGTGCCGCAGATCGTGGCTCATCTCGCGCATCGCCGGGCAGCCCGAGTACGTGGGCGTGATGGTGACAGTCACGGCCGCGCCGTTCACGGTCACGTCACGCAGGATGCCGAGGTCGGCCAGGGTGACCATCGGCAGCTCCGGATCGGGTACCTGCGCGGCGATGTGACGAGCGGCAGCAGGCGCCATCACGGCGTCCGGCGCCGCCAGAACCGCGCTCACCATGTCGCACCCGGGTAGGCGCGGGCGACGCTCTGCAGCTCGGCGAGCACATAGCCCAGCGCCTCGGTGTGCACTCCGTCGCGGCCGGCTCGGCCGCGCAGCGTCGCCATCGGGGCCGCCGCCGGGCGCTGCAGCCCCGCTGTGGCCAGCACGGTGTCGAGCACGACCTCAACCTCGGAGCGCAGCTCTGCCACGTCGGGCGCGACACCGGCGAGGGCCACCTCGATCGGGTGGGGGGTGAACAGCTCGTCGACGAGCGGCCAGATGACCTCGAGGGCGGCCTGCATTCTTCGGTGCGAGAGCTCGGTGCCGTCGCCGAGGCGCACGACCCACTGGGCGGCGTAGTCGCGGTGGTAGGTCAGCTCGTTGACGCCTTTCGCGGCGATGGCCGCTAGCACCGGGTCGGACGAGGAGCGCAGCCGGTCGAACAGGGTCAGGCGGAAGCTGGAGAAGATGAGCAGCCGGCCGACGAGCTCGGCGAAGTCGGCATCGAGGCGCTCGACCAGGCGAACGTTGCGGAACTCGCTCTCGGTGCGCAGGAAGGCGAATGAGTCCTCGTCGCGGTCGCTGCCGTCAGCCCGCCCGGCACGCGGCAGCAGCATCCGTGACTGGCCCAGCAGGTCCAAAGCGATGTTGGCGAGCGCCGTCTCCTCCTCGAGCTCGGGAGCGCGGGTCATCCACTGCTGCAGCCGGTGGCTGTAGACGAGCGCGTCGTCACCGAGCATCAGGCAGTAGGCGGCCAGCGCGGCGGCGTCGATCCCGCGGGGAACCGTGGTGTCGATCCCCTCCAGCGGGTCGGTGAAGCCGGTACCGAAGGCCCAGCGGTGGTCGTCGTTGTCCTCCGACAGCGCGTGGTACGCGCCGAACTCGTCCTCGGTCATCTCGTCACCAGTCACATGTGGGGGACATCGGCGGGGATGTCGTAGAAGGTCGGGTGCCGGTACACCTTGTCGCCGGCCGGCGCGAAGAACGGGTCCTTCTCGTCCGGGCTCGAGGCCGTGATCTCGGCCGCCGGGATGACCCAGATGCTCACGCCCTCGTTGCGGCGGGTGAACAGGTCACGCGCGTGGTGCAGCGCCATCTGCGAATCGGCGGCGTGCAGCGAGCCGACGTGAACGTGGTTGAGGCCCCGCTTGCCGCGCAGGAACACCTCGTACAACGGCCAGTCGGTCCGCACCGCTGCCGCTGCCGGCGCGACGGGCACGCCCTCCATCGGCACCGCGCCGTGTCCACCCTCGGCCGTGTAGGCAGTCATCGGGCGGCCTTTGCCGCGTGGGCGGTGGCCGCCTCGCGGACCCAGGCTCCGTTGTCGTGCGCGGCTTTGCGGTGAGCGACGCGCTGGACGTTGCACGGTCCGTTGCCCTTGATGACGGCCGTCAGCTCGTCCCAGTCGATCGGGCCGAAGTCGTAGTGACCGCGCTCGGCGTTCCACTGCAGGTGGGTGTCGGGCAGCGTGACGCCCAGCTTCTCGGCCTGCGGGACCGACATGTCGACGTAGCGCTGCCGCAGCTCGTCGTTGGTGTGCCGCTTGATGCCCCACGCCATCGACTGCTCGGTGTTGGGGGATGCGTCGTCGGGTGGCCCGAACATCATCAGCGACGGCCACCAGAACCTGTCGACTGCCGCTTGCACCATGGAGCGCTGGGCATCGGTACCGCGCATCATCGTCATGAGCAGCTCGTAGCCCTGCCGCTGGTGGAACGACTCCTCCTTGCAAATTCGAATCATGGCGCGGGCGTAGGGCCCGTAGCTCGAGCGGCACAGCGGCACCTGGTTGCAGATCGCCGCACCGTCGACCAGCCAGCCGATCACGCCGACGTCGGCGAACGACAGCGTCGGATAGTTGAAGATCGAGGAGTACTTCTGGCGCCCGTGGACGAGCTTGTCGGTCATGTCGGCGCGGTCGGCGCCCAGGGTCTCGGCCGCCGAGTACAGGTACATCCCGTGCCCGGCCTCGTCCTGCACCTTCGCGAGCAGGATCGCCTTGCGCCGCAGCGACGGCGCCCTGGTGATCCAGTTGCCCTCGGGCTGCATCCCGATGATCTCCGAGTGCGCGTGCTGCGCAATCTGCCGGATCATCGTCTTGCGGTAGCCCTCGGGCATCCAATCGCGTGGCTCGATGCGGTGCTCGTGGGAGATGATCTCATCGAAGTGCTGCTCCAACGCGGACGCGGTGCCGTGTTCCTGCACCGTGGTCATGACCGCCACTCCTTTGCCACCATGGTGAGGACGTCGTACTTGGCCACCGAGTCGCCGCCCTGCTTGGTGACGTCGGAGTCCCACCGGACCTCGCCGTGCTCGCTGTCACCGCGGGGGGTGATGGTCTTGCAGGTGAGCGTCACGGTCAGCTCGTCGCCGGGGTACACCGGGGTGAGGAAGCGCAGGTTGTCGATCCCGTAGTTGGCGAGCACCGGCCCGGGCTCGGGGTCGACGAACAGGCCGGCCGCGAGGGAGACGATCAGGTACCCGTGCGCGACGATGCCGTCGAAGAACGGGTTAGCGGCAGCAGCGACGGGGTCGGTGTGGGCGTAGAACGTGTCACCGGTGAACTCGGCGAAGTGCGCAATGTCCGCCTCGGAGACCGTGCGGGGCCCGGCCGTCAGCGCGTCGCCGATGCGCAGCTCCTTGAGCGACTTACGGAAGGGGTGCACCTCGGTGATGGTCCGCTGCGCGCCCGGTGCCCAGCGGCCGGTAATGGCGGTCAGCACCCGCGGGGAGGCCTGCACGGCCGTGCGCTGCATGTGATGCTGAACGCCTCGCAGACCGCCCATCTCCTCGCCGCCACCGGCGCGGCCGGGGCCGCCGTGGACTAGGGTGGGCAGTGGCGACCCGTGGCCGGTCGACTCCTTCGCATCGTCGCGGTCTAGCACCAGAAGCCGGCCGTGCCAGGGGGCGATCCCGAGGACGACCTGACGCGCCACCTCGGCGTCGGCCGTCGCCAGCGACCCGACCAGGCTGCCCCGGCCGCGCGCCGCCAGTGCGATCGCGTCGGCGACCGTGTCGTAGCCCAGCAGGGTGCTGACCGGACCGAATGCCTCGACCTCGTGGGGCTCGGCCCGGTCGGCGTCCGCCTGCAGCAGAACGGGAGACATGAACGCGCCGCGATCGGCGTCGGCATCGACGACCTCGACGTGCTCGGGGTCGCCGAACAGCACGCGGCCGGCGTCGGTCAGCGCCTTGAGCGAGCGGCGGACCTCGTCCCGCTGCTCGATACCGGCGAGCGCGCCCATCCGCACATCGGGATTCGACGGGTTGCCGATGGTGACCCGCTTCAGCCGCTCGACCGCGGCCTGCGCCACGTCGTCGAGCAGCGCGTTCGGGACGATGGCACGACGGATGGCGGTGCACTTCTGGCCGGCCTTGACCGTCATCTCCGTGGTCAGGCCCTTGACGAACAGGTCGAACTCCGGCGTGCCGGAGGTCGCGTCGGGTCCGAGGATGGAGCAGTTCAGCGAGTCGGCCTCCGCGGTGAACCTGACGGCGTTGGCAACTACCGCCGGGTGCGTGCGGAGGCGCGCGGCGGTGCTGGCCGAGCCGGTGAAACCGACCGAGTCCTGCTCGGTCAGGTGGTCGAACAGGTCACCGGCGCTGCCGGCGATCAGCTGCACCGAGCCCGGAGGCAGCAAGCCGGACTCGATGATCAGCTCGACGAGACGGTGGGTCAAGTAGGCGGTCGGACTGGCAGGCTTGATCAGGCTGGGCACACCCGCCAAAAAGGCCGGTGCCAGCTTCTCGAGGGGACCCCAGACCGGGAAGTTGAAGGCGTTGACCTGGACCGCAACTCCCTGCAGCGGGGTCCAGATGTGCTGGCCGAGGAAGGTGCCGGCGCGCCCGAGCGGCTCCGTGTCTCCGTCGAGCAGGACCGTGGCGGCAGGAAGCTCCCGCCGGCCCTTGCTGGCGTACGTGAGCAGAACGCCCAGGCCGCCGTCGACGTCGAACTTCGCATCCCCGAGCGTCGCCCCACTGCGCGCGGACAGGGCGTACAGCTCCTCCCGGTGCTCCCGGAGGAAGGACGCGAGGGCCTTCAACAGGCTCGCGCGCTGGTGGAAGGTGAGCTCCCGCAGGGCCGGCCCACCGACCCGCCGCCCGAAGTCCAGCGCGGACGCCATGTCGACCCCGGACGTCGAGAGCCGTCCGATCTCCTCACCGGTGACGGCGTCGAACATCGGCGCGCCCTCCCCGGAGGGGCTGACCCACGAGCCTTCGACGTAGCTGGGCAGAGCAACCATCTGGGAACCTCCAGTAGCCGGACTAACCGTCCGTTCGTTCAGTTATTCTCCCCGTACATGCATGGCAAAGTCAATAGGTGTCTCCGGCTGCTGTTCATTCGGTCGGATGAGCGAGCAGGACGTCGACATCGCAGCCATCTGGCGCCTGCAGCAGGCGATCTCCGGGCAGCTTGTCGTAGCCGGGCGGGGCCAGCTCGTTGCGAGCCCGGGCGATACTCCGGTGATGCCCCATGACGATTCCGTTCTGGCCATGCTCGCAACCGACCGCGCCTCCCGCGCGCTGGGGATCGAGCTGATCGAGCACGGCCCTGGGCGGGCGCACGCCCGGATGGTGGTCGGCGAGGACATGGTCAACGGCCACGGCAGCGCCCACGGCGGCTTCATCTTCACCTTGGCGGATACCGCCTTCGCCTGCGCCTGCAACAGCTGGGGACCCGTGGCGGTGGCTGCCGGCGCCGACATCGTCTTCGTTGCTGCTGCCAGGCTCGGGGACACGCTCGACGCGCATGCCCTGATGCGCAGCAGGTATGGGCGCAACGGCATCTACGACGTGACCGTTCTGCGCGCCGGCGACATCATCGCGTAGTTCCGTGGGCGCAGCCATCAGCTCGGCGACCGTCCCTGCGGGCGGCGGTGAGAGCACGGCACTCCTGCGGTTAGAGTCACGGTCACCAAGTGACTTGCAGCTGAGGAGAAACTGTGTCCGAGGTTCCCGTGGTCATCTGCGGCGCCGGCCCGGTGGGCCTCACCATGTCGATCCTGCTCTCCAGGATGGGCATCCCGACGCTCCTGGTCGAGCGGCGCGAGAGCGTCAGCACGCTGCCCCGGGCCCGCGGCATCATGTCGCGGACAGTCGAGATCTGGAGCCACTTCGGGCTCTATCCCGAGATGACCGAGTTCTCGCTGCCACCGAGCTGGTGTCAGGAGTTCCTCTATCTCGACACCCTCGCCGGTGAGTTGATCGGCGCCATGCCGAGCAACTGCATGGCACCCGATGCGCAGCAGGAGACGACGGCGTACGAGTTCCGGTGCGCGGCTCAGGACCAGATCGATTCCATGCTGTCGCGCTGCGCGGCCGCCTACCCCCTTGCCGAGATCCGCTTCTCCACCGAGCTGGTGGAGCACAGCCAGGACGACGACGGCGTGACCGTCACCCTGCAACAGGCCGACGGGTCCCAGGAACTGGTGCGGACCTCGTGGCTGGTCGGGGCGGACGGCGGCCGCAGCCCGCTGCGTGAGGCCAGCGGGATCACCTCGACCGGCCCGACCGCGCTGGGCTCGTTCGTCAACAACCACTTCAGCGCCGACCTCAGCCGGTGGACAGCCGGCCGTGAGGCCACGCTGCTGTGGACCTTTGCCAACGGCAACGTCGGATGCTTCCAGCCGCTTGACGGCAAACAGCGGTGGATGTGTCAGATCATGTTCGACCCGCGGGTCGACACTCCGGAGAGCTGGACCCGCGAGCGCGTCATCCGCCGGCTGCGCGACATGATCGGCGATCCGGCAGCCGACGACGTCGTCTTCGACCTGCACTCGACCTATACGTACTCGGTGGCCGCTACGGTCACCGACCGCCTGCGCGACCGCCGCCTGCTGCTCGTCGGCGACGCCGCCCACCGCATCCCGCCCGCGGGTGGCATCGGCATGAACACGGGTGTCCAGACGGCGCACAACCTGGCCTGGAAGCTCGCGGCCGTCATCAGGGGAGAGGCGACGCCTGCCCTGCTCGACACCTTCGACCTCGAGCGGCGCGAGGTTGCCGAGCGAGCCTGCGCGTACGGCACGACCAATCTCGGCTACATCGGCGCCATCCGCCAGGCGCAGACCCGCGAGGCCCAGCAGGACGCGGTAGCCGGGTCGAGGCAGTACGGCAACTGGTCCGGACTCGACCTGGGCGTGCACTACGAGGGGCCAGGCGCATATGTGCCCGACGACCAACCGGCGCCTGACGTTGAGCATCCGATCGTCGACTACGTTCCCTGCGCCAAACCTGGCTACCGGGCCCCGCACATGTGGCTCCTCCGCCAGGGTGAGCGCCTGTCGTCCGTGGACCTGTTCGAGCGCGACTTCGTATTGCTGACTGGCAGCGCGGGCGAAAGCTGGCTTGAAGCGGCACGCGACTCGACGCTGCCGTGCCCGGTAACAGGCATCGGGGTCGGCGCGCACGGCGATGTGGAACCCGAAGTCGACTTCGCGAAGCTCTACGGCATCGGCGAAGCGGGTGCGGTGCTGGTCCGACCCGACGGGCACGTCGCGTGGCGGACCCACGAGCTGGCGCCAGACCCGGCAGGCGCGCTGCACGAGGCGCTCGACGCCGTGCTGTGCCGCGCGTGAGCGTGCTGGGCTAGAAAGCGCGTCCGGGGTTCAGGATGTTCGCCGGGTCGAGCGAGGTCTTGATCGCGTGATGGACGCGCAGGGCCACGGGGTCGAGCTGCTGGCGCAGCCAGTCCCGCTTCAGCACCCCGACGCCGTGCTCGCCGGTGATGGTCCCGCCGAGGGCCAGCGCGCGGTGGCAGAGCTGCTCTCCGGCGCGCAGCGTGCGGTCGATCGACTCCTGGGTCAGGTCGGGCAGCAGCAGGATCGGGTGCAGGTTGCCATCGCCTGCGTGACCCGTCGTAGCAATCCTCAGGCCACTGTCTCGCCCGACTTCCTCAATACCCTCGAGCATGCGGGCGAGCTGCCCCGGTGGGACACCGACATCCTCGATCACGGTCGGCCCGGTGGCCATGACCGCAGTGCCGGCGAGGCGCCGGGCCTCGAGCAGCATGTCCGACTCCTCGGCGTCTGTGGCGCGCAGCACGAAGTCGGCGCCCGACTGCTCGCAGCGCTTCGTCATCTCGGTGAGGTCGCGCTCGGCGGCGGCTCCGTCTGCCTGGCCGATCAGCAGCGCCGCGGACGACCGGTCGAGGTCCATCGCCCGGTAGTCCTCGATAGCGTTGATCGTTCTTTGGTCGATGAGCTCCAGCAGGCTGGGAACGACGCCGCTCGCCTGTATGCCGTCGACCGCATGGCCGATGTCGTTGAGCGACCGGAACGACGCCACAAAGGTCAGCGGCGGATGCAGGGGAGCGGGCCGCAGGCGCAGCGTGGCGGACGTGATCACCCCGAGCGTCCCCTCGGATCCCACGAACAGCGAGTTGAGGTCGTAGCCGGCGACGTTCTTCTTCGCTGCGCTGCCGGTGGTCAGCACCGTGCCGTCGGCGAGCACGATCTCCATCGCGAGCACCGAGTCGCGCGTCACGCCGTACTTGACGCACCGCATGCCCCCGGCGTTGGTGGCGAGGTTGCCGCCGATGGTGCAGATCTCGAAGCTTCCCGGGTCGGGCGGGTAGAACATGCGCTGGGCGGCGGCCGCCCGGCCGAGGTCGGCGTTGATGACCCCGGCCTCGACCACGGCAAATTGCCGCTGAGTGTCGATCTCGCGGATGGCGGTCAGCCGCTCAAGCGAGAGCACGATGCATCCGTCAATGGCGTTGGCGCCGCCGGACAGGCCCGTGCCGGCCCCACGCGGCACGACGGGCACGGCACGCTCGTTGGCCCACGCCAGGGTCGCGCTGACGTCGGCGACACCGCTCGCCCGGACCACCCCTCGTGGGGTGCCGGCCGCCACGAGGTCGGCCCAGTCCCGGCGGTACCCCTCGACGACGTCCGCGTCGATCACGAGAGCACCGGGCGAAAGTCGCTCCTGCAGCTGAGCGAGGTCATCCAGGTCAGTAGCGGTCTGGCCGGCCGGCGACGTCGTGGGTGTCACGGCTGCAAACCCCCTGCGGTCTGTGAAAGGCGTGGGCTTCTCGTCGCGCGACACGAGCATATAATCGCGCAAGTCACCAGGGCAACAAGTGACTACCCTTGACACCCGGCCCTGCTGCGCAGTCGAATGGCAGCAAACCACCTTGGGCGCAATGGATGGGATGAGCGTGTGAGCGGCGTACCTCGGCCCTTCTGTTACCGGTTTGGATGCCACCTGCTCGGCGCGTGGCGACAGGGGGGCCGGCCACGCTCGACTGGCTGGGATGCGCGACCTTCCGGCTGCGGACGGCCGGTCTCACCATCTACCTCGACGCCTACCTCGACCGGGTGCCATCCGCTCCCTCCACCGGCTTCGGTACCGCCGACGTCGACGCGTGCGACTGGCTGCTGATCGGGCACTCGCACTTCGACCACCTGTGGGGCGCAGAGACGATCGCCGTGCGCACGGGCGCCATGGTGGTTGGGTCGTACGAAACCGCACGGGTCCTACTGTCACTGGGTGTTCCCGAGCGGCAGATCATCCGGGTCGCCGGCGGCGAGCGGCTCAGGCTGTCCGCCGACGTGACCGTGCGGGTCTTCCCCAGCCTGCACTCTTGCGTGTGGACCCACACGGTGGCGCCAGGTCTGGAGGAGGTCTGCATCGGCGACCTCGGTGTCGACTACGGGGAGCAGAGCGCCCGATCGGCCGCCTTCATCGAGTTCGTGCACACCTTGGGCCCGGAGGTCCTCAGCCATCTCAAGGGCGCTGACCAGGGTGCGCACGGGGACGGCGGCGCCCTAGTCTACCTGATCGAGTCGCCGGAAGGTTCCGTGCTGTTCCAGGACACGGCCGGTTCCTGGACCGGAGTCCTCGCCTCGATACCTCGGCCCGACGTGGCGATCCTCGCGGGTGGAGGGCGCGGCAACCTCGACGGCGAGCCGGTCCAGGGCAGCCTCGTCGACCTGCTGGTCCGCGAGACCGAGCTGCTCCAGCCGCAGTCGGTCATCCTCTGCCACCACGACGACTGGCTTCCGGGGCTGACCACCCCCATGGACGAGACGCCGCTGCGAGCGGCGCTGGAGTCGAGCGCGTCGAAGGCCGAGCTCGTCACCCTGCCGTACCAGTCGGCATACGCGCTGTTCGCCGGAGAAGGACATCTATGAAGATCAATGATCGGCTGACAGCGGGCAGCGGGACGTTCTACTACTCGGGCTTGTCGATGCTCGTCCGGCTACCGCTCGAGCAGGCTCAGCGCGACCACGACGCCGGGTTGCGCAGCGGGACGCTCATCACCGGGTACCCGGGCAGCCCGCTCGCCGGCTATGACCTGCAGCTCGCGAAATTGACGAAGCTGCTCGCCGAGCGCAACGCCCGGCTGCTGCCCGCTGGCAACGAGGAGCAGGCCGTCACCGCCCTCATGGGCACCCAGATGCTGGACGAGCACCCGCACAGCACCTACCAGGGAGTGACCGGCTTCTGGTACGGGAAGGGGCCGGGGATCGATCGGGCTGGCGACGCCCTCAAGCATGCGAACTTCGCGGGAACCAGCAAGCACGGGGCCGTCGTGGTGCTCTCCGGTGAGGACCACGAAGCCAAGTCCTCGACCATGCCGTTCCAGCAGGACTACGCCTTCGTCTCGGCCGGCATGCCCATCCTCTACCCGTCCTCGGTCGCCGAGTTCCGCACCCTCGGTCTGCACGCCGTTGCGCTGTCGCGCTACAGCGGGTGCTGGGTCGCGCTGAAGCTTGCCAGCGCCCTCTGCGACGGCGGCGAGACGGTCACGGTGCACGAGGACGACGTCAGCGTCACCACCCCCGACCTGACGATCGACGGCTCCACCTTCGCCAAGACTGCTGACTTCTCCTTCTACCCGGGCAAGAACATCGACCACGAGCGCCGGCTCTACCGCGAGCGCCACCGGGCGGCGCTCGAGTACGCCCGGCAGAACCAGCTGAACAGGGTCGACAGCCGGCGACCGGACGACACCGTGGGCATCATCACCGCGGGCAAGGCAGCGGCCGACGTCCGGCAGGCACTGTTGGACCTCGGCCTGGACCCCGCTGAACTCGGTGGCAGCGGGATCGCCCTGCTGACGCTCGGGATGATCTACCCGCTCGACGAGCAGCTGGTCCGCGAGTTCTGCGCCGGTCTCGACGAGGTCATCGTTGTCGAGGAGAAGCGCTCTTTCGTCGAGGACGCCGTCCGCGCGGCGATCCAGCCGCTGCCCGGCGAGATCCGGGTCATCGGCAAGGACGACGAGCGGGGCGAGCCCTTCCTCCCGATCGAGGGCGGCATGGACGCCGATCTCGTGGGGCGGCTGCTGGCCCGCCGGATCGCCCGGCGGCAGCTCGACCTGGTGAGCTCCGAGCGGCTGCACGAGCTGGCAGAGATCGAGGCGCGCGCGTACCACCTGTTCGAGCCCCGCACCCCGAACTTCTGCTCGGGCTGCCCGCACAGTGCGAGCACGGTGCTCGCGCCAGGCCAGATCGCCTTTGGCGCGCCTGGGTGCGCCTGCTTCAACACCGTGATCGAGCAGCCCGAACGGCACATCGACACGATGACCCAGTTCGGTGGTGAGGGTCTGCCGTGGATCGGGCTCGCTCCCTTCACCGACCGCGAGCACCTGGTGCAGCACATCGGCGACGGGTCGATGTACCACTCCTCCTACCTCAACGTGCGGTGGGCGGTGGCGACGAAGACCCACATGACGTTCAAGCTGCTGTGGAACGGCGTCGTCGCCAATACCGGTGCGCAGGAGGCGCCGGGTGAGCACGGGCTCGCCTCGCTCACCCGCGGGCTGGAGTCCGAAGGCGTGCAGCGCATCGTCATCTGCAGCAAGGACCCCGCGCAGTACCGGCACCAGCGCCTCGGAGCCGGTGTCGAGCTCAGGCGCGCCGACGAGCTCGTCGCCGTTTCACAGGAGCTGGCCGATGCCCCGGGCGTGACCGTGCTCGTCTACGACGAGTCGTGCGCAAACGAGCGCCGCCGGCGGATCAAGCGCGGCCTGCTGCCCGCCCCGACCGAGTACGCCCTCATCAACGAGGGGGTGTGCGAGAACTGCGGTGACTGCGGCGCCAAGAGCAACTGCATGAGCCTGCAGAAGACACCGACCGAGTTCGGTCCCAAGACCAGGATCCACGAGTCGTCGTGCAACCAGGACTTCTCCTGCCTGCAGGGTGACTGCCCGTCGTTCGCCACCATCACCTTGCGCGAGGGCGCGGGCTACCGCAAGCCGGTGCCGCCGCCGCTGGAGCTCAGCGAGCTGCGAGAACCGAGGCTGGTCGCCTCCATCGACGAACCCTTCCACCTCTACATGCCGGGGGTCGGCGGGACGGGCGTGCTGACGCTGAACGCAGTGCTCGCCTTCGCCGCGACCTTCGACGGGCATCAGGTCATCTCCTTCGACCAGACCGGCGCGGCGCAGAAGTGGGGTCCTGTGCTGTCCAGCCTCGTGCTGCTGCCCGAGAAGGCAGCCGTGTGGCCGGCGCTCGGTAGCGCAGCGCAGCCGGTATCAACTGGCCCGGCGCTGGCCCCGCCGGCCTACGCGAACAAGGTCGGCCAGGGACGCGCAGACCTCTACCTCGTCCTCGACGAGGTGGCCAGCGTGAACCCGGCGAACCTTGACCGCTGCTCGCCCGACACCACCGCCGCGATGGTCAACACCGACCTGTTCCCGACCGGGCCGATGATCCGCGATGTGCACCACGTCGTCGACGGCCAGGGGATGCTGGACGGGATCGCCCGCTACACCCGCACGGTCTCCTCGGTGCCCGCCCGCACGATCGCGGAGAAGTTGTTCGGCGACTACATGATGACCAACCTGGTCGTGGTCGGAGCCGCCTACCAAGCCGGGTTGCTGCCGCTGGCGAGTACCTCCATCGAGCGGGCGATCGCCCTGAACGGCGTCGGCGTCCCGGCCAACACCCTGGCGTTCCGCTACGGGCGGCTGTGGGTCCAGGACCCCGCCCGGATCCGCGAGATGCTGGCACCGGCACCGCTCGATGCCGATGCGGAGCGCCGTCGCCGCGCTGCGGGTCTGCAGGTGAACCACCGGTACGCGTACGAGGAAGCCAACGCGCGGATCGACGCTGCGCAGCTGCCGGAGGAGACCCGTCGCCTGCTCGCCGTCCGCGTTGCCGACCTGATGGACTACCAGTCACCGCAGTGGGCGCGTCGCTACCTGGATCGCGTGCTCGCGGTCGTCGCCCAGGTGCAGCAGCGGACGCCGGGTGAGAGTGCCATCGGCGATGCCGTGGCGCGGGGCCTGTACAAGCTGATGGCCTACAAGGACGAGTACGAGGTGGCGCGGCTGTTCCTGCATCCGCAGTGGCGCGCAACGATCGACGCGACCTTCGAGGGGCCGGCGCGCGTCTCCTACAACCTGCATCCCCCGGCGGCCCGCCTTGTCGGACGGGACCGCAAGGTCCGGCTCGGTCCCTGGTTCACGCCTGCGTTCCGGGTCCTGCGCGCCGGCCGTAGGCTGCGCGGGACGCGGCTCGACCCCTTCGCGATGCAGAGCTCACGGCGCGAGGAGCGTGGCCTGATCGGGTGGTACGAGGACCTGCTCGACCACGCACTGGCCGAGCTGCGCCCGGCTACCGTGTCGACTGTCCGTGCCATCGCAGAGCTGCCGGAGCAGATCCGCGGGTTCGAGCAGATCAAGTCGCGGAACGCCGCGGAAGCCCGCGACCGGGCAGTGCGGCTGACGGAGAGCTTGTCGCGCCCTCAGCTGCAGCTCCTGCTCTGAGCGGCAAGCATATAGAGCTGTTGAGCACAGCACCTCGGTGAAGCGGGCTGCCCGGTTGCTCAGACCTCGCCGAGGGCCGTCGTCGGCCGCTCCACGCAGTCGGCGACGAAGCGCAGGAAGCCGCCGGCTGCCGCGCCATCGCACACCCGGTGATCGAAGGCCAGGGTGAGCTGCGTGATCTTCCGGATCGCGACCGCGTTGCCGACCACCCACGGCTTGTCGATGATCCGGCCGATGCCGAGGATGCCCACCTCCGGGTGGTTGATGATCGCGGCGGAGCCGTCGACCCCGAACACGCCGTAGTTGTTGACGGTGAACGTCCCACCCGTGAGGTCCGAGACGTGCAGGCTGCCGGCGCGAGCCGACTCGGTCTGAGCCGCGATCGCCGCGGAGAGCTCACGCGTGGTCAGGTGATGGGCGTCCTGCACGACCGGCACCACCAGCCCGCGGTCGGTTTGTGCGGCGAAGCCGAGGTTGATGGCCGCGGGCAGCACGATCTCGTCGTTCTCCACGCGACCGTTGAGCTCCGGGTGCCGGCGCAGGCCCACGACCGTGAAGCGAGCGACGAGGGCGAGGACGCTGACTGGCCGCTGGGGGTCGCGCGCGTTGAGTGCTGCCCTCGCGGCGAGCAGCTCGGTGGCGTCGACGTCGACCCACACCGTCGCCTCGGGGATCTCCCGGCGGGAGCGGCTCAGCTTGTCGGCGACGACCTTGCGCAGTCCCTTGATAGGGATGCGCTGGTCAGCCGCACGACCGTTCGGCACGTAAGCAGGCACCGGCGGGGGGCCGATCGACTGCGGGGCCGACTGCTTGGGGGCTGGCTGTTGAGGTGCTAAGGCTGCGGGCACCGGGACAGCGGCGGCACGCGAAATCTCTTGCTCGACGTCGCAGCGCATCACGACGCCACCGCGGCCGCTGCCCGTGATGGTGGCGACGTCCACCTTGGCGTCGCGGGCGAGCTTGCGGACCAGGGGCGAGATCACTGCGGGCGCCAGGCTGACTCTCGCGGCCGGGCCCCCTGCTGCCGCCACGGCGGGCAGTGGTTCACCCGCTCGCATGGCGAGGGGGGTGCGGCGGCCTCGACGGCGGCGCGGGGTGTGCGCCGGAGTCCCGTAGCCGATCAGGACGTTGCCACTCGTCTCATCGGCGGCTGCCTCGTCGCCGGGCTGCGCCGTGATCGTCCCGGGCTCGCGGAAGCCCTCGGGAGCTGCCGGTGCCGCTTGCTCGGCCGCAGTGACACCGATCAACGGCGCGCCCACGTCAACGGTCTCACCCGCGGCGGCGTGCAGCGTGGAGACGACCCCGGCGAAGGGAACCGGTACCTCGACGACGGCCTTTGCGGTCTCGACCTCGACCACGATCTGGTCGATCACCACCGTGTCGCCCACCTGTACGTGCCAGGAGACAACCTCCGCTTCGGTCAGCCCTTCTCCGAGGTCGGGCAACAGGAAGTCAGGCATCGTCATCCCTCACATGGTCATCCCCCGGCAGCCTGTCGTCCCACTGCAGCCGGGCGACCGCATCGAGCACGCGGTCGACGCTCGGTAAGTGGTGCTGCTCGAGCTTGGGCGGGGGATAGGGGATGTCGTAGCCCGTAACTCGAAGGATGGGCGCGGCCAGGTGGTGGAAGCACTGCTCGGTCAGCCGAGCGGCGACCTCGGCTCCGTAGCCGCAGAAGCCCGCCGCCTCGTGCATGACCACCGCCCGGCCGGTCCGGCGCACGGAGGCGGTGACGGTGGCGTCGTCGAACGGGGACAGGCTGCGCAGGTCGACGACCTCGATGTCCCAGCCCTCCTCGGTGCCGGCCTGCGCCGCCTCGAGCGCGGTGGCGACGAGACCGCCGTAGGTGATGAGGGTGACGTCCGCACCCGGGCGACGGATGACGGCTTGGTCCAGCGCTGGGCCGTCGGTGGTGGTGAGCACGGCCTTCTCCTTCGCCCAGTAGCGGCGTTTGGGCTCGAGGAAGATCACCGGGTCAGGGCTGTCAATCGACTGCCGCAGCAATCGGTAGGCATCCTCCGGCGTCCCCGGCGTGACCACCCGCAGCCCCGCGGTGGCGGTGTAGTAGACCTCGGAAGAGTCGCAGTGGTGCTCGACACCGCCGATCCCGCCGCCGTAAGGGATCCGCACGACGATCGGCAGCTCGATCCTGCCGCGGGTGCGGTTGTGCAGCTTGGCGAGGTGGCTGGTGATCTGCTCGAACGCCGGGTAGGCGAAGGCGTCGAACTGCATCTCGACGACCGGGCGCAGCCCGTTCATCGCCATGCCGATGGCCGAACCGACGATTCCAGCTTCGGCGAGCGGGGTGTCGAACACGCGCTGTTCACCGAAGCGGGCGGCGAGCTTGTCGGTGACCCGGAAGACGCCACCGAGGGCTCCGACGTCTTCCCCGAACACCAGAACCCGCTCGTCCGCCTCCAGCGCGTCGGCCAGCCCCTGGTTGAGAGCGCCGGCCATGGTGACCGTCGAGATGGGCGCGGCGTCGGCCGACATGGGCCGCTCGAGTGCCTGCGTCACGACTGCTCCTCGCTGCCACCGTCTGCTGTGTCGTCGAGCGCTGCTGCGAGCTCGGCTGAGAGTTCAGCCTGCTGGACGAGCAACGTGGCCGTGGGCTGGGCGTAGACGTACTCGAACAGCTCGCTGGGATCGTGCTCGACGTCGGCGTTCATGCGCTCACGCAGGCTGGCTGCTTGCGCCTCAGCCTCAGCCGCGATTCGCTCCGCCCTGGCGTCATCAAGAGTTTCGACGGCGCGCAGGTAGTGCTCGAGCCGGGCCAGGGGGTCGCGGGCCAGCCAGGTCTGCACCTCTGACCCGAGCCGGTATCGAGTCGCGTCATCAGCGTTGGTGTGCGCCTCCATCCGGTAGGTCACCGCCTCGATGAGGGTCGGACCGCTGCCGTGCGCCGCTGCTTCGATGGCCGAGCGGGTGGCCGCGTACACCGCCGCCGGGTCGTTGCCGTCGACGCGCATCGAGGCGACGCCGTAGCCGATTCCCTTGTGCGCCAACGACGGCGCCGCGCTCTGCTTGGACAGCGGGACGCTGATCGCGTAACCGTTGTTCTGCACCAGGAAGACGACGGGCGAGTTCCACACGGCAGCGAAGTTCAGCGCCTCGTGGGTGTCGCCCTCGCTCGTGGCACCGTCGCCGAGCATCGCTAGCGCGACGGTGTCCTCGCCCTTCAACTTCGCCGCGTGCGCCAGCCCGACGGCGTGCAACGTGTTGGTCGCCAGAGGCGTGCACTGCGGCGCGACACGGTGCAGGTAGGGGTCGTAGCCGCAGTGCCAGTCGCCCTTGAGCAGGGCCAAAACCTCGACGGGGTCGACCGAGCGGGCAACCACCGCCATGGAGTCGCGGTAGGTGGGGAAGAGCCAGTCCTGCTCCCGCATCGCAAGTGTCGCGCCGATCTGGCAGGCCTCCTGGCCGCGAGAGGACGGGTACACCGCGAGCCGGCCCTGCTTGGTGAGCGCGGTGGCCTGCGTGTCAAAGCGTCGCCCGAGCACGATCCCGCGGTACAGCGCCAGCAGGACCTCGGGGTCGGGCATCGTCAGCGTGCTCTCGGCCGTCGGCTCCCCGTCAGCCGTGATCAGGGCCATCGGGGTCTCGGTCGGAAGGAGTTGACGCGGCGCTGTCGTGGTCGGCGTCGTGGTTGACGTTGTTGTCGGCGTGGGGGAAACGAGCGAGGTCATAGCCTGCCTCTCGTGCAGAGGAACTCTCCCGTATTGTGCTGCCTGACAGGACCAACTCTCTAGCGTCTGGGCGTGAAGCCAGACTCATGGTCCGCTAATAGGCGAGTGATTGGATGTTTGGCTGCCTAGCGCCCGCCTAGCGCCCGGTGCCGTAGACGTCGTGCACCTCCATCGACCCAGGAGCTTCGGATGCCAGCGATGCCACCGACGGAACGGCCCCCAGCCGGCCCCCGCCTGCGCGAGGCCCTGGTGGGCATCCCGACCTACGCAGCGGGCCGTGCCCCCGCTCGGGTCGCCGGTCGACCGGTGTTCAAGCTGTCGTCCAACGAGAATCCCTATCCACCCCTGCCGTCGGTGCTGCTGGCGTTGGCCGAGCCTTCGGCAGCTTTCAACCAGTACCCCGACACGTCAGCAGCGGCGCTGGTGGCTGCGCTCGCCGACCACCTTCACGTCCCGGCCGAGCACATCGCCACGGGAACGGGCTCGGTGGGCGTGCTCGGCCAGGTCCTGTCCGCGACGGCCGGACCGGGGGGTGAGGTCGTGTACGCCTGGCGCTCGTTCGAGTCCTACCCGATCGTGGCTCAGATCAGCGGCGCCGCGTCGGTGCGAGTTCCTTTGACCACCGATGAGCGGCACGACTTCGATGCGATGGCCGCCGCGGTCACCGACCGGACCCGCCTGGTCCTCGTCTGCACGCCCAACAACCCGACTGGGACGGCGGCGCGCCGGGACGAGCTCGAGCAGTTCCTGGACCGCCTGCCCCGCGACGTCCTCGTCGTCATCGACGAGGCGTACCACGAGTTCGTGCGCGACCCGCAGGTGCCCGACGCGCTCGAGCTGTACCGCGAGCGGCCGAACGTCGCCGTCCTGCGGACCTTTTCCAAGGCATACGGACTCGCCGGGCTACGCGTCGGCTTCGCCGTCGCCCACCCCGCCGTCGCCGACGCGCTCCGCAAGACCGCCGTCCCGTTCGGGGTCAGCACCATCGCGCAGGTTGCAGCGATCGCCTCATTGCAGGCGGAGGACGAGCTGTTCGCCCGGGTCGATGCCATCATCAGTGAGCGGACCCGGGTCACCCGGGAGCTGATCGGCCAGGGCTGGCGCGTGGAGCCGAGCGAGGCGAACTTCGTCTGGCTCCGACTCGGCGAGGACACGTCCGGGTTCGCCGCCGCGTGCGAGGCAGCGGGAGTCACGATCCGGCCCTTCCCCGATGAGGGGGTGCGCGTGACGATCGGCATGCCCGAGGCCAACGACATCGTCCTGCGGACGGCGGCGGACTGGCTGCAGGGGCGCTCGGGCTGACGCCGGCGCGGTGCGGCGCGGCGCGGCGGACGGCGATCAGTCCTGGAAGAACAGCGTGTCCGGTCCGTCGACCAGGATGCGGTGCCGGTCCTTGGCGTCTGGTGCCCAGTCTGCGAGCAGGTTGAGCAGCTCGCCGGTGTCGCGCTGCCCGTCGGGTAGATGCGGCCAGTCGGACCCCCAGATCAGCCGGTCGGGTCGGGTCTGCACTAGGGCGCGTCCGAGTGGCTCCACGTACGACAGCGGCTTGGTCTTGGCAATGCGGTACGGGCCGGAGAGCTTGATCCAGCAGCTCCCCTGACGGAGCACGTCGAGCAGCCGGTCGGAGTCGCCCGTGGTGAGTCCGTCCGCCTCCAGCATGTAGCCCATGTGATCGATGACGAAGGTGTCCTCGAGGTCGGCGAGGAACGGGAGCAGGTCTCGGACCACGCTGCCGGGCGTATAGAACTGGATGTGCCAGCCGCGCGGGCGTGCCCGGTCAGCCATTCGGCGGATGTAGCCGATGAGGTCTCGGGTCGGCCAGCTCGCACGGGCGAACAGGTCGAGCCTGATCGCGCGGGCGCCGAGGTCGTGGTACCGGTCGAGCTCGGCGTCAGCGGTGTCGTCCTCGATCCGGACGACGGCGCGGCAGCGGGAGCCCACCCGGCGCAGCACCTCGAGGGTCAGGCTGTTGTCGGTGCCGTAGTAAGTCGGCTGCACGAGCACCATGCGACCGATGCCGAGGACGTCGGTCAGGCTCAGGTACTGCTCAAGCGTTCCGTCCGGAAAGGTGTAAAGCGGGTTCGCGACGTGGGCGAAGCCTGGCTCGAACACGTGGAAGTGGGAGTCGCAGCTGTTCGGCGGTATCTCGTAGCGCGGCCTGGTGTTGGTGGCGGCCGCCCGCATCGGGGTTGTCACCAGGACGTCCGGGCTCATTGCGCTGCCTCTCGTGCAGGTTCCGCCGGTGCGGCCAGGCTGTCGTGCCATGCGGCGAACGTCGTCGCACCGGCCTGAGCTCCGGAGTACAGCAGGTCGGTGTCGGTACCGGTCAGGTGCAGGGAGCAGACGCCCAGCGGCATGAGGCCGGCGAGGATGGTCAGGTCTGCCACGCCCCCGACCATCAGCAGCTTGCCGTGCCGGCGGCAGGCGTCGCCGGCGACGACGACAGCCTCGCGCAGCCGCGGGTCGTCGTACTTGCCGGGCACGCCGAGTTCTGCGCTGAGGTCGTTGGCGCCGATGGCGAGCATGTCCACCCCGTCGACCGCAGCGATCGCGTCGGCGTTCTCGATCGCCACCGGTGTCTCGAGCAGGATCTGGACGATCGTGGCGTCATCCAGTGCGGGGTTCGAGCTGCGGGCCGGCGTGGGACGCATCCCGAGCTGGGGAACCATCGCGAGCTGGGAGCGCTGCCCGCGCGGCGGGAAGCGGCAGGCTTGAGCAACCAGCCGAGCCTCATCTGGCGTGTCCACCCGGGGCGCGATGATGCCGTGTGCGCCGGTATCAAGCAGCCTGCCTATGGCACCGTACTCGCGTTCCGGTACGCGCACGAAGGGCGTCATGCCGAGGTCGCCGGCAGTGCCGCAGAGCTGGCCGGCGACGTCCAGCGGGATGCTCGAGTGCTCGAGGTCGACCATGACGCAGTGGTGGCCCGTGGCATGGGCGATGCGCACGATGTCGGCGGTGCGGCTGCTGCGGATGCCCAGCATCCGGGTGAGCTCACCGGCCCGGAGCCGGGCGAGCAGGCGGTTGCGGCGCTGGGCAACGTCCGGCTCCGGCACCAGGATGGTCATGCTTCGCTCCCGTCTGTTGGCGGCGTGATCGTATGCATGCGGTTAGGTTGTCCTCTTGTGACTTGCACAATCGAGCCGTAGGCGTTGAAGTGGCCCCATGGCGGTCACCCTGTCCGAGTTGCAGCGCATCACCTCGGGAGCGCGGGCAGTCGAACCGTTCACCGTCGAGGCGTCGAAACCGGACTCTGGGCAGCTGGCTGTGGACGTGGTAAGCGAACCATCCGCAACACGGGCGACCGACCAGGGAAGCCTTGCTCGAGGTGTCTCCGACGACAGCATCCGCTTCCCGCGCACAGCTCCCAGCGCGGCACCATGAGAAGGAGACTGAGCGTGCCCACGACAAACCGCCTGCTCGCCATGCTCGAAGACAAAGTTGTGCCTGTGGGCATGCAGTGCTTCACCGGCAACCACACCTTGATCGAGGTTCTCGGACGCACCGGCTTCGACTACGTGTGGCTTGACAGTGAGCACTGCGGCGTCAACCCGCGGGCGCTTGAGGACACGATCAGAACCGTGGACGGTGTGGGCCTCATCTCCCTGGTTCGCATCCCCGAGCCGGACGACTACACAGCCGCCCGACGCGCGCTGGAGGCCGGTGCCGACGGACTGATGATCCCCATGGTGCGGTCGGCTGCCGACCTCGGCCAGGTGCTGGATGCGGTGATCTACCCACCGAATGGCCGACGGGGATCTGTCCCGCCTACCGGGCTGCCGGGTATTCGATCCGCGGCTTTGGAGAGTACGCGCAGCGCAGTGACGCTAGTGTCCTTATTATCCCGCTCATCGAAACACTCGACGCGCTGGAGAACATTGAGGAGATCTGCGCGCTTGAGCAGGTCAACATCATCGTGTTCGCGGCCGGCGAGCTTGCTTTCGCGATGGGTGAGGGTGCCCGCATGCACAGCAGCACCAAGATTCAGGAGGCCTACGCGACGGTCAAGGACGTGGCCAAGCGCCACGGAGTGGTGCTCCTGGGCGGACCCATCCTCGACCCCACAATTGACAGTTGCACCAAGGCACTCGAGGACGGCATTGGCGTCTTCTGCCTCGGCATCGACGTCATGGCATTCCGCCGCGTATGTGAAGACACCGTGGCCGCACTGAACGCGGCAGTCGCCCCCTCGGCCTATTCACGCCCCCCGGCACCGGAGAGTGGATTCCCCGCTCACTTCTGAGTACCGACCTGGCCCAGTGGTCGCGGTACGCGAGACGACGAAAGGCAAGACCATGGCTGAACTGAAGAGGTACGTCGTTGGTCCCGACTCTCAGGGGCGCTCGGCTGTCCTGGAGACCGAGCCCACCAACGTGCAGTCCAAGGAAGGGTTCTTCTGGCGGTCCACGCACTGGGCAACCCGCGAAACCCCCGTCGACAACAGCATCGAAGGCGACCGAGCGGTCACCGAGGACCTGGGTGCCCGACGCGAACCGCTTCCGGGCGGGATGCTGGTGCGGGCGCTGGAGATCTGGCCCGACCAGGACCTTGATGCCCGACGCAGGCAGTTCGCCGAGCTCAACGAGCAAGTCGGGCAGACGCATACCCCCACCGAGGCAGACGCCCAGCGCCACCCGACTGTGCACCGCACCGACACCTTGGATGCCATCACCTGCATCCGAGGGGAGATCTACCTGATTACCGACGTGGAGGAGGTCCTTATGCGACCCGGCGACACGGTGATCATCCGCGGTACCAACCATGGATGGAGCAATCGTTCCGATGCCCCGTGCCTGTTGACGGGCAGCATGATCGACGCCATCCCCCTGTAGCAGACCCGATGTTGCAGGGGTAAGGCCATGGCCCGATCGCGCATTCTCCGGGTGCGAGAAGGGCCATTTCGGGGGCCGGCCTGCGGACAACCTCAGTCAGTAGCCCGGCTTCGTCTCAGGTCGCAGGGGACGATCGAATCCTCGCGGCACTGGGCCGATCTGACGTGGGGAGCTATGTGTCCGCTGCGTCCAGGCGCTGCTTGCTGAGGTCACGGACAGCGGCGACGACGGTCGCGATGCGCCGAGCGAGGTGTTCACCATCGCGGACCATCAATACGGTGTGCCGTACCGCCTCCACGCCGAGCAGTGGAATCCGCCGCACCGTCCCCTCGCGGCCTTCCGGAGTGCGTTCAGGGGCGATTGTCACGCCCCAGCCGATGCTGACCAAGCTCATCGCCGAAGCTAGGTCGTCGACCGTAGCGGCCGCAGCTGGCTCGAAACCCCCCCCTTGGCACAGGGCAGTCGTGAGACGACCGAGTGCCGTTGTCGGGCTGAGGACCCACGTTTCGTGCCGAAGCTCGGCAATAGAGGTGCACTTGGCTTCTGCAAGCCAGTGTCCTGCGGGCACGCACAGCCTTAGTGGGTCGTGACCGAGTACCCACTCACGGAGTCCGGGCAGCTGGCCTACCTGCGCCGGTGCGAGCCGGGAGACAATTGCCATGTCGAGATCACCTCGGCGCAGTTGCTCGGCCGCTGCCTCATCTCGCGTTCCGGTCAAACGAACTTCCAGCTCGGGGAAGCGGCGCCGGACCTCCGTCAGCGCAGCGCTCATGGTCCGGGGACCCTCCCGGAACGGGATGCCGATGCGCAACAGACCGGAGATTGGCTCGTGGTCCGACTCCAGGGCTGACTGTGCCGCTCGGAGCTCGACGAGAATTCGCTCGGTGTGCTCAACGAGCGTCTGTCCCGCCCCGGTCAGCCGCACCCGATTGCTTCGGCGATCAATCAGCGGCCTGCCCGCCTCAGACTCGAGCGCTGACATCTGCTGGGACACTGCCGATCGAGTGTAACCAACCCTGCGTGCTGCCCCCGCGATGGACCCTGCCATAGCGACTTCGTGCAGCAGCATCAGCTTCCGGACGTCGAGCACGCGTTAGCTCCGCTCACGGTCAGCGTTACAGATCGTCACGCTGACTGTACTTGTGCTGTGAGCTGATTCACGCTGCACTGGACAGGTGGACGTCACCCTGTCCGAGTTGCAGCGGATCCCCACCTCGGGAGCTCGTGCGGTTGAGCCGCTAACGGTCGACGGGGTCGAGCTGTTAGCCATCCCCCAGCTGGCGCTGGACGTCGAAGGCGAGCCGCCCACGATGAACGGCGGGGACAGCAATACCGACCTGCTGCTGCTGCGCCTGGTTGACGGCCGGTACGAGCCGTGGTCCGCGCTGCCGGCACCGGGCGGCGAGGACGCCGAGTTCTTCACGATCGGCGGCCGCGCCTTCCTTGCTGTCGCCAGCATCCGTTCCGGCGCCGGCCCCTACGAGTTCACCACCGACTCCCAGATCCTCGCCTGGGACGGCATTAGCTTCGTCTGTGCACAACGAATCCGCTCGTTTGCCGCCAAGCAGTGGAAGCATTGGAGCATCGGTGAGCGCCACTTCCTCGGTCTGGCGCAGGGCGTGCAGCTGCCGGGTTTGGAGGACCAGAACCGGCCATCAATGGTGTACGAGTGGGACGGCAGCAGCTTCACCCCGTTCCAGGAGATCCCGTCGCGGTGGGCCTACAACTGGCACCCGTTCGTGCTGGACGGGACGACCTTCGTGGCTCATGCCGAGCACCTCGATGCCAGCGTTCTCTATCGCTGGGACGGGCACCAGCTGGTGCCGCACCAGGACCTTGCGGCGCGCGCCGGACGCGCCTTTGCCTCCTTCGCCGCTGGCGGCGAGCACTACCTCGTGGTCGCTTGCCTTCAGGAACCCTCCCGCCTCATGCAGTGGGACGGCAGCCGCTTCGTCGATGTGCAGGAGCTGGCCGGGCTAGGGGCGCGCGAGCTCGTCGTGATCGAACGCGGCGAGCGGTTGCTCGTCGTCCGGGTGAACTTCGTGCTTGGTACTCCCGCGGCACCGACCACGTCGATGGACTCGCTGGTCTACGAGTTCAGGGAGGGCGCGCTCCGCCCCGTCGCGACCTTCCCGACCACCGGTGGCACCGACGCGGCGGTCACCGGCGACGGACCCGACCTTCGTCTCGTCATCTCCAACTCGCTGTCCGCCGATGTGCGGTTCGCCAGCGACACCGTCGTCTACTCGGTGGACATCTCATGAGCGGCACCCGCACCGGCAGCGGTCGTGCAGGTCATGAGAGCCCCGAGCTCGTTGATCTTTACACCACGTACACCGCCTCGTCGACCAGCATCGGCACCGACTTCGCCCGGCTGGCTGCTAAAGCGAGTGCGGACGATCCGCTGATCGTCGCAACCGCTACCGACCTGGCGCTCTACCCCGGCGGGGGTGCCCCGCCGACGGTCGAGGCTTTCCGGGTCTCGGCGCGGGGGTTCAAGGAGCTCGCCGGCATTTCCCACCTGGGCCCCGCCCTCGCAACCCTGCTACTGATGAAGGAGCTGGATCGCGAGGGAGACTGGCGCCCCGGTGCTGAACGGCTCCTTGCCGCGACGCAGACGGCTCGCCTGGCGAACTCGGAGGAGCTGTGGCGCGACACCATCGCCGTGGCCACCTATTCCGGACGCGAGCGGGCCATCGCCGCCATGGCCGGGTACGCGTGCGAGATCACCGAGCGGTACCTGCAGAGCGCGCTCAAGGACCCTGCCTACCTCTCGCCCGAAACCCTGCGCGGCGACTACCTCGAGGGCCCGCACGTGGGACTCCCCGTGCCGTTCAACCGGGTCATGATCGCGACCTTCTTCCTCACCGGCATGGACATCGCCCATCGGCTCATCTCCTGGTTTGACGACCAAGACCTGCAGTGGGAACGCGCCATGGTGATCATTGCCGGCAAGCAGGGACGCCCGACGGCCGGGGTGACCTGGGAAGTCAACAGCATCGCCGGGATCGTCCTCGCGGCTTCGCGCGGCCGGCTGCCGCTACGGCAGCTGCTTATCGCCCCGCATGCCCCGGTCTTTCCGCCTTTCGACGGCACCACCGTGGACGCAGTCGAAGCCCTCGAGCAGGAGTACCGCGCACTGTGGTCGGGTCTGCTCGCCACCACAGAGCTGGGCGAGCCGATGTTCTCCGGCTACCCGGGGTTCGCACCGCGCCCGCGTGAGGACATCCAGGCTGTACCAGGTGCCACGACCGTGACCGACATGCCGCTCATCACGTCGGCAAGGGACTGGTTCGCGCTCACCACGCGCTTGCGCGTCGTGCTCGAGGACCCCCGGCAGCTGCTGTCAGGCGCGGTCACCGACTTCGCCAGCAAGCAGCTCATTGAGCATGACAACGACCCTTCCGCGGTCACGGTGCCCGGCCTGGACGGCGAGCCGTACCCCGCCCTGCCACCAGCGCCGAGGTGACGAGTCATGCGGGCCACTCCCTCGCCACCCGTGGCCGAGCCGCAGGCGCACGGCACATGTACCGATCAGCCGAGCCACTGACAGCAGGTCTTGACGTGCCGCGTTTGAGGTCGGCGCCAAGGAATGACCACCGAACCACACGTGATGGAAGAGGCCCCATGAGACTGTTCCGTTCGACGTCGACCGCTGTAGCGGTGGCCGCCCTCCTGGCTACGGCCGGGTGCTCGTCGTCGGGTGGCGGCACGTCGTCGTCATCCACGAGTGCCCCGTCGTCCGCGCCACTCAAGATCGGCGTCTCGCTGCCTCTGACTGGGGAGGTGGCGGACGTGGCCAAGAGCGGTTATGAGGGCTACCAGCAGTGGGTGACGCAGGTCAATGAGAGCGGGGGACTGCTGGGTCGTCAGGTTCAACTCGTGGTCCACGACGACGGGTTCCAGCCTGCGCAGACCGGCTCGGACTACACGCGGCTCATCAGTCAGGACAAGGTTGACCTGCTCCTCGGCACCTTCTCTTCACTGCTCAACGCCCCGGCCTCGGCAATTGCTGAGCGCCAGGGATACCTCTACATCGAACCGTCGGGTGGCAATGCATCGTTGTTCACGCGTGGGTTCAAGAAGCTCTTTTTTGCCCAACCGGCAACGACCACCGACTTGCCGAACCAGTTCGTGCAATACGTGACGTCCTTACCTGCTGGCGAGCGCCCGAAGACTGCCGCCTATGTGACGCAGGACGATCCGAGCTCTAGTCCGGCGGTCGCCATCTTCAAGACGAAGTTCGAGGCCATGGGCATCCGGACGGTCTTCAACCAGACCTACTCGCCCGACGCGTCGAACTTTGACACGATCGCCTCAGCCGTAGCAGCCGCCAAGCCGGAGTTCCTCATCCACGGTGCAGTTGGGAACGACGGCCCCCAGCTGGTGCGGTCCTTGCAGAAAGTGTCCTTCAGTCCCAAGACGTTGTTCCAGACGAAGACCCCTGCGGACCCGGGGTACGCCACCGCAGTCGGCAAGACCAACGCTGACGGCATTTTCACTGCTGAGGCATGGAGTCCTCAGTCCAAGTACTCGGGTGACGCGGACTTCGTCTCCGCCTACACCAAGAAGTTCGGGCAGGCGCCGACCGAGGATGCGGCTAACTCCTACACCGCGGGTCAGGTGCTCGGTGCCGCCGTCAAGGCCGTAGGAAAGATCGATCAGACGGCTCTGGCGACATGGCTGCACGCCAACACGGTCGACACCATCGTCGGACCGTTGAGATGGGATGCGACGGGGGTCCCTAAGGGGGACCTGCTGCTAGCCCAGTGGCAAGGTGGCACCTTGCAGATCGTGGCTCCCAAGGCTGCGGCCACGTCGACGAAGGTCGTGAACCCCAAGCCACCGTGGGCTCGCTGATGACCCAGTTGGTCCAGGCGTTGGTCTTCGGGGTCCTCATCGGCGGCGTCTACGCCCTGATGTCCACCGGCCTGACGCTCGTCTTCGGGGTCATGAAGATCGTTAACATGGCCCACGGTTCGTTCCTCGTCCTGTCCGCCTACCTTTCCTTCAGCCTGTGGCACACGTTCGGCATCGATCCCATCCTGGCGGCAGTCGTCGTGGCTCCCCTTATGGCGGCGTTGGGTTTCGCGCTGCACGCGACGGTCATCGGACGAGCCCAGCGCATCGATCCCGGGTTGACAATCGTGGCGACTTTCGCGTTGGCGGTCATCGCGGAGGGGCTCACCGCGCTTGCTTTCGGTCCCAACCCGACGACATCAACTCCGGGATACTTCAACCAGTCCTTCCACATCGGATCGATCATCATCCCGAAGGCGCAGCTGTACGCCTTCGGGTTGGCGATCGTCATCACGACGGCACTCGCCTTGTTGATCAGGCGGACCTGGTTGGGTCTGGCGATCACTGCAGCCTCGGAGAACCCGGAGGGCGCCCGTCTCATCGGAATCGAGCCCTCGCGGGTGGGGGCGTGGGTGTTTGCTATCTCTATTGCAACTACCGCGTTTGGGGGAGCCGCACTCAGTTTCTTGTACCAGTTCATCCCTGACTCTCAGGACTTCTGGATCGGACTCACCTTGAGCGTCGTGATACTCGGTGGCTTGGGCAGCATTCCCGGAGTCGTGGCGGGGGGCCTGCTCCTTGGGGTTACCGAGACTCTCACCTCCACCTACGTGTCGATCCGGTGGGCCACGGCCGTTCCACTGGCAATGGTGTTGCTGGTCCTCACCATCCGTCCGCAAGGCATCATGAGTTCAAGGCTTCGCGAGGACGTGGGCACATGAGGACGCTACGCGGGCTTCGGCACGCTATCGTAGCGCTCGCGATCATAGCGCTCATTGCTTATCCGCTGGTCTCCGACAGTCTGTACTACCAGAACATGCTCATTCTTACATTCGTTCTGGCCATCGGCGCCGTTGGCTGGAACATCATGGGCGGGTACGCGGGGTACATCTCACTGGGGAACAGTGCATTTATTGGACTGGGTGCTTACACCACCGCCATTCTTTCGGTGCACCAGCAGGTATCCCCGTTTGTCGGATGCCTCGTTGGCGGAATGGTCAGCGCCGTGGCGGCCGCCGTTCTCAGTTTGGTCACGAGGCGGACCCGCGGCATGTATTTCGTCATCGTCACGTTCGTCACGCTGCTGCTGCTCGCGCTGGTCACGACGACCTGGACCGATCTCACCGGTGGAAGTAAGGGGCTTGCGCTACCGCTCCCGACGTGGGACCTGTCGTACCAGAACTGGCCTTTCTACTACCCGCTGCTGGCGCTGCTGATCGTCTCGGTCGCCGTTTCGGCTCTCGTTCAGAGAAGCAAGTTCGGACTCGGACTGATCGCGATACGCGACAATGAGGATAAGGCCGCAGGAATCGGGCTCAGGACGGCCTTGTACAAGATGCTGGCCTTCGTTCTCGGAGGATTGTTCCTAGGCATCGCAGGAGGGATCTACGCCTACGACGTGTCGTTCCTCAACGCAAGCGCCGTCTTCGACATCGTGACGAGCGTCCTGATTGTGCTCGCCGCACTGTTGGGTGGCCGTGGGACGCTCTGGGGACCCGTGGTCGGGGCGTTCCTCCTCGAGCCGCTGGCCAACTTCACCAGCACTGGCATCGGGGGCGAGAACGCCGGGGCTATTCGACTGCTCATCTTCGGCGGCCTGCTCGGCGCGGTAGTCCTCTTTCTTCCCCGCGGAGTGTTGCCGACCGCGCAGACGATGCTCCGTGGGCGCAGATCCAGGTTGGACGTGGGCGCAGGCCGCCCCATCGGCGCCGCACGCCGCGAACGTTTAGAGCTGGCGGCGTTGACGCCCAACTCCGTCCCGAGGTTGCCGGGCGCCAGCGAACCAACGCTTCAGGTACGTGGGCTGGTCAAGGCATTCGGCGGTGTGCGCGCAGTTGACCGGGTGGACCTGACGGTCGAGAGAGGCAGCGTTACTGCCCTCATAGGTCCGAACGGATCCGGAAAAACCACCCTGTTCAACCTCATCGACGGAACGCTCTCCCCCCGATCCGGGCACATCTCGCTTTTGGGGGAGCCGATTGAAGGTCGTGGCCGCCCGAGCCGTGCGCACCGAGGTATCGCCCGCACCTACCAGCTGCCGCGGCTCTTTCCGGGGCTCACTGTCGCGGAGAACGTCGTGGCACCCGAACGCGGATTTGTCGTCAGCCGGCTGTGGCGCAAGCGGGTGACCGATGCGGAACGGCAACGCGCGGAAGCCGTGCTCGACGACCTCGGGCTTGCTGAATTCGCCGACACCAGCCCCTCGAATCTCAGTTACGGGCAGCGCAAGCTCGTGGAGCTCGCGCAAGCGTTGTGGCTGGACCCCGTCTTGGTCATGCTCGACGAGCCGGCCGCTGGAATCAGCCCGGCACTGTCGCAAAGACTCGCGGACACGATCGCGTCGTTGCACCATCGAGGGATCGCGGTGCTGTTCGTCGAACACGACCTCGCCTTTCTCGCCGAGCTGGCGCAGCGCGTTTATGTGATGGCGACTGGCCAGGTCATTGCAGCTGGGACGATCGACGAGATACGTACCGATCCGGCGGTCATCGACGCTTACCTGGGTGACGATCTCATCCCGCATGCCGAAGCCGTCGCGTGATCGAGGTTCACGGCTTATGGGCTGGCTACGGCGAACTGGACATCTTGCGCGACTTCGAGATTCGGGTCGATGCCGGAACCACACACTGCATCGTCGGTCCGAACGGGGCCGGCAAGTCCACGGTGCTGAAGACCCTCAGTGGGCTTCTTAAGCCGCGGCAAGGCTCCATCGTCGTTGACGGAGTCGACATCACCGGCAAGTCGCCGACCGTCGTTCTGCAGGCCGGGATCGCCCAGGTACCCCAACGCAACGGCTTGTTCGCTGGACTCACCGTTGAGGACAACGTGTTGATGGGCGCGTATGTCGCCCGGCGCAACCGTCGCGCCCTGCGGAACCGCTACGAGCAGCTGTGCGAGACCTTCCCAATCCTGAGCGCCCGAGCGCACGTGCCGGCAGGTGCACTGTCCGGAGGACAGCGAAGGATGGTGGAGTTCGCCCGTGTGATGATCCTCGAGCCACGAGTGGTCCTGCTTGACGAGCCGACGCTGGGGCTCGACCCCAAGAGTCTCTCCCTGATCAGTGACAGCGTTACCGCGCTACAGGACGAGGGAGTCACCATCTTGATGGTGGAACAGAATGTTCGCCTAGGCTTGCGATTGTCTGATCACGCGACCGTCATGAGCGCGGGCTCGGTAGCCCTGGCTGGCACGGCCGACGAGATCCGAGACCATCCTGAGCTGATGTCCCTATTCTTCGGTCACGCCCCAGCTCCCCATCACGAGGGCGAAGAACTGGGCTCCATGGCTTCTCCGCTTGGCTGCCCGGCGGAACTTCAACATGGCTCTGGTTGAGAGGAACGACGGACGTGCCGGAACTCAAAGGAATTCATCACCTCAAGCTCGCGGTCAGTGACCTTGACACGTCACTGCAGTGGTACGAGAGCGCTTTCTCGGCGGTTCGGATCTCGGAGGCAGACCATCGACGCGCAACGGACGGCTCGCTCTACGCCTACATCCTGACGGTTCCAGGCCTGGGGACCCTGCTGGAGCTGCGCCTGCATCCCGAGAGAGCGCGCGCTCACAGACTGTTCGACCCGATCACCATCGCCGTCGAGGATCGCGCGGCGCTCGGGCAGTGGGACACGTTCCTGACGGAGCGGAAGATCGTGCACTCACCGGTCATCACTGCGGTGCAGGCGTGGCTGGTAGTCGCCGAGGATCCGGACGGCAACCGGCTACGCCTGTACACCATGGAGAAGCACGGGCCGGAGCTGTCACCCGACGAGGACAGTCCCTGGATCCAGAACTGACGGCGAGAAAGCCAAACTGGGTCGGCCCTGCTTGGAGACCTTGAGACGCTTCGTGTCGCCGCTTGCCGTCGCGCGTCCCCGCGAGTTCCTGCCGAGGCCTTCGGCCATGGCGTGACGCGCTATAGCCCGTTTGCTTTCGGATCGCCATCAAGCCGTTTCGCTCAGCTGAAGGGTTCGACGTCGGCGTCGGTGGGACTGGTCGTATTCAGCACCTCGAGCGCTTGCTCGGACATGACCAGCTGCCGGTCTCAGTGCGGCCGAAGTCGTCGACGCCGGGCTCGCCGCTGATGACGAGCTCCACGAACTGCGGTAGCTCGCGATGTTGAAAAAAAGCCAGGAACTCATCGGTTCGAAGAGTCTCCATGTCCCGCAACGAGAACCTGCTCAGCCCAGCCGCCTCGAATTTGTCCGCGAGCGACCTGGTCGCCGCGAAGGCCGGATGCGCAGTGATGAGTTCGTCGCCGAGCCAGCCATCGAACGCGTACTCCAAGTAGCTCACGCCCAAGGATGGACCGCCACGGTCCATCACCGTGTTGTCACCCAACTGGCGCGGTACCTCCGGCTCGACAATGAAAAAGGGCATCTGGCTCCCAGACGGAGACGGGCTCTCGAGTCGGCGGATTGAGCGAGCCGAACGTGTCGTCAACCTGAACGAGCCTACGGGGAGGGAGAGGTTGCGGATGAGACCGCTGCGGCGACCAGATCGCGCAGGCTTACCGGCTCACGCTCGAGCAGTTTCGTCAGATCCTGCGACGGGACATCGAACTCGCCTCGAGCCACCGAGCCGTAGAAGGTGACGAAGAGCTCGACCACACCATCGGGCAAGCCCGCCCCCTGCACGGCGGTCGCTGCTTGCTCGTCGCTGACCTCGACGTGCGAGACGGGCTGTCCGCTCGCGCGGGAGATCTCCTCGGCCCAGTCCGCGTAGCTGTAGGTGGTCGGCGCACCGAGCTCGTAGATGGCTCCCTCGTGTCCGTCCGTGCCGAGAACGGCGGCTGCCGCCCGCGCGTAGTCGTCCCGGGCCGCGGGCGCGAACCGGCCGCCGCGGGTGGACGTCGCGATGGTCCCGGTAGCAAGAGCCGTCATGACCGTGCCCATGTCGTTCTCGAAGTACGTGTTGTTGCGCAGGAACGTGTACGGCACTCCTGAGGACTCGATGGCCAGCTCCGTCGGTCGGTGTGCCTGCGCCAGTACGACGCCGGCGGTGTCCGCTGCCGTGACCGAGGTGTAGACGAGGTGACGCACGCCGGCTTTCACGGCGGCCTCCGCGGCAGCGATGTGTTGGCGCACCTTGTGGGGATAGTCGAAGCCGTCGGTGGAGACGATCAGCAACTTGTCCGCGCCGGCAAAGGCCTGCGGGAGGGTCGCGGGCTCGTCGAAGTCGCCGTGGCGCACCTCGACACCCAGCCCGGTCGCCTTACTGGGGTCACGGACGCTGGCGACGACCGAACCGTTGGGCATCCGGTCGCGCAGGTGCCGGACGACGGCCGAGCCGAACTGGCCGTTCGCGCCGGTCACCCCGATCGTCATGGGCATCTTCGGGCGCGGGCAGCGGCACTTCGGCTGGTGTGCTCGTCGAAGGCCTTCCGCGGCGTCAGCGGAAGTCCATCCAGTGCCCGTGTGGGGCCCACCCCAACGAGAACGGCAGCTCGATCGTGGCCACCGGGCCCTTCGTGATGTCGTAGGTGTCGAAGATCTGGTACTCGCCCTTCTTCTCGGCCCACAACGACACCGGCACGATGACGTATCCGTCGCCTTCGGGCGAGTCGGCGCTCCGTGGCGCGAATGTTGCCTCGAGCACGGCAGCCGGTTGTTCGGACTGGATCCGATACGTCTGGTCGGCCAGTGTGCGCATGTCGGTGACGACCAGGCTGTTCATCGACATGCCCTTGGGCGTCAGCACTCCGCCGGACTGAAAGCCCCAGCGGTACCCCTTTCCGAAGAAGCGCTCATCGACTTTCGGCCGCTCCGAGATGCGGTCCGACAGCTGTTCACCAGTGGTCCTGCCCGTTGCGAGGTCGACGGTCCACCGCCCGAGGTAGCTGCTCGCGACCGGTAACGGGGCAGGGCCGTCGTCGCCGCTCGGAAAGTCCTGCTCGAAGGGGAACGGGGGGCGGTTATAGACCGGAGCGTCAAGGGCAAGCTTCCCGTCCTGCACGTTGGCCGACATGGTGTGCCAGACGAATTGCGCTGGTAGATCGGTGCGAATCCAGCGGACCTCCGCGCCCGAGTCGTACCGCGGGATCAACGCGAGGACGATGGGAAGCTCGGGGTTCCATCCCCAGATTCCCAAGCCCTTTGCGATCTGCTTCTTGTCGATGGTGAACGGCTGGAACGGCATGACGATCCACTCCGGCGTGAGCCAGATGTCGTGCGCCAAGGTGTTGTAGGGCGCGTCCCACAGCTCGCGCGAGTCCACCGTGCCGTCGGGATGAACCGTGTGCAGCGTCACGTAGGGCGCTGTGTCCCGATAGCCCCGCCGTACAGGTCGCCCGTCTCGTGGTCCCACTTGGGGTGACCGCTGAAGGTGGCGTCGCCGTACGCGGCCGGTTCATGCACACCCGGAGACAGCCGCGAGGACCAGTTCACGATCCCCCTGGTGGCCAGCGTGATCGGGTCGATGGCAATCGGCGGGGCGCCGTGTTCGCTGGAGGCGACCAGCTCGCCGGCGAACGGGAAGATGTTGATGTTGTTTCTACCCTGTGGGACGCCTTGTGTGTACTTGTCGCGCTGCACGTCTCCGTAGGCGAAATCGCGCCAGTCACCGAACCCTCCGTCGGTCCACTCGAACAGACCTCGGCCGTGCTTCTCCTCCAGCAAGTACTTCGGCGTGCGGATCCATCGGTTGCGAAAGTCCGCGCGCCCGTTGTCCAGCACGAGCCCCTGCACCATGCCGTCCATGCTCAGAATCGGGTTCGTGCCCTGCTTCGTGGGCCGCTTCCAGGTGGGACCGGTGCGGTAGAAGCCACCGGAGAGCTCGGGTGGAATCTCGCCCTGGCTGACGATGCATTCCTCGACCGTCGCCTCGAACCGCATGGGCGTGAAGGGACCGACGAGCGAGTTGTCAGTGGGGATGGAGAACCCCATGATTGACCTCCAGTGAAGATGGTTCGTGAGCCTTACCGGTCTCGCCCGACTGGCGTGGTTACGCGTCCTGCTTGATGTGTCCGACAATCGCGTCGCGCATCACCGCAGTGTCGATGTACTGCTGCAGCCAGGTGAGCCGGCCGTCCTTCGCCCTCCAAAGGTGAGTGAAGGGGATGTCGAACGTGGCGTCCGTCACCGCGGTGCGCCCGACGTACCGGCCGCGGACGACGACGGTGTCCTCAGTGACGGAGAAGAACTCGTCGACTTCCGGGCCAATGGCGCCGTAAGCCGCCAACGACGACGGGGAGCAGTCATCGAATAGTGCAGCCAGGCCGATGTAGCGGCCGCCCGCTGGGAAATCGTCCGCGACAATGCACTCCATCTGTGGGTCCACCCGGGCCCGCAGTCGACGTCGTGCGCAGCCTTGGCGTCGTACCACTTCTTAACGGGATCGACCGCTGCTCATGATGCTCGGCCTAGGTCGTCGGTCGTTGCGAGCGGGTTTTCCGGGCTGATGCAGTCGTCGACGGGGTGGAACATCTTCATGACTTCTCCTGAAGTGTTGCCGACGTGGTCGCGGACTCAGGCGGGGGCTGACTAATGGATGAGCCATCCGGCATCAACGGGCAGGGCGACCCCGGTGATGAAGCGGGCGTCATCCGAGGCCAGGAACAGACAGGCGTTGCTTATGTCGACGGGCTCGACCCACGGGATGGGCAGCGCATGCAGGGTCGTCAGTACGGCCGCCATGTCGTCGCGGTCAGTCGACTCCGCGTCGGGGTAGAACACGTTGTACAGGGCCGGGTTGTGCACCATCGCGGTGTCGACCGTGGTGGGCAGGACGGCGTTGACCCGGATGCGGCGAGCGCCCAGCTCGAGAGCCAGCGTGCGCATCAGCCCGATCACCCCGTGCTTGGCAGCTGTGTAGTGCGCCATCGTCGCGCCTGCTTTGATCGACGCTGTGCTGCCCGTCAGCACGATTGCGCCGCCGTCGCTCAGATGTGGTAGGGCCGCCTGCACCGCCTTGAACACCCCAGTCAGGTTGATGTCGATCATGTCCTGCCAGACGTCCTCCGGCATGTCGCTCACCGGCGCGAAACTGGCGACGCCGGCGTTGGCGATAACGATGTCCAACCGACCGAGCTGCGCCACGCCCTCGGCAACGGCTTGCTTCATCGCTGGGCCGTCGCGGACGTCGACTTCGACGGCGACGATGCGACGGTCGTGCTCCTCGACCGCCCGCACCGTTTCTTTCAGGTCCTCAGGCGTGGAGAGGCTGTACGGCACCGAGGGCACATCTGCGCACCGGTCCAGTGCAATGATGTTCGCGCCTTCCTCCGCGAGGCGCAGCGCGTGGCTGCGCCCCTGCCCACGCGCCGCGCCCGTGATGACCGCGACCTTGCCGTCGAGCTTTCCCATGTTCTTACCCCCAAGACGGTCGAGCGCACGGAGAGTGAGCCCACCCTTGCCGCGGTGATTCCGCCAGCGGCGACGCGGCGATGTCGCCAACAGTGAACTACGAGCCGGCGCGGATGCGCCGAACTTCCTCCTACGCGGGTGCGTTCTCGAGTACGGGCTCGAGCAGGCGGCGCGCGTCTGCCGGAGTGATGACGTCCTCGGGGTCCGGCTTCATGATCTCGCGGCTGGTGCCGTCTTCGTAGACGTGCTCACCGATGAGCCGGCCGTCCTCGGCGTAGGGCCAGAACATGGCCAGCAGGTGCTTCACAAGGTAGGTGGCGTCGGGGTCGTCGATCTGCTCGCCGGCGGCAGCCAGCAGCTTGCCGGGAACGAAGTGCAGGAAGGTCGCCTCCGCGGCAAAGCCCCAGTCGGAGACGGCGACCTTCTGGTCGGTGGGCCACAGCACGCTCGCCCCGGAGTCGACCAGGTCGCGGTAGAAGCTCTCCACCATCTCGCGGCCGTCGAGCAGGACGCTGCTGGGTCCCTCGTTCATCCGGTACACCGGGTGCTCAACGGTCATGGCCGGGTCCAGCAGCTCGTCCCAACGCTGCGAAACCTCGAGCAGGCCATGGCGCCGGTAGTTCAGCAGGATCTGCTTGTGCCGCGGGTTGTCAGTGGTCCGAATCATCTCATCGACGCCGTCGAACATTCCGGTGAAACTGGCTTCGTACTTGCTGACCACTGCGACCTCCAGGTTGTACCCACCCGGTTCTCACGGTTCGCCTGCACACTCGTGCCGGCTGGGCGTGGTTGAACGTATGACCTGCATCGCACTGACGTCTATGCGGAAGTTGACACTTACATCCGCCTTCTACCGTTGCTCTCCGGACCGCTCCAGGCGGCCAGCAGTTGGCGTACTCGGGGTGATTCGTCATCCGCGCGGGCACACAGCAGGATTTCGCTCGGCTCAGCATCAGTGATGGTGACGAACGAGACGTCGGACCGTCGGTAGATGTGCGCGGCGGTCTCGGGCACGATGCTGATCGCCACACCGGCCGCTGCCAGCTCCAGCTGCTCATCGAATGAGTGCACGACAGGGCCGT
>JAABUZ0100001757.1_pt1 | contig 39348 bp, 39 predicted proteins | sample 5562091 | NCBI WGS metagenome assembly JAABUZ01 (sample SAMN12813069, study PRJNA571459) | rock metagenome | isolation source: Antarctica rocks | place: Antarctica: Victoria Land, Linnaeus Terrace sud | collected 2015-12-21 | reverse complement strand
TCCGCTGGGAGAAGAAGGCGGACAACTACCTCGCTTTGGTGCAACTCGCCGCCGTCCTCATTGTGTATCGCAAACTGCGCCATGCCCACCTACTTTCCGGATAGGCTGTTAGTGGTTAGTGACGAGTGAGGTTAGGACAAGACCGCCGACCTCCACGTCCGCCAGGTACGCCCGCAGCAGGCGCTTGAACTCGGCGACGAGTTGGGCGCGCTCGGGGGTATCGGGCGCGCCCGCCTTGATCAGGGAGAGCAGGGTCTTGACGACCTGCACGCTGACCAGCGCGGAGAGCCTGATCTGGCCCGCGTCGACGTCGGGCGCCCGCGCGGCGTAGATCGCCTCGACGCGCCCGAATACCTCCTGGTCGATGTCGTCGCCGGCCCCGTCCTGCGCGCCCTCGACGACGAGCGCCTGAAAGCCCGCCGTGGTGGAGCAGAAATCCACCAGCGGGTCGATCAGGCTGTCGAGCAGGGCCGGCAGCGGCAGGGCGGACGCCTCGGGCACGAGCACGCGGTCGTACAGCGCCCGCAACTGGGTCGCGTAACGGTCGGCCAGCGCGCGCAGGATCGACTCCTTGTTGGGGAAGAACTGATACAGCGACCCAATGGACGTGTCGGCGCGCCTGGCGATCAGGTTTGTCGTCGCCTCGTCGTACCCTTTCTCGGCGAACACCTCGGCGGCGGCGTCCAGGATGCGCGCCACGCGGCGTTCCCCGCGCTCCTGCCGCGGGATGCGCCGCGCCACGACATGTTCGGCCATACCTTTCCCTCCCTCTCCTTGTTCCTATTCCCGTGTTCCTGCCCCATTGACAATGTGAGCTTTCACTCGTATAATGGGAGCAATGTGAGCTTCTATTCACATTATATAGTGTCCGCGAACGTGGGTGCGCGGGGTGCGGCAGGCGCATCCGGACCCGGTGCGGGCCGTGAGGCGTAGGGTAGGGCCAGGGGAGAGGATGATGAGCATGGCGACGGTCGTGACACGGATGCAAGGGCCTACGGCAGGACAGGGGACGACGGCGCGGGGGATGCACGTGGTGCTGGGCGCGACCGGCGCCATCGGCTACTGGACGGCGCGGCAACTGCTTGATCGCGGGGAGCGGGTGGTGCTGCTGGCGCGCTCGCCCGAACGGGCGCGGGAGCGCTTCCCCTCGGATGAGCCGGGCCTGACTATCGTCGCTGGCGACGCCGAACGTCCCGCGGACCTCCGCCGCGCGGCCGAGGGCGCCACGACCATATTCTATAATGTGAATCTGCCCTATCCGGCCTGGCATGATCCCGCGCATGGCGTCGTCCCGCTGTTGCGCCATGCCATCGACGCGGCCGCGGCCACCGGGGCGCGCCTCGTCTTTCCCGGCAACGTCTACGTCTTCGGCCACGTGGGCGCGCAGTCCGGGCTCATCGGCGAACAGCAGCCCTTCGCCGCGCACACGCGCAAGGGACGGCTGCGCGTGACCATGGAGCGGATGCTGGACGCGGCCTGGCGCGAACGCGGCATCGCCTACACGATGGTGCGTATGCCCGACTTCTACGGCCGCTACGTCGAGAACCGGTTGTACCGCCCCTTGTTCGAGCACGCGCTGTCCGGCAAGCCTCTAACCTGGTATGGCGCCCTGGACATCCCATTGGAGTTGATCGACGCCGCGGACGGCGGGGCGGCGATGGTGGAGGCTGGCCTCGATCCTGCTTCGGTCGGTGAGACCTATCACGTGCCGGGGGGTGGAGTGACCACGGCGCGCGAGTGGCTAGGGATGCTCGCGCGTCTCGGCGGCGCCGAAGCGCCCATCCGTACTGTCCCCGCCGCGGCGGTCCGCGTGTTCGGCTTCGTAGACAAAGAGGCGCGCGAGTTCGCCGAGATGCGCTACCTCAAGACCGAACAACTGCTCCTCGACGGCAGCAAGTATCGGCGTCGCTTTGGACACATCCCGTCCACGCCCTACGACGAGGGCATCGCGCGCACTCTGAGGTGGTACCGCGCCGGCAAGCCAATGGGCAGCGGGCAGCGGGCAGCGGGCAGTGGGCAGTGGCCGGTAACGACTAACGACTAAGGAGAGTGACATGCCTGGCTACACGTATAAAGGGAAGACCGCGCTGGTGACCGGCGCGTCGTCGGGGATTGGAGAGGCGTTCGCGCGCGAGCTGGCGGCGCGTGGGATGGACCTGGTGCTGGTGGCGCGCTCGGAGGATAAGCTGCGGGCGCTGGCGGCGGAGTTAGCCCGCGGCCATGGTATTCGTGCCGAGACCGTCGCGGCCGACCTGGGCCGGGAGGGCGCGGCCGAGCGCCTGCGCGACGAGATTGGGGCCCTGGGGATGCGCGTGGACATGCTGGTCAACAACGCCGGTTTCGGAACTCATGGTCCTTTCGAGACGCTCTCGCCGGAACGAGACCACGCCGAGGTGATGCTCAACGTCGCGGCCGTGGTCGACCTGACCCATGCCTTCCTGCCGGCGATGGCCGAGCGCGGCGACGGAGCGGTCATCAACGTCGGCTCCACGGCCGGATTCCAGCCGTTGCCCTACATGGCCGTCTACGGCGCGACCAAGGCCTTCGTGCTCTCGTTTTCCGAAGCCTTGTGGGCGGAATACCGCGGGCGCGGCGTGCGCGTGCTGGCGCTGTGTCCCGGCGCGACGGAGACGCCCTTCTTCGGCGTCGTCGGCGCCGAAGAGGCGTCGGTGGGACAGCGGCGCACGGTGCAGCAAGTCGTGGCCACGGGGCTGCGGGCGCTGGAGCGCGGGCGCGGTGTCGCCATCGACGGCGCCCTTAACTACTGGCTAGCCCAGATGCCCCGCCTCGCCCCGCGCGGCCTCACCGCGCTCATCTCCAAGCGCGTGATGCGGCCCCGTGACGAGGCGCCGGTCGCCGGGGCGCCGTCTCCGACAGGCGCCAACCCCGGCCGCTAGCCTGTTGGCGCCCCCCCGAATGGGCTATACCGCCACGGCCTTCTCCGAGCTACCCTGTCCGCGATAGGCGACGCGACGGACCTGGTTAGCGCGGGCACAACGGTCTACTGTGGGAAGGGCGGTCGAAGGACAGTATGCATCTCTCCACCGGTGAGGATGGCGCGCTGCTCGTGCGGGTGGCGGGCGGCGACGGCGCGGCGTTCGAGGAACTGTATGCGCGCCATGCGGGCGTGGCGATGGGGCTGGCGCGGGGCCTGCTGGGCGAGGCGGCGCTGGCAGAGGACGCGGTCCAGGAGGCGTTCCTGGCGCTGTGGCGGGGCGCAGGAGGCTACGATCCGGCGCGCGGGAGCGTGCGCTGCTGGCTGCTGGCGATGGTGCGCTATCGCGCCATCGACGTGCAGCGGCGACGCCACGCGGGCCGGTGGGTGGATATCGCAGCCTTGGCCGAGACGCCCGACGGGGGCGACACGCACGAGTTCGCCCGGCGGCGCGCGGCGGCGGGGGCGGTGCGCGCGGCTCTGGGGCGGCTGCCCGCGGGGCAGCAGGCGGCGTTGGCGCTGGCCTACGGCGGGGGCTACAGTCAGATGGAGATCGCGCGGGTACAGGGCGTGCCGCTGGGCACGGTCAAGGGGCGGGTGCGCCTGGGGCTGAGGGCGCTGCGCCGGCAACTGGAGGGGCGGGAGGGGGCGGCGTTGTGGTGACCACGGACTGCCGAACTGCCGAACTGCTGGACTGCTCACTGCCTACTTGGAAGGGCATGATACACTGTATCCATGATAGAAGATACGGCCGCTCAGGCCGCCCGCACGCAAGGACCGGATGCGCTGACCACGGCGCACCTGATCGTCGACGCCGCCTCGGACAAGAAAGCACTGGACATCGTGCTGCTCGATGTGCATGAGGTCGCCAGCTTCACCGACTATTTTGTGATCTGCTCCGGCGGTTCGGACCGCCAGGTGCGCGCCATCGCCGACGGCATCGACGAGGCGCTGGTCAAGGAGGGCGTGCTGCCCTACAAGCGCGAGGGTACCCCCGATGACGGTTGGGTCCTGCTCGACTACAGCGACGTCATCGTGCATATCTTCGCTCCCGAGCAGCGCGCGTTCTACGGCCTGGAGAGGCTGTGGGAGCGGGCGCGCATCGTGGCGCGGCTGGTATAAGAAGGCGGGCCTGCGAGGATGGAGGAGCAGCGGACGGTACGCGAACGCGTCAAAGGCTTCATCCTGGGCTCGGTGCTCGGTAGCATCGCCGGGCTCGTCGTCGGGGGGACGCTCGCCGCTCTCTTCTGGGGCGACGTGGCCGCCATGATCCGCAAAGTGACGCGCCGCCTTGCCAAGCGCGACGAGCAGGTCAACTTTGAGATCCTGCTGCAATAACGATCGACTTCTCCCAGGGGCGCATAGGCCAATGACCTGACCCCTGGAAGGGTCGTGGCAGGCGCCAGAGCCTTGAATGGTCCGGGCGGATGAGCCCGTCCATCACCTCCATCACCCCAATAGGCCATTCCTCCTAAGACCTTCGTCGGTTATCCTGATGGAGGAGCTGGTCAACGGCTTGGAGCACCGGGAAGCGTGAAGGATCTCCGGCGATAATGGCCATCACGAACGTTCGCCCCATCATACCTCAAGACCCGGCGGTCGGCGGCGTGTTGCAGACGCTCAAGTATCTGCTGCTGACCATGCGGCCTAAGCAGTGGACCAAGAACGGCGTCGTGTTCGTCGCCGTGATCTTCGCCCACAAGCTGGGCAATCTACACGATGTGCTGCTCGGCCTGCTCGCCGTGCTGGCCTTCTGCCTCATCTCCGGCGTGGTCTATATCATCAACGACCTCGTCGACCTGCAGAAAGATCGTCAGCACCCCACCAAGCGCCGCCGTCCGCTGCCCTCCGGCCGCCTGCAGCCGCGCGTCGCCATCGTCGCCGCGGCCGTGATTGGCGTGGTCACGGCGTCCCTGTCGTTCCTGGCCGCTCCGTGGTTCGGCGTGGCCGTACTGGCCTACGTGGCGCTCAACCTGGCCTACTCATTTTACCTCAAGAACGTGGTTCTGCTCGACCTGTTCGGCATCGCCGGCGGCTTCCTGCTGCGCGCGGCCGGCGGCGCCTGGATCATCGGGGTGGAGATCAGCGCCTGGCTCTATCTCTGCACCCTGCTGGGCTCGCTCTTACTGGGACTGGGCAAGCGACGGCACGAGTTGCTGGTGCTGGAGGGCTCCGCCGCGGCGCACCGCAAGATCCTGAGCGAGTACACTACGGAGTTCCTGGAGGAGCTCATCTCGCTGGTGTCCTCGGCGCTGCTGGTCTCATACGCGCTCTACACCTACTTCGCCTACGCCAGGACCCATGCCATGATGGCCACCGTCCCCTTCGCCGTCTACGGTATCTTCCGCTACCTCTACCTTGTCCACCTCAAGAACGAGGGTGGGGCGCCGGAAGAGATCCTGCTGCACGACCGCCCGATCCTGGCCGACATCGTCTGCTGGGTGCTGACCGCGGGCATCATCCTGTACGTCTTCAACGCGTCATGAGGAGCCCTCACCCCCCGCCCCTCTCCCGGTGCGCGGGAGAGGGGAGAAAGGAATCTTGAGCCATCATCACCCCGCGGTTGCGCCGTCGTTTCTTGCTCTCGCTGCTGTTCGGCCTGGTCGTGGTCACGGCGCTGGCTTTCCTGGGCGACGCGCCGCGCGTCCTCGCGGCGGCGGGTCACTTCGCCTGGGGCTACGTCCCGGCCATCCTGGCCCTGACCACGTTCAACTACGTGCTGCGCGGCTTGAAGTGGCACTACTACCTGCGGCTGATCCGCATCCCGGTCGGCCGCGGCGATAGCGCGGCCATCTTCGGCTGTGGCCTCTCCATGGCCATGACGCCGGGCAAGGTCGGCGAGTTGCTCAAGGCGTGGCTGCTGAGGAGTCGCGCCGGGACGCCCATGGCCGTCTCCGCCCCGGTCATCCTGGCCGAGCGGCTGACCGATGGCGTGGCCATGCTGATCCTGGCCTCGGGCGGGCTGCTGCTGTACCGGCAGGGCTGGCAGGCCTTGCTGGCGATCGCGCTGGTCGCGGTCGTGGCCGTGGCCGTGGTGCAATCGCGCTCGCTCTCGCTGCGCATCCTGGCGCGGCTGGAGGCGGTCCGTGCCATAGGTCCGCGCGTGGAGCACCTGCGCCGTTTCTACGAGAGCGCCTATGTGCTGTTGCGGCCCCGTCCGCTGCTGACCGCGCTGGGCATCGGCGTGGTCTCGTGGTCGGGCGAGTGCGTGGCCTTTTTCCTGGTGCTGGTCGGGCTGGGCTTCGCGCCGGACGGGGGCCTTCTGATCCGCTCCGCTTTTGTGCTGGCCACCAGCACGCTGGTGGGCTCGGCCTCGCTGCTGCCGGGCGGACTCGGCGCGGCCGAGGCCAGCAGCGCCGCGTTGCTCGGGGTGGTGCTGCACGGCATCACGCGGCCGCAGGCGGTGGTCGCCACGCTGCTGATCCGCTTTTGCACCCTCTGGTTCGGCGTCGCCGTCGGCGTCGTCTCTCTGCTCATCTTCCGCAAGCGCCTCGGCCTCATTGCTGCCCCCGGCGGCGACGAGACGCCACGTGGCGCGCAGGGGACGCCCGTCGTCGCGGACGCGCGCAAGTAAGGGCGACACCCGGCGGTTCCGCGCTGGGTCCCAGGGCCCACGGCACGCTTATGTGGATGTCGTCGAGAGCAGGCGCGCCACGGCGGCCGACACGGTCGGCCAGTCCTGGCTGCGCGGGTCGATCAGCGCGAAGTGGTCGGCGCGCGGCGGGGTGACGAGGGTCACGTCATCGCCCCGCGCCAGGGCAGCCCGTCTGTAGTGCTGGGAGACGATGTAGGGCACGTGGCGATCCCCGACGCCGTGGATGAGTATCTGCGGCAGGCCCAGCGGCAGCAGCGCGGCGGGCGAGGCCGTGGCGTATCGCGCGGGATGCTCCTGGGGCGTCCCGCCCATCAACTCGCGCACCACGCCGTCGCTCAGACGGAGGTCCCAGGCCTGCATTAGGTCGGCCACGGGCGCCAGCGCCACGACCCCGCGCAGCGCCAGCGGTTGCGGGCTGGACAGCGCATCCGCGGGCGGGATGCGGTGGCGCGCGGCCAGCCACAAGGCCAGGTGGCCGCCGGCAGAGTGGCCAAGCGCCACGACCCGCGTCAGGTCCAGGTGGCGTCCCTGCGCCAGCGCGTGCAGGCTGTCCGTGGCCGCCGCCACGTCGTGGAACGTACCGGGCCAGCCGCCGCCGTCGTTGCCGAGGCGCCGGTATTCGACCGTCCAGGTCGCCATGCCGAGCGCGGTCAGCGCGGCGGCCATATGCCCGACGTGGGTCAGGTCGTAGGCGGCGCGCCAGTAGCCGCCGTGTACGACCACGACGACCGGGTGCGGTCCCGGACCCGCGGGCAGGCGCAGGTCGCCGAACTGCAGCGGGTTGGCGCCGTACGGCAGCCGCAGGTCGGCCTCGGGCGGCGGCAGCGTCAGGATGTCGGGTTGCAAGAGATTTATAGACCTTTGGGAGTGGTTAGTGTGTAACGGTGGGGCCTGCGACTGAAGTCGCATGGCAGGGGACAGACACTAAAGTGTCACCTCAGATAGCGCCAGTAGACATCGGCCAACGTGTGCCAATGGCTCTTGGCTAGCATCGACCAGCTGACATAGCTTGGAGTCTGTACTCGCTACCTCAGACACTTCAACGCTTGGTGTGAAATAAAATGGCCGGTTTCCGCCTCGACAAGCCTGTATGACCTCTAAACAGGCCTATGCGACCTCCAAAAGTGCGTCGCACGCCCATCGATCTGGGTCATGCGTTCGAATAAACGGGCTTGGCTCAGTGAACAGTTCGCGTTTCCTGCATCAAAAGTGTCAAAATCGGCATTTTCGTCGCGGAAATGGGGCGAAACAATTCACACCAAGCGTTTCAGTGTCCGGTTCCTGCCATGCGACTTTAGTCGTAGGCTGCTCCCAGGCCAACGGGTGCTCGTGGCAATGGTACCATGGTCGGTAGTAACGCCGTATCAGACACCGCGCTTAATGCACATAATCACTTGGGAGAGAAGGTATGACCGACATGACTCGGCCGCTGCGCGTGGCCATCATCGGTACCGCCGCGCGCTCGGACTACCTGTATGAACCGATTATCAAGGCGCTGCCCGGCGAGGTGGAACTGGTCTCGGTGTGGGGCCGCGGCGCGGACTCGGCGCGGCGACTGGGCGAGAGCCTGGGCATGCCCTGGTACACCGATCTCGACCGCCTGGTGCGCGAGACGGCGCCTCAGATTGGCATCGTGTCCGTGGCCTATAACGCCAACGGGCAGGTGGGCTTGATGGCGGTCGAGCACGGCTTGCACGTGTTGCTGGAGACGCCCATCGCGCACGACCTCGCGGAGGCCGACGCTATCATCGCGGCCGCCGCTCAGAGGGGGCTCAAGATCGAGGTGGCCGAGCAGTTCCACCGCCGTCCGCTGGAGCAGCTCAAGCTGCGCCTGATCGCGTCGGGACTCTTCGGCCGTGTCTACGCCTCGTTCAACGACTTTGCCGGCCACGGCTACCACGGGGTCAGCGTCATGCGCAGCTACCTGGGCTTCGACGCCGTGCCGGTGCGGGTGACGGGCGCCGTGCGCTCCTACGAGTTGGCGCCGCACCTGTCACGCGTCGGCGCGACGAGGGGCGCGCGTACGGAGACGCAGGAGCACGGGCTGGTCGACTTCGCGGACGGCCGCCTGGGCATTTTCCACTGGACCGACGTGGGCTACGACTCCGCACTGCGCTGGTGGCGCAGCAGCCGCTTCCTGGCCGAGAAGGGCATGGGCATCACCGTGGGCGTGGGGCTGGAGGTACGGGAGGAGTTGTCGCTGCTGGCGCCCGGCGGCGAAGCGCCGCTCTTCATCACGGTGGAGCGGCGCTGGGAGCGCGTCGACGGCGGCGCGCTGGTGGCGCTGGTGGCGCACACGGGTCACCCCGACCTGCCGATCGTGAGTTGGGAGAATCCGTTCGCGCCCGCCGTCAAAGGGCACGGCGCGCAGTGGCACGACGACGAGATCGGCGTGGCAGGCTGCCTGATGAGCCTGGTCACGGCGGTGCGCACCGGCGGCCAGCCGAGTTACGGCGCCGCGCAGGCCCGTCTCGATCAGGAGATCATCCTGGCCCTGCGCCAGTCCTCGCGCCACGGTGGCCAGCCGGTGACCCTGCCGCTCGACAGGGATGGCGCCCCGGCATAATACGACAGCGTTGGGATCAGCCTTTGACCCAAGTCGCATGGCAAGGGACGGACACTAAAGTGTCTGGACATGCATCGCCGTCACGACTTTAGTCGTCGTTCTTTGCCGTGCGGCTTGGGTCAAAGGTCACTATCAAGTTGCGTTGCGAAACATACAGGTCAATAGGATACCTCGGACGGACCGGGCAAGATTTGCCGGGACAAGGGCTGCGCCATGACAGCCTGCGCGCGGCGCGCGCTTCACGCCGTGTCCGTGTCGCCTATCTGGTCGCGCGCGCCCGACCACACGATGACCCCGAGCCCCAGGACCAGCAACAGGGCCGCGATCACCGCGGCCTCTTGGTTTGCCGCCGCCTGGACTGGCCATGCCCAGCGGGGGGTGGGGCCCACCAACACGGCCAGCGCCCCGTAGGCGAGCGGGACGCTCCACGCCGCGGCGCTCCCCGCGAGGCGGGCGGTGAGCAATGCCAAACCGGTGAAGCCGGCCAGGTCGCGCACCAGAGCCCCGTCCAGCGCGCCGCCGACGGCCGTGAGGCCCAGCGCCGCGAGCGCCAGGAGCCCGCCCAGGTGGCCGAGCCGCAACAGCGGCAGGGCGCGGCTGGCCGTGGCTTCCAGGTCCGCGACGGGCGAGGAGGCCGTGGCCCCGATCACGCAGGCGGCCGTCAGCGACGGGGCGGTGATCAGCAGCATAATGCTCAGCGCATCCTCTCCCGTGGCCACGCGCCGCCAGAGCCACGTCGCCGCGGCGACGGCGGCCAGCAGGGCGAGGGCAAGGCCGGTTCGCCGTGAGCGCAGGTAGAGGGAGGCCAGCCTCATGGGATGTCCCGCAGGCGAACGTGCCCCTGGTTCAGGGTGATGTAGTGGGCGCGCAGCCAGGCCCGCTGCCGCTCCCAGCCGAGCCTGCCGAAACGATCGGCAGCGGCCGACGTGAGGTTCCAGTGCGCTCCGCCGAAGTACGGGCGGAACGTCGTCCCGACAACCGTCACCGGATACAATCGCAGCCCGGCCTGGCGCACCAGCCAAATGCCGATGGCGCTCTGCGCATCCCAGCACGACTGCAGCGTGACATCGCCGGGACAGGCCCCGAGAGGCAGGCCGCTCTCGCTGTACAGGTCGCCCTGAACGAGAGCTGCCGCGATAGAGCCGAAGAAGTACTGATCGGTCGCGCTGTTCCCTCTGTCCGGCACGAAGGCGAGCACGCGGCCGCCGACGCCCTCCTCGCCGTGCGGCCGCTGTTCGGCCCGCACCGGCGCGCCGGGTATTCCAACCACCGGCGCGACCAGCCGATTGATGACAGGGGCTTCCGCGGCGAGATACGACTGATAGGCGGGATGGACGCAGACGGTCACGGGCGCGCCGACGCAGACCGGCGTGTAGGGGATGAGCCTGCCGTACCGCGCCAGCGATGGGACGGCGCCCGCGCTGGGCACGCGCGCCATGAGGAGGAGCATGGCGCTCGGGGGCGCAGTGACCAGGAGGGTCATCGCGGCCGCTCCAGCGAGGACGCAGCCCATGACGAGGCTACCCCACGCGACGCGGGCGCGACGGCTCTCACGGTCGCGCAGGGCCAAGCCTCCGAGTGCCAGCCCGATCATCCCGATGAGAAAGAGCGTCTGGGGCCACCCGACACCAGGGCGCACACCGTACCACACCGACGTGTCGAGTGTGGCGACGGGGGAGAGGTAGTGCAAGGCATCAGGCGCCGACAGTTTGGTGGCTGGTCCCAACGTACCCGTTCCCGACCCCCGGCCCATTGCCACTGGCACGACCAGCAGCGCGATCGCGACGAGCGGAGCCGTGAAGCGGCTGGGCAGCAGCGCGCCGAGCGCATAGCCGACCGCGCCGTAGGCCGGCACGGCCACGAGCCCCACCAATATGGGCCACATTACGGGTCCGCCCCAGGTGGTCTGCCGCGCCGCCAGCACGAGTACGTAGCCGCCGGCCACGACGTAGGCCAGTAGCCCCCACAACGCAATCGCGGCCCAGGTCATCGACCAGCGCGCCCAGGCCGGCTGCGGCGTCGTCGCCAGGAGGTCCTCCATCTTGCGGCGGCGCTCGCGCCCGCCCATCCAGGCGGCCGCGCCGGCGATCGCCGGCCCGACGATCAGGAGGCTGTCGCGGACCAGCACGCTGGCCTGCACCCAAAAGGTGACGCGCCAGGCGAGGCCGTCGCCATAGGCGAGCAGCAGCGCGAGCCCCGCGAGGAGGGGCCAGATCCAGAGGCCGACGCCGCGGCGCGCCTCGATGCGCAGCAGCGACGCGTTCATGAACGTGCCCCCACCAGCACGGCGCTGTAGCCGCGCTCCAGGGCCGAGTCTCCCGCTCCACCGTCCGATCCGCGCGCCATCAGTTGCCCCGGCGTCCCCTCGAACACGATCCGCCCCTCCTCCATCAGCGCGACGCGCGCGCAGGCTGCCCCCACGTCCTCGACCAGGTGCGTGCTCACGATGACCGTCCCGCGCGCGCCGACCTCGCGCAGCAGGGCGCGGAACGCCACGCGCTGCTCGGGGTCCAGGCCCGCCGTGGGCTCGTCGAGCAAGAGCAGGTCGGGCTCGTTCACGATGGCCTGGGCGATGCCTACGCGGCGCAGCATGCCGCCGGAGAGGGTCTTGAGCCTGGCCCGCGCGCGGCCGCCCAATTCGACGCGCTCGATCGCCCGCGCCACGGCCGGCCGCACCCGCTGCGCGGGCATCTCCTTGAGCAGGGCGATGTACTCCACGAACTCGAAGACGGTGAAGTTCGGGTAATACCCGAGCGCCTGCGGCAGGTAGCCCAGGCGGCGCCGCAGCTCGCGGCGCTGGCGGTGGTCGGCCACGTCGTAGCCAAGGAGTTGTACCGTGCCGCCCGTGGGCGTGAGGATCGTGGTCAGCGTGCGCAGCAGCGTGGTCTTGCCCGCGCCGTTCGGCCCCAGCAGCCCGAACACGCCCCGCCCCACCTCCAGATCCACGCCGCGCAGCGCCTGCCGGGCACCGAACCGCTGGGTCACGTCGCGGACTTCTACGTTCATAGCCATTGTCGTGTCACACTCCTCCCATTGCTCGTCATATAGAGCGCCACGCCCAGACAGGCCAGCGTGCCCAGCGCGTACGCGGGCGTGAGCGCGCCCTGCGCGACTGCTGTCGCGAGGTCCTGCGTCGGGATCATGCCCGCCAGCACGATGATCAGCCACCCCGCCAGCGCGGCCGCGACGCCTACGTTGGCCGAGCGCGCCACGGTCGCGGCGGCCAGGGCCAGGGCCGCGACCGTAGTCATCGGCACGAGCCAGCCGAGCGTGAGCCCGCCCGCGCCCGCCGCGAACAACGACGCGATCAGGCCGAGCAGGGCATTGACGCCGAAGACGGCGAGCCCGCGCACCAGCAGGATCATGCGGTCGGAGATCGCCATGGTCTGGGTCAGCTCGAAGGCGGGGTCGATCCCCGGACCATAGGCATAAGCGATGCCGGCGCCCGCCAGGGCCGGCGCCAGCAGCGCCACCCAGGGCACGCCGGTATTGCGCGTAACCACCACCCCGACCGCCAGCACGACCGCGCTGGCCACGAGCCAGGACAGCACGAGTGAGGGAGTCGTGACCAGCGCGCGCGCCAGGCCCGGAGAACCAAGTAGGCGCCCGGCCAGCCGCTCGATCGCCCCGATTGGGCGCGCCCACACGTCCGCCGCGACACCGGTCCAGACCCGTTGGAGGTCGACGTCCAGGCTGGCCAAGCCGGCGCGCGTCCGGCACTCCGTGCATGTCGCCACGTGCGCCGGGTCATCGGGATGCATCAGTACCTCCTTGTCCGAGTCGTAGAGCGGCTTGCAGCAGGCGGCGCAGCTTGAAGACACGGCTCTTGACCGTCCCCTCGGGGATACCCAGGTGGGCGGCGACATCGGCCAGCGGGCGATCCTCGACGAAGATCAGGCGCGCTAACTGGCGCCGCGTGCCCTCGGGCGGCCCGAGCGTGACCAGCGCGCGTTGCAGATCGACGCGGGCCGCCGCGGCGATGGCCGGGTCGTCGTGCATCGGCCCAGCCACATCGGCAGCGACCGCGTCGACACTATCGACGCGGCCCTGCGCGCGCGCCCAGAGCGCCGCTTGCCGGTAGGCGATGCCCCAGAGCCAGGCGCCCGGCGTTCCGGCCGGCGTATACCGTCTAGCGCCCCGCCAGACAGCGATGAACGTCTCCTGCAGCACGTCCTCGACAGCATCGACGGGCAGTGTCCGGCGCAGCCGCGTCGCGAGCCAGGGCGCGTGGCGGGCGAACAGCTCTCGCAGCGCGCCATCGTCCCCGGCGGCGACGGCGGCAATCAGTCGTTCATCGTCCATCTCACTTACTCTATTGCATCCCGCGGCCAATCGGTTCACACCGCGTTGGAACGCATCGAGCTGACGACGCCCGCACGACTGCTAGCGGCGATGTCGTCCGCCCGACCGCTCCGCCCGCGTCGTTGCTATCCTCGTTTGCGGTCCCCAATGGAACATGGCGCCGCCGTGAGGCATGAAGCCGCCGCTCTGATCGTTGGGCTCCGGGTCGGGCTCGGGGAGCAGCGCGGAGCTGACCATCTGCGCGCGTAGCGCCTCCACCTGCTCGGTCATGATCCCGGCCATGGCGCCTGGCTGAGCCAGCGTCATCCAGCGCATCGTGGCCGAGAGGAAGAGCTCCTTGAGGTAGGCGAACGAGAAGCCGTCGGTCTCCTCGGCGATGCGCCCCGCCGCGTCATCGTCCAGGCGCAGTTCCGGTTGTAGCGTCAAGTTCCACTGCGCGATGTAGGACCGGCGCTCCTCGGCCGCGGGCAGGTCGAACGGATACTTGCGGTCGAAGCGGCTGGGACGATCCACGATCGCCGGGTCCAGGCGCTCGGGATGGTTGGTCGTGGCCAGGGTCAGGATGCCCGCGTTGCCGGCGAAGCCATCGAGCTCGTTGAGGAAAAACGAGCGGTTGTTGCCGGTGATCAGGGAATCCAGATCTTCCAGCACCAGGATGCACGGCGCGGACAGGCGCGCCCGCTCGAATACGGCGCGGATGCTGTACTCATCGGGAGCCTGCGAGCGGAAGCTCTTGACGTACAGGCAGTCCTGCCCCAGAGCATTGACGATGGCCTTGACTGCGTGCGTCTTGCCGTTGCCGGGCGGTCCCACCAGCAGCACGCCGCGCTTCCAGGGCACGCCGTAGCGCTCGTAGGTCTCGCGCGCGGCGAAGAAACCGGATAGGTCGGCGACGATATCGTCTTTGAGGCTGCCGCGCAGCACCAGGTTGTCGAGCGTCGCGCCCTTGATGGCGTGGAAGAGGACGGGGTCTTTGTGCCAGTGGCCGCTGTCGAAGACCAGCACCTCGTCGCGTAGTTCCATGTTCCAGGCGCCCACCGCGTCGATGAACCGCTCCGCGACCTCACGGCTCGCGGCCAGCACGAAGTAGTGCTGCGACGCGTTCATCCCTTCGCTCCAGAACATCGCCAGGACCTGCAGGGCGTAGCCCTGCCAGGCGACCTCGTACCAGGTCTGCTGGCCGGCGTCGAGCAGGCCGAGCCCCGGCCCCAGCCAGCGGCCCTGTTGCTGGTTGTAGGGACCCTCTTTGAGGGTCAGAGCGCAGTGGCCGGCGCGGCTATACTCCTCCAGGCCGGAGAGGACGCCGCTGTCCTCGATCAGCGCCCTGGTCGGATAATGGGTGCTCAAGAACCGGCTGACCTCGTAGCCGATGGCGTTCGGGGGCAGTTGGAGCGCATCGCCGATCAACGTCGTCGTATCCATGGTCGTGTCCCTCGTCTCTCGTCCCTTATCGTCCCTCTTCTGCCTCCAAGGGTACCACCTGGTACGCTGCATGGAGGAAGGATCAGGCTCGGGCGCGCGGCACAACGCCCAGGAGGGACGACAGACGGCATGATAGAGCAACAGTATGACATCCGGCGGACGGCGGCGCACTCCGACCTGGCGGCCTACCGCGCCGAGTTCCCCATCTTCGAGCGCAAGACCTACCTTAATAGCTGCTCCCTCGGACCCCTCTCGCGCCGCTCTCGCGCCGCCGTCGGCGAGTTCCTGGACCTGTGGGAGGATCTGGGCGCCTCGGCCTGGTACGAGATCTGGTGGGCGGCGCTGCGCGACGCCCGCGCGCGCTTCGGCCGCATCATCGGCGCCGAGGCCGACGAGGTCGCACTCGCGCCTAACGCCAGCGACGCCCTCACCGCGGTGGCCTCGGCCCTGGACTACGGGACGCGCAACCGCGTCGTGGTCGCCGACCTGGACTTCCCGACCGTGCCCTATCAGTGGCTGGCCAGGCGGCGCGAGGGGGTTGAGGTCGTCTTCGCGCGCTCCGACGACGGCATCGGCGTGCCGCTGGACCGCTTCGCGGAGGTGATCGACGAGCGGACCGCCATCGTGGCGACCTCGCGCGTCTACTACAAGAGCGGCTATATCCAGGACATGCAGGCACTTGCCGAACTGGCCCATGCCAAGGGCGCGCTGCTGCTGGTCGACGACTACCACGGCACGGGACAGGTTCCCATCGACGTGCATGGCCGCGAGGCCGGCGTGGACATGCTTGTCTCGGGCGGGCTCAAGTGGCTGCTGGGCGGCCCCGGCCTGGCCTACCTCTACGTGCGCAAGGATCTGGTGGGCAGGCTGGAGCCGCGCGTGACCGGCTGGTTTGCGCACCAACACCAATTCACCTTCGAGGCGGACCGCCTGATCTACGCCGACGACGCCACGCGCTTCCAGGGCGGCACGCCGAGCGTGGCGGCGGTCTACGCGGGCCGGGCGGGCCTGGAGATCGTCGAGGAGATCGGCCCGGCGCGCTTGCGCGAGCGCACCCTGCTGCTGGCGGCCGACGTCATGGCGCGGGCGCGGGACGCCGGCTACGTCCTGCTGTCGCCGCCGGACGACGAGTGCCGCACGGGGATCGTGGCCCTGGCCATGGACGACCCCGCCAAGGCCGTGGCGCATCTGGCTCGACATAACATCATCGTCGACGCCCGTCCCGGCCTGATCCGCGTCTCCCCCTACTTCTACAACACGGTGGAGGACAACGAACGCCTTTTCGCGGCTCTCGCCGGGGTGACGTAGCATGAGCTATAGGCGTTCGGATAAAGAACGAGAACTTACATCTGAAACGCTATAGCCTACGCGTCGACGGAGGCGGTTTCCGGTGTCGGGCGAGGCGCCGACAGGACGTGGACGTTCGGCAAGTCGGAGACTTCGATCTTGGTGAGGTCGACCTTGGTCGAGGCAAGGTCGATTCCGATGCCCACGACCGCTCCATCCGCGTCGTCGTCTACCACGACATCGTTCGCGATCTCGTCCGAAGCCGCCGCGGGCTTGTCAAGCAGATCGATATACAGGGTGTCCGTGTCGGGGAAGTACTGACGTTTCATTCGATCCATTCACGCTGTACCTCGGGGTGCTTGTGGCGCACAACCGTGTCGACGTAGGGTGTCGTCTTCACGCTATCACGCCCATGCCATACACTACCATGAAACGACGCCTCGCGTCGTTTGTTACGATTCACGCCCCCGTTCGTCCTACCGTGCGAGGGCTTATGGAGTGAGCGAGAGCAGTGCGCTGGCCGACTTGGGGCGGACCATGACCGTGGCGGCGACGCCGGACGCGGCGCGCCTGGCCGTCTTCGACGAGCTCTACGCGCGGTACCGGTCGCCCCTCTACAACTATATCTACCGCCTCATCGGCGACCGCGACGGCGCGGACGACCTGCTGCAAGAGACGTTTGTGAAGGTCTACCGCGCCCTGGACAGCTTGCCAGAGGGCAAGGGGCGCGCGCCCTGGCTCTACCGCATTGCCACCAATACCTGCTACGACGTGCTGCGCCGCCGCCGGCTGATCGCCTGGTTGCCCTGGGGCCGGCGCGACGACGGCGACGAGACAGGCGCGTGGCAGCCCGAGCCGGTTGGCGACGACGGCGACCTGGCAGGGCGCTACGCCGTCAGTGAAGGGGTGTGGGACGCCCTGCGCAGTGTGCCCGCGGCCCTACGCGCCCCTCTCTTGCTCCACGTCGTGCATGGCTTCGCCTACGCCGACATCGCGGCGACCCTCGGCATCTCGGAGGCGGCCGTGAAGATGCGCGTCTCGCGCGCCCGCGCGGCCTTCAAGGCGGCGTATCAGCGCGATGGTGAGGCCGACGGACCGGCGGAGGCGGACACATGAACGACGATCAGGGGATAGGACCGGACGTGATGGACGCGATGCACACGATGGACGTGATGGACGCGATGCACACGATGGACGCGACGCATGTGACGCATGCGTCGCATCCCAACGCCGTCGCGCTCGCGGCCTACCACGACGGTGAACTGCGCGGCGCCGAGCGCCAGTCCGTCGTGGCGCACGTGACAACCTGCGCGGGCTGCCGGCGCGCGCTGGACGAGTTGAGCCGCATGGACGGCGCGCTGCGCGGCCTGCCCTCCGTGGAGCCGTCCCCGCGCGTACGCGCCGCTGTGTACGCTCGCGTGGAGGGCGACGCATCGTCCGCTATAGGTCTCCTGCTCAACCCCTGGCGTCCCTTGGCGCGCGCGCGGTGGTGGGTGCTGGCGGCGATGGCGGCGGTGGCGGCGGCCATCGGCGGCTACGACCTGCTGGCCGGGGCGACTCGGCCCGCCGCGGTCGGCAGACCACTGTCCGTGCGTCCATCCGCCGTGTCACGACCGCTCGTATCCGGCCAGCAGGTCCGTCCCACCCGCGTGCCGGCTGCCATGGCCGCGACGTCCCCAAACACCGTGCGGGGGAGCGGGTCAAACCAGAGTCGGGTGGGTCCATCCACGACAACGGCGCGGTCTCCCATCCGTGGACCCTTATTGCCGCTATTGCCGCTGGCCACAGGTGAGCCGGCGCCGGCCGGCCCGGCTGTGAAGCGATTCATTGCCGTGCCGCCAATCGCTGTGCCGCGAGCCGCTATACCGCGAACCAACGGCCGATTGGTTCCACCCAGGCAGCCGGTACGCGTGCAGCCCTTGCAGCCGGCGCGCGTGCCCCGAAGGCACGCCTTCACCGTCGTCGCGCCGCTTATCGCGCGCGCCGGCCAGGTGTCCCTGCGCGTGCCCGCCGCTGCTGTGCAGCGCACGGTCGACGCCGTGGCCAGTCTGGCGACCGGACACGGCGGCCATATCGCGCGCGCGAGGGATCACGGCGCCGGTCGGGTCGGTGGGACCGGCGCCGTGACGCTGACGGTACGGGTACCTGCCTCCTCCTTCGACGTGGCTATGAGCGGCCTACGGACCCTGGCGGGCGCGAGCCTGGTCGGCGCCAATGCGACCAGTCGGGACATCACCGGCCGCTACCGCGATCTGCAGGCGCGTCTAGCGGCGCTCCAGGCGACGCGCGGGCGCCTCATGGCGCTGCTGAACCATGACGGGAGCGCCCACAGCGGGACCGCCGTGCGCGATAGGCTGACCGTCGTGGACAGGAGGATCGACGCCGTGCGAGGACAGATCCTGGCCGACGACCGCATCGTGACACTCTCGACCATCGACGTGCGTATCGCGACCATCCCGTCCTCGCGGACGCGCCGCCGCGCCGCCGCGCCGCCGCGTCCCCGGGGCGCACCTTAATTGTCATCCGACCCGCGACTGCCCGGCTGAACCGGGACCGGCCCCGCAACCTCGCCAAGGGCGTCACGGTACGGTAGAGATGTCCTCTTGCCCTCTCGCTCCCAACCTCTTCTCCCACCCCTCCTTGGTCGCGTCGAAGAAGGACGCCGGGTCGTACGGATGCTCGCGCACGACATCGAGGTTCAGGTCCAGGCCCAGGCCAGGCGCCTCCGGCAGCGACAGATGGCCGTTGCGCGGATCGATCGTCGGATGCCACGTCACAAGCTCCTGCGTCCAGGGCGCGTTGAACGGATCGAAGTGTTCCTGAATCAGGAAATTCGGCACGCACGCCGCCAGTTGCAGGCAGACCGCCGTGGCGACGGGACCTCCGCTCTGATGCGGCGCGATCCAGGCGCCGTTGGCGTGAGCGATGCTTGCCACCGCGAGCGTCTTGGAGATGCCGCCCAGGCACATCGGTTCCGGCTGGAAGATGCTGACGTGCCCGCCCCTGGCCAACGTCATGAATTGTCCGACGCGCTGGAACTGCTCCCCGGTGACCACCGGGATCGGACAGTGAGCGGCGATCTCGTTGGTCAACTCTTCGCGTTCTTCCGTGGTGGGTTCCTCCCACCAGTACAGATCGAGCGAGGCCAACCGGCGCGCGATGCGCAGGGCTTCGCTGTCCGAGATCGAGCGCATCGTGGGCGACGATCGTGTGCGCTCCATCCGTGTCGCCGGCAAGTTGGACGACGCCACGCGCGATCTCGGACGACCCATGACCGATGACGAGATGCGCGAGTTAGAGGCGCCACGGCCGGGCAAAGTGCCCTGGGCACGATGACAGATGGAGGTTAAACGTTTGCTGGCCTACACGCTGGCCCTGCCGCCGCGCGTGCTGACGCGAAGCAGCTCTCTCACCTTGCGCACCAAATCGGCGGCAAGGCGCCGCTCCGATTGAGGTAGGCGAAAGCCATGCACGGCGATCGTGGAGGCGCGCAGTCCTCGCCGCAACACGTCGTAGTCGTCCCGGTCGAGGAGGCCCAGCGAGTACAAAATTGTCACGACGTTAATCGGCAGGTTGCTCTCCAGAGGGACCTGCTCACGCGCCGCGTAGATGCGTAACGCCGCCTCGGCGGCCGACCAGGCCAATAGCAGCGCCGCCTCGTCCTGCTGGCCCTGGGACAGTGTAAGGGCCGCTGTCGCGCGGGCCAGGATTTCGTCGTGATCGAGGCTCTGCGCGTCCTCGTCGACCACCGAGACGCGCTCCGGGGGCGTCACCGAGAGATCGAGCCGCCATCCCGGCTGCGCCTCGACCGCGCCAGCGAGAGCGATGAGGTCCGCGGACGAGCGGAGGTCAGCGCGCGTCTTGACCGCGACGACGACGGATTCGTGGCCCTTCGTCGCGATCAGGTCCGGCGCGAAGCGCGCCAGGAAGGGCGGCAGTTGGCCGCCGCGCGGTTTCACAATAACCTCATATCCTTCGCGGCGATAGTCCTGCTCCGCCTCGCGCAATGCATCGTCATGCGCGCTAGTCGTACGTACGAGAGTCGTCATAGTAGCTCTGCGTGATCTGGCGCGTCTTCGCCTCGAACATAGAGCATGGACCTAGACAGGTACGCTAGTCCCGTGTGATCACTGAGGAGCGCGACAATTGTCATCGGGTCGGCCCTCTATTGCTGTCGATGTCAGTGGACGGAAGCGCGTACGTGCCAAGCCAGCTAACATTCGGCAGCGCCGTGCCCACGGCGTTGACCAGGCGCTCGTCGGCGGTGACGACTGCACAGTTCTCACGCACGCCCAACGCGAGGTAGAACGCATTGTAAACAGTGCGGCGGTGCGCGACGGCCAAGCGATATGCATCGGACAGTAACTCCACCGATGGAGTTATCGCAAGTCCGAGATTGCCGACATCCCCAATAATCCGGGCGGCATCGGCGGCAGCGAGGCCTTGTAACGTCTGCTTCTTCCAGAGAATGTTGCCAAGCTCGGCATAGATCAAGTCGGGTGCGAACAGCGTGAGCGTCCTCGCCTGGTAAGCGGCGAGGATAGCGGCCGCCTCAGCCGCGAACGGCTCGGGCACGAACCATTTGATGGCAACACTGCTGTCGACAACGAGGCTAGCCATCGCCTAGCGCGCCCGGTCTTCGCGGATAATCTCGACACTGTCGGGCATCTCGCCGTAACGGGCGGCGAGTTCCGCGCGCGTCGCCTCGATGCGCGCAACGGCGGAGCGACGCCGGCGCAGTTCCATGGCCACGTCGTCCTCCTCTGGACCTTGCCAGGACAAGAGCAAATCCTCGATGCTCACCCTCTGTCGTCGGGCTTTCGCGTCGAGACGTTCATACAACTCGTCAGAGATAGTGAGTGTCCGGCTCATCGCATCATCCTACCCTTCTACCACCACGCGACAGCTTTTGTGGAGAGTGTACCACGCCATCCCCTTCGGTACCGGCAGGTGCCATACAATTTCGAGGCGCTCTTGGTTGCCGTGTAGCTGGTCTGCCACACCTTGTCGCCGATGTGTCGCCGCACTTGATAAAGCGACGCTTGTGGTACCATAAGCCAACGATGTGAGGGAAAGGGTTAGCCAGATGCACGAGACGCGCAACGTCCATAGGGATGAGCAAGAAACAGAGCAGAACGCAACCTCCCTGCCTATACACGCAGGTTGGGAGCGGGAACCGCTCGGTTCGGGTTCTCTTGACTCAACAATCAGTCCAAGCATTAAGGATGCGACCGGGAAGGACATCGTCCATATGCCGGGTCGTGTCCTCTTCGCTCTGAGTCAGGTACCCCGCAACAGCCGTCGCGCCGCCAAGAGGGCCGCGCTGGCGTTCGCGCGTGGTGAGATCGAGGGCACACGCCTTCCCGGCACTGAGCAAGCATTTGTCACCGCGACAGGCGCATCTCTATCAGTGGAGCAAAACGCTTCCCTATCTGTCGAAACGGACAAGGATGCGCTGGAGCGCCCTCTTTATGCGGTCGCCGCCACGCCGCAGTTGTTCATCCTGGTACGCCATGGCCGTGAGCCGGACGCCCCCGTGATTGTTGAAGATCTAGTGACGCGCGCGCTGTGGGAACAACTCGCTCATGCCGGCTAGACCGTTGCCTATCAATCGCATGTCCCCATGGAACTATGACGAGGCGCAGGCGCGCAACGACCTGGACGATTGGGCGCGTCCTCCCGATACCACAAGCACCTCTCCCCTGGTCAACCGACATGCCCTCGTAGAGATGCGGCCGTTGTCATTCCCTGATTAAAAGATTGGTTGAACTGCGGTCACATATAGTATTTATACTGCGGCAGTGGCTCATGATCTGGCGGTATCTCACGCATGATGTCGCCCACCAGTTGGGAGAACTTGAGCGTGATAGGCAGGGAGCCGGCAAAGTGTGCTGAGTTCCAGTTCAACTTTGTCAAGGTCAGGATTTCGTGGAGCAGAGTGTCGCGCGGCGTGTCCTGCCCGATGTGGTCGGCAATGCGCAAGGGTGACGGGACGCCCATGCCGTGGTACTCCTCTAGGGCGGCGATGTAGCCTGTCGTGTAGAGGAAGTCGAGGTCACCGATGCGGAACGATGTGCCACGTAATGGCGGATACTTGCTCTCAGGAATCAACCGGACATCACGTTGCTGCTCGAGCGCCACCAGGTCATAGCGCGCCACCCGTCCCTGAAGCGCAGCCATGAAGCCTTCGCGCTCCGCCGGCCAATAGCGGGATGTCTTGTGTACGACGACACGCTGCGGCATCTGCTTCATCTCATCCTGGTAGCAGGCCAGTACCTTGTCGATCAACTCGTGCGCGTGTTGTTCGTCCAAGTGCGGCGCTGGGCTGCCTTCCTTGTGCATGTCCCACTCAAAATCATGCCCGCGCAGCACCAGACCCTCACCGTACTCATCAAACGCCTGCACAAGACTCGTGCGCATGGTGGGCAGCTTTGAGCCGAGTGGGCGAAAGAAGGAAATGCCAACGTAGCAGGTCGCCGGTGTGAGGCCATGGGGACTCCAGGGGATGCCACCAGCTTTGGTGTACAGGCCCGTAAAGTAGTTCCAGGCGATTTTGGCCGGGTTATCATCTTCCCGTCCTTCCGTCACGTCCTGCCTGAGTAGTTGCGTGGGGAGCCGATAGCGCATAGCGACGGCCTTAATCGCTCGCCGCAGATCGCGGTGTACATCCCCCAGGTCCTTGTCCTTATAGTCGGTAGCGCGGCTGCGCTTAATCAGTTCGTCCGGTAGCGCCAACACGATGTAGTTAGGCGGATAGTCTTTCTCCGACAGCAGACGCAGCTTATAGTCGAGCAACTTCACGGTCTCCTCAAAGCGATCCCGTGAATACCGTGTCCCTGTCAGATTGCGCACCTCGGTCTGTGTAAGTTGTTCAACCCATGCTTCCTCGAACTCCAGTTCTGAGAAATAGCCACGATCGCGCTTGTATCCGGGGAACTCAGGGTGCTTGGTGTTGCCGTGTACCCCATTGGCACTGTCCATAAGCCACGCCTGAGCTTTGTCTGCTGTGTCAGCAGTGCCGATCATGCCGACCCTAACTGTCCTGGGGTGTCGTCGTGTCATCCCGTAGGAGCGGGGGCCGAAGCGTGCAATGCCGCTCTTCGGGTCGATGTGCAGCCCGTCCTCACCGAACAGGAGGAGCGGTTCGGGCATGTACCGACACGAAATCGCGCTGGGCGACTGGAGACTGCTACTCCTCGTCGTCGGCCTCTTTCTCATCGTCCTCATATTCGAACTCCTCATCGTTGTCCCAGTCCGACCCATCCTCATCCTGGACTGCGTTGATCTCCGCCCAGGTGAACAGGTCGTCCAGGAATTCAGCGTTGGTGAACGGTTTGACGTGCTCCTCGGGAATACCTGTCCACACGACATCACCATGCATGGGTGTCGTCGAGATGATGACGCGCTGCTTCGGGCCAAAGGGCATGATGATGCGTGGCTTGCTGTCACCCAGATAGTCGCGCCAGAAATGCACCTCGGCCATCAGGTCGTGGTTGAAGCGACGCGTCATCTTGCGATTTACCTTGCTGCTGATCTTCTCGGACGGAAGCGCCTTATGGCCATCCACCGTCGCTCTCAATTCAGGGCGCACGCTGACGAACCAGCGTTCGCTATCGAAGCGAGTGAATCGCAGCGATACAGCACGATGGAGCCAGTAGCCACGTCCCTCGCCCGTGCTTCGCTTCTGAGGCTCCCATACGACCTTGCGCCTGGACCACTTTCCATTGACGGAACGGTAGCGTCTGACGACCTCTTGGCCCGGTTCATTGGGTTGGAAATAGTAGCGTCGATGGTCCTTGTCGAATTGTAGGTCCCGGCGACCGGTGAGCTTGTTCAATGCCCGATTCAGCAGGTCCACGTACCAACGCGTCTTGTCCGGGTCGTCCCACCACTCCTTGGCGGAGAACCGTTCCGCCGATTGCCCCTCGCCCCAATCGCGGAAAGGGTTGGTGCCGTCGTTCAGGTCCTGGAAAGCGTAGAGCATTCCGCCTCGAATAATGAACGGGGCCATCTCCTTCTCGCCGCCCAGCGATGTTGTGACGTCACGCAATGGCTGCAGACTGGCTGAGACTGTTCGCTCATCAGTCGTCGTGCAGGGGATACCGTAAATGTAGAGCGGCATCTGTTCGACCGGCAGGAGGTTACTGAAGAGCGTTTCGGTGACTTGTTTCGCTTGCGGAAGAACGGGCGAGGTGCCCTGCGCGCGGCTGAGCGTCTGCTCGACCCACCGCTCGTGTTTCTCTTTAATTGCGTGTAGTCGCTCAACCGTGTAGTATGCGGCGTTGCCAGAATCATCGATAATCTGGTGGTGGTTGTTGCAGAGCAGGATGAGGTTCGAGTGGAGGTTCCGCTGATCAAGTGGCAGCGGATCGTCGCCTCGCTCACCATCCGGCTTTTCCGCGACGATATGCGCCATCTCGCCCAGCAGCACGTCGGGTCCTCCCGGCTCCATCTGGACCGTAAGCACTCGCCGGCATTCCTCAAAGGCGCAGACGTTCCCTGACTTCTGCTGTAGGATACGCTGCTCACGCGAAGGAATCGACAAGGTACATCTACTTTCTCATCACTCTACCGACATCGCTAGTGCCCGTGCTTCTCTTGTATCTGTATATCTGGTGCCAGATATGCTTAATTGTCAGGCTACGAGGTCATGGTTATATTAAGCCCTATCAGGCATAGGTTTGCAAAGCGTTTGTCTACAACTCTCCCCGAAACGCCCGTCCCAGCACAGTTGGTAACAACACGCCAAGCTCAGCAGCATTTTCGGCTTGCAGCCGCTTTAGCGATTCTGCTTTTACCTGCACACATTCTATATACTTGACGACGTTCTGCTGTTCACTGAGGGAGAGTCGCGTTGGAAAGGGGATCTGTGTCACAATCTCCTGCGAAATCTTCTTCATACTGGGGTTGCTGCCTGTAGCGTTTCGGCGGATGTATTCACGAACGATCTCGCTTCTCAACCACTTATGTACGAACGACTTGCTCACGCGACTTTCATCAATTGCAAGCCTCATCATAAGGTCAGGATATATGCAGGGACTGGGAAAGCCATTATAAATTGCAGCGTGACCAACTAACTCGCTTGTGTTGCTGCGAGTAATTAGTAAGTCACCTTCACGGAGCCAGTAATCCGCAGATTGCACTGTTGGCTCTGACGTCCACTTGTATGCGTCCTCGCGATACTCGAATCCAGTCACGGCACTTAACGATAACACCGGTACGCCTGTTTGACGACCGTCACATCGAGGAGACCAACCGTTCTTTGGTTTGCCTATCAGAATGTCGGCGAGGTGACCATCTACTGGGACATTCTCCAGCACCTGCGCTAATGCACGCGGCACGACCGCTCCTACATCAGTTATCGCAAGTCGTCGTAGCCCGCGCGCCTGCTCGATCCGCGCGGCCAACTCCTCGACGCGCGCCACAATACGGTGCTGGTCCGAGAGGGGCGGTACTGGAATCAGAGTGTCACGGATGACTTTCTGGCTGATGTTTGGTTGGGCTCCGCCTTTACTAACCTGCAAATAGAAGGGACGCATATAGCGCAAGAACCACCATACATAGTCGCGTGTTAGCAATTCACCTGGAAATACCGCGCAAATTGCTTGATTTGTGGCTGCATTCATCGCAAGCACGCCAGTCTTACCGACAGTAGCCCCGTACAACGCCACAATCAGGGTGCCAGCAGGAAGTGCTTTGGTGGAAGACTCTCTGACTGCGGCATCACTGATACACTCTTCTGCACTCGAAACGAGGCTGTCGTTCAACTCCCCCGACTTAATCCAAGGGATGTTTCCCGTAAAGAACTCAGCTTGCCCTCTACTGAGTGTCCCACCACTCGTCGTTTTACACAGGTCTCCAAGCATCTTAACTGGATAGCAACTTCCATCAATCATATAGCGTTCTGATAGCACTGTCATCGTTTACTCAATTACGTCGACTGGCTCAAACAGTGCCTGCAACTCCTCCAGCAGGACGGTGATCTGCCGCTCTTTGTCCAAGGCGGAGGCGATCAGTTCTTCGGGCGGGAGTTGGGCCGCGTCGGCGGGACGGTTGGGGTTGCGGGCGCTCAGGTCGTAGCCGCGCGCGGCGATCTCGGCGACCGGCACCGTCCACGAGCGGTCCGTGGCCGGGCGTTGCGCCCACAATTGCCGCACCTCGTCGAAGTCCGCGTCGGCGATGGGGTTGCCCTTGGTGAAGCGCCGGCCCGGCGGCGGCTGCAGGTCGTAGTACCAGACCTCGCGCGTGGGCCGGCCGCGCTCGAAGAACAGCAGGTTTGTCTTGACGCCCGAGTAGGGCTGGAACACGCCGCCCGGCAGGCTGACCACGGTGTGCAGGTCATAGCCCTCCAGCAGGTCGCGCTTGACCTCGGCAAAGGCGTCGCCGCGGAATAGGACGCCCTCGGGCGCCACCACCGCGCAGCGCCCGCGCGGCCGCAGCGAGCGCATGATGTGCTGCAGGAACAGCAACTCCGTGGCCTGACCCTGCACGGGGAAGTTGCGCTGCACCTGCCGGTTCTCCTTGCCGCCAAAGGGCGGATTGGTCAGGATCACGTCGCGCTGCTCCTCGGCCGCGATGCGGCGCACGTCCTCGTCCAGCGTGTTGGCGCGCAAGACGTTGGGCGTGCTGACGCCGTGCAGGATCAGGTTCATGCGGCCCAGCAGGCAGGGCAGCGGCTTCTTCTCGCGGCCGTAGAGGGTGCGCCGCTGCAAGGTCTCCGCGTCCTGCGCGATGAGGCCGCGCGCCCCGGCCGCGTCGCGCAGGTGCAGGTAGGCGTCGACCAGGAAGCCGGCTGAGCCGCAGGCGGGATCGTACACCGTCTCGCCTATCCTGGGATCGACGCGCTCGACCATGAAGCGCACGATGGGGCGCGGCGTGTAGAACTCGCCGGCCAGTCCGCTCTCGCTGCCCATGCGGCGCAGCAGGTCCTCGTAGATGTGCGAGACGGTGTAGATGTCGTCCTGGTTCTGGAAGTCGACCTCGTCGACGATGGCTATCACGTCGCGCAGGTTGTAGGCGCTCTTCATGCGGTTGCCGGGGATGTCGCCGAAGATGCTGGCGATGGTCTGCCGCTCGGGGTCGCCGGAGAGGCCACGCAGGTAGGGGAACAGCTCGTCGTCGATAAAGGCCACCAGGCGGTTGGCCGGGAAGTCGCGGTGCGCCCAGACGCTCCAGCGGTAGTCGCCGTCCACGATGCGCCGGTAGGCGCGCGGCGGCGTGTCCAGCAGGGCCTCGGTCTCCAGCCGGTCCTCGATGGCCTCGAAGACCTTGAGGAAGAGCAGCCAGGAGAGCTGCTCCATGTACTCCAGGCTGCCGGTGGTGCCATCGTCGCGGCGCATGATGTCGCAGGCGCGCCAGATATCGCTGGCCAGACTCGATCTATTCACCGGCGTCCCATCTCTCCTCTACTATACTCATACTCGCGTCGTGGCGCGCCCCTGGCGCCAATGAACGGCCTCTATGCTCATGCCTCGTAGAGCCGCCGGGTGAGGGTCTGCACCGCCGAGCGGAACCGCTGGGCGTCGCCGAAGCGCCGCACCACGCCGGGGGCGAAGCCCATGGCGTCGAAGGGCGCCGTGCGGAAGACCTCCGGCTGCTCCAGCTCGTCCACCCCGCCCAGACGGTATTTATCGAGCAGAGCCAGCAGCACTTCGCGCGCGCCGCTTGGGAAGCTGTTGATGAAGTCGGCGTTGCGCGTGGCGAAGGCGGCGGCGCGCTGGTCGCGGCTATGCACCTCGCGCCCGAAGGCGACCGAGGCCAGCACGTCGAAGACGTCGGCGTCGGGGTGGTGCAGCAGCACGGCGATGGCCTCGGGCGAGACGCCGCTGCCCAGTAGGGCGGCCAGCGTCTCCTTGCGCCGGGCGGGGTCGAGCCAGAGCCGGCGCAGCGCCCCCTCGTCCGGCGCCAACTGCGTCACCTCGGCCCTGACGTGGTTGATGTACTGCTGCAGGGTCAGCCGCTGGCCGCTGGCGTCGAGCTCCACGTAGGTTTCGTCCTCGACCGCGATGGTCAGGCCCTTGACCGTAATGACCCGGCCGCCGGTCTCGGCGACGGGCGCCAGTGTGATGGGGATCACCCGCTCGGGTCCCGGGCTGGTGGGACAGTGGAGCTGCCGCCGGCGGTAGCCCGGCGCGGTCACGATGACTGTGACGCCGGCGCGGGGCAACAGGCTGTAGCCGGCGCTGCCGCTACGGTTTGTCCGGCGCTGCTCCGTGGTGTTTGGTCCGCTCTCCACCAGCACGGCCGCCCCGGCGACCGGGCGCTCGGTGTCCTGATCCAGCGCCTGGATGGTGAGGTAATAGTCGCCCGGCCCGTCCGGCTCGGACGGGGGCGCGTCGAGCACTTCCTCCCAGGCGTCGAACAGGCGCGTGGCGTTGGTGTAGTCCACGATGCGGAACCATAGCTTGTCCGCCGCCTCGTCCACGCGGCTGCCGCGCCCGATGATCTGCTTGAAGACGACGGGCGAGGCGATGGGACGCAAGAAGACGACGTTGCGCAGGCTGGGGATGTCCACGCCGGTGGAGAGCAGGTCGACGGTGGTGGCCACGACGGGGGAGCGCCGCCCGGAGTCCTGGAACCGCTCGATCAGCTCCGCCGCGTCGTGCTCCTCAGCCACGATGCGCACGGCGTAGTCGGATAGACCCAACGGCGGCCCGAAGCGGTTTTGCAGTTGCGCGGACACGGCTAACGCGTGCTCCTGGCTGACGCAGAAGACGATCGTCTTCCGGGTGGGGTCGTCGGCGTCGAGCAGGTTGGCGAGGTGCTCACAGATGACGCGCGTGCGGTCCGGCAGCGTGATCTCGCGCTCGAACTGCCCCTGGTCGTAGCGGTCGCGGGGCTCCGCGTCGGGCGGGACAAACACTTCGGCGCCCTGCTCCCTGGCGTCGGCCAGGGTTACGCCCCTCTTGTCGGCGTTGGTCTGCACGCGATGCACCTTATAGGTGGCGAGGAAGCCGTCGCGGATGCCCTGGGCCAGGGAGTAGGAGTAGACGGGCTCGCCGAAGTAGGCGTAGGTGTCCACGTTGTCGTCGCGCCGCGGGGTCGCGGTCATGCCCAGGTGCACGGCCGTCCCGAAGCGGTCGAGGATGGCCCGCCAGGTCCCGAAGCCGGAGCGGTGAGCCTCGTCGACGACGACCAGGTCGAAGAAGTCGGGCGGGTAGCGCTCGAACAGGCGCGACAGTCTGGCGCCGTCGTCGCTTTCGGCCTCGCTATAGAGCGATTGGTAGATGGCGAAATAGACATCGCGCGTGGTCGGCGCCTTGCCGTCCTCGATCACGGCGCGGGCATCCGCGAAGGCGGCAAAGGCGTTATACGCCTGGTCGCGCAACACGAGCCGGTCGGCCAGGAACAGGACGCGGCGCGCCCGTCCCGCGTGGGACAGCTTCCAGGCGATCTGCAGGGCCATGTAGGTCTTCCCGGTCCCCGTCGCCATGGTCAGGAGGACGCGCTTCCCGCCGCCCGAGATCGCGCCCACGGCCTTGTTGATGGCGATCTCCTGGTAGTAGCGCGGCTGGCGGCCGTCCGCGGTGTAGTAGGGGACGACTAGGGGGTCGAGGTACGTGGCGCCGGACTCGGCCGCCATCCCGCCGGCGGCGGGCCGCGTCGCGTTCGCGTGGCGGGCATAGAGTTCGTCGGGCGACGGGAACACGGCGAGGCTGCGCTGCAGCTGGGTGCTGAAGTCGAACTCCTCGATGCCGTGGCCGTTGCTGCTATAGGCGAAGAGCAGTCCCAACTGCTGCGCGTAGGCCTTGGCCTGCTGCAAGCCCGCGGCCGGGGCCGCGCTCTCCTCCTTGGCCTCGACCACGGCGAGGGGCAGGGCCGCGTTGTAGCGCAACACGTAGTCCGCCTTCAAGGGCTGCCTGCGCCGGGCCTTGTCGCCGACGAGGTAGATCTGCCCCTTGGTGAAGTAGTGCTCGCGCTTGATGCGCTCCTCGTCCCAGCCGGCGGCGTGGAGCCTGGGATCGATGAGCTTGGCGCGCGTGTCGGCTTCGTTGTACAAAAGCGAACCCTGTTCCAGATTGTGGAATCAGCCATAGCACTACAACGTTAAGACCGGCCTGCGACTGAAGTCGCATGGCACACTACGGACACTAAAGTGTCTCACCGTGCGTTGCCGTCACGACTTTAGTCGTCGTTCTTTGCCATGCGACTTTAGTCGCAGGCCAACGTCACGTTGTAATAATAGTCAGGCACTTTGCAGGAGCAGTACAACAGGACCGAGACCTTAGTAGAGCCTCACGCGTCTACAGCGGCGCGCTCCAACCCGATTCCGTCCTATCCCGCACTCGTGAGACATAACAACTACAAGTATAGTGCATAATGCTGGCGGGCAGGGTTGCGCTTCCCATGTCGGGTCGTGCCCCGAGATTGTGATGTGTGGATGCGCGAGGGCCTGCGACTAAGGTCGGATGGCAAACGACGTCGACTAAAGTCGCGCGGATGGCCGATCCGGACTGACCGTGTAGGTCTCGATCCGCGTGATCTTCATACCGCGTCCTCTTCCTTCTCATTGCCGGGCCAGGCGGCCGCCGTCCACGACGAGCAGCTCGCCGGTGATGTAGGACGCGTCGTCGGAGCACAGGAAGGCGACTGCCCCGGCCACCTCCTCCGGCTCTCCGAAGCGCCCCATCGGGATCGCTGCGCGGATGGCCGCACCGGTCCGCGGGTCGGCGGCATAGGCCTCGGTCATCGGCGTCAGGATGTAGCCGGGGCACACGGCGTTGACCCGGATGTTGCGGCCGACCAGATCGACGGCGAGCGAGCGCGTCAGCATCACCACGCCCCCCTTCGAGGCGTTGTAGTCGGCGAAGTTGGGCTCGGCGGCGAGGCCGTTGAGCGAGGCCACGTTGACGATGGCCCCGCCGCGCGGCCCGGTCATCGCGCGCGCCACGGCGCGGGCGACGAGGAATGGCCCCGTCAGGTTGATGTCCAGCACGCGGCGCCAACTCTCAGTGCTGAGCTCGAGCGCCCCCACGCCCGCGCCGTCGACCCCGGCGCTGTTCACCAGGATGTCGATGCTCCCCAGCAGTCCCACCGCGTCGCCGACCAGCCGCTCCACCTCCTCCTCGCGCGCGATGTCGGCCACGACGCCGTCGACTACGCCATGTGCGCGCAGGGCGTCGGTGGCCTCGGCCAGCCGATCGGGATCGCGCCCGTTGACGACGACGCGCGCTCCCTCCGCCATCAGGCGCGCGGCCACGGCCCGGCCGATCCCGCTGCTCCCTCCGGTCACCAGGGCGGTACGCCCCTCGAAGCGCATCACGCGGACGGAGTGGGCGCCACGCGCAGGGGCGCGCCACCGCTGCTCGTCACGGTCACGGCAGGTAGGAGAAGTTGAGCGTCCTGGCGGGATCAAGCGTGCCGTTGACCACGCCGCTCGCGCGCAGCACGCCGTTGACCAGGCGGTAGCGGCTCTGGATCAGGCCCCTGGCCAGGCTCTTGTTCTGGGCGATGCTGTAGATCTTCACGCCGGCTAGGGTCGATTGAAGGCTGGCCGGCGTGCTGCCGACGCTCCTGGCCATGATGGCTACGCCATCGGCGGTGTGGGCGGAGAGATAGGTCATGGCGTCGTCCCAGGCGCGCAGCAGGGCGCGCACGGCGGCCGGATGGCCGGCCAGGAACTTGTTGTCGACCACGGTGAAATCGCCGATCAGGCCGGGCACGGCCTTGCTGCTGTAGACGACGTGTACCCCGCGCCCCTTACCGGCCACCGAGCTGATGTACGGCTCGTAGGTGACGGCCGCGTCGACGCGCCCGGCCACCAGGGCCGTCGCCGCATCGGCCGCCGGGATGTTCTGGGTATGCACGGCGCTGGCGGGGATGCGCGCCTGGGACAGGGCGTAGTGGAGCAGCAGGTCGCTCGTCGTGCCATACTCGTAGGCCACGGTCTTGCCGCGCAGGTCCTGCACCCGCTGGATGCTGCTGGAGCCCAGCATGGCGTCGGCGCCCTCGGAGTCGTCGAGGACCAGCACGGGCGTGATGCGGAGATGGTTGTTGAGGATGAGCTTGATCGAGGTGTGCGTGGCGATGTTCGCGACCTGCGTCTTGCCCGCGGCGAGGGCCGCGTTGAGGTCGGCATCCTGCTGGAAGGTGACAATGGTGACGTTGAGGCCTTCCCTGGCAAAGAATCCCCTGGCCTGGGCGATGTACCACGGACCGTAGCCGATCCAGGGCTCCGTGCCCATGGTGAGCGCAATGGGGGCGCCGGGGGCGCCGGGGGCGGCGGTCGCGCGGTGGGTCGCGACGGTTTGCGCGGGCGCGGCGGAGGCGCACAGGCTGGCGAGACACGAGAGCGCGACGAGGGCGCCGCGGGCGCGGGATCGGGATTGGGATAGGCGCCGCATGATGTCCGGTCTCCTTTAACTCTTCCTACTAACGTAACCGCATACTGGGTATGATCTTATGAGGTTCGCCCCCTCCCTGTCAATGGTCGCGCTGTCCGGTTCGCGCATCGTGACACCGGATAGCGACGAACGGACGCCGCGGCACTCGCAGCGGTACGGCGTGTGTCACCGCGCGGCATCCTCAACCGAGGGCGCCCAGGCCAGCAGGCGGCGCGGCGTCTCCTCCAGTAAGAGCCGCAAGAGGTCGGGTCCGTGGCCCCGCGCCGCGAGGATGGCCGCCACGCTAGCCAGGATGTGCGCATAGCCGGGACCGCCGTGCCGGCGCAACTGGCTCTTGGTGCAGATATCGTGCGCGATGGCCACGCGGGTTATCCATCCCTGGGCGATCGCGGCTTCGAGGGCGGCGACGCGCAGCGCGTCGGTCGGCATGCCCCGGCCTCCGTAGGCGTCCTCGTCGCCCCAGATATCGTAGCAGACCGTCGCGCCGCGCTCGGCCAGTGAGCGGTGGTAGGCGAGGTCGGGCAGGGACGGATCGAGGTGGCAGAGCGCCACGCGGTCCAGAGCAGCTCCGGCCGCCTCCACGATGTCCAGTGCCGGGTGGCCCGCGCGCCCCCACGGATCGAGGTGGATGAACAACGGCGCCCCTGTCGCGCGCTGCGCCTTCGCGGCGGCGCGCAGCACGGTCTGTTCGCGCGCGGTGATGGGGTCGGACGTGCCGATCTCGCCGATCACACCGGCGCGCACCGGCGGACCACCGTCCACATCGACGCCGATCTGGATCTCGCGCAGCAGGCGCTCGGTCACCGCCTCCTCGCTCTCCCCCGCGAGCCAGGCGGGGTGGGCGGCGTCGATGTAGTGGCCGCAGCCCATGATAATGGCCAGCCCGGTGCGCTCCGCGACGCGCCGCAGGCGCGCCGGGTCGCGCCCGATCTCGGGGAGGGTGAGGTCGACGACCGTCCGGCCGCCCGCCGCCGCGAACAGGCCCAATTCGGCGCAGGCCAGGTCCTCGTCCCGCAGGTGCAGATTGTCGCGCACAGCGAACGGATCGCGCCGCATCTCGGCGATGGTGTCGGGGCCCACGATGAGCGCGGCCCGCGCGCGGTCGGCCTCCGTCACCGGCGGCGTCAGCCAGACCGACAGGTCGATGAAGATGTGCTCATGCACGAGCGTGGGGCCGAGGGACCCTGCCGGAACCGGCCCCCGTACCGTCACGGCGTGCAGTGCGGCGGTCCGCGCCGACATAGGCGTCTCCTTCGCGGGCTCGGCGATGACGGCAATAATATGGTGGCCGCACCGGCGCCAGATGCTATAACCTGATAAGACATGGATACCCGCCCCGCGCATCCCGTGCAAGGAGATACCTTATGAAACGGCTGTTCCGCATACGCGAAGATATTCCGCGCCTCGTCTACCTGGCGGTGGCGCTGACCTCGTTGGGCCTCGTGCTGCTGGTATGGAGCGTCCTGAGCTACGGCCAGTTCGTGGAACCGCTGTTCCTCCCCACGCCGGGCGACGTGCTCGGCGCGGCCGCGCGCGAGGTGGGCGATGGGACGCTGCAGGCCGACGCCGGCGCGAGCATCTATCGCATCGGCGTCGGATTCCTGGTCTCGACGCTTTTCGCGATCCCAATCGGCGTCATCATGGGCAGCTACAAGCTCGGGGAAAGCTTCTTCGAGCCGCCGATCGATCTAGTCCGCTACATGCCGGCCGTGGCCTTTATCCCGCTGTCCATCATCTGGGCGGGCACGGGCGACGCCCAGAAGTTCATGATCCTGTTCATCGGCATCTTCTTCCAGGAAGTGCTGCTGATCATGGACAACGTCAAGGCCGTCCCGCGCACGCTGATCAACGTCGGCTACACCTTCGGCCTGCGGCAGTGGGAGGTGCTGGCGCGCATCATCCTGCCGGCGGCCCTGCCAGGAATCGTCGATACGCTGCGCATCACGATGGGCTGGGCCTGGACCTACCTCGTCGTGGCCGAGCTCATCGCCGGCGAGCCAGGGCTGGGCTTCCGCATCATGCAGGCCCAGCGCTACCTGGACACGCCGACCATTGTGCTGGGCATCCTGCTGATCGGCCTGCTCGGTCTGGTCATCGACTTCGCCTTCAAGCTCCTCTACGCGCGCCTGTTCCCGTACACCAGGGGACGCGTCGCATGACCGACGAGCCGGAGATCAAACTGCGCGCCGAGGGCGTGCGCAAGGAGTTCCGCGCCGGCAAGCAGACCGTGGCCGCCATCGAGGACGTGACGATGTCCGTGCAAACCAACGAGTTCATCACCATCGTGGGCACCTCGGGCTGCGGCAAATCCACGTTCTTGAACATCGTGGCCGGGTTGATCGAGCCGAGCGGCGGCGCGCTGACCGTCGACGGCCGGCCCATTACGGGCCCGGGCCTGGACCGGGGCATGGTCTTCCAGAGCTACACCCTGTTCCCGTGGCAAACGGTGCTGCGCAACGTCGCCTTCGGCCTGACCAAGAAGCGCATGGGTCGACGCGAGCGGCTCGACGTGGCGCGCCGCCACATCGCGATGGTCGGCCTCTCCAGCTTCGAGAACGCCTACCCGGCGCAGTTGTCGGGGGGCATGCAGCAGCGCGTGGCCATCGCGCGGGCGCTGGCCTACAACCCGTCCATCCTGCTGATGGACGAACCGTTCGGCGCGCTCGACGCGCAGACGCGCGGCCTGATGCAGGAGTTGCTGCTGCGGGTCTGGGAGCAGCACAAGATCACGGTCCTCTTCATCACGCACGACGTGGACGAGGCCATCTTCCTCTCCGACCGCGTCTACGTGATGACGGCGCGGCCGGGGCGGATCAAGGCGGAGATCCCGGTGCCGCTGCCGCGTCCGCGCGCCTACGAGGTCCAGACGATGCCCGCGTTTATCGATCTCAAGCGGCAGATCATGTCCCTGATCCGCGAGGAGAGCCTGCGCACGATCGCGCGCGAGGAGAGCCTGGACGCCCCGGCGGCGCCCCGCGTCCTCCGGGCGACGGACGACGGGACGCAACTCCCCATGGCCGACGACCCGGCGGCGCGCGATCAGGCGGCGCGGGCCGAGCAATGAGCGGCGCCAGCGCCACGACCAGGACGATGTCAGATGGACCCTTTATCCCTCGTCGATTGCGGCGTGACTCACGCGCCCTCGTGTCCCGGCGCCGAGGTCCACTCCGGCTCGGGCGTGATGTGATCCTCCGGTTGGGGGCCGCGGTCGGAGAGGCCGCTGTCCTCAAGGCGCATCAGGGGACGCAGGCGCATAGCGCCCTGGCACTCGATCTGGCAGGAGAGACGCACCTGGCCGAGCAGCTCTTTCTCGGACAATTTCTCCCGCTCGGCCACCGTCATGCGCGCGGGCTCGCCGACCTCGAACTCGACCCGGCAGGTGGTACAGCGGGCGTAGCCGCCGCAGCGGTGCAGGATGTCGACACCGTGGTCCCGCAGTGCGCGAATCAACCGCGTCCCGTCCGCCACCTCGAACACCTCGCCTCCATCGACCCCAATTGTTGCCATCGTCCCTCCCCATGACAAAGACCGTCGCGCAAGACACGCGTCCCACGCCAGTGTAGACCAAAAGACGGATCTCGACCACCGCCCACGAGGTCGGTCTGTCCGTGACGCCGCCGCGGGGGTAGTGGTCCGCCACTCAAAGGTCGGCGATACCATCACCGGGACGAGCGTGACGAATCGGAACCCTCGCGTAGACGGCGCAGTTCCCCTTCCAGATCGCGCACGCGCTGCTCCAGCATGTCGATGGCGCGCATACGCTGCTCCAGTTCGTCGACGCGTTCCCACGCTCGGTACGGCGGGTCGATATCCCTCCCGGTGCGGTCACGGACGCCCAGCAGAGGTTGCGTTGCCAGGATCGATACCTCGAGCGCCGCGCTGTACCATGATCCGTCCGCCTCGGCTCGCCACGGGACGTAGGCGCCGTTTGCTAACCGCCAGGCCAGCAGCGGCGTCGAGAGCAGCACTCCGTCGGGGTCGAAGACGATGTACTCCTGGACGCCGATCGCTTCATAGACCCGTTGCTTCTCTCCGATGTCGTCGCCCACGGCGCCGCGGCTGGCCACCTCCGCGATAAACAGGGGCGCGCCGGCGTCGGCAAGGGCAATGGAGCTGAGCGCCCCCGACGGGAGGGGCCGCGCCAGCGCCATCACGTCCGGGCGCGGGTCGTAGGGGCGGCCATCGGCGCGGTGGAGTCCCGTCAGCGCGATCTGGTTGCAGGCGCCCCATGCCGCTCCATGGCGCCGCGCGGCCTCGCGCAGCATGCCCGTGAGCGCGGAAATGGCTTCCTGATGCCACTCGGTCCCCACGATGCTCTCCTCCGTATCATCCGGCAGCGTGTCGGGCACTCGATACTCCGTCCAACGCGGTAGCGCCTGTACCATCCCCATCGCCCTCCCATGCGCTTGCTCTTACGCCGCGTCGCGGCGTCCCCTCTCTCCACAGCGTACCGCAAGCGCCTGACTGTGCGGCTATCACAGGACGTGGCGCTCCATGGCCTCGACCCACTCCCACGAGGTCATCATGGACATCAACGTGCTGACGCGCGACTCCGAGCGCAGGGTTGCTACCGCCGCCTCGACCCCTGGATGAACGGGCGGTGTTGGAGCCAGCCATATCCATAGCTGGGGCGACGCCTCGTGCAGGCTCAGCAAGGGATAGAGCAGGCGCGTGTTGAGCACTACCGCCCAGTCGCGGTCCGCGGCGATGTCCTCGCTCTGCCAACCGAAGAGGGCCGCGTCGGCGTGGGCGCGCGCAGCCTGCCCTCCCGTCTCCTGTATCGGCCCCACGACGGCCTGCCCCGTGGCGACCGCATCGTCTGCCCTGCGACGCCCGTGCAAGAGCAACACCTCGTGCCCGGCGGCGCCGCGCTCGCGCACCCAGGGCAGGAACAACGTGTCGAGCGCCACGCGCACGGAATGTCCCGCGAACACCGCCCGGTGGTCGATGGCGGGAACAACCGCCCGCGCCAGGTAGTCGCCATGCACCCAGTACGTCGCGCTGTCCTGCCCGTGCAGCAACGGGGCAAGCGCCGATGGAGGGACGTGTTCCTGGTGCATGGCGTAGCCGTTGGTCGCGGCGACCGTGCCGTCCGCGCGCACGACCACCACCTCGTAGGGCGGGGCTTTCGACGGGGCGAGGCGCGTTCCCCCCAGCGTCCAGACCTGCGTGCGACAGGTCGCCACGCGCCCGACGGCCGCGGCAAGACCGGCGTCCAGATCTGACCAGGGGACGAGACGCGTCGTGCGCGGCGGGATCTGCTCCTCCCACTGCGTCGGGGTCGGGGTCGGGGTCGACGGGGTAGGCGAGGGCGCGCGGCGAGCCCTGCCGCCCCGGCGCCCCCATAACCGCCACCCTCCCTCGCGCAGCCCTTTATCCATTCGCCGTCTCCCGCTGCCTCGCCTCTCCCACCCGTCCTTGCCTCAAGTATAGCGGCGGCGCGACCCGCGTTTATTGCTGCTTGCAAGGTCTGTGAATTCTCGGCCTGGGAGCGCCCGCGCTCCCAGTTATGTGCCCATGACGGCCGTGCAAGTGAGCATTCACAGACCGTGTTGTTGCTTGCCGTGGCTATGCCGCTGATGCATCACTACCTGCGTCGTCGCGCCAAAGCCATGGGCCTGATAGAAGGGCGTCAGTTCCTCCTCGCAGAAAAGGCTGACCGTTTCCACCGGCGCGAGTTCCCCGAGCAGGTGATCAAGCAGCAGGGCGCCCACCCCGCGTCGCCGGTAGGCGGCCTGCACCACGACATCCTCTATATAGGCCCGCAAAGGCCCGTCGGCGACGGCTCGCGCAAAGCCGATCAGGTCGGAGCCGGCCCATGCTCCGACGGCCGGACCGGCGGCAAGCGCCCGCGCGATGTCCTCCACCGAACGATGCGGCCACCAACCGGCGTGATCGTACAGCTGCCGCACCGCCTCCGCGGGAATCGAGCGGGCACGCTGCGCATGAATCTCTATGTTCTCCATGCCTCCCATCCTACACGACATGGCCGCCACGCGTGGAGCGCACCATGGAACGCAAAGCGACCGATATGCGTTGGCTGTCTGGACAAACTCTCCGCGCTGCCCTATCGGGTGCGGAATCAGAGCAGGGCGCTTAACGTGGCCCGTACCCCAACCAACCGCAGTCGGCGTGGTTTGCCATGCGACCGCAGTCGCAGGCCCCGGACCCCAGACTCTGACACTGCAAACCGATCTGTCTGAAACAGCACCTGGAGCACGATGTAACTATCATCCACGCGCGCATCGGCAGGCCCATGCTCCCTCTGGTATAATGCCCGCCAATACCGGCCGCGCTTCTGGCCGTTCGACACTGAGAAAGGATGGGCATGGACATGGACGGGAACGCGCCGCTCGACGTACTCGTGACCGGAGACCTGCTCGTGGACGGCGTCCCCACGCCGGGCGCGGTGGGCATTGCCGAGGGCCGCATCGCCTATGTCGGCCTGGGTCAGGGCAGCGACGGACCGGCGGCGCGGCAGTACCTCGACCGCGCGGGCTGCTGGCTGCTGCCCGGCGCCGTCGACGCGCACGTGCATACGCTCTCCACGCCGGCCGAGGGCATCGGGCGGGCTACCAGCGCGGCGGCGGCCGGCGGCGTGACCACCATCATCGACATGCCGTACGACGCCGAGCAGCCGGTCAACAGCGCGGCCCTGCTGCGCGCCAAGATCGAGGCGGTGGGCCGCGAGGCCGTCGTCGACACGGCGCTCTTCGCCACGGTCGCCCCGCAGGGGCCGCCACCCGACGCCGAGGTCCTGGCCATGGCCGGGGCGGGCGCCTGCGCCTTCAAGCTCTCCACCATGGAGGCGCACCCCGTCCGCTTCCCGCGCCTGCCCGACGACCGCCTGTTCGAGGTCTTCCGCGCCATCGCCCGCACCGGCCTGACCGCCACGGTC
>JAABUZ0100001756.1_pt1 | contig 39360 bp, 39 predicted proteins | sample 5562091 | NCBI WGS metagenome assembly JAABUZ01 (sample SAMN12813069, study PRJNA571459) | rock metagenome | isolation source: Antarctica rocks | place: Antarctica: Victoria Land, Linnaeus Terrace sud | collected 2015-12-21 | reverse complement strand
TCCTTGCATGGACAACCCGATCCTGACCCTGCTTTTGCCTCGAAAAAGCAGACGCAAAAACACTTGGAGCGCGAGTTTACAATCAAATCTTATAGTTTTGTCTCTTGAGTTTTGTCAGTCAATCAGGGAGGCTAGAGTAGCAGCCAGACTAGGCGAGGCAGCGATGCCTACAACGAGTTCTGCTAACGCAGAGCCAGTTACTATGGGAGTAAGGAGTAATAAAAAGCGCTTAGCAAATCTCAGCTTGTTCACCATAACATCCTCCTTCCTATAAATTTACAATAGCGATCGTTGGCTGATTAGCCCCAATCATTAGGCGGGGCTACAGCTTAAAAGCGGTATTACCGCGTTGAGACTATGCTCAAGACCGGTCTGTCGTCTTAATGTCAAACCGGCTAATCACTAAAATCAGAGGCTCCAAACCGTCATTATATTTAGTGGCCGGTGTCAACCCTTTCATTATATATATATGTGACAAAATTATTCAACAAAAAAAATTTAGTTTATTAAAAATTCTTTTAGATGAATATAAATTTTCAGTAAAGTTGCAGTAAAAATGCGTAGGGATTAGATAAATATGTGGTAGGTTTAGCTCCCTGCTGAATTCTGGAGTTTAGACTAATGCTTCTGAAATAGAAAAATCGCTGAAAGCTTTTTAATCTTTAAATGACTTAGCCTTCAGCTATTGCTATAGTTAACTGCCGATTTTTAGCAGAGCTAGAGCTAAAATGTAGTCGAATCAGAGCTGGCACTGGTTTCCTAAAACCGGGTGAAAAACTAGTTTCCGAGAGCAGCTCTGGGTTACAGATTCACAGAAGGTTAAAACACCCCAAAATCTAACTAGCCGAGGCACTAGACTCAGAGGTAGAGAAGGCTAAAGCAGCGAAATTTCCGGGTAACAAGGACTGTGTGATAGAGGTAAGTGTACTAGTAATGTTAAAGATGGAGGCTGAGTTTGTACCAATTGCACTTGAACTTGCAGCTGCACCTGCTACACTTGCGACCCCACCTTCAACTCGGTTTTCTTCGTGAACGACTTCCAGATGCTCTAGATCAGAAATAATCATGGAATTACTCCCTCAAAGTTTAAAATGTTTGTTTGATTGTCCCAATCAAATATCTGATTTGATTGGTAGCAACAATATAGTAACGCATCTGAAAGCGGGTCGCCATTTTGGCAGATTTTTCCGGCTTAAAAGAGGTACTATTTAAACTAGTATATTTTGCTATTGAGAGTTGGCGCTTCACAGCAATGTTGCAATTTTTTAGGTTTTTATAAGGGAATCAAAACTAAAGTATTACGGATGGGCACCGGATAAAGTTTTGTTTATTCTAACTTAGAAAGTTTAGCAGCTGCAATTCCCGGCCTACAAACAACGATTTGTATTGAAGAGCAGAAATACGTCGCTCGCGTGAAGGAGCCTGAGCAGACTGAACGACGACGCAGCACGCAATGCCAGTGGGATTACATAGTCAGATGTGGGTCAATTTCATCTATGAGTCTGCTTCTCCAATGCAGGAGTTAGTGAGGTTAAGTCGCAATAAGTACCAATATTATCAGAACTGTCGGAGGACTGCAAGGCTGAATTAGGTTTGCAGCCTAGCCTACGCATGTCAAGTTTGAAGTCAGTATCAAAATATCCTACCGCTACTTACTTATTTTTTCCCGGAAGAATCTGCCAAAATGGCAACACGCTGTTATTGGCGTTGACTATATTATTAATAACAATCAAATCCAGATATTTGATTGTGACAATCTAACAAACATTTTAAACTTTGAGGGAGTAATTCCATGATTATTTTTGATCTAGATCATCAGGAAGCTGTTTGTGCAGAAACCCGAATTGAGGGTGGGCTCCAACTAGTATCAGGTTCAAGTACATCTGAAAGTGGAGCTGCTACTACAGGTAGCGTCTCCATTAATGGCAGTAGTTCCTCAGGTGCCTCTCAGAGTACCTCCTACTACTACTACGGTGGTACCACAACTTCGACCTCGGCTGGCTCTTATAATTCGGGCTATACTTCTTCCTATCCTTACTACTAGGAACTAAGGAAGTCTGAATGCTTCTGAATTCAAGGATTATTGGAAATAATCTCAATAAACCCCGAGCCTATTCTCAATAATCCTAGCTGATTTACACAATAAGCAGGGCATTTTTGTTCAAAAATGCCCTGCTTATTGTGTAAATAAAATCGCTACCACCAGCGTGACGAGATTTTCTGGCTTGAGGTAAGTACGGGCAACGCGCTGGACATCGGCGGCGGTGGTTGCTTCCACGCCGCGCTGGTAGCGGAAGAGAAAGTCAGTTGGGTAGCCATGGTATTCGGATCTCATCAACCGCGACAGAGTTTAACTAGGATCTTGGAAGTTGAAGACAAAGGAGTTCAGCACTGATTCTTTGGCAAAAGCCAGTTCTGTTAGCGTCACCGGTTTAACCTAGAGTCGCGAGATTTCGGAGCGGATGGTTTGGATAAAAAAGGCTATGGTAACTAAACTAAAATATTACCAATAGGTACCAAATTCGGAGTGTGCGGCTTACTTTGTCACTCCGTCAACTCAATATTACCTTTTTTTAAAATGAAAAATCTGCCAAAATGGCAACACACTGTTAGTGGCGTTGATTATATTATTAATAACAATCAAATCTAGATATTTGATTGTGACAATCAAACAAAACTTTCAAACTTTGAGGGAGTAATTCCATGATTATTTTTGATCTAGATCATCAGGAAGCTGTTTGTGCAGAAACCCGAATTGAGGGTGGGCTCCAACTAGTATCAGGTTCAAGTACATCTGAAAGTGGAGCTGCTACTACAGGTAGCGTCTCCATTAATGGCTATAGTAACTCAAATGCCTCTCAGTATACCTCCTACTACGGTACCACAACTTCGACCTCGGCTTACTCTTATAATTCGGGCTCTACTTCTCCCTATCCCTACTATTAGGAACTAAGGAAGTCCCGAATGCTTCTGAATTCAAGCGATAATTGAGAATTATCTCAATAAACCCCGAGCCTATTCTCAATAATCCTAGCTTAGTTACACAACAATCAGGGCATTTTTGTTCAAAAATGCCCTGATTGTTGCGTAAATCAAATCGCTGTTCTCACCCCGCACAAGGTAGCACCGATTAATTCATAACAACCGGTTTTGAGCCTGGAATAGTGATGTCAAGAGGCGTCACTTCTGCTGCCAGCTGATTTAGCGGGGGCTGGATGGCAGCGGCATTCCCCACCACGAGCGTCACGAGATTCTCTGGCTTGAGGTAAGTACGGGCAACGCGCTGGACATCAGCGGCAGTGGTTGCTTCCACACCGCGCTGGTAGCGGAAGAGGAAATCAGTTGGGTAGCCATAGTATTCGTACCGCATCAACCGCGACAGAGTTTGACTAGGATCTTGGAAGTTGAAGACAAAAGAGTTCAGCACCGAATCTTTCGCAAAAGCCAGTTCTGCTGGCGTCACCGGTTCAGCCTTGAGTCGCTCGATTTCGGAGCGGACGGCTTGAATAAAAGAGACTGTAGTAACTGATCGAGTCTGTCCCCCAGCAATGAACAGTCCGGGGTAGTCATAGCGGGGACTCCAGGCACCCGAGACTGAGTAGGCAAGACCTTGGCGCGATCGCACAGAGTTAAACAACCGCCCCCCAAAACCATTCAACACCCCATTGAGCACAGTCAGCGCCGCATAGTCAGGACTATTCAGCTGACCGCCCAAATGACCGAGTTGAACATAACTCTGACTCAACTGGGGCTGATTCACCAGAAAGATCCCACCGGTTTTAGCCTGGGACACCGATGGCAACTGGGGTGGCGGCAGTTTCCCGCTTGATTTCCACTCGCCAAACTTCGCTTGAATGAGCGATCGCATCTGCTCCGAGTTAAAATCCCCCACAATACCCAAAATCATATTGTTGGGTGCGAAATATTGCCGGTAGAAACTCACCAAATCACCACGCGAGATCGTGTCCAGCGTCGCATATTCCACCGTACGGGCATAAGGGCTATTGTTTCCATAGACTAATTTCTGAAATTCACGCCCAGCAATGCCATTCGGATCATCATTGCGACGGGCAATCTCACCCCGCAGTTGAGTCTTGGCTAAATCCAGCTTATCTTGTGCAAAAACCGGCTCCCGGATCACAGAGGCAAACAGCCCAAACACCATCTCCAAATCTTCAGTAAGGGCACTAAAGCTGGCACTACCTGAACTCGTATCCATCCCGGTTTCAACCATTGCCGCCCGTTGTTCCAACAGCTGATTTAGTTCATCACCAGAGTACTGCACAGTCCCCCCAGTCCGCATCACCATCCCCACCAAGTCAGCCAGCCCCACCTGCTTTTCCGGTTCCAGACGATTACCCGTATGAAACAGCGCCGTACCCCCCACCAGCGGCAATTCATGATCCTCCATCAAATACACAACCATGCCGTTATCCAGCACAAACCGCTGATAACTCGGTAACTGAACCTCCGGCAGCCGCCCAAACTTCAACTGCGTATAATGCCGCGCCACCGCCGCCACAGCTGGCAAACCCAACAACACCACCAACAACACCACCAACAACCCAACCCATCTACTCCTCTTACCCATCTCTCCTCCTCTTCCTCCGCGCCCTCTGCGCCTCGGCGGTTCGTTCATTCCTTCTTAGATAGCAACCGTCCCACCGTCCGATTCCGCTCCTCAAAAGTCACCTTAGCCACCCGCTGAATCTCAGCTGGCGTCACCGCCCTGATCGCATCCAACTGCTTAAACAGATTTCGCCAAGATCCAGTTTTCACCTCATACTCCAACAACAGTTGAGCCATCCCCATATTCGATTTGAGCGATCGCAACAATCCCGCCCGTACCTGCGTCTTCACCCGCTCCAACTCCTGCACCGACACCAACTCCGTCTTCAGCCGGTCAATTTCCTTCCTCAACCCAGCTGCCAACTCATCAACCGTATGCCCTGGGGCAGTAAGCGCATAAAACAACATCAAATTTGGGTATTTATTGCCGGGAAACCCACTATAGCCCTGGGCAGAAAGAGCCAGTTGCTGCTGTTCCACCAAAGACTTATACAAGCGAGACGTGCGCCCCTGACTGAGTAGCCTACCAATGATTTCATATACCACATGCTCAGGGTGTTTGATCGCTGGGCAGTGGTAGCCCTCCAGATACCAGGGCTGGGAAGGCAACTGCAACGACACAACCCTTGTTTCCTTCTGGGCTGGTTCTACCGGGATTTGCTCAGCCGCCTTAGGTTTTACCTTGTAGCGACCAAAGTAAATCTGAGCCAGTTGTTTCACCTGTACTGGATTGACATCTCCCACAACGGCGATCGTCAACTTACTAGGTACATAGTGTGTGTCGAAAAACTGCTGCACATCTGACCGTGTCAGATTGCGGATATCTTCGTCATAGCCAATTACCGGACGGTGATAGGGATGCACCTTATAGGCAGTATCCAGAAACTTCTCAATCATCAGACCAATCGGGGAGTTTTCCACCCGCAGCCGCCGCTCCTCCAAAATCACATTTTTCTCTTTATAAAATTCTCGAAACACTGGCTCTAGAAACCGCTCCGACTCTAGCGACATCCACAGCTCTAACTTATTAGAAGGAAAGCTGTAGAAATAGCGGGTAGCTTCTGTAGAGGTATTGGCATTGAGTCCAACACCCCCAGCCTGCTCCACAATCTTCCCCAGTTCATTTTGCTTAACGTAGCCAGCTGCCTTGGCTTCCACTTGGTCGAACTCTGCTTGCAACTGGGCAACTTCTGCCTGTTTGCCAGCAGTTTTGGCAACCTGAATTTGTTCAGCCAGCTGATCTAAGCGATCTAACAAAGGCTTTTCCGCCTCGTAGTCTCGCGTGCCAATCCGTTGGGTACCCTTGAAAGCTAAATGCTCCAGAAAGTGAGCCACGCCCGTTTTACCATCCGGCTCGTCGGCACCACCGATATCGGCATAGGTGAGAAAGGAAACCACCGGCGCTTGATGCCGCTCCAGGACAATGAACTTCATGCCATTATCGAGACGAAACTCGTTCACGCCTTGAATGACGCGGTCTAGGTACGGCTGCATCGAGCCAGTTGGGGTAGGAGTCTGGGTTAGGGCTAGAGCGATTCCGGGAAGCATTCCCCACCACAGCACAGCTGCAAGCAGAAACGTTACCAAAACCCTAGCTCCGGGATCAGGCACCGGGAAAACAAGCGAACAAGAGCGACTCACCTGGCTCATGGCGCGAAAATGAAAGTACAGTTTTAAGAATAGATCCGTTAATAATGTATTAAACTTATGGGCTTGCTTCAGCCCGATGGTGGACAATGTGGCGATGATACAACCATAAATTATATGCAAGTTTTTAACCGGCCTTCTCCGTCAGAAGAACAAACCCGCACTCGGATCTTGAAGGCGGCGCAGCAGTTGTTTGCTCGTCAGGGCTTCGATGGCACCACTACCCGGGATTTGGCACAGGCAGCAGGTGTTGCTGAAGGTACCCTATTTCGCCATTTTATGAATAAAAAGGCGATTTTGATTGAGGTGGCGACGCAAGGCTGGGTAGAAATTCTCACTGATCTGCTGACAGAACTGAGCGAAATGGGTAGCTATAAGGCGGTGGCTCAGGTGATGCGGCGACGGATGTGGCATTTTCAGCACAATGCGGATATGATGCGGGTTTGCTTTATGGAGGCGCAGTTTCACCCGGAGTTGCGCGATCGCATTCAATCTGAAGTGATTGGCAAAATGGGCGATGTGGCAGAAGCTTTTTTTCAAACTGCGATCGATAAGGGCATCTATCGCCCCATGAATCCTAAGATTGTGGCGCAGGTGTTTTTGGGGATGTTTGCGATCGCTGGGTTCAGCCACAACACACTTATGGAACCAAACGCCTCTCCCCAAGCGATGCAAGAAATGGCAGAAGGATTGGCTGATATTTTCCTTAGTGGTGTGTTAGCTAAAGATTAATTTTGAACGCAGATGTACGCAGATGCACGCAGATAAAGTTAAGATTTTACGCAATCGACGCTTCTCGTTAGCTCAGCTGTTTGATGCACCAGTGATTCTTTGGTCGGGACGCTCTAGTTCGCGCAACTATCCTGCAAATACTTTCCCATTCCGAGCCAGCAGTCACTTCCTCTACTTTGCTGGACTACCTCTGGAAAATGCTGCGATGCGACTGGTAGCTGGGGATCTGGAACTGTTTGTGGACGATGCACCGCCTGGGAGTGCCCTCTGGCATGGGGAAATGCCCAAACGAGAGGAAATTGCCCAGATGATTGGAGCTGATGCTGCTTTCCCAATGGCAGAACTAAAGTCACGGGCAGGTGGAGCCGCGACAATTGCTGTGACAGATTATCCTACCCAGTTGGCACAAGCTCAACTCCTAGAAAGACCTATGACAAGGGCAAATGCCCCCCAGGGGGTTGATATGGAGTTAGCACAAGCGATTATATCGCTGCGGCTTACTCATGACGCAGGTGCAATGGCTGAGTTGCGACAGGCAGCGGCTGTGACTGTACAAGCTCACTCGGCTGGCATGGCTGCTACCATCGGTGCCAAGACTGAAGCCGAAGTCCGCGCCGCGATGGAGGGCGTTATCGTCGCTCACAACATGACCTGTGCCTATCCCAGTATCGTCACGGTTCATGGCGAAGTCCTCCACAATGAGCAGTATCACCACCCGCTGCAATTAGGAGACTTGCTGCTGGCGGATGTGGGAGCTGAGACATCCAACGGTTGGGCGTCAGATGTCACGCGGACATTGCCTGTTTCAGGTCAGTTTTCTTCTACCCAGCGAGATATTTATAATGTGGTGCTGGCGGCTCATGATGCCTGCATTGCTAAAATCTGTCCCAATGTGGAGTATCGCGATATTCATTTACTTGCCGCCAAAGTGATTGCCGAAGGGTTGGTGGATTTAGGCATTTTACGCGGTAAGCCTGAAGATTTGGTGGAGATGGATGCTCACGCGCTGTTTTTTCCTCACGGCATCGGTCATCTGTTGGGGTTGGATGTTCACGATATGGAAGATTTGGGGGATTTGGCTGGGTATAAGGAGGGACGGGTAAGGAGCGATCGCTTTGGCTTAAACTACCTACGTCTAAATCGACCTTTGCACCCTGGAATGCTAGTCACAATTGAGCCAGGGTTCTATCAAGTACCGGCAATCTTGAATGACGTAGAGCGACGATCAAAATATCAGGGCGTTGTGAACTGGGAGCCTCGCTCAGTTTGCCGATGTGCGCGGCATTCGGATTGAAGATGACGTTTTGATCACAGAAGAAGGTAGCGAAGTCCTAACAGTTGCGTTGCCAACTCATGCAGACGATATTGAGCAGTTGGTTAAAAGCAGCAACGTCTGATGAGCCATTCGGACTTTAGAGTTCGCACGATGCGATCTTAGGCATAGTCGCTGGCGTGTTTCTTCAGTTCATCCAAAGAAACGTATTCCAGAACTGCTGCATGAGTCGCTGATAAAATTACAGGTGGTGCAACTCCAGCATCTAACGCTTCCTGCCATCGAGCGGCGCACAAACACCAGCGATCGCCAGATTTCAGCCCCGGAAAATTAGACATTGGGACTGGTGTGTTCAAATCATTTCCCCTAGACTTGGTGAATGCAAGAAACTCTTCAGTCACTTCGGCACAGACGACATGCGCTCCCAAGTCACCAGCTCCTGTGTTACATTTTCCGTCCCGATAAAAGCCAGTCATTGGCGAGGCGCAACAAACTTCAAGCTTTCCTCCAAGGACGTTCTCAGCCTCTGTCATGATCGCAACTTCTCAATATAAGAATTTCAAGGCTACTCTAAAACAGTCTAAGACTCATTGGCCTCTCCCAGGCGCTCAGGGTTCTGCACGCCGGTCAAGCGATTCCAGAGCTGATAGTCTACCTCAGTTTTAGGCACGTACATGTTGTCAGGTCCGGCTTCCATACCACCCATTGCGGTAAACTCTTTATGCTCCGGGTCCATTAGGTCGATATACTTCGCGCCTTGTTCCAAGCGACTTCCTTGCGGTAACACCGGAATCTGCTTCAAGTCGCTGTTTGTATAGCCTTTGAGTAGGCTATGAAGCTCCTTAATCTCAGAAGCGTTTGGGGCATCTTTCTCCGGGTGTGTCCCCTCAAGACCAAAATTTTGACCAGCCATCGGGTTGGGATTCAGGTCTTGCTGGAACTCATCTGACTGTTGATCCGTTTGTCGCCCGGTTTCTTGCGACATTTCACATTTCTCCTTTAGTATAAGTGTTTCCTCAAGCGTGGTGAGGTGACTACACTCCAGCCTAAACTTGTTTGTCGTGAAAAAGACCCTATCCCCAGACTTAGATCCAACTACATGTTCTGCTAAACTGATTATCATGCCCTAGAATCGGCGATGGAGCGGGCACTTAACTTGTGGTATCACGATTCCAAAGAGTTTCGCCAACTCGTCATTCAGGGTATGAGTTATGACTACTCATGGAACTATCCAGGTAAAGACTACCTGGAAATTTACGAATATATTCGATGCAAATGAAGGTTCAAAGCCTATTGATTGGAGAATTCAGGTAGTCCTCAAGCTGCTCCAGGCACTCAGGCAGGTTCTTCCGCCCCAGACCGAGCCGAAAGTTTTTATTACCGTAGTCAAAGTGCGTGCTGGGCAGGAGCAAGACCCCTTTGTTCTCGACCAAATCAGCGCAAAACTCCTCGATATGTACATCCAGTCGCAGTCTGGGAAAAGCCGTTGACCCTCCCTTCGGCGGTAACCAATCGAAGATGCTTTGATGGCGAGCAAAGAAGCTATTAAGCGTTTGTATATTTGCTTGGACAATAGTTCGGTTGCGTTGGATGATTGTTTCTTTGTGTCGCAGTGCTAATGTCGCCAAGAATTCGCAAAGGTCCACTGTTGCAGATGGAGGTGTAATATTTGAATGCTGCCATTGCTGCGTGTATGTCTTGGTTACGGGTAGCAACCCAGCCGATACGCAAGCCAGCTAAACCGTAGGTCTTGGACATCACACCCAGCGATACAGCATTCTCGTATAGATCGCACGCGGCAGGCAATGTGTCTTCTGCACGCTGTTCCAGAAAGCGATACACCTCATCAGAAAAAAGCAAGCATGTTATGCTGGCGTGCCAACTCAACAATTTGTCTGAGCTTGGCATGGCTGATTACATAACCAGTTGGATTATGTGGACAGTTGATAATGATGGCCTTGGTGGAATCCTGAATGTTGCGACGCAAAAAGTCAATATCAAGTTCCCAGCTATTGTCTTCGTTAGCCATCCAGGTGCTCACCTCACATCCAATTGTACGAGCGATTTCGACTAGAGACTGGTAGCACGGGGAATGAACGATAATGTGGTCACCTGGTTCCAGCACTACATTCATAAAAATGAAAATGGCCTCTTCGGCTCCGGCATGCACCAGCACCTCACTCGCGTCAATCTGTTGATAAGTACGGGCAATCTCCTGTCGTAACTCTGGGTTTCCTGGCGACTCAGTGTAACCGAGCCACTGCCTACCAAACGTCTTTTCTGCGTCTGGTTCAAGACTCAGTAGGTCATCTATAGATAAAGACTCACAGTCAGAGCTACAAAGCAGATACGGCGCTTTAAACTCATACTTGGCAAAGAATTGCTCTAATTTGAATGCTGGTAGCTTCATAAAATCTCTGTAAATTTAAAGGTAACTAAAGTTGTTTTCAATTGGTATGGTTGCTTAATCTAACTGCCAAATCTTTATTGTCTTATCCCTACTGCCACTAACCAAGGTCTTGCCATCGGGACTGAAGACAACAGAATTTACTGAAGCTGAGTGTCCGCGGAGGGTTTGTCTCAGTTCTCCAGTGCGTAGATTCCAAAACTTGACTGTCCCATCAGCACTGCCACTGACGATAATTTTTCCATCCGGGCTGAAGGCGACAGAATTAACTGAGGCTGAATGTCCGGAGAAAGTACGGAGCAGTTCTCTAGTACGTAGATTCCACTTGATTGTCTCGTCGCCACTGCCACTAGCAAGAAACTGACCATCGGGACTAAAAGCAACAGATTTAGTGTACTGTTTATATGGATCATAGGATAGATAGGCACTGGAAAGACTCACTCAACAAATCCAATTCATTGTCGAATGTCACTCGCTCAACAAATCCAATTCATTGTCGAAATCGATAAACTCAAGCAGGTATTGCGCCAGACCCTGCTGACTGATGAGTCGCGCCAGGAAAACAGTGCAGAACACTCCTGGCACTTAGCGATGATGGCAATTGTTCTAGCCGAGTATGCACCTGACTCAGACGTTGATGTGCTGCATGTCATCAAAATGTTGCTGGTTCACGACCTTGTAGAAATCGATGCCGGTGACACTTTCTGCTACGACTTGCAGGGGTACCAAAATAAGGCAGTGCGGGAAGCCCAGGCAGCTACCCGGCTCTTTGGGCTGCTGCCAGAGGAGCAGGGAGCCGAACTACGGGCTCTATGGGAAGAGTTTGAGGCTCAAGAGACTGCTGCAGCCCGGTTTGCAGCGGCACTGGATCGCTTGCAGCCCTTGCTGCACAACCAGCAAACTAGAGGCGGAACTTGGCGGATTCATGGCATTACCTACGACCAAGTGCTGCGGCGTGTACATCCTATTGAGGCAGGTGCGCCTACCCTCTGGCCCTTTGTACAGCAGGTGCTTGAAGAGTGCATTGCGGCAGGCTACCTTGAGCCTAAAATTGTTTGAAGACTCCGCACTAATCGCCGGACACCCTAACCATCCTCAAAAATTGCCCCACACTGTTCCAGGTCGCGCTTCATTGACTCAGAAAGCCCTAAAGCCCTACTAAATTGAGCATTCTCCACTTTCGCATTATTTAGATCGGCGCGGCTCAGATCGGCATCTTTCAGATTCGCACCGCTGAGATTTACACCGCTTAAGTCAGCATCGCACAAACCCGCACTACTTAGGTCAGCACCGCTCAGGTTGGCACTTGGTAGGTAAGCACTGCATAAGTTCGCACTGCTCAGGTTAGCACCACTCAAGTTGGCGCGGGGCAGTAGGGTACGCAGATCCGCATGACTGAGGTTGGCACCGCGCAGATCAGCATCGCGGAGGTTGGCATTATTCAGGCTGGCATTAGCTAGGTTGGCACCGCTTAAATTGGCACGACTCAGGTTGGCAAGACTGAGATTGGTACCGCTTAGATTGGTACCACTTAAAACAGCACCTCTGAGATTAACACCACTCAGGTCGGCTCCAGCAAAGTCTTCAGCCGGATTGAGACCTACCATTTTCGCTACCTTGGTAAAGTCATCTGATGAAGCCGCTAGCAATAGTTGCCGTGCCATTGTCAACTGCTGCTGCTGGTACTCAATCGCGTGTGTCAAGTCTCCCAAGGCAGCGTAAGCCAGTCGCAGACTTCTTAGCACTTGCCCCTCGCCTCTATGGTCTTGAAGTTCTCGTGTAATTGCCAAGTACTGCTTGAAGCATGCGATCGCCGAAGTGTAGTTCCCCAGGGAATAGTAAGCAGATCCCAGATTACCCAGCGTTTGCCCCTCCCCAAGGCGATCTTGGATTGCCTGGACAATAGCCAAACGCTGTTGCTGGTAATCAATCGCTCTTGTAACATCACCCAGCGCCTGGTAAACATTTCCCAAATTCCCTAGGGCATTCCCCTCTCCAAGGCGATCTTGAATAGCCTTTGCTACGCTCAAGTGCTGCTGATGACACTCAATCGCGCGTGGCAAGTTTCCCAAAGCCTGATAAGCCGCTCCCAAATTTCCTAGAGCTGCTCCCTCTCGCCGCAAGTCTTGGCTTGCTTGATAAAGACTCAGTGCCTGTTGCCAAGACTGTAAGGCAGCCTCAAACTGACTTGTCTGATATTGCGAAATTCCTTGTTTGAGCAGGTAGTCTGCTTCATTGAGCATAGGGCAACTCTACACAGCCGAGGTTAATCTATAACACGCTTGATTCTGTTTGAATCATATCTTTGTAGAGGGGTCAGGGAAACCTTGACCCCAGCGCCCCTATTTCGGTGATTAGCATTTAACCTGGTAAATAGTGGGCAAAAAGTTTGCTGACAAAATTACTATTGATGAGCGTATTTGACGAATTATGTTTGATGCACTCGCTGACCGTTTAGAATCTGCCTGGAAAAAGCTGCGGGGCCAGGACAAAATTTCCCAATCCAATATTCAAGAAGCCTTGCGAGAAGTGCGCCGCGCCCTGTTAGAAGCCGATGTCAATCTCCAGGTAGTCAAAGAATTTATTGCCGAGATCGAAGCCAAGGCACAAGGAGCCGAGGTGATTGCCGGAGTGCGACCTGACCAGCAGTTTATCAAAATTGTCTACGACGAGCTGGTGCAGGTGATGGGGGAAACTAATGTCCCCCTAGCCCAGTCCGAGGCGCCCCCTACGATTGTGCTGATGGCTGGCTTGCAGGGAACTGGGAAAACTACCGCTACTGCTAAGCTGGCTTTGCAGTTACGCAAGCAGAATCGCAGCTGCTTAATGGTGGCAACAGACGTGTATCGCCCAGCAGCAATTGACCAGCTGGTAACGCTGGGTAAGCAAATTGAGGTGCCAGTGTTTGAACTGGGGAGCGATGCTGACCCAGTAGAAATTGCGCGGCAGGGAGTAGAGCGAGGTAGGACAGAAGGTGTTGATACTGTAATTATTGATACCGCTGGTCGCCTTCAGATTGACCAGGACATGATGGGGGAGTTAGCCCGCATCAAGCAGACCGTCCAACCGCAGGAAACTTTGCTGGTGGTGGATGCCATGACCGGTCAGGAAGCAGCAAATCTCACTCGCACGTTCCATGAGCAGATTGGCATTACAGGTGCTATCCTCACCAAGCTGGATGGCGATAGCCGTGGTGGGGCAGCTCTCTCGGTGCGGCGGATTTCGGGTCAACCGATTAAGTTTGTTGGGGTGGGTGAAAAGGTCGAGGCGCTGCAACCGTTTTATCCTGATCGGATGGCTTCGCGGATTCTGGGGATGGGGGATGTCCTGACGCTGGTGGAAAAAGCCCAAGAGGAGTTCGACCTCTCGGATGCTGAGAAGATGCAGGAGAAAATCCTCACAGCTAAGTTCGACTTTACCGACTTTCTGAAGCAGATGCGGCTGCTGAAGAATATGGGGTCCCTAGGAGGCATCATGAAGCTGATTCCAGGGATGAATAAGCTGTCGACTGACCAGCTCAAGCAGGGAGAAACCCAGCTGAAGCGAGCTGAGGCGATGATCAACTCGATGACGCCTGAGGAACGCCGAAATCCTGATTTGTTAGCAAGTTCGCCCAGTCGTAGACGGCGGATTGCTGGTGGTGCTGGCTACAAAGAGACGGATATCGGCAAGTTGGTGACTGACTTCCAGAAGATGCGATCGCTCATGCAGCAGATGGGTCAAGGTGGCTTCCCCGGGATGCCAGGAATGTTGGGTGGAATGGGCAATGCCTACGCAGGTGGAAACCCTGCCTCACAAGCTGGTTGGCGGGGCTACACAGCGAATAGCAACAAGAAAAAGAAGAAGGACAAAAAGAAAAAAGGTTTCGGTACGCTTTAGCGTTCGCCTTCGAGAAGTGGTAAAATTATTTATTCAGCGTCTAAAATCTAAGAGCTGATAGCTAAAAATAGGAGAATCAGTCCTCAACATGATCAAACTGCGGTTGAAGCGATACGGTAAAAAGAAGGAAGCAAGTTACCGGATTGTTGCCATTAACAGTCGGGATCGACGTGATGGTCGCCCCTTAGAAGAACTAGGCTTCTACAATCCAAGAACCGACGAAACCAGGCTGGATGTTCCCGGAATCGTCAAGCGACTCCAACAAGGAGCCCAACCTACTGATACTGTGCGTCGCATCCTACAAAAAGCAAATGTCTTTGAACAGGTCAGTGCCTCAGCCACGGAATGAGGCGGTAAATTACCTCCAACCAGTAATTCCTGACTATGCTGGATTGGTGCGGTTTCTAATTCAGCCGTTTTTAGAGTCCCCGAACTCCTTAAGCGTAGATTGCGAAATCTCTCCAAGCACAGCACGGGTATGGCTCCGCGTCGCCTTTGAAGGCGAAGATAAAGGGCGAGTTTTTGGTCGGGGTGGACGCAATATCCAGGCAATTAGGACTGTGATTGCAGCCGCAGCCGCAGTTGCCGGGCATTCAGTCTACCTCGACATCTACGGAAGCCAAACCCAGGAGCGAGAGGGTATGTCAGGTTCGGAGGAAGAGGGAGAGAGAGTAACTTCGACAAAACCGAGAGAAGGGAGTGGAACCATCCCTAAACCAGTTGCTAAACCCCGCTCCCCCTCCAGTCCCTAGGGAGAATTCGGGCAAAGGCATAAAATAAAACCAGCAGACGCGTTGCGCTCAAGAGCGTCTTTCAAAGAATAACTGCTATGGCAGAGGCATCAACGATTGAACTGCCGAGTCAAGAAAGTGCGATCGCGCTTTCTGGGGAGCAAGAAGAAAACCTCAAAAACCTGTCGCGGCAAACAGGAGCAACTCTAGTACTGCGGGGGCAGGAACTATACATATCTGGTACGGAAAAGCAAATTGAACTGTGTAGCCGATTGGTGCGATCGCTCGAAGACCTCTGGCTCAAGGGTAAAAGCATATCCAGCGCTGACATCCTCACAGCTCGCCAAGCCCTGGACACCCAGCGGCAGGATGAGTTGCAAGATTTACAACGAGATATTCTCGCGCGTACCCGCAAGGGCGAAGAAATCCGCGCGAAAACCTTCCGCCAGCGGCAGTACATCCAGGCAATACAGCGTCACAATCTCACCTTTTGCACCGGTCCAGCTGGCACCGGCAAGACATTTCTAGCCGTTGTTATCGCTGCTCAAGCGCTTCTAGCCAATCAGTACGAACGGCTCATCCTGACGCGACCAGCGGTGGAAGCAGGTGAAAAGCTGGGCTTTTTGCCGGGGGACTTGCAGCAAAAAGTTAATCCCTTTCTCCGCCCCCTTTATGATGCCCTTTATGAATTTATTGACCCGGAAAAAGTACCGGGTCTGATGGAACGGGGCGTCATTGAAGTGGCTCCCCTGGCTTATATGCGGGGGCGTACCCTGAGCAACGCCTTTGTAATTGTGGATGAAGCCCAGAACACAACACCCGCTCAGATGAAAATGGTTCTGACTCGCCTCGGTTTCCGCTCCCGCATGGTCGTCACTGGCGACATGACCCAAACTGATTTGCCAGTGAATCAACAGTCTGGATTAGCAGTGGCTCTGAAAATCCTGCAACACGTTGAAGGCATTGCCTTATGCGAATTCTCCCAGAAAGATGTCGTGCGCCATCCCCTAGTCCAGAGGATTGTAAGTGCTTATGAACAATACGAACAATAGCTAATGAGTGCCACACTGAAAGAATTTTTGTCAGCTTGCCACACACTCTCGACGCTGCGTCTGATTGTGACTAGCAGTGCCGCTGTATTAGAAGCACGCGGCAAGATAGAGAAGCTTTTTTACGCGGAATTGCCCAAAGGTAAGTACGCGAATATGCACACCGAAGGCTTTGAGTTTCACCTGAATATGGATGAAATCAAGCGGGTGAAATTTGAGACGGGTGAATCGAAACGGGGCAACTTTACCACTTACGCGATCCGTTTTTTGGATGAGGAGGAGAAGTCAGCCTTGAGCCTGTTTCTGCAATGGGGCAAGTTGGGGGAATATGAGGCTGGTCAGGTGGAAGCTTGGTCTACTCTGCGCGAGCAGTATGGTGAGGTGTGGGAACCGGTGCCAGTGGAAGAGTTGTAATTTTTTGAACCGCAGAGGCGCTCCAGAACGCTGAGAAGAGTTGTGAGAGGGTTCTGGGGTTTGTGTCTGGTTTTTGCCTTACTTTTAGTCACCGCTGTTTACCTGTCGCCCCAAGACCCTGATTACTTTTCAACTGGCTCTCGACCGGTCGCCCTCTATCCCTTACCGGCTAGAATTTTTTCCATTGGCAATTGAACCGCGCTAATCGAAGCGTTAGCCATTTTGTAGCATCTTTGTAGTATAATAAAAGCCGATCGCAGCCATGGTAAAAGTTTTGGCCTTGGAGCATTATGGCAAAATTTCGGGATATCCTCAACTACTACCGACCGTATTGGGCGATCGCTGTTTTCAGTATTGCGGCAACAAGCATATTTGAAATTATTGATCTGGTTATTCCCTACGTGATCGGACAGATTTTGAACGTCTTGTCTAGGCAACCCTTGGATGGATTAGTGCAAAATCTGATCGCGGTGGCAGCTGAACTTACCCACGCGCCACAAAATCAGTTTTTATCCCTAGCTGTGTTACTGGGGTTAATTTTCTTTGTTACCGTGGTGAGAGCGCCGATTCAGCCTTGGTTGACCTGGTGGTTTCATTGGGATATTGCTTTGCGTTCGCGTCGCGATCAGTTCCAAAAAACCCTGGAAAAAATTCTCACGCTGCCGCTAGAATTCTACGACGAAAACAACCCCGGACGTATTGCCGGACGAGTTGCTAGAGGACTTGAAAATCACACCTGGACTTACCCGGAAATCGCCGGACAGTTGATTCCAAAGCTGATGCGGGTGCTGGGCATTTTTGTAGTCATCTGGTTGATCGAGTGGCGCATCGCTGGACTATTTCTGCTTTCGTTCGTGATTATCCTCAGCTTCAGCCTTAGAGACTTAAAGCAGCTGATGGAACAAGAACAACGGCTGGATAGATACATGGAAAATACTCAAAGCCGCACCTCGGAAATTATCACCAACATCAAAACTGTCAAAGCCTTTGCCACAGAAGCGCTAGAACTGAAACGGCAACGGCAGCGGCTTAACCGCGAGTTTAAAGTAGTTGACTACCGCATCCACCTGGGTTATATCAAGTTAAGCACTTGGCAAAAGACTGTTATTCAGTTTTGTGTCTTTATGGTGCTAAGTTTGATTCTCGTCGCTACGGTAAAGGGGGAGATTTCACTAGGACACTTTGTAACAATTTTAACCGTTTCCAGCATGGCATACGCAGAGTTGGAACCGATCAACAACCTGGCAGAGATTTTTGCCCGTCGCTATGCCTCAATGTTACGGTTTCAAGAGTTTATGCAGCAGCCAGCTGGGTTGGATGCTGCCGACCTGATAGAGACACGCTCCGAATCGGATTCTAAAACACCTGAGCGCTTCACCGGCAAACTGGAGTTCTCCCACGTCACTTTTGGGTATGACCCAGAACGCCCAGTCTTACGGGACATCGATCTGTTGATTGAACCGTATCAAACGGTGGCGCTGGTGGGTCGGTCGGGGTCGGGAAAATCTACTCTGGTGAAGCTACTTTTCCGGTATTTTGAACCGAATCAGGGTCGGATTCTGATTGATGGTCAAGACATTCGGACGCTGAACGTTGCGGATTACCGGCGGCGACTGGCGATTGTGCATCAGGAAGTGGACATTTTCAATGGCACTTTGCTAGATAACCTCACTTATGGTAAACGGCAAGCCAGCTTCGAGCAGGTTGAGTCAGCCTGTCGGATTGCCAGAGTAGATGAGGTGATTCAGCAGCTGCCCCAAGGTTATTACACCGTGGTGGGTGAACGGGGTGTGCGGCTCTCGGGTGGGCAGCGGCAGCGATTGGGAATTGCGCGATCGCTCCTGGTTGACCCAGATGTCCTGGTCTTTGATGAAGCCACCTCCAGCCTAGATTACGAGTCTGAGCGTTCAATTCAGCTGGCGATGCGATCAATTCTTGGCACCCGCACCACGATTATCATTGCTCACCGGCTCAGTACGGTTCGGGAAGCAGATAAGATTGTGGTTCTCGACCAGGGACAGATTGTGGAAGTGGGCAGTCATGCTGAACTGTTGCGCCGCGAGGGAATTTACCGGCGTTTGCACTCTTTGCAAGAAACTGGTGGACTTTTGAATTAGTTGTGCTAATATAATAAATCGTGGGTCAAATGGGTCGATGCCCGAGTGGTTAATGGGGGCGGACTGTAAATCCGCTGGTTTACACCTACGCTGGTTCAAATCCAGCTCGGCCCACCACTTTGATTAAAAGGTAAACAAGGCAAAAGTAAAGATAAATTTTGCCTTGTTCACTGCCCGTGTAGCTCAGTGGTAGAGCACTTCATTGGTAATGAAGAGGTCACGAGTTCGATCCTCGTCATGGGCTTCCGATGGTTCTGCAAGCTTTTTATAAGCTTTTTTAACCCAGTATCCTCTGGGCGGTTTTTATATACCATACCCCTTACACCACTTTCCTACAGCATTGTCTGATACACCTAGTTGTTTGGCAATTTGCGCAGTCGGTTTCTCCCACACTAACCTTGCTAGTTCTTCCTGGGACGGTCTTTCCACCTTTCTAGGTTACTGCACACCTATTGCAAAGCGCTCAATCTTCTATACCAAGGATACACAAGTGATCCTCTATAAGTGGTTCGCCCAGATGCATTGGGTACGGCAGAAGGATGTTTCCCATCGACCACGCGGGTGAGAACCGTAGGTAGTGTGGCACTCGGCACAGCGCCTTTAGACCTTCTTCCGTCTGAAAATCAGGGTGAACGAAGAATGGCACTATCTCCACCATCTGCTGATGCTTGAATGGGATATTTGCGCCGTACTCATCGTGCCGGGAATTGCTTTCGTGCAGATAGTAGTCAAGCATGTAAAGTTCGCGTGCCGTTGTAGTATCTTGCGCCTTCTGGGTTTCCGGTAGTCGTCCTACGGAAAAGTAATGTAGCAGTCCTGGCACGGACGTATCGTAAAAACCGCTCAGGTGAATAAAGTCTCGCGCTGTACAATCCTCGCTCCAAGCTTTCCGATTGGTGATGTATTGCGGTGTTTCTTTTCCAGTGCGGAGACGAACTACTGCCAACAGGTTATTTAGTTGATCGTTGTCACGCAAGTATTCGCAGTTGTGACCAGTGATATGCTGGAAGTCAAGCACATTCCGCTTTGCCAGAAGGTACTCGTTCTTCAGTTGGAACCAGACTTTGCCTTCGTCATCTTCGCCACGCTCGTTACGCCACCCATCGGCTTCGATCAGTACTAGGGTAGGTCGGTCTTGGACTTGTGTAAGAACACGCGCAGCAAACTGAGCTAACTGCTTACCAGTTAAAAGGATCTTGCTATTGATACGCTTTCTGTTTACAAGGCGATCGCGACGACGTGCTTGCGAAAATATCTGCCCAACTACGATTCCTGCTTGTGCGTAGGGAATCCACTCGTTAGCATCGGGAAGTAGCACATCTACTGCACCCGTTGCACGCAGGCGAACGGCGAGGGTGTAGTGGATGTTGCCCTGAAATTGATTCGTTTTACGACGACAGAGCGCGATCACATCTAATTCTTGCGCGATCGCTTTCGGTAATTTCGCTTGCTGATAGACTTCAGAGGGTAGTCCGTACAGTGCCCCAATCTGACGTAGCGTTACGTCTAGCACAGCGCTCATGACCCGCCCTTTTGTTTTTTTGCTGTAAGACGGTGGAGCATCTCTATTTTCGTCTTCTTGTTCAGTTGATTTTGGTTTAACCGTCTGCAGCATTTGTGAACTTATCTTCTCTAAGACGCACGCCTCGCGAACCGCTCCTTTGATACTTTGTCGGGGGTGAACTCCCTTCTTTTTGCTCTGCCCAATTTCGATGATGGCGAAGCGGTAAGGATCAGCGTCAGGATTGATGAGAGGAATAACATGCTGCTTCAAGAACTTGCGCCATGCTTCCCGCTTGGCTTGATGCTGCTTACGTATCTGATCGTCAAATTTACTACCATCCTTGGGAGCAAACCCGCCTGTATCCAGTGGTTTCAAAAGAGTTGCATCGTCAATCAAGACTGATATAACGCTGACATGTTCTGGAAAATTATCGTCTTCATTTAGCAGGAAGGCATCGCGCAAATGTTGGTAAACCGCTTGATAAGTATCTCGTTCACGCCACAAGAGAAAAAGATGCATCGGTTTGCCATGCAATGCCTGCCAGATAGCATTAGTAACAATTGGCTGGCGGTCTCGGCGACGGTCTTTGACACGTTGTTCCCGTTCCTCTTTGCCAAGACGCTCTCGTTCCTCCCGCGTAAACGTTGGGGGAGTAGAGATAAAGTCGTAGTCGCGCATTGCCAATGGCATTGTCTTACCAGATGGAGCAGGAATATCACATGCCATCGGATTATCCGGTATCAAGACACCGTTCAACAGTTCCAGCACCCGTGCAATGATATCGCCGCGCTCTTGAAAGCTGAATCCAGTTTTGATACTATGCCCTCTTTTATGGTTTTCGTGCTCGTACTCGTACCCCTCAGCATGAACTAAATAGTATTCGTCCTTGTGCCAATCAGATTGGTTATCTAAGTTACTGAAGGCGGCGGGATTGCGAAGAATGTTTTCCGGTTTTTCTAGTGCGCGTGCCTTGAATGCTGCTAATAAATTTGGTAGTTGGAACTTCCAGGGATTGCCGTCTTCTCTACTACTGTTGTCGATGACGAGACGTACCAGTGTTGAATCCACCTCATAACCAGACAGACGCTCCTCGTTCATGCCCATCAGAATAGAGATGTCACGACCATAGTTCGGATTGACCAAAGGTTCATGGGCATATCGTTGGCAACTCAAATGCAGAAAAATCCACGGCTCTAGCTTGCCATCTTTATTGAACCGCCCAGCCTGCGTCTCGATACGGAAGTCTAAGCGGTAGGCAAAATACCCCTCCTTTTCCTTGCCATTATCTGAATACAATGCCCTGAACGGCTGACTGACCAGGAATAGCCCCACTTTACCCGCTCCATCCCCTTGCACTTTGCGCCATTGGAGTTCCTGCTCCCTGTTCCCACGAATGACACAACTCTTCCCGTGCAGCAAGGTCACTAGGAGGCTAGGAATAGCTTGAAACCCAAGTCCCCTTTCTGCATTGATGTCACGAATTAATGTTTCCGGCTTGATGGATTGCCACTCCCAATCCTGGGGAATTACTTCCATTCGTTCTATGAAGCGAGCGCACACGCTATCCACTTCCTCTTTTTTGCCCTTGCCATGAAATCGCTTCGTCCACTCCTGTGCCCAAATTTGCACTAATTCTTGCATCTGATCAGGTGTAGGAGTCCTGATCGGATTCTCTGGCGTTCCCACAGCTAGTGCGCGATACTGACTCACATAGTTTTCCTGATCAAAATACTCAAAGCCGTACGTTAGCGTTGGAGCGCAGGCAAGCAAACCATTATTCAACTGACGATAGGTTGGATACTCCCTCTTCCTACCACCAGACAGAACTTGTTCGATGTCTTGGCAAAAGTCCGCAACGGTTTTAGCAAATGGAAATAAAAGTACGGCAATTTCTAAATGTGCAACACCTGATACCAAGCTTGCACGGGCAGGTAGGGCAATGGGAGGTGGCTCATTTTCTTTTGGCATTGTGTTATTCCTCTTTGTTCAGTAGCGGAGCTACCAATGTAGGTTGTCAATTCTCTCTAATGCATCGGCAAGGGGTTTGTAGAGAGCATTCCCTACCTTGTTTTCCTCACTGACGTAATCGCTCATGCACAGAATCATTGCAACGAGAAGGCTAGTCTCCTCTGTGTCTGGCTCATGCTTTTCCGGCTCGGCACTGTTTGGTGCCCAAGCGGCATCCACAAAGTAGGCATGAAATGGAACGCCTCCACGTAAGAGACGACCTACAGCTTGGATGATTATTCCGGCAGTGGTAGCAGCAAGGTCGAGGCGTGGAAAGGCGAGTAATTCTTCATTTTTACGCAATGTTTTGTAGTAGGAGCGCTGCTCGACTGAGCGCCAGTAACGCGCTGCCAGTCGGCGGACAGCTTCGGCACGCTGTGTAATACCATCTTCTTGCCAAGCAACGAAGTCTACCTCATCTACCCAATCCAAGGCACGACGGTTCATCTCTTGTGCGATTGCCTGGGTATCGTGTGGATGTGGGTACGGACGGGTTAGGAAGTAGACCGCACCAAAAGCCGCCTTACCGTTCGCATTCAAGATGTTGAACGCGCGCCCAATAGCGTTCATGGGTGCGACAAGGATTTTTCCACCAGTCAGGGCGAAAGTTTCAATGTCGGCTCGGTTAAGTGCACCTGCCTCCGTTGTGGCAATACGCCTTAGCTCGTCGTTAAGCTCATCCTCCGTATAGGTTTCTGTGTTGTCAGGTTTCAGGTGATAAACTGATTCCCGCATGCTTAACCAACAATTGCGGATCTCGTCTGCTGCCCATCGTGCCTGAGCGTAGGAGTTGACAATTAGCAGTAGGCGATCGCGATCTTGCCAGAGATTATCAGGATCACTCTCGCCGAGGTGCTTTAGTTCCCTAAGTTTCTGTCCTAAGTAACCAGTACCGTTGCTGCCAACGAGCGCTTGTGCCATTTTCTTAAACAACCCCATCTTCTGACGTTCTGGTTTGCCGGAAATGCGAATAGGCTCGTTGCGGTCAAGCTGAGGTAGAAACCAGAAGCGACTTTTAGCGATCGCCTCTCTTGCCTCCGGCTCCGGCATCAAAACACCTTGCGGATTGCCGACATGAAAGCAGGTGGAATCTGGCAAATAGGAAGTTCCGGAGAGTGCTAGCACGTTAGGACCACGTTGACCATTGAAGTCTGTAAGCAAGCGGTGAAAGTTCAGAACATAGCAACGTCCAATGTTTGTATAGGCAAACAAAGTCAACGCATTGTTGCTGCTATTTTTAGATTTTTTACCGTTGTCACCTCGTCGGGAGTAATAGGTGCCAAACTGCCGTCCTGTAGGAGGTAGCGGCAAGACATTCAACATTGCGGTAGGCATTCGACGATGTGGGGACTCGTCTTTAATCGTGGGAGGTCGATTATGCCACTCGTAGAAAACAATACAGGTGAGCCGATCCAAAAGGGCGATCGTAAGCGCAAACTGTAGGCGATAAGCCAGCGTTTCGAGAGTGTCCACTGAATCCACTTTGTTCTCTGATGAAAAGCGTCGCCTTTGTTGGCGGACTGGCTGCTGTGAGTTATCGTTACGCCTCTCCAGTTCTGCCCGTAGTCGCGCTAACCGTCTCTCTGTGTTTGGGAAAAAGTCAGTAATCCAGGCTTTGCAGTTTCTATATATGTTCTCGTTAGTGGCACTTTCGCCAGTACTGTTGATTTCCTGCATCAGGCGCGCGAGTCGGTATACAGGATCATCAGATTGGGGTTGCCTGCGTAATGGGTCTTCCTCATCAAGCAGTGCGTCGAAATGACGCATAATCCATTGTACAAGTCGAGTGTTAGCCCTAACTTCCTGATCAGACGTATCAAGGGGATCAACCTCTTCTAGTCCAGCAAGACGACGAGCAAATTTGAACAGGAGGGTGTTGGGTGTGAAGTAGCCACGTTTTACCCAGTCTCGTAGTATCTCGTGTCCTGCTTGTTTATCCAACAAAGTTAACGTTGCTGTGACTGCCTTTTGCACGTCGCGTTCTGCACCAGTCCATCGCTGCATTAATGGTGATGGAGTACGGTCTGATCTCATGTAATTCTCAGTTTTTACGCTGATGTCATCAAAAACACCATTTTTACTGTTGGTGAGTATCACCTCTTCAGCGTATACATCGTCAAACCACTTGATGATTGTGTCTACCTCATCGAAGACAACGATATCGGACTGCTCATAGACAAGTTCGCCTACCTTAATCGGACGTAACTCTAAATGACGTGGTAAACCTGCCATCGACATTGCACCAGGGGTTGTGATCCAAACGCGGGCATTCGGCATATCGCGATATACCTGCTGTGACGGACAGTTGGCAAAGAATGGACACAGATACGATGGACCGAGGTTCTGACGCTGCTTTTCACGATCGCCTTTTGGTGCCTTTTTCAGAGAGTGACAGGGTTCAGTTCCTGGCTTGAGTGGTTTGCCGTCTAAGAGTTGGATGATGTCGCGAGACCGGAGCCGAGCTTGTAAAGGACAAGCGATGCCTAACCAGCGTTCGCCCCAGTGCGGCTGCCCACGCTGCCGATGCTCCTGATAGTCTTTCGAGGCGCAGAAACTTATGTGGTGTGCGTCACGCTTACTGCGACCCAGAAGCGGCACCGCCACCGGATTATCGTTCTCTGGATCGTCACAGAACCACCAGTTAATCTGGTTCGCCAACCGGATTGCTGACTGCACATCACCAACCACCAGTGTGATGCGGCAATCAGGATGATTTCGCAGAACATGAACAGCAAGTAACTTCGATTTCGTGGATTTTCCAGAGGCAACCATCCCTGGAACATTCACGAAGCCATCCAATTCCAGGGTGTTTGTGTTCTGCTCATCCAGCGTACCGTCCTCTTGAACCTTACGGAAGTTGATTTTGCGGAAGCGGTTTACCCAGTCTCCCCTCGCTGTTTGAGGCCAACGATATTGGCGTGCCAATAACTGTTCGCGCTCATTAAGGTACATTGCGTCTGATTCTAAGTCCCCAATGTGAAGCGAAAATGAAGCGCGAGGGCGTGGTGCAGCAAACCAGGGTAAGGGCAGTGATTGAGAGGTATCTACCTGCCTCTGTGTAAACTTAACTTGCACCGTAACCGTTTCTTTTTCAGTCTTAGCTTCGAACTGATAGGCAGTGCCTACCTCTACCTGTTTGACTTTACGTACTCGGAACTCCAAATTGGCACTCAGGCAACTCTCGTACAAGTTTTGGTGGGTTTGATGCCGGAGTTGCTTAGTAGCATTGATAATCTGAGAATCTAAGTTTTGTGTAGCGAACTCATAGTTGCGCGAGTCCAGCGGAATGTCATTGATGTAAGAACGCAGTGCCCTTATCCAAGCAAAACGCCCAGAAAACGGGACAATTTGGCGAGTGTTGGCGATCGCACGACGCTCCATTTCATCCAAGTTTTGCAAGCGTGGGTGTCGCAAGGGCATTCCACTCAGGATTGCCCAGAGTACTGTTACTGGCTCATCGTCAAGTCCCAGAAGCTCCATCAAGGCAAAGCCAAGCTCCACCTGAAGCAACAGTTCAGCTTTGGCACGACCCAGACTTTCCTTCAACTCATCAATGCGCGCTTTGAAATTGGCGGGTGGCTCGAACAGAGTCATTTGACCCATTGGGTTATTCTCCTTGTCTCAGGTGCCTGATTTTGGTGGCAACTCTCTCTTCAAACGCGACATCACTCAGTAGATGGGTACTATTCGGTAGATCCTTTGATTCGCGCAGGATTTCGATGTAATCTTCATGCTGCTGCAAGCGGTAAATGGGGATGACATAAAAGCTTTCGTCATAGCGCAAGTCCCCTTCCATGTAAAGCGGCGTAAGCTTCCGTACTAGGTCATATGGATTCCGGTAGTCCTTGATGTCCACAGCCCATATTGACCTGTCGCCAAAGGACAGCTGTAGATCGTAGCGATCAATACCGGGGTAAAGGTGAATCGCACAAAGATGGTCTGGATATTCTTTTTGAAGCTTCTTCAAAACATGATAAAGGTGAATTTCAGGGATACCAGGCAAGCAGACACGCCAGTGAATGCCAAACTTGATGCGGCGCAAACCTTGCTTCCATACGACACGCTGGACGTAGGGCAAATCTTTGCGGTGGTCATTGCAAGCACTGGGTTTAATGCCGCGCAACTGTCCATACTTTTCGATTAGAGGACCGCAGCGATCGCAGTTCCAACAGGGCATATCTTCTGACCAGTCTTCATACAGCTCACCAACTTCCTCAATGGAGATGTAGCGAGTCTTAGAAAACGTTCTGCGAAGCTTCTGGGAGGTTGTCTGTGGATTCTCAATCAAAAATTGACGCAACAGAACATATTCCTGCTGGGAACGCTCGGGATCACTCTCGTTGTATACCTCGCGTAACCGCTCCAGCAATTTCTGAAACTGGAAGTTCTCCAGCACCGTCTGCTTGATTACGATTGAGGCAGACTCCGAGAGTTTCGCTCGGTCAAACAATTCGTCATATAAGTACCGACTTGCCTCCTCACTTAACCAACCCTCATAAGTTAGACCAAAGTCTGGGTCGAACTCTCTTGGCAGAAGACTTCGTGGGTACCACGTCCGCACTGGTTTTTCCAACAGAGCCAAAAGACCATTAAGGGTACGTGGGTACGAGACAGTGGTCATCTCCAATGCCAGTGTATTGAGGGCATGACGGAGCAGGTCAGGGTACGGGTATCTGGTATCTCGACGGAGAAACTCTGCTAAACCAACAACAAGACGGTCAAACGTTTCGCTACTCCCCATAAAAGGACATCTCTACTAAAGACGCGTCACACCGACAACTCTAGTTCCCTTCTTTTTCATTTGTGATACATTTGTTTCATAAACAGTACAGCAGAATTCACTTTGTGTCAACTGAGAAACAAATTTTTCTTTTATGACACAGGAGCAGAAGAATGGGAAGCTATCTCGATATGGAGCGGTTAGCAAGGCTAGTTCGCACAAAGCGCGGCAGTAAGGGGCTACGTGAGACTGCGACAGTGATCGGCAATGTTAGTCCATCTACACTGTCGCGGGTAGAGAGCGGCAAAATGCCTGATCTGGAAACCTTCTTGTTGCTATGCGATTGGCTGCAAGTGCCAGCTGCTGAGTTGATTAAGAACACGGAGGAACCTGACCCTTCCTCTACTCTTGGCACGCCTGAGGCGATTGCAATTCAACTACGGGCTGACAAGAACCTAGATCCGGCGATTGCTAGTGCGCTGGCATCTCTAGTCAAAGCAGCGTATCACGATCTTTCCCAACACAGCAGTGACGCAGAGTAGGAACCCTGGTAAATATGGCACTGACGGAGAAATTGTCACCTGAGTTTAGGCGCATATGTGAGGCAATCGCCACCGAGCGGCGCAGCTTACTTCGACTGCGGGCATTCGACCCGTTACCTGCAGATACTCTGGCAGCAGATTTGGGTGCAACACTTTTCACGCCGGAGAAGGTTCCTAATGCAGACCTGGAAAAAGTGGACGTATTACTTGCTAGCGATCAATGGTCGGCAGCAGTTATTAGCCCTGACCCGCTCTGGATTTTATACAACCCGAGTCACGCACCCGTGCGACGCGAGTCTAATGTGATGCACGAGCTAGCACATGTGCTGCTAAGGCATGCGATGGTTAACTTTGAGCCGGAAACCGGACTTCCAAAGCGCAGACAGAGTGATGAAGACGAAGCAACCTATTTGGGTGGGTGTCTTCAGATTCCTCGACGTGGTTTACTCTGGGCAGTTCAGCGTCAAATGGCGCTGCCCCAGATCGCAGTGCATTTTGGTGCAAGCGAAGAAATGGTAAAGTTCCGTAGTAATGTAACCGGAGTAAAAGTTATATAAAATCACGGTTTTGATACTATCTAATTTATGACGGCAAGCTTTATATAATTTAAATTGGTAGAAAATTGGTATCCAATCTTATAGATAATGTCTAAAATCCAGTTTCGGTCAAGATTTCAATCCCCTTATCTTCGCCTGGTAAGGGTGAGGTCACGAGTTCAATCCTCGTTACGGGCTTTTCAAACAACGAAAGGGAGGTAGAGTACAGCACAGCTATTCGTGGCGACGAAGAGCGTGTCTCCGTGTCTGCTGCACCAGCTAAGAACTGCATGTGGCAAGCTGTAAAGTAGTTGAAATTTAGATAAAAACAGCACCATGAGTTACAAAAGAATTTTGGTTGCCCTTGACCGTCCACCCACGACGCCAGAAGTGTTTGAACAGGCTCTAGATTTGGCTAAAAAGGAGGGAGCGTCATTGATGGTATTCCACTGCATTAGAGCGGCAAATGTAACAGGGATTATATCCTCAACAACTGACCCTTTGTTGGGAACCGGTCTATCCTCATTCGGGGGAGTTGATTTACAACAACTCCAGCTTCAGTCAGAAATTGCGCACACCGCATCTGAGCAAAACTACGAATGGTTGCAAACTTACCGTCAGAAGGCAATAGCTCAGGGAGTACCTACAGAAATTGATTGCCAGGTAGGGAGTCGAAGCTCTAGTATTTGTGATTTAGCCCGCGATTGGGGGGCCGATTTAATTGTTGTAGGACGCGGTCACCTCAACGGCTGGGAAGAACTTGTGGAAGGCAGTATTAGCACTGACGTGATTCATCACGCTCCCTGCTCAGTTTTAGTGGTTTAATGGGCTTATCCTGGCGATACCCCTGCAACCCAACAAAAAGCCCAACTCAGTGTTGAGCGGCAGGGACTTTGAGTTTTCAGGAATTCCGGAATAGTTAAGCAGGGATGCTCTATTTTCTAGAGGTCTTTGTTTGCTCTTTTTTGAAGTGCAGCAAGTAACTGGGGTCTAACTAAACTCGACCAGACTTCAAAGTTAAAGCTGTCATTATTGCAACTAACTGGTGTCTCAATGGGCTTTTTTACTTGGTTACTCATTTTGGTTTGCAGTTGAAAAGCTATAACTAGCTTGAAATAAGCTGGGTTGGCTTAAAATATATCTTATGGCAGAAATTATGTAGCTTAAGATACTAAAATCCAGTTAATAGAAAATTTAAGAATTGCTTAACTTTACCAAGGTTTATGCCAAAAGATACGGTTCCCGAATTGTTCCAGATGAGAATGCAATGCCTCTGACTGAGGCGGCTCGTGCCGAACAAGGGATGAAACGTAAGCAGTCCAATTGCTCACAACGTAGAAGAAACAACCGCTAACCTTAACAACTTAGAACAGAGCGTTGCCTATTGTTCTGATAATTACACGCAGATCCCGGTGAGATTTCCAAAGGAGCTACAGTCGATGAAAAAAAGGCGTCGTCCAGCCCTACGAGTGCGGATTGAGAAGCGAGATGGACGGTTGAGCATTGTGGGGTTAGGGGCATGGCATTCCTACTGGCGTGACCCGTACCATTTGCTGCTCACCATTCCTTGGTCCATGTTCCTGGCGTTGACTACTTCAGGGTATTTGGTTGCCAACGCTCTGTTTGCCCTGGTCTACTTGGCAGGAGGGAATTCCATCGCGAATGCTCGACCTGGCTCCTTCAGCGACGCCTTCTTCTTCAGCGTCCAAACCATGGCCTCTATCGGTTACGGCGTGATGTATCCACGCACATTTTATGCGAATGTAGTAGTCACCTTCGAAGCGCTGATAGGTCTTCTGGGGGTTGCCGTGGGTACTGGCCTGGCCTTCGCCCGGTTCTCTCGGCCCACAGCTCGTGTACTCTTCACCCGTGTTGTGGTGATTGCTCCCCATGATGGCGTGCCAACCTTGATGTTTCGGACGGCCAACCAGCGGCGCAACCAGATCCTCGAAGCGCAGTTGCGGGTGCGCCTAGTGCGAGACGAAGTCACCCAAGAGGGGCACTTCATGCGCCGGTTCCACGATCTCGAACTAGTGCGCAGCCAGAATCCAGTCTTCTCACTGAGCTGGACAGCGATGCATCCGATTGACGAGAACAGTCCCCTCTATGGAACCACAGCAGAAATGCTTGGCAGAGCAGAAACCTCGCTCGTGGTCTCGCTAACCGGGATCGACGAAACCGTTGCACAGACAATCTACGCACGTCACACTTATGTGGCGCGGGATATATTGTGGAACAAGCGTTTTGTGGATATCGTATCCAGGACTGAGGATGGGGATCGCTCTATCGACTACACCTACTTCCACGATGTCATGCCTGTGAAGCCAACGGCAAATTGAACAGGGAGCGCCAGTTTTGGACTTATCTCCTCTATGGATATCCCTTAAAACTGCTGCTACCGCTACGGTCATCACCTTCTTTCTGGGGATTGCAGCTGCCCGGTGGATGGTTGGCTATCGCGGCAAAGGGAAAGGGCTGATTGAGGGACTTTTTATTTCTCCCCTCGTTTTACCACCGACAGTGGTGGGCTTTTTGTTGCTGTTGCTGTTTGGCAAAAACGGCCCCATCGGACAACTACTGCTGCAACTGGGAGTAACGGTGATTTTCTCCTGGTCCGCTACGGTGATCGCGGCGACGGTGGTTGCCTTTCCGCTGATGTACAAAACGGCCTTAGGAGCATTTGAACAAATCGATGCCAATCTCCTCCGGGCTGCCCGAACGCTTGGGGCTTCAGAAAGAACGGTCTTCTGGCAAGTCATTCTACCGCTGGCTTGGCCAGGGATTGTTGCCGGAACCATTCTCGCTTTTGCCCGTGCCTTGGGTGAATTTGGTGCCACCCTAATGCTGGCTGGCAATATCCCAGGACAAACGCAGACTATCCCAGTCGCCATCTATTTTGCAGTGGAAGCGGGGGATATGAGGCAAGCCTTGGTCTGGGTGCTAATTATCTTAACTATTTCTCTAACGGTTCTCACCGCCCTAAACAAGCAGGGGAGCAGAGGATCTCTTGATCATGGTAACACAAACAGTTTCTCTCCTGCTGCCCCTCTGCCCCTCTGCCCCTCTGCCCCTCTGCCCCTCTGCCCCTCTGCCCCTCTGCCCCTCTGCCCCTCTGCCCCCCTCCCCCCTCCCCTAATTGTGGACATTCAAAAGCAACTAAGAGGCTTTTCGCTCTCAGTCGCTTTCACCACTAGTGGGGATACGCTTGGACTGTTGGGCGCTTCCGGTGCTGGCAAAAGTATGATTCTTCGGTGCATTGCTGGGCTAGAGACTCCTACTCAGGGGCGTATTGTCCTGAATGGACGGGTGCTATTCGACTCGAAAAAGGGGATCAACCTTCCCAGTCGCGATCGCCACATTGGTTTTCTGTTTCAAAACTATGCCCTCTTCCCTCATCTCAGCGTCGCTCAAAACATTGCCTTTGGCTTACAACAGCTACCACTAGCCGAACGAAACAGGCGGGTGAATGAACAACTTGCCGTGGTGCAGTTACAGGGAATGGAAAAGCGCTATCCACATCAGCTATCTGGTGGTCAGCAGCAGCGGGTAGCTTTGGCGAGAGCTTTAGCGATTCAACCAGAAGCCCTTCTTTTAGATGAACCCTTTTCAGCCCTCGACACCTACTTGCGTAGTCAACTGGAAAAGCAGCTGATTGAGACTCTTGCTACTTACCAGGGCGTCACGCTTTTCGTCACCCACAACCTGGAAGAAGCCTATCGAGTCTGCAAAAACCTTTTGGTTCTCTCAGAAGGCAAAACAGCTGCCTATGGCTCAAAAGAGAAAATCTTCGAGCATCCCCATACGGTACGCGTTGCTCAGCTGACTGGGTGTAAAAACTTCTCCCGCGCTCAGGCAGTTTCACCCCAGCTGGTGGAAGCTTTAGACTGGGGCTGTACCCTCCGCCTCATCGAGGCGATTCCCAGCCAACTAGCCTATGTGGGAATTCGCGCTCATCAGCTGAGCTTCCCAAATGACCCCAACCAGGAAAATACATTTCCCTGCTGGGTGGTTCAGACGAGCGAGACGCCTCACCGGATAACCCTGTATCTAAAGCTTCACCATCCTCCTGCTAACCCCAATGATTACCACTTGCAAGCGGAGGTGTTTAAAGAAAAATGGGCAGTCCTTAAAGACCGCCTCTTTCCATGGAATATTCGTTTAGACCCACTGCGGCTGATTTTGATGAGGGATGAGAATTCATCCTTGAATTAACGCTTGAAATCGCCCATCCTGCCGAATTTTCTCAAATTTTGAGTCCTTTTTCCCTATTTCTCGGTATTCTTCAGCATTTAGCTTGATGGCTTGTTGAGAATTTTCGATGGCCAAGTCAACATTGCCCAGCATGGCATAACAGCAAGCTTTGTTGTACCACGCGACGACATCACCTGGTTGGAGGGAAATCACTTTGTCAAAACTGGCGATCGCTTGTTCGTTATCACCTAATTTGGCTAAGGCAACGCCTCGGTTGAACCAGGCTTGGTAGTAGTCCGGTTGGATTTCCAGTGCCCTATTGAAGCTGGCAATGGCCTTTTCATAGCGCCCCCAGTCACTCAGTGTAATACCCCGGTTGTGCCAAGCAAGGATGGCATCTGGTTTGAACTCAATCGCGCGCTCAAAGCTGTTGAGCGCCTCAAAGTAGCGACGTAACTTCCCCAGGGCATTGCCACGGTTGTACCAGGCCCAGTAGGCGTCAGGTTGCAGCTTAAGGCTTCGCTCGAAACTGGCAACTGCCTTTTCATAGTGCCCCCAGTCACTCAGTGTAATTCCTCGGCTGTGCCAAACAGTGCAGGAATTCGGGTCAAACTCAATCGCTCGGTCAAAGCCGTTAATTGCCTCGAAGTAGCGACCTAACTTCCCTAACGCAATGCTTCGGTTGTGCCAAAGTAAGCTCGCATTCGGTCGAATGGCCAAGGCTTTGTCAAAGCTGGCGATCGCCTCCTCGTGGCGGCCTAAGTTCCCCAGCGCGATCGCCCGCTGCGACCAGGCATCGGCATAATTGGGTTTGCACTTCAGGGCTTTGTCTAAAGGCGCGATCGCTGCTGCATATTTTTCCGCCTTGACCCGGCGTACTCCCTGCTGGAAAAAGAATTCTGCCTTCAGGTTTAGAGCAAGCCCCGTCGAATTTTGCATCATACCTTAGGATGATTTCATGTTGAAGATCCCAAAAGGATAACACGACTCAACCAAAGAGGTAGAGGGATAGAGGTCTAGGGTGGCAGGGGAGCAGCTAGGAGCGTAAATTGCGGTTAGATTATGAAGAGCGCAGTATCTCAGTTTTAACAAAGTCGTAACTTAAGCGATTAGGAGCGTCCCGGCAATGAATAGTCAAGACAGCTTGACACAACTGACGTTTTACTATACCAACGGTCAGACCGAGTCGTTTAATATCCTCAACCGAACGAACGACTCTGTGATGATCCAACTTCAACACGAAATTCAGCACCTTTTAGAAAAACCTTGGTTGATTCTCCATCTGCCGGAGCAAACGGTTTGCATCAAAACCGCCAATGTTTTGAAAGTCGAAGTGAAGCCTACCCTGCCTGAAATCCAAGGTGAAGGCGTGTTCTCCGATGCCCGACGGGTAACTGCACTGGCTCGCACTGCCATGCGCTAAGGGAGCTTCAAGTAAGGCGAAATATATGCACACTCAAACAACTACTGCTGTTAGTTTAATTCGCGCCGAATCCTACGAGCGGCAGGTATTACGGGACGCATTGTCAACGCTGCTGCAGCCTTTGGGGGGAATGGCAGCTTTTGTTAAACCAGGTGATCGCGTCTTGCTCAAACCGAATCTTCTCACCGGTTCACGTCCCGGCAAAGAGTGTACTACCCGCCCGGAATTGGTTTATGCAGTCGCCCAACTGGTAATTGATGCTGGTGGCAAGCCCTTTCTGGGAGATAGCCCCGCCTTTGGTAGTGCCAAGGGAGTGGCGGCGGCAAATGGCTATCTGGCGCTGTCAGAATTCAATTTGCCGATTGTGGAGTTCCATGGTAAGCGAGTTTCAGTCACTAATAGGGATTCATACAGCAGCGAAACCGCAACCTTAGATACAATACCACATTCGCCTACGGGGGATGCGTCTCAATCCGGCGAAAACCGCTATAACCATCTGCTGCTGTGCAAAGAGGCAATGGAAGCGGATGTGGTAATTAACTTGCCCAAGGTGAAATCCCATATGCAGCTGACACTGACAATGGGTGTGAAGAACCTGTTCGGTTGCGTTCCTGGTAAGATGAAAGCCTGGTGGCACATGGAAGCAGGGAAGGATGCCAACCGATTCGGTCAAATGCTGGTGGAAACCGCACGGGCAATCAACCCGGACTTAACTATCCTAGATGGCATTATTGGTCACGAAGGCAATGGTCCTAGTGGTGGGGAACCACGCCATTTGGGTATCCTGGGAGCTTCCAGCAATGTTTTTGCCTTGGATCGAGCAATGGTCGAAATCCTCAATGTTGCACCCGATGTGGTGCCAACGATAGCGGCTCAATCGCGGTTGGGGCTTTGTCCAGAACTAGCAGCGATTCACTTCCCTCACTTACACCCCGCTGAACTTCAAATCCACGATTGGAAGCTACCAGACACTCTAATGCCCATCGACTTTGGTATGCCCCGCGTGATTAGATCTACCTTTAAGCATCTCTATATCCGGTTTATTAAGGAACCGATGAGTGCCTATGCGGGGCGCTAGTTAAGGAGTACACAAACTAGAGTAAGTGTAAAAAGCGTTACAAAAATTTCCTAACTAGCTGGGTAAGCTGTTATGATCCTCCGATTGCTAAAGCAACCGCCCTAATACTAGTGGCGGTTTTTTTAGGTGCAGTTACGTTACATCTGTCATGTAGACAGGATTTCGGGGTTGGTGTTAAGAATGTTTCCTAGCAAACATTCTAACCAAAAGAAGTTGTTAAAATGGTAGTACGAGGGTAGCACGAGCGCCCAAGTGAAGTGAATAGACTTAACTCAACTCGGTTACAACTAGGTTCGCAACATTTTTATGGATTCAAGTAGCCAGTCTGCCAATTCTGACAGGTATTCTCATCGGTTGGCAGACATTGTAGGAACAGCGATAGCTTTGTTGACTCTGACGTTACCCCTGTTCGCGATCGCCCACTACTCTTCAAGCAGCGTTCAAACTCAGGTGCAACCAATCACTTATTCGCTACAACACTCAGAAAATTAAGGTTGGGGTTCGTCATTGTCCGTATTCACCTAAAATGCTACACGGGGAGCAAGAATAGCACCCCGTAACCAGCTGTCACCTTGGAGAAACGTTGTGGACTTATCCCGCATTCCAGCTCAACCCAAACCGGGTCTAATTAACGTCTTGATTGAAATCCCCGCCGGTAGTAAAAACAAATACGAATACGATAAGGATCTACAAGCCTTTGCCTTAGACCGTGTGCTTTATTCCTCGGTGCAATATCCCTGCGACTATGGTTTTGTACCCAACACCCTGGCTGACGATGGCGACCCACTAGATGGTATAGTATTGATAGATCAGCCGACTTTTCCGGGGTGTATCATTGCTGCACGACCGATTGGGATGTTAGAGATGATTGACGGAGGCGATCGCGATGAGAAAATTCTCTGTGTTCCCGATAAAGACCCTCGCTACAACAAGGTAAGATCCCTCCAGGATGTAGCACCGCACCGATTGGATGAAATTGCAGAGTTTTTCCGGAGTTATAAAAATTTGGAGAAGAAGGTCACGGAAATTCGCGGCTGGCAGGATGTAGATCAGGTAATGCCCTTAGTGGAAAAGTGTATTAAAGCCGGTAGCGAAAAAGGTCGGGATTCTGAGGCGATCTAAGGTCGCAGCTGCTATGATGCTGAGGAAACGCATTTTCGGGGTCGAAAAGCGAACTTTAAATTGTTGCCTAAAGCACAATGCAGCGCACCCTCCTTTTAGCTAAAATTCACAATTGCACGCTAACGGCGGCTAATCTGGACTACGTGGGTAGTATCAGTGTTGATCAAACGCTGTTGAAGAGCGCCGGGATCGTACCGTACGAACAGGTGCAAGTGGTGAATATTACTAATGGGGAGCGGTTAATCACCTATGCGATCGCCGCCCCAGCCAACTCCGGAGCCATTGAGTTAAATGGAGCGGCAGCGCGGCTGGGAATGGCTGGCGATCGCTTGATTATTATGACCTATGGACAGTTAACCCCGGAAGAACTTAAGACCCACTGTCCCACGGTAGTTCTGGTAGACAACAAAAACCAGGTAGTTGAAGTGCGCCGCTACGATGACCTGCTCGCAGACTAAATTGGTCAAGCAATGCACCCGATATTGTTAAGCATTTCTAAATGCTTTTGCACAGGTGTAAGCGTATTAGCGGCAATCATCCCGCTGGCAGCGACTGCTGGTAGACCAATGCCAGGGAATGTCGAGTCCTTCCCCTTCATCTGCTCAGAGTCTCAGCGGCAATGGCTTGGTTCATCAGATTAATGGTCTGCACCGTGTCCTCTGATAAGTGGTTTTCTGTGAGGGGAGCTTTGTCAACAGGTCATCAACAGCCCTCCTGATAAAGCGCTCGACGAGCCAGTTACGGGTACGGGAAAAGTCCCGCTCCTCCTCTAGGTAAATCGCGCCAACTAAAGCCTCAAACATCTCACCGAAGAGTTCTACCTGCCCGCTCTCATCTCTGTCTCTCTCGCCTCGTCCAAGCAAACAGAGCTGCCTCAAATTCAAATCCCGTGCAAATTCAAAGTGCTGCTTCCGACTTACAAGTGGACTTTTGATGTTTGTGATCTCACCTTGGTTAAGCGTGGAGAAGCGGTCATCCACTAGGTAATCAACGACAGCGGTATTGAAAATCGAGTCGCCCAGGATTGCTTGCCTTCTGTACTGGAGCTCTTGCAGGTCTTGTTGCTGCCGGGTCAGGTTGAAGTCTTCATAGATGCGGGAGGGATGAGTCAGGGCGATGCAGAGCAACTTCGTCAGGTTGAAGTCGGGGAGAGCGATCGCTTCTTTAACTGCCGAAATATTTATATTCATGATTTGGATTTAGCCTGCTTTCTTTAAGAGGATGTTTGAGAAGTAGCTTGAGACACTTTCCGGTGGCAGATTTGTCGGCTGTAATCCTAGTTCTTTCGTTGATCTCCAAGGTTCGAAAAGTAGTGAAGGAGATTTTTCAAACATCCTCTGAGACTACCTGCGTGAGCGCGTAGGGCTTCAAACTTTTCGCTCTACTGACTTTGGAATCGCACACAGCTCAGTACGACTAACCCTTTTTGGGCTTTTTCAGATAGGACTTAGCCCAAGCGTATCGCATTGGTTCTTTGTTTAGCAGGTACTCCACGACTTCCCGGCGCTTATTCTCATCCTTGGTATCTCTAACCACGCGCTTGATTTCGTCATCCACATCTTCGGATTCAGCCCCACGTTCGATTGCCTCATTAAACCAATAATCACCCTGCGAGTATTCATGCTGTCTATAACAAATCGCTCCCATGAGAGTGTAAGGGTGATGGCTATCAGGCTGGTACTCAATCGCTTGCCGCGCACACTTTTGTGCTTCATCTAAATGCTCAATATCCAGGCAGGCTCCGCCCCTGGTTGTTAACAAAGCTGACTTGAGCTTATTTTCTGGAATTCTAGCTAAGTCCAGATTATTCGTTAGTTGCAATGCCTGTTGGGGTTCATCTGCCTTGCGCCAATGGCTGCTAGCATTGGGTAAGTTCCATTTGCTCCCAGTGCGAAGGAATTCCTGTTCATAGAAAAGTGCTTCAAGCCTGTGGTAAGCAATGGCAATCCTCCCATCACGGGAGAGAAGCCCCTCTTCTATCAGCCGAACAACCAACAGAGGATTGAGTCGCTCTTCTCTCTCCAGTTTTTGCATGATTGTGTAAAACGGTTCGAGGGGTAATTTATCTCCAGGGTCTAGAATCCGATACTTGGACTTCAGCACCGCAAAATGCTTTTTTTGAGCTAGCACAATTATTTCTTCAATTCCATTCCTTTGCAGCCATTCAATCTCTGACTCACTTAAATGATTTCCTGATTCAATTTTGGACTTAAGAGTATAAGAGTATTTTTGTTTAGCAATCTCAATCGTCTCGGTAAGTCCACGCTTTCTTAGAAAGCTAATATCCTGCTCACCTAGCTGATTTGATGATTCAAGTTTTATAATAACTTTGTACAGGTGACTAGAGGGGGATGAATCCTCATGTTGAGTTGCTTTGTACTTTGCCTTCAGTGCAGCAAAGTGCTGAGTCTTCTCCCGTTCTTGAATAGTGGCAATTGTCTCGGTCAATCCCTGCTGTTTTAGCCAGTCTAGTTCTGAAGCGTTCAGCAGCTTGTCTGCATCAAGTTTTTGTAAAATGGGATACAGAGGACTGGCTACAGATAAATCCTGATGTCGGGTTGCTTGATACATAGACTTTAGCTGGGAGAACTCAGCTGACCTTGCTGCCTCTTGTTGTTGGTAAATTTCAATTGTTTCAAAGAGTTCGTTATCTATCAGCCAGTTAACGTCTGAGCCACTTAAACGTTCTGCTATGTCCAGTTGCTTGAGGATGTGATACAGGGGACTATCAGGCGATGAATCTTGGTGTTTAGTGGCTTGGTACTCAGCCTTCAGCGTTGCAAAGTGACCGATTTCCAGAGCGATTTCACCAGTTTCAACTAGACGATTCTTCATCAGCCAATCAATTTCTGAATTCTTTAGCTGATTTTCTGAGTCAAGGAGCCAGAGTATTGGATAAAGAGTGCTGGCTAGGGCAGATAACGATGTATGACAACATGACGCTCTGTACTTAGACTGAAGCTGGGAAAATTCGGCTTCAAGTTTTCTGAGTTCTTCTGCCCTACGTTGCTCCGACTGCTGGATAACTTCAAGGGTTTCAAAATTTTCGGACTCTAGCAACCAATTAAACTCGAGTTCAGTCAGCTGAATTCCTAAGTCAACTTTTCGCAGGATGAGGTATAGAAGACTAGAGGGTAATGAATCTTCGTATTTGGTTGCTTGGTACTTGGACTTGAGGGCAGCAAAATGTTCTACCCGACTTTGAAACTCGTTATCCATGTTGATTGAGGGTGCGTACGGAAAGCGGTGGGCGAAAGCGAAGCCACTCTTCAGCTAACTTTAAATGCCACTCTAACGGGTAGCAACTTAAGCCGGGACAGCATGTACGGTCGGCTTTTTGGACTTTCGAGCTTTTAATGTTCGTCTAGGTCTGGGTAACTCGCCCATGTTTAGCACAACCGACTCAAACAAATCTGGGA
>JAABUZ0100001755.1_pt1 | contig 39413 bp, 36 predicted proteins | sample 5562091 | NCBI WGS metagenome assembly JAABUZ01 (sample SAMN12813069, study PRJNA571459) | rock metagenome | isolation source: Antarctica rocks | place: Antarctica: Victoria Land, Linnaeus Terrace sud | collected 2015-12-21 | reverse complement strand
CACAGCCTCACCGATGCGGCCCGCACCGCACCGCCGCATCGCTCCCATGCCCGCCGCGCCAAGGCCGCCTAATTCTCAGCCAATCCTCGGGCACTCCCCCTGCCTGCGTGTACACCGCGGGCGTGAGGTCGACGGTGAAGAAGCTGTCGCTCTTCAGCCGGCGTGAAGCCATCAGGATGAAGATGCGAAGCGCGGTGTCGCTGAAGCCGAAGCCCTCCGTCAAGAGCCACGAGTACCGGAGCGCCAGCGTGCAGGTCGAGGCGGAGTTTACCCGTCAGCGGCCGCGCCGCCAGAGGTGTACAGTCCTGCGCGAGGGGGAATGCCATGTACTTCAAGCAATTCCTGCACGACGACACTGGCTGTGCCTCGTACTTCATTGCCTCTCGCCAGTCACGCGAGGCGGCGGTCGTCGACCCGCAGCTCGCCATCCAGCCGTACCTGGACCTGGCCGAGGAGCGCGGCTACCGCATCACCCTGGTCATCGATACCCACCTGCACGCCGACCATATCTCGGGCAACCGCGCCCTGGCCGCGGCCACTGGCGCCGCGCCGTGTCTGTACGAGGACGCCGACGTGCTCTTCCCGTCCCGTGGTCTGCGCCACGGCGAGCAGCTGCGGCTCGGCCAGCTCATCCTTCAGGTTATCCACACACCGGGCCATCGGCCCGAAGCCGTGTCCCTCACCGTGACGAACCCGCCGCGCAGCCCCGAGCCGTCGCTAGTGCTCAGCGGCGACACGCTGTTCGTCGGGGACGTGGGCCGGCCGGATTTCGGCGGGTCAGAGGGCGCGCGCCAGCAGTACCGCAGCGTGCGGCGCCTGCTGGAGCTAGCCGACTACGTCGAGGTCTTTCCGGCCCACTTCGAGGGCACCTGTGGCAAGGGCATGTGCGGCCGTCCCAGTTCCACCATCGGCTTCGAACGGCGCTTTAATCCGCTGCTGCAGCTGCCCGAGCCGGAGTTCGTGCTGTCGGCGGCCGAGGTGCCGGCCCGACCGCTGAACATGACAGCGATCCTGGCGACCAACCGCGGTGCCGGCGCCTACACCTGGGCCGCCGCGGCCGCGAGCGACCACGAGGTGTCGCGTATCGGCGCCGCCGAGGCGCCCGTCTGGATCGAGCAGCACCCGGATGCCCTGGTGCTCGACGTCCGCGAGCCGCGAGAATACAACGCGGGGCACATCCCGCGAGCGCGCTCGGCGCCGCAAGCGGATCTCGCGCTGCACCTGGCCGAGCTGCCGCGCGCGTGTCCCCTGCTGGTCGTGTGCTGGAGCGGCGCCCGCTCCCTGGGCGCGGCTCGGTTCCTCGTCGCGGTGGGCTATCCAAGTGTCACCAGCCTCGAGGGCGGGACGCAGGCCTGGATCGCTGCCGGCCTGCCAGTCGCCCGGGCCGAGGGTCCGCCCGTGGCAGGCGAGCTCGCCGACGCGGGGCTACCAGGGCCGGCACCAACGGGGTAACCGGGGCGATTTCGACCCGATGTGTGACCACGTGACGAACTGCGTCCCCTACCTGCTTGGCGACGGGCCGGAGCACCGCCCGTTGGGCAACGTCAGCCGCGCCAGGAAGCGGATGTACCAGCAGCTCGCCCTGTTTGCCTGGTACGCTGCACCGGAGCAAGACGCGGGAGCTGCCGCATGACAACGGTGACCGTGCCAGGGTTTCTGCCCAGCACGCGTGGGCTGCATTTCGAGAACTTCTTTCCCCATGAGCCGACCGAGACCGTCGACCTGCCCGGCGGTCGCAAACTCGCGATCGGCGACGCTGCCAACGGTCTGTGCGGGGGCATGGCCTACACCGTCCGGGACTACTACGAGGCCGGCCAGCCGCCACCAGCTGACACCACGGCTCCTGCGGAGGGCACCCCGCTCTTCACGTACCTCGTGCAGCGGCTGATGGCCAGCTTCACCCTGCCACTCGGCATCGGCCGCTACATCGAGCTGATGAATCCAGCTGTGCCAGACCACGAGAACTGGGTGACGAGCCACGACCTCGCGGTGCGGAGCCGGGCCTACGTCATGGTCCAGCAGGAATGGCCCAAGATCCGGGCGGACATCGACGCCGGCCACCCGGTCCCGCTGGGCCTCATCAAGGTGAAGTCGCTCGACGTGATGGACCTGGGCAAGAATCACCAGGTGCTGGCGTACGGCTACGATCTCGTAGGGACGGACCTCTCCCTTCGTATCTACGACCCGAACTACGCAGACAACGACAACGTGACCCTGTCGCTCAGCGTGGCGGACCCGGCGCAGCCGACGCCAGTAACGTACTCGCCACCGGAGACGGTCTACTGCTTCTTCCGCACGGCCTATACGCCCTGCGCGCCCAACGTTGGCTGAAGCGCCAGAGCCAGCAGGCATGCCCCGGGCAGCGCCCCCGCGACGGGTCCGTACACCAGGTGTCGTCCTCCTGGGGCGAGGTTAGCCGCCGCGGACGATCATCCATCAAGCGCCGAAGAGAGCCGGGCCGCCCTGGCCGCGGCGGCTGGGGACGGCCTGGCTGGGCGACGGGGTGCCGGTGCGGGCCACGCTGAAGCTGGCGCCATCGGCCCCAGCGGGGACGGCTCGGCCAGCGCCTGGCCGCTGCGCGTGATCATGGTGATCGCCTGGCCCCCAGCCTCCGCAACGCTGACGCTCTGGCTATCCGCTCACCCCGGTGTAGCTGCCGCCAGTGGCCGCGTAGCCCGACCAGTTCGACGGAGGTGTCCCGGCTACCGGAGACGCCGGGGGTGGACGGCTGCGGTGCTGGCCGCCGCCCGCACCTGCTCGTCGTCGCCGCGCTGGATCACCTGCGCGATCGCCTGGCTGGTCGGGTCGCTATTACTCGTCTGTAAGAGCGCGCGCCGGCCACGAGCCACTCCCCGGCACCGCCGCGGACGCGGCGTAGGGACTGCCTGGCCACTGCATTTTCATCCGTCTTTAAGCCGCTCTTAAGATCTCTTTGATCTGCCGGCGGGTCGACCACAACGACAATCAATCCGAGGCGCTGGCTGGGCGACCTCGTCCATGGTGGCCGAGCCGCGCGGACGTGTCACGTCGTGCGCCGACGCGCTGTGAGCCGCCGCGGACACGCTGTCAGGGGGTTCCACGCCGGCCTGGGCGTTCCGGTCCACGAATTGTTAGTACACTGGACCGGGCGCCACATCCGAGTGCGGAGCGGACACGTATATCTACGAGTGAGGTAACTGTTATGGAGCATGTAACACGGCGACGGTTTCTCAGAGCGACATCGGTGGGCGCGGCGGCGGTTGGAGTGCTCAGCGCGCTCCCGGCGCACGCGCTCGCCGACCAGCGACAAGGGGGAGCCAGCCAAGGACAGGGAGCGCCGCCGACAGGGACGGCGCCGGCCGCCGCGCCCCTACCCGTGGGAGGAAGCCCGGCGCTCACCGGGCCCCTGGTGGTCTACATCAACGACCCTTCGTCTGGCCAGGGCGTGATCTTCGTCGGCGAACAGGCGATCCCGTTCGACAACCCGGCGCTAGTCCAGACCGTCCAACAGGCCGTTGGCTAAACACGTCGTCGACACGAGACCCACACCGAGAAGGGACCCTGGAGCGTAAGCATGTCATCACACCGAGAAGCACCCGAGATCACCAAGGATCCGGTCGCCGACAGCACGGATGTGTACGCATTCGTCAGCCCGGACAAGCCGAGCACGGTGACCATCGTCGCCAACTACATTCCGCTCGAGGAGCCCGCTGGCGGACCCAACTTCGACCAGTTCGGCGACGACGTCCTGTACGAGATCCACATCTCGAACACCGGGACCGCCCAAGCGGACCTGACCTACCAGTTCCGCTTCTCGACAACGATCCAGAATCGGAACACGTTCCTGTACAACACTGGCCCCATCACCTCGCTCAAAGACGCCAACTGGAACCTGCGTCAGACCTACTCGGTCACCAAGGTGGTGGCCGGCGGGTCGTCGACGGTGATCGGGTCCAACATCCCGTCGCCACCGTGCCGCATCGGGCCGCGCTCGACGCCGAGCTACGAAGGACTGGCCTCGGGGGCGGTCTCGACCCTGTCGAGCGGCGAGACGGTCTTCGCTGGTCAGCGCGCGGACCCGTTCTTCGTCGACCTGGGGTCGATCTTCGACCTGGGCGACCTGCGACCGTTCCAGAACCTGCACCTGATCCCCACGCCCGCGGGTAGTGGGATCAATACGCTGCAAGGCTTCAACGTCCACAGCATCGTGCTGCAGGTGCCCATCACGACGGTGACGGCCGGCGGCGTGCAGCCGTCGGGGGTCACCGATCGGAATGCGACCATTGGCATCTGGACCACCGCCAGCCGGCAAGCCTCGCGCGTGCTCTCGCCGGGGTCGGCTCCGAACAACCAGGGCCCGTGGGTGCAGGTGTCACGGCTGGGCAACCCCCTTGTCAACGAAGTGATCATCCCGCTCGGCTACAAGGACCTGTTCAACCAGACCGCGCCGAGCGGCGACAACTCGTTCGTCCAGTTCTTTGCCCAGCCAGGGTTGGCCAAGCTGCTGCCGGTCCTGTACCCCAACGTGTTCCCCAACCTGGCCGCTTTGACGGGCGATCGGGCGGACCTCATCGCGATCCTGCTGACGGGTCTTCCCGGGGGCATCGTGCCCGGCTTCCAGAACAACACCGGCACGACGCAGGCGGACATGCTGCGGCTGAACACGGCCGTCCCGCCCACCGCGTCGCCCAATGCGTTCGGCGTCCTCGGCGGCGACATCGGGGGCTACCCGAATGGCCGGCGCCTGGGCGATGACGTCGTGACCATCGAGCTGCAGGCGATCGCTGGCGTCACCTACCCGCTGGTCAACAAGGGCTACACGGCGGATGCGGCGGCATCGAAGGTCACCGACGGAGCTGGTCCGTCTTCGACGTCACCCTTCCTGGGAACGTTCCCCTACGTCGGCACGCCGTACGAGGGTTACAACCACCAGCACCACTCCTAGTCCTCTAGTCCTCTCGTTCTCTGGCCCTCGCCGCGGCGAGTGCTGACAGGGGGCACGCCGGGCGTGCCCCCTGTCAGTGATCATTACAGCCTGGTACACTGAACAGTAGTCAGGTCGCTCCTCGGCGCGGGCCGCCATGAGGACCTCCGGGTCAGGAGCGTCAGAGGTGTGATGGCGGAACACCACTCCCAGCACGTGCGCACCCAGGATGTGGTGCTCGACATCGGCGACGATGCGGGCGCGCTGATCTTCCACACACCCCCAGATCTTCGGGGGGCGGAGATCGAGATTTGTCCCGCCACCGAGCCCGAGCGCAAGACCCACACCGAGGTCGTCGCGCGTCTCCTCCAGGGCACGACCATCTTCACCGGGGTTTTCCCGCCCCTCCCCATCGGCGACTACCACGTCTGCCGGCCACGTGAACGGGCCGGGCAGGTCATCAAGGTCGCGTCGGGGCGGGTCACCGAGATCGACTGGCGCTGAGGCACGCCCGCCGGCGTGCACAGCGCCCCTACCCAGGTTCGAACGCGAAGGTGAGATCCGAGTTGGGTAGGTCGTTCGGACGGCACAGCCAACCCGGACGGCCGGGGCAGTACTCGGCCGAGAAGCGACTGCCCCGGGCTTGCTGGCGAAGATCGTCCGGCTCCTCGGGGCTGTCGCGCAGCATCTGCTTGAGGTAATCCGCCAGCAGGATGCTCTCAGTGGTGTGCCGCGAGGCGGTGTAGTGCATGATGCCCCGCTGGAAGCGCTGGTACACGAAATCCGCGTTTCGCGGGTCGGTCGTGGGCCGGGAGATGGGCGCGCCCCACACCTCGAGGTCGAGCAGCGGCAGAACGCCAGGGTCCGCGGTCCCGGCCAACTGGGCCGTGATGGTGCCGAAGAAGTACCGCTGGAAACCCACCGCTTGGCCACCGCTGTTGTCTGGAACACTGGCGCGGATGAAATCGACGATCTTGGCAGCGTACGAGGGGTCGTCCACGCGCGGCGTCGCGTTCTTCATGGCCGAGTCTTGCGCAGGGAACGTGCTGCCATTCACGCGCGTGTAGGGAAAGACGTCCGGGTCCAGCAGATTCAGGAGCGACGGGCGCCCCGTGCCGCAAACCTGGACGACGTGGCGCTGGAACAGCTGGCTCGGGCAGCCCAGCAGTGTGATGGTGCGCGACACCGGGTAGCCGAAGATCGCCACCCCGCCGCGTGACTGCACAAAGCCCCACACGGCGTCGCTATCAACCCGGTACCCGGTCTGGGCGAAGTAGCGCGCATCGTGGGTGATGACCGGGGTGGGGATGTTTGCCAGCGGAGTTAGGGTGCCCAGGGCGCGGAACGCCGCGACGACTGGTTTCGCAGTTCCGTCGCCGCGGTACATGCCGAAGGCGTCCTGCCGGGCGTTGCCGCCATTGGGCACGTCGTTCAGCATCCACTTCAAGGCACCAGCGCCGCCGTGGTCGCGCACAGCCCGCACCGTACCAACTTCAAGCGCCGCGCTCTCCTCTTCGCTGGTCGTGTCGTTGGCGACACCGAACTCGCCGAGGACCAGCGGCTTGTCTGGTATCGCCGCCTTCTCGGCGTCGAACAGCTGCATGCTCGCGGCGACGCCGGCCGGAGACGCCGCGGGGTAGCGGTGAAACGTGCGGTAGTCCAGCCAGCCGTTGACAGGAAGGCTGGCGAGGATCGGATCGACCTGGGCCAGCGTTACCAGCCGATGTGGGTCGGCGGCGCGGACGGCGTCCAGCTGAGGCTTGAGCCAGGCGGCCAGCGTGTCATTCAGCGCCGCCTTCAGGGCGTTCCACCTGTCTGACTCAGGCGAACGCGCGTAGTCCACTAGCGTTGCGTGGTGGGCGGCCGCCCATGCCTGGCCATCCTGGAGGAATCGCCGGTATGCCAGCAGCACGTTGGCGTAGACGTAGGCGCGGTCCTCGGTCAGTCGCTCGGGGACGCTGCGCTGTCCTTCGGCTGAGGCGCGGTAGTCGGCCAGGTCCTGCCGCGCCACCATCTCGCCGATGGCGGGAACAACCCCCGGGTCCTGGAGGGCGGCGCTGACCTGCGGCGGATACGTGGCCAGGGCGAGATCGCCGAAATGGGGCTCGTTCTTCAAGTCCAGGGCCAGGAGCGTCGCCCGCCCCGCGGAGTGAGCCGCCACGTGCGCCGCCGTGGCTGCGAGCCGCGAGACGTCGCTCGTGGGGTAATCCGCCAGGGTCAGGATGACCCGCAGTCCGCGTTGGTCCGCGAGAGCCAGGAGCTGGTCCAGCTTGTCCCACCTGCCGGCCTGGATATCCGCGGCCAGGGCCTGCTGGACGAAGACGCGCACAACTAACAGATTGGCCGCTTTGGCTCGGTCCAGATCCTGGGCGATGAGCGCCGCGTCGAACCGCCCATCGTCCCACATGGACCAGGCCCGGTCGGGCGGACCCTCGTAACTGGCGCCCAGCACGAACAGCGGCTGCCCCGACGCGTCGGCAAGCAGATCGCCCTGCGCTACGACCAGCGACGGGCCGGCAGCCGACACCGGAGCGCGACCGACCAGCAGCGCCAGGCAGCAGACCAGCAGCCCAATGCGGCCGAGGTGTTTGGCCGGACCACCGCGGCACACCCGAAAGACACCTGTGCGGAGAGCGGAGATCAGAGAGTGTGCCATCGTGGGCCGCCGACCGCTGACCAACAAGGGCCTCACAGAGTAAACGGGGCTCGGCCGCCGATGTTGCCACCGACATCCATGCCGGCGAGCCGAGCGCCGTGGGCCGTGCCTCCTGGCGATGGCAGCTTGGCCAGGATACCCAGCCGTAAGCGAGCCGTCGCCGGCATCCATGATCGATTGACGCACGGTATCCTGAGCGGTCGCTTACTATGTGCTACAAGAGGTCCATCTCGTACCATAGGTTGTTCCGCCGCACGCAGCCGACCGGAGAAATGTCAGACACAGCCGCTCGCGCACTGTTTCACCGTCGCGGTACTCTTCGCACGGAGCGACTGGTTAAGCGGTGCTTATGACGAGTCCCCAATTCTGTGTCGGCAAGGGGTATTGCGTTGTCTTTGCGTGAAGGGTCACCGCGATGAGCTCCCTGGCGATGTCCGCTACTGTGCCTGCCCGTCTGGAGTTCGCCTGCGGGCACGCCTCGTTGGTCGGGCTGCCGCGGATCAAAGGCGAGGGTGCCCGGCAGCAAGACCAGCGCATTAGCCAGGAGAAGCTCGCGGCCCGAACTCGGCCGTGCGACTTCTGCGGTCCGATCCGCGAGGCGCCACACACTACCCATACCCAGATCCACACCCACGTCCGAGAGGAGTCCCGTATGGACAGCGAATCCGCCGAACCGTCGCCGACGACAGACGAGGCGACCTTCCCCGAGGCCGACGCCCGGCCCGTTGGGGTCTTCCCGCCGCCGCGCAAGCTCACCACGGAGCAGGAGCGGGAGCTGACGCGGCAGTATGCCGAGACGAGCACGCCCATCGCGGACATTGCTCGCACGTTCAGCATCTCCGAGGTGTCGGTGGGCCGCATCGCGCAGCGGAACGGGGCGACCTCGCGCCGCCGGCGTGCTGCCCGGGACACGACACCAGACGCGCCCACCGTGCCATCGAGCGCCCGACGGGGCCGACGGCGTCGGGCTGACGCGGAAGCCGAGTCCACCGAGGAGACCGGTGCCGGGCGGCGGGGCCGACAGAGGCGCGCCGACGATGGTTCGCAGCCCCGAACCCGCGGTCGTCGCCAATCGGTGTCGGCCGCTGCTGCTGCCACAGCCCCCGGAGCGTCGCCGCCGGCACCCGCGTCGGCGCAGGAGTCGGCGCGGGGTGGCGCGCGCCGGCGCTTCCGGATCCGCTTCTTCGCGGAGACGGTGGTCGAAGCCGACAACGTGCGCGACGCCCTGGGGCAGGCCGAAGCCCTCGGCGCCACGGACATCACAGGCATCGTGCAGGAGAGCGGCTAGCCGGGTACTTCGGCGCTTGGCGAGTCCAAGTCGGAGACAACTGCCTTGCTCTCGCCGCTCGACCGGGGCAGGGTGAACCAGAAAGTCGTTCCGGGTCGCCGCGCTGGGTCGGAATCGATCCAGACGTTTCCGCCCAGCTGGCGGACCGCGCGCTTCACCGCGGCCAGGCCAACGCCTGTCCCGGAAGGGTCGCGCCGTTTGCCTTCGGGCAGACGCCCGAAGAGCCGGAACGCCTGCTCGTGGTAGGCCGCCAGGATGCCAGGACCGTTGTCGCAGACGAACACGCACCACTCGGTCGCGCGGGCGATAGCGCCGACCTCCACGCGCGCCGCGACGCCCGGACGACCGCCGTATTTCAGCCCATTGTCCAGCAGGTTGGCCACGGCGGGTGCGCGGGTGGCCCGCGCACGCTGGTACACCGGTTGGCCGGTGACGGGCAGCGACACTTGAGCGTCGCTGCGCGCCAGCGGCTGCCCGGCGGCGTCAAAGGTGCTGAACGCGAACAGGTCTGGATAGCCCCCCGCCATGGCTTGCAGGACAACGTGCTGGCCTGCCGGGTCCAGTTGGGCAAGACCCGGTTGGCGCGCCAGGCCGATCGCCGCGGCCAGATGGAGCGTCACGTAGTCGGCGACGTCGCGGGCTACCGGCGTCGCCAGGCTCTGCTGCCGGACCAGATCGTCCGTCACGGCATCGCGCTCGTAGCGATCGGTCGCCACGGCCAGCGAGAAGGTGCGCAGCCAAGGTCATGCCCCACCTCCGCGGTCGCCGGAGCTGGGCCGTGGCGAGCGCCAGCCCGCCACCCAGGAAGAGGGCGCCGCACAAAGGGAGGTAGGGTCGCACGTCGTTGTAGACGGGCGCACTGAATTGGCCTGGCGCCACCAGGAGCATCGTTCCGACGAGTGCATTCGTCGCAGCGATGAGCACCATGAGAAGATCGAGCTCGCGGCCTACCGGCCGGCGAAGCGGCCGCTGGACAACACCCCACGCCAGCAGCGTGCCCAGCCCGAGGACACCCCAGTTCGCTGTTCCGGTCCACCGACCGGCAGACGCCATTTGAACCGCCAGCACCAGGAGCAGCCCTCCGGCCAGCAGGTGCGCCCCGAGACACACCTGCCACCGCGGGACGAGCGCCGCCGCGCCAAGCAAGCCGAAGCCGGCTACCACGTACAGAGCACCCCACCAGGGCAGCCCGCCCTGCAGGAACGGGTATTGCGGGGTGGTGAACTGGTGCGGCGCCACCAGCATGAGCGACCCCATGACGGCACACATGGTGCCGACGGCGACCTGCAGGCTGGTAATGCTGGCGGCTAGTGCCGGCTCGTGGGAGGCGGCGGGAGGCGGCTCACCCAAGAGCCCACTGGGGGACCGTGCACCCACCAACGGCATACCCCACTGTGACAGTCGGGTCGGCGTGCGTCATGAACTTCCCTCATCCGGTCCACCCCGTCCGGCGGCCCCCGAGCGCACGAAAAGGAGCAGGCGGTCGACGTCGAACGGCTTTGGCAGGACGGTGACCGACGTGCCGAACTCGCCCGGGACTGTGCCCCGCGCCCAGCCCTGGCCCGTGATCAGGATGACCACTGTCGCCCGCCCCAGGGCCACGATCTCCGCGCGCTGCTCCGACCCGAGCGCCAGAGTGTCGGTCTGGGACCACGAGTCGGTCACGACGACGGCCCCGGGCTGGGCCGCCACAGCAGCACAGAGCCCCGCCAGGGAGGTGCACTGCGTGACAGCCATCCCCTCATCCCGGAATAGGTCGAGCAGGACGTCGCGGAGCGCGGCGTCGTCCTCCAGGAGCAACACGCGGGGTGGCGTGTCACTCGGCGGCGGGCGCCGCCACGGTGCTGCCATGGGTACCGGGGTTACTCGACGCGGGGCGGTCGCCGTGCTCGATCCGATTCCGACGCTGAGCGCTCAACGCTCAGCGCCGCTTGTCGACCTCCACGTCGCCCTGCCCCTCGACGCGGACCTCCTCCCGGCGCACCGTGCCCGACACCTGCTTCGTCTCCTGGACCTGCCGCTTGCCGATCTCGACCTCCTCGGTCACGACTGGCCGCTTCTCGACGGACACCTGCTCCTCGCGCACCGGGACGCGGACGGTCTCGCCGCCCTCGCCAATCGGGCGGTCGGACGGTCGGCGATCGACCGCGTGGCGCTCGATGGCGACCTCCTCGTGGGTGACCGGTACGTCCATGGTGCGCTGCTCGGTCACGACGTCCTTGCGCAGCGAGACCTCGCCGGCCTGGACCGCTTGCTTGTGCGCCTGGAGCTCCTCCTCGCGGAGCTCGACGGTGCGCCCGGGCTCGACACGCTCGCTGCTCTCACGAACAGTCTCCTGCTCGGTTCGGCTGATGCGGGCCTCGTCGCCGCGGCGCGGGTCCGGCTGCTGCTCGATGTTCCTTGTGGACACGGTCCACCTCCAGAAGATGGTCTGACACGCGGGTCCGCCGCCGGCTCCTCGGTGGCGCGCCAGTGCGACGGGGTCGATCCCTGTATCGGGTCTTAATACAACGCCCGGTGCGCTTTGGTTCCGCTGTCGGCGACGGCCGACCCGGGCCGCCACGCTTCCCGTGCAGCGGGTGCGCGAGGGCTGACAGAATGGCCGCTGACTTGCCCTGAGGGCAGAGACCTCAAGTCTGACACCCAGAAGCTGAGGCAGCATCACCATGGACGTGCTCCCTTTCTCGCCCGATCCCTTCGGCGGGGTCATCGTCACGCCGGAGACCCTGCCCGAGGATGCCGACCGGTTCCGCCCGCTCCTCGCGGAGTCCGTGGCCACCTGGAAGAGCGCCGGCAACAGGCTCGTCTGGCTGGAGGTCCCGCTGCACAGGGCGGCCCTTATCCCGGTGGCCGCCGACGCCGGCTTCGTCTTCCACCACAGTGGCGAGACCTACGTCATGATGACCCGCTGCCTGGTCGAGGGGGCTTTCATCCCGACCTACGCCACCCACTACGTTGGCGCGGGCGGCGTCGTGCTGAACGACAGGCGCGAGATCCTGGTCGTGTCTGAGAAGCACCGCCGCACCAACCGGCCGTACTACAAGCTGCCCGGCGGGGCTCTGCATCCTGGCGAGCACCTGGTGGAAGGGGTGCTGCGCGAGGTGCTCGAGGAGACCGGCGTCCAGGTGCGCTTCGAGTCCCTCGTCTGCTTCCGCCACTGGCACGGCTACCGGCACGGCAAGTCCGACATCTACTTCGTCTGCCGCCTGTCGCCGCTCAGCCGGGACATCACGATGCAGGCGGAGGAGCTGGACGAGTGCCTGTGGATGCCCGTTGAGCACTACCTGGAGTCCGAGCTCGTGAGCCCTTTCAACAAGTCGATCGTGCGGGCAGCGCTCGCCACGCCCGGGGTAGCGCCGACGCCGATGGAAGGGTACGCTGACCCGACGAAGTATGAGTTCTTCATGCCGCTCGCCGCGTCGGGCTTTTGAGACGCACGCTTCGGATCGGAGGACGCGCCGGTGAGGCTGAAGGATCGCGTCGCCCTGGTCACCGGGGCGTCCCATGGCATTGGACGAGGTATAGCGCTGGCCTACGCCCGTGAAGGGGCCAGGGTCGCAGTGAACTACCACACGGGCGAGCAGAACGCCCGCGACGTCGCCCGGCTGATCCACGAGATGGGCAGCGAGGCTGACGCCCACCAGGGTGACACGAGCGACACCTCGCGGATGCGGGAGATCGTCCAGGCCACGGTCGAGCGGTTCGGGCGGCTGGACGTCTACGTGAACAACGCCAACGCCGGCCGGCGATTTCCGGGCGCGTCGCGACAGTACCTGGACGTGACCGAGGAGCAGCTGTTCGAGGGCTTCTACCCGAGCTTCAAGGCCGCCTTCCTCAACGGCCAGCTTGCGGCCCGGCAGATGATCGCGCAGGGAGGCGGCGGGCGGATCATCAATATCACCTCGGTCCACCAGGAGAAGGCCTGGAGCTGGGACTCCGTGTACGGCTCGATGAAGGCGGCGGTCCGCCGTCTGACCATGAGCCAGGCGCGCGAGCTGGCGCCGCACCGGATCCTGGTGAACGCGATCGCTCCCGGCTTCATCGACGTGCGGCTGTACCCGGGGGAGCGCGGCGAGCGCTACGACCAGCTGAACCGGACCATCGCCCAGGAGGTCCTGCTCGGCGGCGGGGAGCCGGCCGACATCGCCGGCGCCGCTGTCTACCTCGCGTCGGACGACGCCAGGTACGTCACCGGCACCTGCCTTCTGGTGGACGGCGGCATGCTGATCCCGCCCGTCACAGACATCTGACGAGCCGTCAGCCATCAGCAATCAGTAGTCAGCCCAAGCTGAGCTACGCCGGCTCGCGGCTGCCCGCCCTGCATTCAAACTCCAAACTCCAAAGACTCCAGACTCACCAGCGCTCGACCCGCGAAAGGATGGCGATGCAACCCAATCTCGTGTACGTCGGCACCTACACCCGCTCAGGGCGATCCGAGGGTGTCTACGTCTATCGCCGCGATCCCCAGTCCGGTGCGCTGACCCGCCTGCACACCGTCGCTGCCGACGACCCCTCATTTCTGGCGTTCGATCCCGGGCAGCGCTTCCTGTTCGCCGTCGGCGAGTCCAACGCGTACCAGGGGCGCGACAGCGGCTCGGTGGCGTCGTTCGCCATCGACCAGGACACCGGCAACCTCGCGCTCATCAGTCGACAGTCCACCCACGGTGGCGACCCGTGCCACCTGACCACCGACCAGGCCGGCCGGTTCCTGGTCGTCGCCAATCACGAGCACGGCAGTGTCGCGGTGCTGCCCATCGCCGCCAACGGGCAGCTGGCGCCAGCCACCGACGTACGCCAACACAAGGGCTCCGGGCCCGGTCCCTCGCAGAAGGGCCCGCACGCCCACTGCGTGACCCTGGACTCCACGGGGCAGCGGATCCTGGTCAACGACAAGGGCATCGACAAGGTGATGATTTACCGGTTGGATACGGCCGCGGGCAGGCTGGTTCCGGCCGAACCCCCATTCGCCCAGCTGCACAGCGGCGCCGCGCCCCGCCACCTCGCCTTTCACCCAAGTGGCCGCTACGCCTACGTGAACGGCGAGGCCGACATGACGATCACCGCTTTCGCGTACGACGCCAGGCTGGGCGCCTTCACCGAGCTGCACTATCTCTCGACCCTGCCCGAGGGGGCCGCCGGTGAGCGCTTCTCGACAGCCCAGATAGTGGTCGCGCCCTCCGGCCAGTTCGTGTACGTGTCCAACCGCGGCCATGACTCCATCGCGATCTTCGCCATCGACCAGGACACCGGGCGGCTGACAGCGCTGGGACACGAGAGTACCCGCGGGCGCACCCCGCGCAACTTCAACATCGACCCTACGGGCAGCTTCCTGTACGCGGCGAATCAGGACAGCGACACGATAGTCCTGTTCCGCATCGACCCGCAGACCGGTCGGCTGACCGCGACCGGCGACGTGACAGAGGTGGGCGCCCCGGTCTGCATCCTGTTCAGCTGACGGCGACAGGCTCCGCGCCAGTCGTCCAGTCATTGCGCTGTTTGACGGCGGTTCTAGGCTGCCATACGCTGGCAGTCGGCTGCTCGCTAGCCGGCGGCGTGGCTCCTGCTCAAAGCGCTCCCAGCACCCGGGGGATGACTCTATGATCAAAATGATCAAACCTGAACAGACCCGTCCAGTACTGACCCGGCGGGCGTTGCTCGAGTCGCTTGGCGGCGCGGCCGGACTGGCGACGCTTGCCGCCGTCGTCAGCGCCTGCGGCAGCGCCGCGCCCGCGGCAGCGCCGGCCGCCACGGCAGTCGCCGGCGCCGCCCCAACCGTGGCCGCAGCGGCGACCGCCGCTGCCCCGGCCGTGGCCGCCGCGGCACCCACCGTTGCAGCCGTGGCAACTCAGGCTGCCGCAGCGGCGCCCACCGTCGCCGCCCAGGCGGCTGCCGCCGCGCCAACCGTCGCGGCCGCCGTCTCCAGCGGGGGCGCCGCCACGCTCGACATGTGGATGCTCCACCCCGAGTGGAAGGATGCCATGGCCAAGGTGGTCGCCGCTTTCCAGTCCAGCCACCCGGGCATCACCCTGAACGTCATGCCGCAGCAATCCGGCACCTACCAGGACCAGATCCAGACGGCTCTCAACGCCGGCACTGCTCCCGACCTGTTCCAGGCAAACACGCGCCCCAAGCTGAACATCAACGCCAACGCCGGCCAGCTGCTGGACCTCACCGGCAAAGTTGACCAGTCGGCCTGGACTCAGGTCGCCAAGGACGCGGTGACCGTCAAGGACAAGGTGTGGGCCGTTCCCGGTGGCAAGTACACCGTCGGCATCGCCTACCACATAAACCTTTTCGACAAGGCCGGCGTCAAGGACGAGCCGAAGACCTGGGCCGACTTCACCAGCGCCTTCGAGCGGCTCAAGGCGGCGAACGTCACCCCCTACGCCATCGAGGCCAAGGAGGGCGGTCTCACCTACTTCAACTACATCGGTCTGGCATCGTCAGTCCTCGGCCTCGACGGCTTCAACGCGGTTCAGACCGGCAGCAAGAAGCTCACCGACCCTGACCTCGTGGCAGTCGTCCAGCAGATGATGGACTGGTCCAAGTACTACCAGCCGAACTTCGTAGGCACGAGCTACGTCGAGGCCAAGGCGCTGTTCGCGACCGGCAAGACCGCGGCCATGGACGCCGGCTCGTCCGATTTCAACGGGTACAGGGAGATCAACCCGCAGGCGCAGCTCGGCTTCCTGTACTGGCCCGCCTCGGACGCCAACCACAAGCAGGTCACCAACACCGGTATGGAGTTCACCATCGCGGTGAGCTCGACGACCAAGCACCCGGACGAGTGCGTCGCGTTCGTCAAGTGGCTCGGCACCAAGGACGGCGCTCAGGCGATGACCGACAACGTGAAGAACCTGCCAGTGCTCACCGGCATCACCCCAGCCGACCCGCTCCAGCAGAAGATGCTGGCCACGCCGCTCGACGTGCCGGTCTGGTACGAGCGCGCGGCCACGCAGGACATCGGCACAGTGTGGACGGCGCAGGGACAGGGCCCGTTCACTGGCAAGATGACCGCCGCCGACATGGCCAAGGCGCTTCAAGACTCGGTCGACGCCGCGCGGGCGCAGCAGCCGGCCTAAGCGCGTCGCGCGAATAAAGGCAGGCGCCTAAGCAGGCGGAGCTCAGATGATCAGAATGGAGCAAGACTTGAGCCTTGAGACCACCTGCTTAGGGCGGACCTCCCACGGGTGAGCGCCCTTGCCTGGCGGGCGCCGCGGAGCCGCGGCCCGCGCGAAGCCGTCCTCCTGGGCGGGCTGACCAGCGTCGTGTTCCTGGCGCTGCTGGTCAGCCTGAGCGTGTCCGGGACGCCGACTACGTGGATCATGCTGGGCCTGTACGCGCTGTGCGCCGTGGCGTTCGCCTGGCGCACGGCGTCTCGGTACCCCTACATCGCTTTCATCCTGCCCGGCCTGTCGATGTACCTCCTGTTCGTCATCTTTCCCACGTTGCAGGCCTTCCGGGTGAGTCTGTACCAGTGGAGCGGCATCGGCGAGCCAACCGCGTTCGTCGGCCTGAAGAACTTCGCCCAGGTGTTGACCTCAGACGTCTTCTACCGCGCCCTGGGCCACAACGCCGTGCTCTACGCCTCCATCTTCGTGCTCCAGAACACCATCGCGCTCTTCCTGTCGGTGCTGCTGAACACCAAGGTGCGCTTCTTCGAGACGTACCGCGCGGCGATCTTCTTGCCCGGCATCCTCTCCCTGGTGGCGTCCGGGCTGATGTGGCAGATCATCCTCGGCCCAAACATCGGCATGCTGAGCCCGCTGATGCAGAACCTGGGGCTCGGCGCGCTCGTGCGCGACTGGCTGGGCGACGACACTGTCACGTTCTGGCTGCTGGTGCTGGTGCAGTTCTGGCAGTGGATGGGGCTGCCCATGGTCATCTACCTCGCCGCCTTGCAGAACGTACCAGTGGACCTGACCGACGCGGCGCGCATCGACGGCGCCAACGAGCTCCAGGCCTTCCGCTACGTCACGTTCCCGCTGCTGGCGCCAGCCTTCACCATCATCACCGGCCTCAGCTTCATCGTCATGTTCAAAGTCTTCGATATCCCGTTCGTCATCGCCGGTCCCGCCGGCTCACCCAACGGGACAACCGACGTGCTCGGGCTGGTGATCTACCGTTACGCGTTCGGGATCGGCGCCAGCGTCTCGACAAGCCTCCAGCAGGGTTACGCCATGGCGGTGAGCGTGGTGATGTTCGTCGCTCTCCTGTTGGCGACCACCGTGCAGCTCGTCGTCCTGCGCCGCCGCGAGCTGGACGTATGACCCAGCAGGTGATCGGAGCACCGCCCACCCTCTCGGAGGACCGCGCCGGGCGCGTCTCGCTTGACCACGTCGCGCCGCGCACGGGCGCCCGACCCGGCCGGGCAACTCGCCTCCTCGCGGTTCTTGGCCGACACGCCTTTCTGCTGCTGTTCGCCCTGTTCGCGGTGCTGCCCGGCGTCTTCACGATCCTGGCATCGTTCAAGAACCTCTTCGACTTCTACAACGACCCGCTCGGCCTGCCGACCGTGTGGCACTGGGAGAACTACGTCCAGGTCTGGACCGAGGCCCGGCTCCCGCAGGCGGCCACCAACACCCTGGCCGTCGTGCTGCTCAGCGTGCCGCTGATCCTCGCATGCTCCTGCTGCGCCGCCTACGGGATCTCCCGCTTCGTCTTCCGCGGCAGCAACGTGCTCTACTACCTGTTCCTGCTCGGGATGATCATCCCGGCCCAGCTGACCATCCTGCCGCTGGTCATCGAGGAGAGGAACCTCGGGCTGATCAACAGTTACGGGGGCCTCATCCTGCCGTACATCGGCATCCACATGCCTTTCGCGACGTTCGTCCTGGCCAGCTTCTCGCGGACGCTGCCCGGCGAGCTGCACGACGCCGCGCTGATCGACGGCGCCAACGAGTGGCAGGCGTTCCAGCACATCATGCTGCCGCTGCTGCGGCCCGCCGTCGCCACGGTCGCCATTCTGAACTCCGTGAGCATCTGGAACGACTTCTTCTTCCCGCTGATCGTCTCGCCGAAGCTGCCGATGCTGCAGGTCGCCGTCTACAACCTCGTTGGGGTGTACTCGACGAACTGGGGCCAGATCTTCGCTGGCGTGGTTCTTTCGGCCTTGCCCCTGGTGCTGGCGTACGTGCTGCTGACCAAGCAGTTCATCGCGGGCCTGAGCGCGGGGGCGATCAAGGGCTGAGCGCCGCGGGCGGCGTGATGCCACCCTCGTAGATCCGCCGGACAATCCCCTCGATCTCGGGCTCCTGGACCGTCAGGTCGTGCACCTGGTAGCGCGCCGCGACGCTGGCGATCAGCTCGGCAGCGGTCGTCTCGGTCCTGTCGAACGCCAGCCACCGCCGTGGGCCATCGGCAGGCGGACTGTGTGGCCTTGAGGCTGGGCCGGACCGCGATCAGGCTCGTCGCGCGCCGCGGAAGACGCGCACCGCTTCGGCGAAACGGTCAAGCGCCGCTGGCGTGTACGGGGCAAACTCCACCATGACGTGGGCCACGCCGAGCGCCCCATAACCGTGCAGCGCGTCGGCGACTTCGTTCGCCCCACCTGTCAGGTACGCCCGCGTCGGTCCGACCGGGCCGAGGTCGGGGTAGGCCACGGCCACCGACACGGTCAGCCCCAGCGTGCGCGGGTCGCGACCTTCAGCCTCGCAGGCGGCGCGCACGCTCGCCAGTCGCGCCACCGCCGACGCGGGCGCGTCGTGCCACGCCGTGTTCCAGCTGTCGGCGTAGCGGGCGGCCAGGCGCAGCATACGCGGCCCACTGCCCGCAAGCAGCAGCGGCGGGCCGGTCGCTCGCGGCCCACGCGGCGTGAGCTCGCCGTCTTGGGCAGCGTAGTAGCTGCCAGTGAAGTCGACGCGGCCCTCGTGCAGGAGTGGCTTGATGATGCGCAGCGCCTCCTCGAAGCGGCCCACGCGGTGGTCGAAAGGGATGCCGAAGGCGTCGAACTCCGGGCGGTGCCAGCCGGCGCCGAGCCCCAGCGTCAGTCGGCCCTCGCTCACCTCGTCAAGCGTGGCTGCCATCTTTGCCATGACGGCTGGGTTCCGGAACTGGGTGCACGCCACCAGCGTTCCGAGCTCCACCCGCCGCGTAGCTTCGGCCAATGCCGCGAGCATGGTCCAGCACTCCCAGATCCCGTCGGTGGCGCGGCCGGGCCAGCGGTACAGCAGGTGGTCGTACAGCCAGAGGGAGTCGAGATCCGCCGCGTCCATCCGTTGCGCCATGTCGCGCACCGCGGGGTACCGCGGCGGGTCCTGCCCCTCGGCAGCCGGACCGAGCCGCACGACGGCTCCCACCTTCATGGACGGCACAGGATTAACATTGGGGTATCCGGTGTCGGCCCGCCCTTGGGCCACTCTCCGTCCAGCGCTGGCGGACCACCGGTTACCGGTTGTGCAGCTCGGTCCGCCACCGGGCGATCGCTGCGCGGCAGGCCGCGAGCTCCTCGTGCAGCCGGGCATGGGCGGGCATGTCCACTGGATGCTGGCCCCGCAGACGCAGGAACTCCTCCTGGAGACGGTGGAACTCCCGCCGCAGGGCGCTGTAGTCGGATCGCGGATCGGGATCCATGGGTCGGGATCGCGCCCGGAGTGTACAGCGCGTAGTATGAGCGCGTGCCCGACCTCGTCGTCGTAGACGCGTTCGCGGATCGCGCGTTTGCCGGCAACCCGGCAGCCGTGTGCCTGCTGGCGAGCCCGGCCGGCGACGCGTGGATGCAGGCGGTGGCGGGCGAGATGAACCTGGCGGCCACCGCCTTCGCCTGGCGGGCGGCGGAATCGTTCGGGATCCGCTGGTTCTCGCCGACGCGCGAGCTCGCGCTGTGCGGCCACGGCACCCTGGCCAGCGCGCACGTGCTGCTTGAGCAGGGTGCGGTGCCGGCCGATGCCGTCATCCGCTTCGAGAGCCCGGCGGGCCAGCTGGCCGCGAGCCGGCGGGGCGACCTGATCGAGATGGACTTCCCGGCCGAGCCCTCCGCTCCCGCCGAGGCGCCCGCCGATCTGCTGCGCGCGCTGGGCGCGATACCGGTGCACGTCGAGCGCAACCGCTTGGACTACGTCGTCGAGCTGGCGTCCGAGGCCGCGGTGCGCGCGGCGCGCCCAGATTTCTCGCTCTTGCGCGGCCTGCCCGCCCGAGCTCTCATCATCACGGCCCGCTCCACCACGGCCGACGGCGACTTCGTCTCGCGCTTCTTCGCCCCAAGCGTTGGCATCGACGAGGACCCGGTGACCGGGTCGGCCCACTGCTGCCTTGGGCCGTACTGGGAGCGCCGACTGGGCAGGAGCGACCTGGTGGGTGTCCAGGTGTCCAGCCGCGGCGGCGTGGTCCGCGTCCGGGTAGACGGCCCCCGCGTTCGCCTCGGCGGTCACGCCGTCACAGTGCTCCGCGGCACACTGGACGCCGACGATTGCTCATAGACCCGACCCTCCCGCCGCGGCGCTGCTGTGCGCGACGGGCGCCCCGTGTCGCGGCTGTGACGCCATTGCCCTGGAAAGGGTGCGGCTGCCCTGGTAGATTATCGGTGCCTGGTGAGCTAGGCCACGCGACAGGACCGGAAGACTCCACAGTCGAGGACCCTTCACAGGGAGCACCGGTCCCCGCCCCGACGTGCTGAAAGGCACGTGCCAGCGCTGTGGACGGCTGGAAGGGGCTGCGGAGGGGTGGCAACGTCCCAACGCTGCGGGCCTGGACCACCAGGCAGTTTCGTCTTCCAGACGAGCGCACCCCCCGAGCCTGTGGAGCTCAGGGGGTGCATGCAGGAGGGGCGGCCGACCGCGCTCGCGACGCTAGGGCTGCCTCTCCACGGCTGCTACTAGTCTAGGGACTCAGCCGATCGAGTGACAACGGACCGTGTGCAGCCGCCGGCGGGTCGGGGGCAGACGAATCGCCGGCCCTCGCTGTGGGTAGCGGTCTCTGCCCCGTGCCACGTGGTCGGTTGCGCAGCTAGAACAGAGGTTCTAGAATGTCGCTCGGCCCGCGAGTTCTGCTTTGGGTCAGGCGACATGATGACACTCGACACCTCAGCTACGCTGGCGCCCCGGGCACTGCCTACTTCTGGCAGCAGCATCATCACGACCGAGGGCCTGGTCAAGAGCTATCGGTCGCGCGCTGGCGAGGTGCGTGCGCTGGATGGCCTCGATCTCGCGGTGTCCGAGGGGAGCGTGCTCGGCCTGCTCGGGCCGAACGGGGCCGGCAAGACCACCACGGTTCGTATCCTTGCGACTCTGCTGCGGCCTGACGCCGGACGAGCCACGGTGGCTGGCCTGGACGTGGTCCGCCAGGCGCAGCAGGTGCGCATGGTCATCGGCCTGTCAGGCCAGTACGCGGCGGTCGACGAGAACCTCACGGGCCTCGAGAACCTGACCATGTTCGGACGGCTGTATCAGCTCGGCCGTGCCGAAGCGCGACGCCGCGCTGACGAGCTGCTCGAGCAGTTCGGCCTCGGCACCGCCGCCAGTCGCCTGGTCAAGACCTATTCGGGCGGTATGCGGCGGCGTCTGGACCTGGCCAGCGCGCTCATTGGCCGGCCGCGACTGCTGTTCCTGGACGAGCCAACCACCGGCCTCGACCCACGCAGCCGTCTTGGCATGTGGGAGGTGATCCGGGGGCGGGTGCGCGACGGCACGACGGTGCTCCTGACAACGCAGTACCTGGAGGAGGCCGACGAGCTCGCGCACAGCATCGCGGTGGTCGATGCCGGCCGGATTATCGCGCGCGGCACCGCCGACGAGCTGAAGGCGCAGGTCGGCGGAGAGCGCATCGAGGTCGTCGTGCGCGATCGGGCAGATCTGGCGCGCGCCATTCGCCTGTTGACCACCGATGGCGCCTCGGACTTCACCGTCGACGAGCACGCGCGCCGCGTGACAGTTCCGGCCAGGAGCGGCGCCCAGCGCCTGGTCGGCGCCGTCCGCGAGCTGGACGAAGCCATGATCGCGATCGACGACATCGGCTTGCGCCGACCCACGCTGGACGACGTCTTTCTGTCCCTGACCGGCCACGCCGCGGCACCGGCGCCCGCCAGCGACGAGGCGCCCGTTACGGCTGAGGCCAAGCCGGGCCGGAGCATCGCATGAGGCCGGCGACTTTCGCGTCGCCCCCGAGGTACCTGGGTGGCGCTGTGCGCCAGACCCTCGCCGACGGCGGCATCGTGGCGGGCCGCAATCTCAAACGCATCCCGCGCATCCCGGAGCTGGCCATCTTCGCCGTCATCCAGTCCATCATGTTCGTGCTCCTGTTCGCGTTCGTCTTCGGCGGCGCGATCCCGCTGCCCGATGGCGGCTCGTACATCGACTTCCTGCTGCCCGGCATCATGGTGCAAACGGTGATGTTCGCCACTGCCACGACGGCGGTGGGTATGACCGACGACATCGCTAAGGGCATCATCGACCGCTTCCGGTCGCTGCCCATGGCCCGCTCGGCGGTGCTCAGCGGCCGCGCCCTGTCGGACATCGTCTACATATGCGGCCAGCTGGTGGTCCTGGTCGTGTCCGGGCTGGCGATTGGCTGGCGCGCCCATACGGGGCTGCCGGCTTTCTTAGCCGGCATCGGGCTGCTGCTGCTGTTCGCATTCGCCATGTCGTGGATCGGCGTGTGGCTCGGCCTCACGGTGCCGACTGTCGAAGTGGCCAACCAGGTCACGTTCACGGTGATCTTTCCTTTGACGTTCGTGTCGAACATCTTCGTGCCGCCGCAGACCCTGCCCAGCTGGCTGCGCCCGGTCGCCGAGTGGAATCCGGCGAGCGTGCTCACAGCCGCGGTCCGGCAATTGTGGGGCAACCCGAACCCGTTCGCCGGGCAGAGCTTCCCGTCCGAGCACCCGCTGCTGCTGACCGTTCTGTGGGTAGTGGCACTGCTGGCGGTGTTCGTGCCGCTGGGTGTACGGCGCTACCGTTCAATGAGTCGCTGACGCCCGGTCAGGTGACGAGCGCCACCGTCCCCTAGGGCCGAGCGCCGCCAGCCTGTGGGGTTACGCCGTGTCGCTGAACGCGCCTCTCCGCCGAGCCCCGCCGCGGGATCGCCTGGCCACCCTGAGCGCCGAGCTGGACGCTGGCGCACTGGCGCAGCAAGCGGTCAGAGATGTCGGTGGGGGCAAGCTGATCGCATTGGTGAAAGACGCGGACGGCAACGTCATCGGACTCATTCAGTCGCCCTGAGCATCGCCCACGGCAGCATCCCGAGTACGAGCCGGACCGTCTCGTCTAACCTGGACACGATATCGGGGAGGGATCGATGCGCATCTCCAACGTTCGCGTCCTGTTGCTGTCGGCAGCCATCCCGCCGGAGCGGCGCTGGACGAGCGACTTTGGCACCAACACGAAGCAGGACGTCGCTATCGTCGTCGTCGAGACAGACGGCGGGCTCACGGGCTACGGCGAGGCCAAGGGCACGCCCGTCGTGATGAAGGTGCTCGTCGAGGATGTCCTGGGGCCGCAGCTGCTCGGCGAGGATCCCACCCGCGTCGAATTCCTGTGGGAGAAGATGTACAGCGCCTCACGCCTGGGCCTGGCGCTCCAGCATGGGCGACCGTATCACCGGGCCGGCAGCCGTGGCGAGACGATCCACGCCATCAGCGGCGTGGACGTCGCTTTCTGGGACATCTTCGGCAAGAGCCTTGGAGTGCCTATCTATCGCTTGCTCGGCGGCGGTGTGCGCCACCGGCTGCCCGCCTACGCCAGCGGCGGCTGGGCACCGCCCGAGGGAACTGTTGACGAGGTCCTCGGCTACCGCGCCAAAGGATTCCGTGGCGTCAAGATCCGCGTCGGCGGCCTGGATGAGCCACGCTTCCCCGAGCGTTCCCTGGAGCGCCTGCGCCTGGCGCGGCAGGCGCTCGGGCCAGACGTGCGGCTGATGATGGACGCGCACGGGGCCCTGACGGTGGACCGCGCCGTGCGCCTGGGGCAGGCGGCGGCCGAGCTCGACCTGGCCTGGTTCGAAGAGCCGGTGCTGGCCGACGACGACCTGCCCGGACTGGTGGAGGTGCGGCGACGGGTGCCGATGCCTGTCTCGACCGGCGAGAGCGAGACTACGCGCTTCGCCTTCCGCGACATCGTCGATCACTGTGCTGCCGACATCCTGCAGCCCGATGTGGCAGTGGTCGGCGGCCTCACCGAGGCCCGCCGCGTGGCGGCGCTCGGCCACGCCCACGGCCTACCCGTCGCGCCGCACGTCTGGGGCTCGGCGCTGCTGTGGGCCGCCAGCCTGCAGCTGGCCGCGGCGACGCCCAACTGCGTCATCTTCGAGTTCTGCCAGGCCTACTACCCGCTCCTCTACGATCTGCTGACCACGCCGGTCGCCGTGGACCTGGACGGCTTCGTCTCGGTCCCTGACGGTCCTGGCCTGGGCGTCGAGCTGCAGCCCGAAGCCGAGCTGCTGCGCAAGTACCCGTTCGGCGCCGGCCCGAGGCACGCGACTGCCAGCTAGCTGGCATCCGGTGCCGCGCCCCGTGATCGTCGGCGCAATCAGCCGACCACCTGGCCTACGCTGATACTGACGTCGGGGATGATCGCAACCATGGACGGCAACCTCGCGTCTAACGGCTATGGAACTCAAGACTCGCCTCCGCCGCTCCCGCAGCGATCGGATGCTCGCTGGCGTCGCCGGCGGCGTTGCCACCTACCTTGATCTCGACCTTACCCTCATTCGACTCGCCTTCGTGCTGGCGCTATTCACCACCGGCCCGTTAGCCGTGCTCCTGTACCTCGCCTGCGCCATCGTCATGCCGCGCGAGCCCGCGACCACGCTCCTCTGAGCCCGACACCGACCGGCACCGCTCGCCACACACGTACGCCCTGCACACGAAGATAACGCTCGTGCCGCCACACCTGCGGCCCGTTCTTGCGCTCACAGCAACGGGCCTTTCTGCGTTGATCGCCCTGCCCTGGCCCGTCTGCCTGCCTCTTCGGTAGCCCGCATACATCTTCCGGTCACACCCTGGTACCGAACCCGTATTGACGTCGGTACAGGTAGTGCGTAGGATGCCGGGGGCGACCAGGCGCGGCGAGCCGGGGTTCTGGGTCGCATCAGGCAATGAGGGGGAAAGGCAGCGTGGACAACCAACCCAGGCGCGGCGTGAGTCGCCGATCGCTCTTGAAGGCGGCAAGTGTGGTTGGACTGGGAGTCGTCGGTGTACCACTCTTCGACGCGTGCGGGACGGCACCGCCGCCCTCGGCACCTGCTGCGACTGCCCCCGTGGCGGCACCCACCACGAGCGGCGCGGCAGCACCTACGACCGCCTCTGTTTCGAGCGGCGCCCCGCCGGTCACGATCAACGTCATCGCGTGGAACTCCGGCTCGAGCGCCGAGGCGTTCAAGACCGCGATGAGCCAGATCAACGACAAGTTCAAGCAGAAGCGATCGAACGTCACCGTCAACTTCGAGCCGCTCGGCCAGGGCCCCACCTGGACCAATGCACAGATGGCGCGGATTGCCGGGCAGACAACGGACGTGACCGCAACGTACGGCTTCGCTCCGCAAGACATCATCAACTTCCAGCCAGACACCCAGTTCCTCGACCTGAGCGGTCTGTCGTCGATCAAGAGCTTCGACCAGACCAATGTCGCCCGCTTCATGACCTGGAAGGGCAAGGTCTGGCAGATGACACTCGCCTACGTCGGTCACATCGTCTGGGCCAATGAGGACATGTTGGCCAAGTACAACCTCAAGCACCCTACGACCTACGCCGAGCTGCAGTCCATGAGCGAGACGCTGAAGTCGAACAAGGAAATACCCGTCTTCTACGCCGCCAAGCCGCAGACCGCGCTCAACCGCCTCGCCAGCCAGATCGAGATGACCGTCGGTCGGCCAAAGCACCCGAACTTCTGGCCCGATCTGCTCGTTCAGGGCAAGGCTGACTTCACCACGCCGGAGTGGGTCGAGTCGTTCAAGCGAGCGAAGGAGTTCTCCTCGAAGTACTTTGACCCCGCTTTCAGCGGCATCGACTATCCGACCGGCGCCGGCCTCTTCGCCACCGGCAAGTACGCGATGTGGCCCGAGGGCTCATTCTCTGGCGGCGACATCATGGCCGCGAAGCCCACCTTTCAGAAGCTCGGCGCTTTCAATGCGCCGTGGTCCGACGACGCCGACGCAAACGCCGTCCAGCCGGTGTACGGCGATATCGGGTGGGCCGGCCTCAAGTACACGAAGAACCCCGACATCGTCCTGGACTGGATCGACTTCTTCGGCCAGAAGGAGAACTTCCAGAGCTTCATGCAGGTCCTCCAGTACTACCCGACCCAGGCTGCCCAGCTGACTGGACCTGTGCCAGAGGCAGAGGCGCCGCTGCTCAAGAAAACTGGGGTCTCGATGGCCCGTCTGGCCCTGCCAGGGATGACCTACGACACTGCCTGGTCAGAGCTGTTGCTCTCCGACCAGTACACGCCTGAGACCTACGCGCAGTACGTCCAGAAGAACTTCGAAGACTCGCGGCCGCAGTGGCAGAAATACATCGGCATGTTTGACGCGGACTGGGCCAAGCTCTACTTCAGCTGAGCGCCCAACCGCCACGCGCCCGCCGGGCCGAGCCCTGACGCACGGCCGGGCTTGCCTATCGTGTCGCGCGCAATTCCCAGGCAGGAGGTCCGCATGGGTCGAACCGCGGGTATCTGGCCATACGTGTGCCTGGCGCCGGCTCTGGCCGCGTTCATCATGCTCGAGATCGTGCCGGCGCTGGGCACGTCGATCTTCTCGCTGACCGACTACACCGGCCTACCGCACACCCCGATCAACTGGGTCGGCCTTCAGAACTATCACGATCTACTGACCGGCGGCCGGACCTTCCTGATCCGGGCACTCCAGGTCACTGCCATCTTCTCGCTGCTGGTCACCGTGGTGCAGAACGGTCTGGCCGTGCTCGTGGCCTGGCTGCTCAACGCGAGGCTGCGCGGCCAGATCGCCGTCCGAGCGCTGGTCTTCCTGCCGGTAGTGCTCGGGGCGACCGTCAATGGCCTGACCTGGTATGTGATGTTCAACCCGCTGGGCGGGCCGGTCACGCTGGTCTTGCAGGAGCTCGGCATCCGAGCGAACCTGCTGGGCAACACCGCGACCGCCCTGTACGCGGTGATCTGGGTGCAGATCTGGGCGAACCTCGGCTTCAGCATGATGATCTACCTGGCCGGCATGCAGGGGATCCCAGCCGAGGTGTACGAAGCTGGCAAGATCGACGGCACATCGCCGTGGAGCGCCTTCCGGCACCTGACCATCCCGTTGCTCGCGCCGAGCATCACCATTAACGTCCTGCTGGCGGTCATCGGCACGATAACCAGCTACGAGCTGATTTTCGTCTTGACCGACGGCGGCCCCGCGTTCACCTCGCAGACGCTCGGCATGTGGGTCTTCAACCAGGCGTTCTTCCTCAGCGGCAACAGGTTGCCGGGGTACGCCTCGGCCATCGCGATGGTGCAGTTCGCGCTCGTGTTCGCGATCGCGCTGGTCATGCAGTACTACTTGCGGCGACGGGAGGCCGTGCTGTGATTCGAGAACAAGGGCTTGGCCGGGCAGCCGCCGAGCGTCGTGCTACAGGCGTGCAGATCGGAATACGCCCCGGCACGATTGGCGGCTACGTGATCCTGGGGCTGCTCTCGCTGATCTTCCTGATCCCGCTGCTCTTCGTGCTCTTCGTCTCCCTGATGTCGAGCCGCCAGTTCGCCTTGAACGCGGCCTCGTTCCCAGACCCGATCATGTGGTCGAACTACCCGGAGGCCTGGGTCAAGGGCTCCTTCAACACCTATTTCGTCAATACGCTAGTCTATACGTTCGCGATTGTGTTCGGGACGCTGATCGTCGCCACGCTGGCGGCCTTCCCGATCGCGCGGGGTCACGTGCGCGGGAGCAACGGCTTCTACGTGCTCTTTCTGTCCGGCATCTTGCTGCCGGCCGGCATCATTCCGCAGTTCTTCGTCATGCAACAGCTGGGCATCTACGACACGCGTTTCGGCTACATCATGCTCTGGCTCAGCAGGGTCGCCCTGCCCATCTTCATCATCACCGGCTTCATCAAGAGCATCCCATCGGAGCTCGACGACGCGGCGGCGATCGACGGGTGCTCCTATATCCGATACATCCTCCAGGTGGTCGTCCCCCTGATACAGCCGGCACTGAGCGTGGTCGGGCTGATCATCGCGATCCGCGTCTGGAACGACATCATCGGGCCGGTGATCTTCTTGCCATCCAACTCGCTCAAGCCGATCTCAGCCGGTCTCCTCCAGTTCTTCGCCGAGTTCGCCGCGCAATGGACCTTGATCGCCGCGGCGATCGCCATCACCGCGTCGCCACTCGTCCTGCTCTACCTCTTCACCCAGCGCTACATCATCGCCGGCATGACCAGCGGGGCGCTGAAGGGCTAAGCCTCCCCTGTCTCACAGATCTCGAAGGGACTCCACGACGGGTCGCCGCGCCCCAGCCAGCCCACCCAGCACGGCAAGCGTGGTGGCTCCAACGGACGCCACCACCAGCGTTCCGAGGTAGGGCCATGGCACCGCGAGGGCCTCGGGTGGCGGGTCGAAGACGCCGGTCAACAGCGTGACCAGCATCTGCGCCACCGCGAAGCCCAGTGCCACGCCGAGCACGCTGCCCCCGATCAGGACGAGGAGCCCCTCGCTCCACAGGAAGGCACTCAGCTGCCGGCCCGACGCACCCAGCGCCGTCAGGATGGCAAAGGTGCGCTGTCGTTCCGCCAGACCGAGTGCCAGGGTCAGACCCGTCGCTCCGGTCAGCAGCACAACGGCAAACGCCAGCTCCAGCTGCGTGAGCCCGCGCAGGTCCACGGCCGTCAAACTCGAGCTGATGACCGCTTGCGTCGAGCCAATGTCGGTCACCTTGACGCCCGCCAGCGGGCTGACCACGACACGCGCCTCCCTCGCCACACTTGCGGGCTCGCTCGTCGTCCGCAGCAAGACGATCTCGGCCGCGTCCGTGCCAGTCTGCTGGGCGACGTAGCCGGCGTTGGCCACCAGGAATGAGTCCTTCGGCGCGGTCGGAAACTCTCGCACGACGCCCACGAAGTGGAACGGCACGACCTGGTACTGGTGATCGCGTGCGTTCTGGAGGCGGAGGTTCACCTGGTCTCCGGGCTGCAGCTGGTAATCCTTGGCAGTCTCAGCCGAGACGAGTAGCCCATCCGGACGTCCGGTCAGCTCCACCAGTGTTGCGCGCGCGTCCCCGCCGGCAAAGTAGGCATTCGCCACGGCGGTAGCCTCGGCGAGGTGGGCGGAGTCGATCCCGAACAGGTCCTGGAGATCGTTGCCGACGTAGGCAAAACGGTGCTGCATTGGCTGGGCCGCGACCACGCCGGGTAACCCTCTGAGATCGGCGAGCCTGGTGCTCGGTGCGGCGGCCGTCGAGCCAGTGACCGTGACGTCGGCGCCGTTGGTCAGCTCGGCGTCCACCCGGGACTGCGCGTGGTAGGTGGTGTTGAAGACCGCGGTCGAGGTCGCGAAGGCGAACGCCAGGCCCACGAGCACTGCCCCGCGCGTCACCAGGACGCGCTGACGCCGCATGGACGCAGCCACGACGCCAGCCAGCCCACCGGCGATGGGACGCAGGGCTGCTCGCAGGGCGCGCCCGCCTCGGTCCAGGCCGCCATCCCAGAGGCGCACCGCCAACAGGCCGACGCCAAGCCACAGCCCCGTCGGGGCGAGGAACGCCTGGTACGCCACCGACGACTGCGCCACCCCCTCGGGCGCCAGCACCACTGATACCCTGAGCTCGCCGCCTGCCAGAAGGCGAACCCGGAGATGGCAAGCAATGCCAGATCGAGGTACGTGTGCTGCCACAACGGTTTCCGAGGGCGGCCCACAACCACACGGCCGGCAGCTACCGTCGAGCGCCGAGCCTGCAGCCAGGCAGGAACGAGCACCGCTGCCAATGCCAGGAGCAATCCGGCGAGCGCGGCGACGGCCGTCCACAGTAAGGCAATGCGGCTGGCCGGGATGCCGCCGGGGGCGATCGCTGCGCCCACCAGGTAGGCCAGCACCAGTCCCAGCGCCAGACCGCCGACCCCGGCGATCAGCGCCTCCAGCGTCGCCAGGTGAACGATCTGCGCGGTGGAGGCGCCGCGAGTCCGTAGTAGTGCCTGCTCACGGCGCCGCCGATCCGACCCCGACGCGGCTACCGCGAGTGTCAGCAGTGCTGCCAGGATGGCGCCCGGCAGGCCGAGGAAGAGAAACAGCACCTCGGCGTACAGTGCATCGGCGCGTGCTCCGCCCAGCCGAGCCAGCAGGTTGTCGCCGAGCAGGCCGCTGCCGGCAAGGCGGGCTTCCAGATTGTGGGCGCGCTGCTGCACCAGCACATACGCCGCGCCGGGATCGGACGGCAGACCGTCGTGCGCGAGTCGCACGTGGAGCTGGGTCCGCACCGTATCGGGGCGCGCCGCCGCCTGGGCATCGAAGAGCTGGTGCCATTGCTCGCTGGGGAGCAGCAGGACGTTGTCCGGCGGGGCCTGCGGGGCGGCCCCAGCCGGGACGCCCACGGCCTGAAACAGCGAATCGGCGTTGGGCAGGTCTACCACCCCGGCCACTGCTACATCGACCGGGGGCAGCCCCACGCGCCCAATGGTGACGCTGTCACCGACCGTGACATGCAGATTGGCGGCCGTCTGCTGCGCGACCAGAACCCCGTCGAGCGAGCCGATCAACAGCCGGAGCTCGGCCGGAAACTGCTGCTGGGACCGTGGGGTCAGGCCCAGGACCTTGCCGGGACCGGTCGTTTGCACGGTACCACCGCTGCTCGCGCTGAGCCCAGCGGCGTCGGCATAGCCCACCGCCTCAACACCCGCGTAGGCTGTGGCTTGGCCGAGCGTGTCGATGGCCCCTTGGACGTCGGTGCCCGGGGTGACTTGGACCTGCCAGTCGACCGGCACGTCGGTTATGGCCCTCTGCATCATCGACGCCGCGCTCACCGCGACGAAGACGCCGATGGACGCGAGCAACGCGACCGTCACCATCACCCCCGCTCCGGCGCCCAGCAGACGGCCTGACCGCCGGGTCAGCAAGCCCCTGAGCCACAGCCGCGCTAGCATGGGTCTGGCACCTCGAGAATTCCATGCCGCAGGTACCACACCGTGTGCATCCGGTCAGCCACGGCGAGGTCGTGCGTCGCTACGACCAGAGCGCTTGCAGTGCCATCAAGGGCGGCGAGCAGCACGTCGAACAGATGCTGCGACGTGCCATGATCCGGCTGGCCCGTAGGCTCGTCGGCCAGGATCAGCTGCGGCTGGTGAGCCAGAGCACGGGCCACCGCCACGCGCTGACCCTGGCCGCCTGATAGCTCCTCGGGTAGCTTGTCCGCTATCTCCAGCAACCCGATGCGCTGGAGCGCATCACGGGCCGCCGTGCGCGCGGCGTCGCCGGTCGCGTGGCCCAGCAACAACGGGAGCTCGACGTTCTCGACCACGGAAAGCGAAGGCAGCAGGCTCGGCGTCTGGAAGACGAACGCGACCCTGGCCGGGCGGAGCGTCTCACGTGCCCCGAGTGCTGGCCACACGATCTCCCCGGAAGAGGGCGTGTCCAGGCCGCCCATCAGGTGCAGCAGCGTCGACTTGCCACTTCCAGACGGCCCTACCAACGCGATGCGGTCGCCCGCCGAGACCGTGCACGTAGCCGACACGAGCGCTGCCACGTTCGTCGTGCCGCGCCGATACGTGCGCCCAACCCCGTCAGCGTCAACCATCGCGCGGCGCGTTAGCACGGAGCGAGCCGAGCCGGTCAGGGTGCCGGTCAGCGTCTCCGCCATCGACCACTCGCTCGTCCAGCAGGCGGACGACGCGATCAGCGTGGGTCGCCAGCATCTCGCTGTGCGTGGCGAGGAGAGTGGCACCACCCTCTTGGCGACGTGTCTGGAACAGCTCCAGGAGATGCGCCTCGGTCTCAGCGTCGACCTCACCGGCAGCTGCACGTCCTGCACCTTGCCGACCTGGACGGCCCGGCCGGACCGCTGCAGCTCGGCGACCTGAGTCGCCTGGGCGCTAGCCGCCGTCGGGGCCACGGAAGAGCTGGCGATCGTGACCTGCACCCCGTCCAGCTTGGAGACGAAGCGGACGTCTGAGCCGTTGGCGGTCCGACCCCAGCCCTCTGGCACCTGGAGTTGATAGCCGTCGGTTGGCGAGCTGAAGGCGACAAAGGCCTGATTGTCCGGGATGTCGCCGGGGGCGTTGGTCTCGGGTGCCACCGGCTGTTCAGCTTGGGCCACCGGGGATGCCTGGCCGACGGCGGTGGGCGTCACGGGAGACGCTGCCGTCGTCGGGGAGGGTTGGGCCGATGGCACCGCGCCGGCAGGCGACGGCGAGGCGGCGGCCGAAACGGATGCCACCGCTGATGAGGACGACGGTGGTACCACGGCGGCGGCCGACGGTTGCGCTGGCCGAGTGGCCGTGGAAGTGGAAGTGGGCGAGCTCGGCTGGGCACCGGGGCCAGTACAGCCAACAAAGGCCAGTGCCACTAGCCCGAGGCCAGCCAGCGCGACACCCGTGATGGGAGGGACTACAGGCATGAACGGCGTGGTTCTCCCTGTGAGGCGCGGGTAGCGCCGGCTCGACCCACCGATGCGACGGCCTGGGGGTATGTTCGATACATAGGGGTCGGCCAGTCGGCTGGATGATGACGGGCCAATATGAAGTGGACATGAAATGCTGCGTGACGGCGATGAGGTGGTGACGCCGTAATTCCTGCCAGACGGACAAGGCGACCAACGACGGCGCGACGCGCCGGCTACCTTTTGCTTTCCGACTGCCCCGGCGGAGCCGCCACAATGTCGGCCAGGCGCTCGCGGTTGATGTCCAGAAATGCCTGGAGGGACCCGAAGCCTGTTACGTGGCCACCGCCAGTCCCGACCAGCTCCATCGCCCGCCTGGCGTTCGTGGCTGCCTCAACGAGATCGATGCCGGTCGCCACGCCGGACGACTCGAACAGATACACCAGATCCTCGGTGGCGACATTGCCCATCTCGGTGGTGTGGACCGGCATGGCAATACCACCACCGATGCCCGCCGCTGAACCATCGAAGTTGTCGGCGCCGGCCTCGTACCCGGCGAATGCGTTGCCGAGCGCGGTCCCCGCCAGGGCGTGCAGATGCAGCCCCAGGGAAACGTCGGGCCAGCGGTCGAGCACGGCCGAACAGCGCTCACGCACCAGGCTCGGCCAGGCTAGCCCGATGCTGTCGGAGAGGTGAATATCGGAGATACCAAGCTGGATGCCGCGCTCGACGATCTGGAGCACTGATTCGATCGGCACGACTCCGTCATAGGGACAGACGAACGAGATGGCCATGCCGAGGGCGACCTGGGTGCCTGACCGGCCGGCGAGCGCGACGCTGCGTTCGATGTCTCGCAAGTTCTCCTCGATCGTCATGTTCGAGTTGAGCCGCTGGTAGGTCGGGCTGGCGGCGACCAGGCACGAGATCTTGGGCACGCCCGCGGCGATGGCGCGCTCCGCGCCGCGGTAGTTGGGCACGAGGGCGCGCAGCGTCGTTCCCGGCAGCGTGCCAACAACTGCCGCGGCGACAGCTTCCGCGTCGGCCAGCGACGGGATGACGCGCGGGTGGACGAAGCCAGTGATTTCGATCTCTGGAACGCCGGCGCGGGCCACGCGCTGGATGAAGTCAACCTTCTCCTGGGTCGTTGGAATGCGCAGGCCGGGCTCGTGGAGCAGGGTCTGCAGACCATCGCGTGGGAAGACCTCGGCGATGCGGACTGATCGGGCCGCGGAGCTCGAATGCGCTACTGTCACAGGTTGCCTCCTTCCGGCCTCCCGCCGGACGTCTGCGCTTCCGCGTACTGGTTGGCCAGCGTGGTCCACTGTTGCTCTCACGCTCACCGTGGGGGAGGCGCCGGTGCAGTAAGCGCAGTCACGTATGGCGGCGCACCAGCGTGCGCCGCCGGAGCAGGGCGCGGGGCCGCGGGCAGCCGGACAGTCATGGTCGTGCCGCGGCCCACCGCGCTCTGAGCAGCAATAGTCCCGCCGTGCGCCTCGGCGATCCAGGAGCAGATGGCCAGACCGAGCCCGGCGCCGCCGGCGGCGCGGTCGCGGGCCGCAGCGGCGCGGTAGAAGCGTTCGAAGATATGGGGCAGATGCTCCGGCGCTATCCCCGCGCCCGAGTCAGTGACAGCGAGCACGGCCGACGCGGCGTCCTGCCGCACAGACACGCGAACCCACCCGCTCGGCGCGGTGTACTTCAGGCCGTTGTCCACCAGGTTCACCAGCAGCTGCAGCAGCCTGGTCTGGTCCCCCAGAACCAGCACCGCGTCGCTGTGCCCGCGCAGCAGCCGCACACCGCGGGCCTCCGCCAGTGGCTGCATCGCCGTCACGACCTGGGTGGCCAGCTCCTGCATGTCCAGAACCTCCCGCTCCAGCGCGTCGTGCCCGGCATCGGCGCGGGCCAGCGTCAGCAAGTCGCCCAGTAGTTGATTCAGCCAGGCGGCATCCTCGCGCAAGCTCGCCAGCAGCCGCTGGTACTCCGCGGGCGCGCGGCGGCGCTGTAACGCGACGTCGATCGTGCTCGCGAGCATGGCCAGAGGAGTCCGGAGCTCGTGGGAGGCATCGGCGGTGAACTGGCGCTGGCGCTGGAAGGCCGCCTCCAAGCGCTCGAGCATGTGGTCGAAGGTCGCCGCCAGCCGCCCGAGCTCGTCGGCCTGCTGCGCGCACCCGATGCGTTGGGACAGGTCCTCGGCCCCAATCTGGGCGGCAGTGCGTGTGATGCGGTCGATCGGGTCCAGGGCGCGCCCGGCCAGGAACAAGCCGCCAGCGATGGCGACCAGCAGCGTGGCCGGGACGGCCAGAGCCATCAGCAGCACCAGCTGCCGCAACGCCACCGTGCCGTCCTCTTCCGACCGCGCGATCTGCAGAATCGCGACTGGCTGAGCGCCGTCGCCCAGCGGCGTCGTCAGCACGCGCCAGGCGTCGCCCTGCAGCTGCACGGTCTGGAACCTCTGCCCGCCTGGGGCGTCCGGCCGCAGCGCGGCCGCGAGCACAGGCAGGGACGCCCGGGGCCCATTGGCCAACACCGGCCGTCCCGTCGCGTCGTACAGGACGACTACCGTACCCGACGGCAGCGTGTCCAGAGCGTCGCCGACGCCGAGCCGCCCGTCGGCCACCTCGAGCGAGGCGGCCACCTGCTGGGTCGCCGCTTGCAGCGCGCGGTCGCCCTCGGCGGCCAGACGTTCGGCCAGACTGACGTACAGCACCCCGCTGAAGACCAGCAGGATGACCGCCAGCAGCGCCACGTACCACAGGGTCAGCCGCACCCGAATAGTGCGCGCCGCCGCCGCCGCCCGGCGCAGACTGGCCCGCAGCTGGCTCACGGTGGCGGCGCCTTGAGCTGGTAGCCCGCGTCGCCGATCGTCCGCGGGACGGCCGCGAGCTTGTGCGCGTCTTCAACCACCAGCAGGCCCATGCGGCACGTCCCTCTCCGGGGGACAGCGTACCCGGAAAAGATGAGGCTGGGATGAAGCTGCTGCCTGAGTCCTGGCGCACGGGCGAGCAACCTGGTCGGCGTCTTACGGCGCTGCGCCCGCATCGAGGGTGGGCGTGGTCCCCCGCCACACGAGTCGGTCCATGCACAGACGACGGTACGTCAGCGTTGGATCCCACGCGTGGTACACCAGCCAGGTCGTCTCGCCCTCCTCCAGAATGTCCTGGCCACCTGGCCCAATCACGGCGGTCCCCGGCCGGGACGTCGCCAGAAGCGGACCAGCAGGCTTCCGATACGGCCCAAGGAGCGTGGACGCGCGGGCGTATCCGATGGCGTACTGGCTGCTGGCGTAGTCGTTGGCGGAGTAGAACAGGTAGTAGGTGCCGTGCCGCTTGAAGAGGGTGGGGGCCTCAACCACATGGGCTTCCCAGGGGCGATCGGGTTGGATCAACTGGGTGGGCGCTCCGAGCAGCGCCTCGCCATCATCCGAGAGTGGCTGGATCCAGATCCACGGGCCAGGGTTGCAGCAGGCAGCGTCATTCTTCCAGAGCAGGAAGCGCAACTCGTGGTCGTCGACAAAAACGGCGGGGTCGATGGAGCCGCCGAGGTCGACCTGGCAGACGAGAGGCTGCGGATTGGGTGATGCGAAGGGCCCTTCGGGCGTACCGCTGGTGGCCACGCCGATACACTGACCCCCGCTGGCCGCGTCACGGGCGACGAAATAGAGCACGTAGTCGGAGCCATCGCCGACTGTGGTGACCGCGGGCGCCCAGGTGAACCCCGGTTCTGCCCAGGCTGGGAGTGCAGGCAGCGCGTCCGATAACTCGGTCCAGTCGGTGAGATCGTCGGACCGCGTGACCTGTAGGTTCGTCCGGCCCGTGCCCGTCGCATACAGGAAGTACGTGTCGCCAACCTGAAGAACGCTGGGATCGGGGAAGTTGCGGTCCAGCAGCACGTTCGCGGGCGCGTCGGGCGCCGTGTCCGCCGCAGCGCTCTGTGCCCATCCAGACGGGGCTGCGCCGTGGCCACTGCCCACGAGGACCGCCAGCCACAGTACCCTTGGGAAAAGCTGCCGGCCGCGCTGCGCCAGAAGTCGCGCGCGCGACCTGCCGGAGCTGGCTAGCCAAGACATGCTCGCTACGCTGCGCTCGGTGCGTGCCCAGACCGCGGCTCGCGCTCAGCGAGCTCGCGCACGGTCTGGGCACGTCGCTCCGCCCAGGTGGCAAGTCGCCGATGCGGGATCCGGCAGCACGGACGGCCCACGAGCCACGCGGGGCGACACCAGCGCGCCGCTGTGGTCGGCACAGGACAGCGCTCCCTGTCCCCGGCGTGTGGGTTCGAGCCACGTGTGTCGATCCTCCCCTGGTGGCCGTGTGCCGACAGGGGGAGAATCGCTCGGTTCAGTCGGGTCCTGGTTGCCGGGTCGTCGGCAGCGGGTTGGTGGCGTGCCGCGCCCGTAGGGGACGCCGCCAGCCGCATAGCCATGGTCAGGATGCTGCAAGACCGGCGGCTGCGGACGCGCAAAAGTCGGACACGGTCCTGCCTGCAACGGTTGCGGTGCACGCGCCAGATCGTGCAGCTGGTCTCGGAGACGCTCAGCGCCCTTCTCTCTACCGTCCACCGACGGTCAGGAGCGGCCGTTCGAAGTGATCACCACGTGGGCCATGGGCGTTGATGGTGCGCTCCTGCGCAACGTTGCCCAGGACGACCAGCACCGCTGGGAACACCGGGGCGAGCGGCCCGGGCAACAACGTAACTCCCAGCTGCGCCCAGGGCGCGCCACCCTGGCTGGCGAGCGACCGGGACGAGGACCGCAGCCTGAAGCGGCCGGCCTGAAGCCTTTAGATACCGTGCGGCAGGGGATCGGCGGGGAGCTGCGAGCGGTGGCCAGCCTAACGAGTGCTGGCCAAAGGATTGGAGAAGGCGACTAGAGGCTCGTTCTGCCCCCGGATCTCCCCATCAGGATGGCGCATCGTGTGAAGGTTCGTGTAGCTCTGTCCGGCCGCCATCTGGGCGATCAGCGTGCTGAGCGGTTGCCCGGCCAGCGGTCCGCGCAGGTCGGCCGCCCTGATGCTGCCCTGACACTCGAGCACAATCGCCGAGGTGCTGCGACAGGACGAGCTGGCGTTCGGCGGGAGCAGGAAGGCGACCACCGGCGCGTTCTGGCCGGGAGGGGCTGGCGCGTGGATGTGCGCGGCCATGGGCGTCGACGTCAGCTGGGTGGCCACCAGCGTGTAGTACAGGCTTGTCCCATCAGGGCTGAGCCGGTAGACGACGGTCCCCTGACCGGCGGTATCGGTGACAGGCGGCACCTCCTGCGCGCCAGACAGCTGGGCAACGGCGACGAAGACCGCTGGCCCAGAAGCGGGTGCCGGTGCGGCAATCGTGGTGCTCGCCCCGAGCGGGATGAGCAGGATGAGCAGGGCCAGAATCCAGCAGGCGAAGAGACGGGATGTGTTCATGGCGTCCTCCTTGAGCGACGGTGTGTGCCACCACGGCAGCGCCGCCACCGAGTCCCCTACCTCATCAGCGTAGCTGACCGCAGCCCCGGCTGGGTGCTCCGTCCCCTGCTTTACGCGGCCGCCTGGACCCGCTGCTCCGCGGGGATGATCGCGAGCTCGCGGCTCGCACTACAGAACAGGAGCAGCAGGGCGAGCCGAACGGCCGCCGTCAGGGCCCCCTGGCGCGCGGCGCGCGCTGTCCCTATTAAAGACTGACAGCTTAAAGACTGACAGCACCAGTCTGGGACGTGGGTATTCTCGTGGACCGTCGCGGCGGGCCGACCCGCGCTCAGGACCAGGGCGTCTTCGGTCGCTCCTGCAGCTCGCCATCGACGTAAATGTCCAGCTTCTCGTTGTAGAAGGCAAGCAGGTTCTCGATCTTGGGGCACTCGGGGATGGGGAACGGGTAGCTCCACACCAGGTCCTTGTGGAGCTGGCCACCGGCACGGACGGACCAGTAGACAGCTCGGCCCTTGTACGGGCACTGGCTCGTCGTGTCGGTCGCCTCGAGCAGGCTCAGCTGCGTGTCGATTTTGGACCTCATCGTCCTCTTCGAACCAGGCATCCAGCTTGGCCCAGTAGAACGCGATGTGGTCGTTGAGCATGGCGTGCCCGGCGTCGGGCTCGCGGTAGCTCCAGCCGACATTGTCGACCGTCCGTCCGTCGAGCTCGAGCGTCCAGCGCGCTACAGGTGCCTGCTGACCAGTGGCGCGGCTGTAGTCGGTCGGTCGCAGCAGCTCCATCCGTAGGTCCTGGACGGGAAAGTAGTAGACGGGCAGCCGCCGTGGCTCGAAGGCGAGCAGCACCCGTTTGCTGTCGGCGATGGCTTGGCCCCCAAAGAATGCACGCACCCAACGCGGGGACGGCTCGACGACGAGCGCGGTCCGGAGCCCCTGCGCCCTGGCGGCGCGCAGGTCGTAGACGTGGGCCGCCACCATCATCACCTCCTCCGGCGGAGCCTGCCTCATGATGATGGCAAAGACGCATGTGCATACACGAACTCCACCATGGGTAATAAGTACCAGGTAGTATACTCATGCCGGATGGAATATTAGGCTGACGCCGGGCTGGTGCTGTGCCACGGCTGACGCGGATCGAGAGTCGCGCTCGCACACGCGAGCGCTTGCTGGATGCGGCCGAGCTAGTCTTCGCTCGGCGCGGCTACCACGCCGCCTCCGTCGAGGAGGTGGCCGAGACCGCCGGCTACTCCAAAGGCGCTGTCTACTCGAACTTCGCAAGCAAGGAGGCTCTGTTCCTGGCCCTGTTCGACCGCCGCCAGGAGCAGAGCACAAGCGCCTGGGCGGAGGCCTTCGGGGCGCCGCACTCGGCCCACGAGCGCGCCCAAGCAGCCGAACGAATCCTCGAGCAGGGAACGGGCGAGGGCCGGCGCTGGACCTTGCTCCAGCTGGAGTTCTTCCTGCACGCGATGCGGGCCGAGGACGGCGGGGCAGTGCAAGCCCAGTTGGCGGAGCGCTATCAGCGGATCCGCCGTGTGATCGCCGAAGGGTTGCCGCGGCACTTTGATGAGGCGGGCAGCGGTGCGCCCCTGCCGGTGACGGACCTGGCCTGGGTGCTGCCGGCGCTCGCCACGGGTTTGGACTTGCAGGCGGCGGTCGAGCCGGGCGCGCTGCCGGACGGCCTGCCAGCGCGCGCCTATGCCGTCCTGCT
>JAABUZ0100001754.1_pt1 | contig 39449 bp, 41 predicted proteins | sample 5562091 | NCBI WGS metagenome assembly JAABUZ01 (sample SAMN12813069, study PRJNA571459) | rock metagenome | isolation source: Antarctica rocks | place: Antarctica: Victoria Land, Linnaeus Terrace sud | collected 2015-12-21 | reverse complement strand
ATCGTGTCGCCGAGCCGTTGCTCGAAACGTTAATCATGGTCTGCTCCTTGCGGCCCCACCGTAAGTTTACTTTTCCGTGGGAGCCGGTACCAGATCATCCTGACACGTGGGGAACTAAGAATTACGGTTTCGGTGCGATGCAGTACCGTTTGTCCATTTGGTACGGCTGGATCCATAAGCCGGAGGTCTAAATCGTTATTCGACCGCTCGATCGTCGCTTCGTTTCTCGAATTAACCTCAGTCAAAGCCTCAAGCAGTAAACTCACTCGCTGCCCATCTATTAATTTAAAGCTTATAACATTGGCCTTGACATTGGATGCGTGAAACAATAACACACAAAGAAATGCGACAATAAGTAGTTTCTTTAGCATATATTACTCCCAGGAGTCGGCGCAATCCACGAATGAGGTCACCGGCTCGTCGCCGTTGCGCAGGCGCTTCTTCTTCGGATTGAGCCGCGCACCGGCGTTCGCGTTATCGTCGATCCCGCGGGCGATCGTCTGGATCTCCGCGTTGCTGAGCTTGCCGTCGAAGCGCCGCATGGCGGTAGCCGCGGCGAGCGCGAGCGCGCTCGGCGGTTTCGACGCCGGCGATGCCGTCGCGGCGGGTAGAACGCCGGCAGCTTCCGAGGGCGCGCTGGATGGCGACGCGGCAGGCTCGGCGTCGGCCCGCCCGCCGAGCGCCAACGAAGCGCCCGACAAACCGAGCGCCGCGAGGAACGATTTCCGATTCGTCATCGAGCTTGCTTTCGGACGGCCCTCGTCGGTCGTCCTCCGTTGCATTCAACTGGTCTGGCACTACGTCCGGCGACCACACTTCGGTCCTTAAACGAGCGCCGTACGATGTGATCGACGTGCTGCTCATGGACGTCGAGCCTGCGCCGCACGCCTGCGCGAGACGCCCTTCGGTAAGCGCGATACTTTCGTGACTCTGAGGCCTACACGCCGCGGCACTCGCTCGACTCGCAACCTGTCAGGGGAACCGCGAGGAACTCGTTCGCGGAAAGCTGGACGTCCGCGATTTGCGAGAGCGCAAACCGTTCACCGTACGTTAAAACGAACGTACTAGCGTAGCCGGTCGGCGTCGGCTTGCGATGCACCAACACGCGGTTACCCCGCAGATCGACGAGCAAATAATCGCTGACGCCATGCGAGGCGTACAGGCGCATCTTTATCTTCAAATCATAGGCGAGCGTGAAATCCGCGATCTCGATAAAGGCGAGAAACTCGGTCACTGGCGGGTAGGGGCGCTTCTCGTAGCTCTGGTCATCAAAGGGAAATACGGCGAGGTCGGGCTGCGGTTCGCTGTGCTCGCCCAGTGGAAACGAACCCATCGGTAAGACGGTGGCCCGGCCGCGCAGCGCATCGTTTAGATACCTCGTAATGCGCGCATGACGCGAGACGCGGAACCGGCCGATCGGCGGCATCTCGATCAAATCGCCGTCGATGAGTTCGACCCGATCGCGCTCGGTGAGGAAGCCCTCGTCAAAGAGACGGTGATACTCGGTGACGGTAAAGGAACGACGTTTGATTTCGATTGCCATGTCACTCATGCAACGGTACCTCGTGGAGATAACCTCTGTATTGTCGCCGGACTGCCGAATGGCTACACTTCCATGACGACGGGAATGACGATGGGCTTGCGGCGCGTCTTCTCGTAAATCGCCTTGGAAAGTCCCTGGCGGATATGTTCCTTCACCGTCGGAATGTCGCGAATGCCTTCGGAACTGCAGCCCGCCAGCACGTCGCTGACCCGCTGCTCGAGCTCGCCCATGACGTTGCCGGAATCGGGCAGATAGAGTACGCCGCGCGTCACGAGATCGGGGCCCGCGACGACGCGCGCTTCTTCCGCGTCGACCGTCACGACGACCATCATGATGCCGTCGACGGAGAGATGCTTGCGATCCCGTAACACGGCATCGCCGATATCGCCGACGCCGCTGCCGTCGACCATCACGTTGCCGCCGTACGTCTTTCCGACGCGTGCGGCACCGCTCGCCGTAAATTCCACGACGTCACCGTTTTCGATAACGTGACAGTTTTCGGCCGCGACGCCCGTCTTCTGCGCGAGCCCCGCGTGCGTGACGAGCATGCGGTATTCGCCATGAATGGGAATGAAGTGCTTGGGACGCACGAGATTGAGCATCAGCAGCAGTTCTTCTTGGGAGGCGTGTCCCGAGACGTGCGCCGTGCCGCGCGACGTGCCGTGAATGACCGTAGCACCGAGCCGATAGAGGTTGTTGATCGTCTTGCCGACGCTCTTCTCGTTGCCCGGAATCGGCGTGGCGCTGATGACGACCGTGTCGCCCACGATGATCTTCATGCGCGGATGATCGCGTACCGATAATTTCGTGAGGGCCGACATCGGTTCGCCCTGCGAACCCGTCGTAATGATCACGACCTCGTTCGGCGGATAATTATCGATCTCTTCGAGCCGGATCATGCGCTCGGCCGGCATCTTCAGATAGCCGAGATCGGTCGAGTAATGGACGACGTTCATCAGCGAGCGCCCGAGCAGCGCAATTTTGCGGTTGAAGCGGATCGCTTGATCGACGACCTGCTGGATGCGCGGCACGTTCGACGCGAACGACGTAACGATGATGCGCCCCGGCGCGCGGGCGAAGATGTTCTCAAAGGCGTCGCCGACGATGCGTTCCGAGGGCGTGTGACCGGGGCGCTCGGCATTGGTCGAATCGCTGAGCATGCACAAGACGCCGTCTTCGCCGATGCCCGCGATCGCCGCGAAATCCGCCGGACGACCGTCGATCGGCGTTTGGTCGAATTTGAAGTCGCCGGTGTGGAAAATCGTGCCGAGTTCGGTCGTGATTGCCAGCGCGCAACAACCCGCGAGGCTGTGATTGATGTGCACGAAGTCGGTTTCGATGCCGCCATAGCGCACGACGTCGCCCGGCTGCACGGCAACGAATTGGCGGTCGCCGACCTTCTGATCGCGGATCTTCGCGCGGATCAACGCGAGCGAGAGCGGCGTACCGACGACGGGGATGTCGAACTCGCGCAACAGGTAAGGAATGCCGCCGATGTGATCTTCGTGACCGTGCGTGACCAGCAGCGCGCGAAACTTATCCTTGCGTTCGCGCAGGTAGGTGAAATCGTTGATAACGACGTCGACGCCGTACATTTCGTCGTCGGGAAACATCAGACCGCAGTCGACGACGACGATATCGTCGCGGGTTTCGATGACCGTCATATTGCGACCGATTTCGCCGCATCCGCCCAGCGGAATGATCCGAACGTACGGCTCCTCGGGGGCCTGTGCGACGACGAGCGTGCTGGCCGGGGCGCGGCCGTTACCATTAGCGTTTCCGTTACGATTGAGCAAAAACGTACTTTCCGACTTGCCGCACGAACCGCGCGGCGTGAAGAGCCTTCTGGAGGCTAGACTTGACCCTTCGAACGTTCGTTACGCTCGCCACCCTAACCGTTTCTCTGTCGCCCGCGGCGACCGTGGCAGCACCGGGCTCGCCCCGAACCGCTCCGCGAACCGCGCACGCATTAGCACGGCCGCGGCTCCGCGCAGACGAACTCTACTCGCCGCACGCCCGGCGCCGCTTCGCCGCTTACCTGCGCCTACGGCTCCTCGAGCTGCGCGAAGCCGGCCTCGTGCGAGCCGCGGCAGTCGTCGAACGCCGGCTGCCGGTCGACGCCTTAGTGCCGCCCGTGCGGGACCACTAAGCCGCGCGCGCTCGGCCGCCGCAAGCGTTACGGCCCCAAGCGCGAAAGCCGAGCGCGTGAACCCTCTCCCGGCTCCCGAGACAGAAGTCGAGCGGCACACATCCCGTCCGCGCTACGGTTTGAGCGTCGTGCGCGATATCGTCATCGCACCGAGCGTCGCCTTCGAGAAAATCGCAGCCTCGCGGGAGTGGGTGCCGGCCTACGGTGTCATCGTCGTCGCGAGCGTCGCGGCGACGCTGCTCTACGGACCGGCACTCTTGCACATCGCCGCCGTGACCCCGCCGCCCCCCGGTGAGGCGGCCATCACGACAGCGAACGTGGACTCCGCCCGGCAGCGCCTCGTGGCGTCTTACGCACTCGACCAAGCGATAATGCCGCTCCCATACATGCTGCTGACGGCCTCCGCGCTCACGACGGTCGCCCGCTTCAAACGGCTCACCGTGCCGTACGTTTTATTTCTTTCACTCGCCGCCAATTGCATGGTTCCCTCGGTCATCGGCGGCCTGCTTTCCGGCCTCCTGGTGCGGCTTCACGATCCGGCGAGCTTTCACGATCTTCGCGCCCTGCTCGTGGCGACGCCGACAAATTTAGCCGTTTTCTCGACGCCCGGCAATAACCGCGAAATCGCGTTCCTCGGACATTTCGACATCTTCGATGTGTGGGGCTACGTGCTACTCGCTTTCGGCTTCGTTAAGCTCGTGCCCGTATCGTTCACGACCGCACTCGTGGTGGCGTTCGGCCTCGATCTGCTCTTTGCGCTGCTTTTCTAGCGCTAGAGGGAGCGGGCGAAACTTCCAATGCATCCAACCGTATCGCTCTATAACGTCAAGAGGAGTTTTGCCAATGAGCCTCGCTACCGCGCCTGCTTCACGCAGCGGTCTTGCTATCGTTTGGGACGTCATCGTCGCGCCGAAGACCGCGTTCGCCGCGCTGCGCGAACGACCGCAGTGGTTGTGGGCTTTTCTCATCGCGAGTTTGCTCGGTACGCTCGGTGCCTTCTTACAGATACCGGCAGGCCAGCACGCCGCCGCGGCAACGTTCGCCCACGAGGCCGCGACCAATCCGCAGATTCAAAGCATGTCAGCGGAAAAGCAGCACCAAGCCCTACAACTCGCGATTGCGGCGCAGCGCTACGTGTGGCTCGCGCTGCCGTTGATCGTAATGCTCGGAATATTGATCGCCGCTGCCGTAATGACGCTCGCGAATGCGATCGGCAAAGGCGGCGCGTCGTTCGGCCGCCTGTTCGCGCTCGCCGCGAACGTCTCGATCATCGGTTACGGTATCGCGTATCTGTTGATCGGTCTGCTGGCCGCACGCGTCGGTCCCGACGCGATTTCGTCGCAGCGCGATCTTTTGGGCCTGCTGCCGAGTCTGGCGAGGTTCGCTCCCGAGGGCGCAGCGAAGCTCGCAACCTTTCTCGCGACGATCAATCCGTTTCAGATTTGGTCGTGCGTCCTACTCGTGATCGGACTGAAAACGATGACGAAATTGTCGGCGCCCCTGGTGTACGTGACGGCGATTATCGTGGCGTTCGGCGGCGGTGCGATCGCCGCGCTCTTCGCTCGATGACGCGAAGCGCCCGCATCGTCGCCGCGCTCGCGTTCGCCGGCTCGTTGGCGCCGGCGGCCGCAGTGGCGCACCATCATGGCGAGGCGCCGACCGGCGGAACGCTCCAGGCCCTGGCGGCGCAGACGCCGGCGCCGCCGATCGTCGTGCCGGGCTTTGCCGGCGCGCCGGGAAATCGAGCGCCGCAAGCGCTCGACGGTGTCGGGACGGTCGCGTACGCGCTCGCGCATGCGCCGGGGCTGCTCGCGCAGCGGGCGACGATCTCGAATCTCGATTCGAGCTTCACCAAAGTGCGGGCCGGCGAATTCCCAGCGATGGGCGGCGAGTTGCAGAGCCAGCTCTCACGTTCGAAGAATCAGAGCGGACAGTTCGCTCAGTTCGGCATTTCGCCGACGAATAATTTTTCACAAAATACGGCACAGTTGTCGACCACGTACGCGCTCTTCAACGGCACTCAAGCGCTCGCCGCGGGGCTGGCGAAACGTCAGTTGCAAAACGCCATCTTCGAACTCGCGCGTCAAGAAGAGCAGACGACGATCGCGGTTTCCAACGCGTTCTACGCGCTCGCAGCGCAGCACGGCATCGTTTCGCTCGACGACGCGGATCTGCGTTTCCAACAAACGCTGCTCGACGCGGCGCGTGCATCGGAGCGCGTCGGCCGGGTGGCGGGTGTCGACGTCTTGCGGGCCGAGGTCAACGTGGCCCGTAGCACTTCCGCCCTCGTTCAGGCACGTACGGATGAAGCGAACTCTCGCGAGTCGCTGGCGGTGCAGATCGGAGCACCGGCCGACTCGGCTTTTCTCGTGCCCGATATCCTGCCCGAACCGCCCGTTCCGACGACCGCGCCCGCCGTGCTCGGCACGATGGCGAAAACCAATCGACCCGAAATCGCCGCGGCACGCGCCGCCCTCGACGCGTCGAAATATGTCGACGCGCAGGTCGATAACGATCTCCGCCCGACCGTTCAGGCCAACGCATCGTTCGGTAGTCAAGTTTCGCCGACGTCGTTCGTCCAGCAACAGCAGCAGATCGATGCGAGTAACGCGCAAGCGCTCGCGAGCTACGAAGAGCAGAAGATACTCTTCCCCAACCTGACGTTCCCACGGCCCACGCTCATCCCGCCGGTCGATCGCCACAAGCCCGGCTTCTGGCAATTCAACATCGTCTCGACGTTCGCGGTGCCGCTCTACGACTACGGCCAGCGCGCGGCGGCGCATCACGCGGCGCGCGCGCAGATCGATTCGTCGCTCGCGGCGCTCTTCAACGCCTACGATGTCGTTCAAGCCGATGTCGATGCCGCCGGCCGCAACGTCGGCGCTGCGTCTCAACGACTCGGACTCGCGAAGTTGAGCGCGCGCTCCGCGCGTGAGAGCGCGCGCATCGCGCAGCTGCAATATAAGGCCGGGCTCATCTCGTTCACCGATGCGACGCAGACGGAACAGACGGCGCTATCCGCTGAGAACGACTTGGTCGCGGCCCGCGTGAATTACGTCACCGCGCTGATTCGCTTGCGCGTCGCGCTCGCGCCGCCCGATCCCGCCGCCGCCGCTGACTTGGGAGGACTATGAATCGCCGGCGCAACTCCCTCATCGCCGTCGCGGGCATCGCGATCGTCGCTCTGGTCGGCTTCTTCTTCGCTCGTCCGACCAAGAGCGCGATCCCGATTCGCGAGACGGTCGTCCATTACGGCGATTTCATAACGAAGCTGCCGGAAACGGGCGTCGTCCAATTGCCGCGCACGGTCACGATCCCCGCCGGCGTGGCCGGTAACCTCGGCGACGTCTCCGCGCGCGCGGGCCAACACGTCGGCGCGGGCCAGCTGCTGGCAACGATCGTCAACGAACAGCTGGCCTCGACCACGCACGACGCCGAAACGACCCTGGCAGCCGCCGAAGGCAAAGCGCAGAGTATCACCGAGGCCAACGCCGTTTTACCGCAGCAGAATCGCAGTTCGGTCTTGCAGGCGCAGGCGAGTTTGGTCGCCGCGCGTTCGCAACTCACGCAGGCGCAGCAAGACCTCGTCGCCGGCGCGCAGTCCGGGCTCGGGTACGGCGGTTCGACCGCGCAGGGGCAGCGCTTGAGTGCGGAATCCGCGCTCTCGAAAGCGACGACCGATTTGGCCGAAGCGAAGCGGACGTACGATGCGAATTCGTACCTCTTCGCACAGAAGGGCCTCTCACGCGACGCCTTGCTGCAATCGCAGGCCCGCTTCGAGCAAACGAAAATCGCGTTCAATCAGGCGCGCAGCGAACGCCAGATTCTCGGCGGCACGCTCACGCGTGAAGCCCAAGTCTTGCGCGACCGCGTGGGCTCCGCTCGAGACGCCGTGCGACAAGCGCAGGCGGGGTTCGCGGCGGCGCAAGCCAACGCGAGTCAATCGAAAGCCGGCGACGTGCAAGCGGCCCGCGCCGATGCCGAGCGGGCGTCCGCCGATCTCGCCTATGCGCGCGCACAAGCGGGGAAGCTCGAAGTGCGCGCGCCGTTTGCGGGCATCGTGCAAAGCGTGGCCAGCCAAACGGGCGATGCACTGCGGCCCGTGCAGCCGGGCGACTCGGTCCAACAAGGTCAGGCGCTCTTCACGATGGCGGCCGACGAGAATTTCATCGTGCGCACGAAAGTCGACGAACAGGACGTCGCGGGCATCCGTTTCGGCCAGCGCGCAATCGTCAGCGGCGAAGACTTCGGCGGCGCCAAGCTGCCGGGCCACGTCATCGCGATCTCGCCGATCGCGCAGCGTTCGGACGATCCCGCCAATACTTCGCGCCAAGTCGTTACGACGATCGCGCTCGATCGCCGGCTGCCGTTCCTGCGCGACGGCATGACGGTGGACGTGGATATCATCACCCGCGATAGCAAGCACGTCATCGTGATCCCGACCGACGCCTTGCGCAAAGACGATAAGGGCACGTACGTGTTCGTCGTCGGCAAAGGCGTCGCGCGGCGCGTTGCGGCGAAGGTAGCGACGCAGAACGATACGCAGGCGCTCGTTTCTGCCGGCGTGCGCGCCGGCGATACGATCGTCGCCGAGAAAAATCCCGAAGTCGTCGCCGACACGAAGGTGACGCCCGCCCCCTCGCCATCGCCGGGAACGTCGCCCTCGCCCGCGCCCGCGAGTACGTAGCGCGGCGTGGCACGCGTCTTCGCGTACGCCGGCGAGGCGTTCGAAGCGATCTGGCGCAATCGCGCGCGTTCGGTGCTCACGATGCTCGGGATGATCATCGGCACGTCGTCGGTAATCGCGGTGCTCGGTATCGGCAAGGCCGCCTCGAGCGGCATCGCGGGTTCGCTCGACGCTTTCGGCAACCCCGGATATTACATCAGCGTCGATTCGAAGCAAGACGATCCCGCCGCCGCGCAAATGCAGTACCGCGACGTCGCGACCGTGCTCGCTGCCAATGGCGACACCATCAAATACGCCTTTCCGATCTATCAGCGTAACTATCACATCAAGTCCAACGGCATCGACTATATCGGCTTCGTCGGCAGCCAAACCGACGTCGTCTTCGATGCGATCACGATGCACGAAGGCCGGCGTATCGACGCGGACGATGTCGCTTCGGCCTCGCACGTCATCGCCGTCAGTCAGTCGCTCGAGCGGCGTTTCTTCGGTGACAACGGTTCGGCGCTGGGAGCGAAATTTACGATTAACGGCGTGCCGTTCCGCTGCATCGGTGTCTACGATGAATTCAAAGCCAGCATCTTTTCGAGTACGGGCGCTTCGGATTTCATCGACGTTCCGTACTCGACGTACCACCATCTGGCGCCGGGGCCTATCGACATCCTTCAGGTCTATCCGCAGGCCGGCGTGCCGCTCCCGAAAATTCGCGATGCGGCGACCGCAACGCTGCGTCACGTGCACGGTCCGCGCGCGCAATACGAAGTGCAGGACGCCGTCGCGTTCCTCGGCGCGTTCGAACGCGTTATCGAGGTCGTCGGCTACGGGCTTACCGGCATCGGCGGCGTCGCGCTCGTGGTGGCGGGCATCGGCATCATGAATATCATGCTGGTCTCCGTCAGCGAGCGGACGCGCGAGATCGGGATTCGCAAAGCGATCGGGGCCGGGAGCCGCGATATCACGATGCAATTTTTGATGGAAGCCGTCATCATATCGCTGCTCGGCGGCGGAACGGGCCTGCTCATCGGCATCGCGATGGTGCTACTCGCGTACGGGGTCGTCTCGGGCTTGCTCGGGCCGGCGCCCATTCCGTGGCTCTTCATAACGTCGGTCGCAGTGGGCTTCTCCGTCTTCGTCGGGGTCGTGTTCGGCACGTATCCCGCGATTCGCGCGGGCAAACTCGATCCGATCGAAGCGCTGCGCTCCTGATGCTGCGTCAGCTCGGTCCCTTCTTCGGCGAGGCGTTCGCCGTGCTCGTCGGCAATCGGACGCGAACGCTCCTGACGATCACGGGCCTCATCATCGGCGTGGCGGCCGTCATCTCGATTCAGATTCTCGGCAAGGGCATGTCGGGCGCCGTCGGCGGCGTTCTGGGGTCGCTCAACGACCGCAGCTTTTTCATCTTTCCGAACTCTCGTCAGGCCGACGTGACGAAAGCGGCGATCAAGTTTTCGGACATCGCGAAGACGACGCAGCTCTTTCCGAATATCGTGGTTGCGCTGCCGGCCGGTGCTGTCAACCGCCTGATGACGCGCGGCCACCAGCGCGCACGGCTCGCGCTTTCGGCCGATTCCGACGTCAGCTTCGCAACGGTGCCGCTCATCTTCGGCCGAAATTTTTCGCGCGAGGACATCACCGGCAGCACCCACGTCGCCGTACTCAAAAATAGTGCGTACCTACGGCTGTATCCCGGCGGTGGCGATCCGGTCGGCGACAGCCTGCGGGTCGGCGAACGCCGCTTCATCATCATCGGCGTGCAGGGGGCACCGATTCAAGGAATTCTGCCGACCAATTTTGGCGGCGACGTATTCGTTCCGTACACGACCTACGTCAACGAATACGTGCGCACCCGGCCGCTGTTTGCGGCGCGCTTCCTGGTGCGCGACGCCGCGAAAATCAGCGAGACCGAAATCGACGTCATCAAATATTTCAAGAAAATCAAGGCGGGCCGGGTCCAATACCAGACCTTCGACCGAAAGTCGTTCTCATCGTCGGTCGACGGCATCTTCGCCGCGTTGACGCTCGTCGTCGCGCTGATCGGCGCCGTTTCGCTCGTCGTCGCCGGCATCGGCATCATGAATATCATGCTCGTATCGGTGACGGAACGGACGCGCGAGATCGGCGTGCGCAAAGCGATCGGTGCGACCAGCACCCAGGTGCTCGCGCAATTCTTCATCGAGGCGCTCCTCTTATCGCTGGTCGGCTGCGGGATCGGGCTCATCGTCGGCGTGACGATCGGCGCGCTCGTCGATCGCTTCGCGCTCGTCGCGATCTCGGGCGTCGTCCCGGCGATCCCGTGGCTGCAGTCGGTGGCCATCGCCGTCGGCTTCGCCACGATCGTGACGCTCGTCTTCGGAACGTATCCCGCATACCGAGCCGCGCGACTCGATCCCATCGAGGCGCTGCGTTATGAATGACGACTGGTTTCGCAACTGCAAGCGTTCACGCGTAAGATGGCAGCGTCGATCGGCATCGCAGAGAGCGGACTTTTACCGCGCGCCTACGACAAAGAGTATCGCAAAGATTATTACGGTTCGATCGAATGCGATCCGCACGAAGGTGATTCGCTGCAACGGGACCTGCATTGAACGGTAGCGCCATCATCATCGTTGACGTCACCAAAACGTACAGCACGGGTGCGCTCGAAGTTCAAGCATTGCGCGGCGTCAGCTTCACGATCGCGCGCGGTGAATACGTCGCGATCATGGGCCCGTCGGGTTCCGGCAAATCGACGTTGATGAATTTGATCGGATGCCTCGACCGGCCAACGACCGGCACGTACGAACTCGACGGCAGCGACGTCGGCACGCTCGACGATAACGCGCTTGCGGCAATCCGTCTCAAGAAGCTCGGCTTCGTCTTTCAGGGCTTCAACTTGCTTTCGCGGACCAACGCGATCAAGAACGTCGCGCTTCCGCTTTTCTACGCCGGCATTTCGCAACGCGAGCGCGAGCGTACGGCGCTGCGAATGCTCGGCGAAGTGGGCCTGGGCGACCGCGGCACCCATAAGCCGAACGAACTCTCCGGCGGCCAGCAGCAGCGCGTCGCCATCGCGCGCGCGCTCGTGAACGATCCCGCCGTGCTGCTCGCCGACGAACCGACCGGCAACCTCGATTCGACGACGAGCGAGGAGATCATGAACCTCTTTCGCCAGCTCAGCGACAGCGGTCGTACGATCATCATGGTCACGCACGATCCGGAAACCGCCCGGCATGCCAAACGCGTTATCCGGATGCGCGACGGCCTCATCGTCGCTGACGAGGCGAGCGCCCAGACACTCGAGTTACACTAGAGCACGCAAGCGCCGGGAACGCCCGCCACGGCAAAGATTAGAATTGCAGGAAAGAACGACGGCATCGCGTGACCGTCGGCGCTATCGCGAGTAGCACTGCCTCACACGCCGCCCAGGAGAGTTGAATAAGCCATGCAGAGATTTCGTATCGTTCCAACGCTGATCGTCGCACTCGTCGGCGCCATCATCGGCAGTTTTTCGATGATGCTCTTCGCGAGCACCCACTTCGCCGGGGTCGCGGGCCCGGGCAACACCCCCCCGTCGGTCAACGCCGCCCCTTTGATTACCGGCGGTAGCGATCAAGATCGCATCATCGGCGCCGTCAAGCGTGTGGCGCCTTCGGTCGTCGCGCTCAACGTCACGGTCAACGGGCAGCAGATGGTTCCGGTCGACCCGTTCCAGCAACTTTTCGGCGGTCAGCAAGGCGCGCCGCAACAGCAACGCGTCCAGCGCTTCCATGCGCGCGCCTCGGGTTCGGGCTTCATCTACTCGCGCTCGGGCGATAGCGCGCTGATCGTCACCAACGCCCACGTCGTGCGGCCGCCCAACGGCGCTGCCGTTTCCGGCATTCAAGTCGTGTTCCAGAACGGCGAGCATGCGGCGGGAACCGTGACTGCCGAGAACATTGGCGTCGACCTCGCGCTCGTAAAAGTCGATCATGTCAAGTCCGTCCCACCGCCGATCGAGATCGCGGATTCGAGCAAGGTGCAAGCCGGCCAGTGGGCGATCGCGATCGGTGAGCCCTTCGAGCTCAAGCAATCCGTCTCGCTCGGCGTCGTCTCGGGCTTCAACCGGGACGAAACGATCGGCACCGACGGCGGCGGCGGCGAGATTCAATTCAAAGGCCTGCTGCAGACCTCGGCGCCGATCAACCCAGGCAATTCGGGCGGTCCGCTGATCGACGTTCAAGGCCGTCTCATCGGCGTCAACCAGTCGACCGCGAACCCACAAGCCGGCGCACAGGGCATCGGCTTCGCAATCCCGGCCACGACCGTTCGCGAGCAAGTGGCGATCCTGGAGAAGAATCCCGGCGTCCATCAAGGCACCAATGTCGGCTTCATCGGAGCCGAACTCCAGACGGTTACGCCGGACCTCGGGGTGCAACTCAGTTATAAAGGCAGCGGCGTCGCCGTCGCCCGCGTCGTCCAAGGTGGACCGGCGGATTTGGCCGGCATCCAACCGGGCGACGTCATCACGCGCGTGAACGGAACCGACGTTGCGACGAACGACGCCGTCGTCAAGGCGATTCGTGCCACGAAGCCCGGAGCCACGATCAACATGCAAATCTGGAGCGCCGGCATCAAAAAACTCGTGCTCGTCAAAGTACAGGAGCGTCCCGCGGCCGCCGCCATGGTCCCGGCTCAGCCGCAGAGCAGCGATCCAACGCAACCCTAGGTCGCCTCCGCTGCGCTACGCCGCCCCAAGCAACGCCTCCGCTGCGCTACGGCGCCGCAACGCCTCCGCTGCGCTACGGCGTGAAGGTATGTTGGAAGGTCTCGCGGTCGGTTCCGACCGCGAGACACGCGCGCCCGCGGGCGCGCGTGTCCGCGCCAACGGCGCGGACCATTTAACCCCTCCTTCTGACCGTAGCGCCAGCGGAGGTCACCAGCGAAACCTTTCACCCCGCTCGGCCTATCTAAATCAGCATTGCCGGTTTCGCCGGCACCCGTGACTGTCGGTAAGTGGCAAGGCGAAGGACTCGAGGCAACTCGCGTCAGCGCGTAAAGCGCGTGCAGCTGGTCCGCGACGGTCGGAGAGAGGACACATAACTACATGGCTAAAGTGGTCGGTATCGACCTCGGCACGACCAATTCGTGCGTCGCGGTAATGGAGGGGCAGAGCCCCGTCGTCATCGCTAATTCCGAAGGCAGTCGCACGACGCCGTCGGTCGTCGCCTTCACGAAGACGGGAGAACGGCTCGTCGGGCAGCTTGCGAAACGGCAAGCCGTCACGAATCCCGAGCGTACGATCAGATCGATCAAGCGCCACATGGGCACGGACCATCCCACGAAAATCGACGGCAAAGACTACACGCCGCAAGAAATCTCGGCGATGGTCCTTCAAAAGCTCGTCAACGACGCGTCGACGTACCTCGGCGACCGCGTAACGAGAGCCGTCATCACGGTCCCCGCGTATTTCAACGACGCGCAGCGCCAGGCGACCAAAGACGCTGGCCGCATCGCCGGCCTCGACGTTTTACGGATCATCAACGAGCCGACCGCGGCGGCGCTCGCCTACGGCCTCGAGAAAAAAGGCTCCGAGACGATTCTCGTCTGGGATCTCGGCGGCGGCACCTTCGATGTTTCGATCCTCGAAGTCGGCGACGGTGTGTTCGAAGTCAAGTCGACCAACGGTGATACGCGCCTCGGCGGCGATGACTACGACGAGCACATCGTGCAGTGGCTCATCACCGAGTTCCGCAAGGACCAAGGCATCGATCTGAGCACCGATAAACAGGCGCTCCAGCGGCTCACCGAAGCGGCCGAAAAAGCCAAGATCGAGCTTTCGACGCTGACGCAAGCGAATATCAATTTGCCGTTCATCACGGCCGATCAGAGCGGCCCCAAGCACCTCGACATCACGCTGACGCGCGCCGATTTCGAACGTCTCGTCAGCGATCTCACCGATCGCATGATCCGGCCGTTCCAAGCCGCGCTCGCCGACGCAAAAGTCGACGTCAGCAAGATCGACGAGATCGTCATGGTCGGCGGATCGACGCGCATGCCGCTCGTGCAAGAACTCGTCAAGAAACTCACCGGTAAGGACGCGCTCAATCAATCCGTCAATCCGGACGAAGTCGTCGCGATCGGCGCAGCCATTCAAGCCGGCGTGCTCGCGGGCGAAGTTCGCGACGTCGTACTGCTCGACGTCACGCCGCTCTCGCTCGGCCTCGAAACCCTCGGCGGCGTCTTCACGAAGCTCATCGATCGCAACACGACGATTCCGACGAAGAAGTCGCAGGTGTTCACGACGGCCGAAGACGGCCAAACCTCGGTCGATATCGCGATTTTCCAGGGCGAGCGTGAAATGGCACGCGATAACAAATCGCTCGGGCAATTCCGCCTCGAAGGCATTCCGGCCGCTCCGCGCGGCGTACCGCAGATCGAAGTCGCCTTCAACATCGACGCCAACGGCATCGTCAACGTCTCGGCGAAAGATCTCGGCACGGGCAAAGAGCAGACGATCACGATCACGGCCTCGACCAATCTCTCGAAAGAGGAAGTCGACCGCATGGTCCGCGATGCGGAGGCCAGTGCAGCCGTCGACCAACAGAGAAAAGAAGAGGCCGAGACGCGCAACAAAGCGTCGAGCCTGATTTACTCCACGGAGAAATCGCTCAAAGAAATCGGCGATAAGCTCGACGAGACGGCCAAGACCGACGTCGAAGCGGCGCTCGCCGACTTGCGTCGCGTCAGCGAAAACGGCACGGCCGCGGAGATCAAGACCGCGACCGAGACGCTCGAAGCCGCCTCGTACAAGCTTGCCGAAGCGCTCTATGCGAAAACGGGCGCCGCTGCCAACGGCGCGGGTCCGAGCCCCAACGGTTCGGCCGAGCATGGCGCACCCAACGGCGAAGCATCGGCACCGCATGCCGACGACGTCATCGACGCGGAATTCAAAGAAGCGAAGTAAACGCCGCTGCGCGCGTCCGTCTTACGAGACGGGCGCGCGTAGCTTGGAGTAACGATGGAAACCGAAAAAGCGGCAGCGGCTCTCGAGAGCGATCCGTCGCTGGACGCCGTCGCGTTCGAAACCCCGCAGCTCGAAGACCTCTCCGGCGAACTCGCCGCGGCCAATGCGCTGGCAGCCGAACGGCTGAGCGAACTCGCGTACGCGCGGGCCGAAATCGAGAACGTGCGCAAACGCGCGGTGCGCGCGGCGGACGAACGCCTCGGCCACGGCCGCCGCGCGCTGATCGCGAAATTCTTGCCCGTGCTCGACAATCTGCAGCGCGCGCTCGCATACGACGATAGCGACGGCCTGCGCGGAGGCTTGAACGCGACCTTACGCGGCTTCGAAGGCATTCTCGCCGGCGAATCGATCGTCGCGCTCGAAACCGTCGGTAAGCCGTTCGATCCGCACGTTGCCGAAGCGATCGCCACTCGGGAGACGACCGAACACGACGACGACGTCGTGATCGAAGAAGTGCAGCGCGGCTACCGTATGGGAGACGACTTGCTGCGCCCGGCGATGGTGGTCGTCGCCAAGCGCACGGACGCGTAACCAACGAGTTTGAAATACAAGGATTACTACGAAGTTCTCGGCGTTGCGAAGAACGCTGCCGAAAAAGACATCAAGTCGGCGTATCGCAAGCTGGCTAAAAAGTGGCACCCCGATGCCAACCCGACGAACAAGGCGAAAGCCGAAGAGCGCTTCAAAGAGATTTCGGAAGCCTACGAAGTGCTCGGCGATTCCGACAAGCGCAAGAAATACGATGCGCTCGGAAGCAACTGGGAACAGGCCGCACGGCAAGCGGAAGCGCAGCAGCGCTACCGTTCTGCGCAAGGCGCTCAAGGCGCTCAAGGCGCGCACGGCGGCGGCTTCGGCGGCGGCGACCCGTTCGGCAACGCATCGCCCGGCGGCGCGAGCGGGTTCTCCGATTTCTTCGATTCTTTTTTTTCCGGTGCCGGAGGCGGCGCCGGTCGTCGCGGCGCGACGCCTTCGTACGCCGCGCGCGGCGGCGATCTCGAGACGGCGGTCGATATCACGCTCGGCGAAGCGTTCACCGGCGGCGCCAAATCCGTTTCCCTGCAAATCGAGGACAACTGCCCGCGTTGCGGCGGCACCGGGTTGCAGAACCAGCAAATCTGTCCGCAATGTCACGGGACGGGCCGCACCATCACGCCGAAACGCTTCGACGTCACGATCCCCAAAGGCGTGCGCGATGGGCAGCGCATCCGGCTCGCCGGCCAAGGCAGTCGCGGAACGGCCGGCGGACCGAGCGGCGACCTCTTTCTGGACGTGCGCATAAAAGCGGATACGACGTACGAGCGCAAGGGCGACGATCTCTACGTCGACGTGCCGGTGAGCATCTACGATCTCGTCTTAGGAGCCGATATTCGCGTGCCCACGATGACGGGGGATGTGACCGTAACGGTCCCGCCGGGCACCCAGAGCAGTAAGATGCTACGCCTGGGCGGCAAGGGCATGCCCAAGAGTCGAACCGGCGGCAACGGCGATCAATACGTCCGACTCCTGGGACTGCTCCCGACGAATCTCACCGACCGCGAACGCGAACTCTACGCCGAACTGGCGACGCTGCGCGAGCACGCTAAGCCCTAAGGGCGGGGAGGCCGAACGCCGCTCGAGGAAACTTGGTACCGTGTTGGATCCGACGACTTCGAAACGAATGGTCCGGGCGAGCGTCGCGTCGCTGGTGTGCGCCTGCGCGACGGTCGTCACCGCAGCGTTGCTCGCCGGGCGTTTGGAACGTTCGCCCGTACTCGTCGCCGCCAACGGCGGCTTCGCCGTCGCGGCAGCAATTTTCGCAACGGCGAGCGCCGAAGCGGCGCTGAGCTCGCGCTCCCGGCGCGGAGCCGAGGCGCGCGGCCCGGCAACTTCCTAAGCTGGCCAAGGGTCGAATAAATCGATGTTAGGCGGCCCCCCGACCCACATGATGTATTCGACGATGTTCAATCCCGAGAAGCCGCGGGTCGAACGCGCGGTGAATTGGCATCGACTCGGCCGCCTCTTCTTGCCCTACTGGCGTCAAGAATCCCTCGTTTTGGTCTGCATCCTCATCAGCTCGACGCTGGGACTCGCGCCCGCCATCCTCACCAGAAGACTGATCGACCTTGCGTTACCGTCGCGCAACGTTCACGCCGTTTGGAACGATATCGGCGGAATGCTCGCCGCAGCGATCGTCGGCGCACTGCTGTTGGTGTATCAGGGTTATTTGAATTCACTCGTCGGCGAAGGCATCATGCGCGACATCCGTACGGGCCTGGTCGCGCACCTGCATCGCATGCCGATCGCTTTTTTTACCAACACGAAGACGGGCGAGATCATGAACCGCGTTTCGAGCGACGTCGACAACGTCGATAGCGTCGTGACTGGAACGCTCGTTACGATCGTCACCAACCTCGCGACGATCCTGACCACGGTCGTTACGATGTTCGTGTTGGATTGGCGACTGTCGCTGGTCGCGCTCGCCGTCGTTCCGCTGATGATCTTACCGCTCTCACCCGTCGGCCGGCGGATGTATGCGGTGCGTAAGTCAACACGCGAGAAACGTGACGAAATCGAAAGCCTCACGCAAGAAACGCTATCGATCTCCGGCATCACACTCATCAAATCGTTCGTTCGTGAAGCGTTCGAAGGCAAGCGCTTTACCAGCGTTTCCAACGATTTGATGGGCCTGGAAATCAAGCTCGCGATGGTCGGCCGCTGGTTCATCGCCGCAATCGCGGCGATGGTCATTATCGGACCCGCGATCGTGTGGCTCTCCGGTGCCTATCTCGCCATTTATGCCGGACTGACGATCGGCACGATCGTCGCGTTCGTCGCGTTGCTCGGCCGGCTCTACGGTCCCGCATCCGCGCTCGCCGGTATCCAAGTGCAGATCGTCAGCGCGCTGGCGGTCTTCGAACGTATCTTCGAATATCTCGATATGGAACCCGAACCGTCGGGCACGCGGCGTCTGGATCGCGTCGCGGGCGACATCCGCTTGGAAGGCGTGCGGTTTGCGTATTCGGCGCATCGGACGGCACTGGACGGCATCGATCTCCACATCGAGCCGGGCCAAGTCGCCGCGTTCGTCGGACCTTCGGGCGCCGGTAAGACGACGATCACGCAGCTCGTGCCGCGTTTCTACGATCCTCAGTCAGGGACCATCCGCGTCGACGGCATCGACGTGCGCGAGCTTCGGCTCGATTCGCTCCGTTCGCACATCGGCATCGTGACCCAGGAGACATATCTCTTCCACGACACGATCGCGCGCAATCTGCGTTACGGCCGTGAAGATGCGACGCAAGCCGAACTCGAAACCGCCGCGCGGGCAGCGAACATACATGCTTTCATCGCGTCGCTGCCCGAGGGCTACGAGACCGTCGCGGGCGAACGCGGGCACAAGCTTTCCGGCGGCGAGCGTCAACGGCTCGCCATCGCGCGCGTGTTGCTCGCGGATCCGCGCATCCTCATCCTCGACGAGGCGACGAGCGCGCTGGATTCGGAGAACGAAGCGCTCATCCAAGCGGCGTTCGACAAGGCGATGCGCGGACGAACGAGTCTGGTGATCGCGCACCGGCTCTCGACGATTCAATCGGCCGACGTCATCTTCGTCGTCGAAGCGGGCCGCATCGTCGAGCGCGGCACACACGCGAGCCTGCTCCAGTCCAGCGGCCGCTATACGCGCCTTTACCGGACGCAATACGAACGTCCGGCTTGGCAAGCGGCGGAACCGCGAACGCCGGAGGCGCCGGCGCTGGAAGCCGCGCTACCGGCGTCGTAACGCACGATGGGGCCGGCATCCTCGAAGTGACCGGCCTAGTAAAACGATTCGATAAGAAAGTCGTCGTGGATCGCCTCTCGTTCTCGCTAGGGCGCGGCGAAGTTCTCGGCCTCCTCGGCCCCAACGGTGCGGGCAAGACGACGACGTTCTTATGCCTGTGCGGATTGCTGCGGCCCGATTCCGGCGCAATCGTCTTCGCGGGGAAACGGCTCGGCAGCGATCGGGGGCGTACGATTTCGCTCATCCCCGAGACGCCGGAAGTCTACCCGATGCTCACCGTTTGGGAGCATCTCGCGTTCGTCGCACGCAGCGTCGGACTCGCGCGCGGCTGGGAAACGCGCGCGCAGGCGTTGCTCGAGCGCTTCGATATTCAACGCGAACGCGATACGCTGGGTCAGGCGCTTTCCAAGGGGCTGCGTCAAAAAACGCTGATCGCCGCGACCGTCCTCGCAGGCGCCCCCGTGCTGCTCTTCGACGAACCGATGATCGGCCTCGATCCGCGCGGCCAGCGCGAACTGCGCGAACTGATTCGGACCTCGAGCGCTGCGGGCACGTCGATCGTCATGAGTACGCATCTCATCGAATCGGCGGAAGTCATCTGCGACCGGTTGATCATTATGAAAGAAGGTGCGGCGATCGCCGAAGGCGCCGTCGCCGAACTCCGCTCGCGCGCAACTGGAGGCAAGACGCTCGAAGACGTCTTCCTCGATATTACCGCTTGATGCGCGCGCTGCTTTTTCTCGAATGGCGCTACGCACGAAACCAAATCGTCGCCATCGTGCACTCGCGCGCACGCCTCGCGCTTTGGATTCCCTTCGCGCTTTCGTTGGCCGTGCTCTGGTACGCTCGCGTCGCGCGGTCGCACGATCACGCCGGCAGCACCGGTATCGCGCAGCTCCATGCGACTGCGATCGGCAGCTTGTACTTCGGTTTTCTCGGTGCGACGATCGCCGCCGCCGCGGCCGGACGCGTTGCAGCATATCGAAGCCGCGCGGAAGCCGTCTTATTCGGCAACGCCGGCATCAGGCCGTTGACCGTCGCGCTGTGGTTGCAAGCACGCAAACTCGGCGCCGGTTCGGGCCGCTCGTTCGGCACGGTCGTGTACATGTTTCTCTTCCTCGTACCGGGCCAACTCGGACCCGTCGCGACGGCGTGCGCGTTGCTCGCGATCCTACTCGCGCTCGCCCTTGCGCTTTCGCTCGAACTGCCGGTGTTCTTACTCGCACGGCGCCGGCTGAAACTACCGCTCGCACTCGGCGGCAGTACGCTCGCTAGCGCAGGGTTCGCTTACGCGGCGCTGGACATGTTCGGAGGTAAACCTTTGCGGGCGGACCTCCGAATGCTGCGCGTCGATCCCGGCCAGCTCGCCCTCGCCACGCTCGAAGGTCGCCCGGTCACACTCCTCGTGCTCGCGTCGCTGCTGGCCGTTCTCTTTATCGTTGTCCGATCGTTCGGAGACGACGCGCTTCCCGAACTCTATCTCGCCTCGCAGCGCGCGCAGGCCAGAATCGACGAGCGGCGTTCGCGTACGCCGAAGATTCGCTTTTCGAGTGCGAGCGGCGGCGCGGCGCGCGTCCCTGCGGGCGCGCTCGCGCTGGTATGGAAAGATTGGATCGGCTTCAAACGCGGTCGCGTGGTATTGCGTATATGGCTTGCGGGTTGCGTTTTCTGGGCGCTATGCGGAGCCGGCGTCGCGTTCGCATCCGCCCATTATCGCGATGCGGCGCTGCTCGTGACTTTGCTTTCCATGACTGCAATAGTACTGCTCGTCGTCGCATCCACCGGGGCGTCCCTGGGCCTAGCGTCGGAGCTCGCCCAACCGCTTTTCTGGCTGTCGCGCGCGCCGCTGCGCTCGCGCATCGCCGCGTGGACGTTCGGACGCGCCTGGCGCGGCGCTGTCGCGCTCGCGCTGGCACCGGTCGCTGCGGGCATCGTTTCGGGAGACATCGTGCTCGCGACCGCCGCGGCGCCAGTCGTGCTTGCCGCGTACTGGTCGCTGCAGGCACTCGGCGTCGGACTCTACGCGCTCTTTCCCAATCCACTCGATACTCGCGGTCCAATGGCGCTCGTGCGGATGTTCCTTACTGCGGCGTACGCGGTGCCCGCGCTCCTAGTGGCCGTCGCCGCGGCGCTGCTGCACGGCGACCCGATGCTCGTCACCTTGGCAGCGGCCGCGACGCTGGGAGCGCAAGGCTGGGCGGTCGTCGAGCTCGCGTCGTTACGCTTCTCCGAACACGGCGCCGCACTCGCGACGCTCGGCCGCGCAACGTAACTTCAGAGCGCGACGGTGAGGTCGGCTCCGGTCGCCGCTCGCACTTCATCGACCGAAACGCCTGGCGCGCATTCCCGCAACACGAGTCCCTGCGGCGTGATGTCGACGACGGCGAGATCGGTGATGATGCGGTCGATGACGCCTTTGCCGGTCAACGGCAACGTACAGCGGTCGACGATCTTATGCGTGCCGTCCCGGGCGACGTGTTCCATCATCACGATGACGCGCTTCGCGCCGTGGACGAGATCCATCGCGCCGCCCATGCCCTTGACGACCTTACCCGGAATCATCCAGTTCGCGAGATCGCCGTTTTGTGCGACCTGCATCGCACCGAGCACGGCGACGTCGATGTGACCGCCGCGAATCATTCCGAACGACTGCGCGCTATCGAAATACGAAGCGCCCGGCAACACGGTGACGGTCTCTTTGCCCGCATTAATGAGGTCGGCATCGATCGCATCGTCATACGGATACGGTCCCATGCCTAAGATGCCGTTCTCGCTCTGCAGTACGACGGTGACGCCGGGCGCGATGTAGTTGGGAACGAGCGTCGGCAATCCGATGCCGAGGTTGACGTACTGGCCGTCTTCGAGCTCGCGCGCGACGCGCTGCGCTAATTCGTTGCGAGTCAGGGCCATGCTACGCGCTCCGCTTTCTCGTCGTCGTCCGTTCGATGCGTTTTCCGCCGCTACCGACTGCGACGACACGCTGCACGAAGATGCCGGGCGCGTGCACGCGTTCGGGATCGATCTCGCCCGGCTCGACCAGCGTCTCGACTTCAGCGATGGTGATCCGGCCTGCCATCGCACACAGCGGGTTGAAGTTTCGAGTCGCTTTCGCGAACGTCAAGTTCCCGTGGCGGTCGCCGACGCTCGCACGCACCAGGGCGTAATCGCACACGATGCCTTCTTCGAGTACGTAGTCCAGGTCCCCGAAACGGCGCGTTTCTTTAGGCGGCGACGGAAGCGCAATCGAACCGTCGCTCGCGTAACGCCACGGCAATCCGCCCTCCGCGATCTGCGTACCGACGCCCGCTGGCGTGAAGAAAGCGGCGATGCCGAACCCCCCGGCGCGCAGGCGCTCGGCGAGCGTGCCTTGCGGCACCAGTTCGACCTCCAGTTCGCCCGAAAGGTACTGGCGTTCGAATTCTTTGTTCTCACCGACGTACGAGCCCGTCGTGCGTCGGATGCGTTTGTAATCGAGCAGCCGTCCGAGGCCCCAGCCATCGACGCCGCAATTGTTGGATACCGTAGCGAGATCCGTCGCGCCTTGCGCGAGCAACGCCTCGATGAGATTGTGCGGAATGCCGTTGAGGCCGAATCCGCCGACCGCGATCGACGCTCCGTCGCCGATGTCGGCGACCGCGGCGGCGACGTCTGAAACGACTTTGTCCATACGCTCTGGTAGGTAGCCGCGAAGCGCAGCAAATCCTCGTCACGTTGATGCCGGTGCGGAGAGATAGCACCGCCGACGAACGGCAGATTTTGCCGCGCCCGTCAGGTGCGCTGAACCGCGGCGACTTTGAGTTGTGCCGCCGGAGCGTACGCGTACGCGTACGCGAAGTTGAAACGCGTTGTCGCGACGGCATGCGCCTAACGGACGCGCAAATCGAGGCTGTGACGCTCCTGCGCCGAAGAAGCGGGCATGGCAATAGCGACGCATCCGGCGACCGACACGTCCAACGAGGAGGCGATGATCCTCGAGGTCGTGCGCGACCTCGTGCGAGACCGGGTCGCGCCGCGTGCCGCCGAAATAGACGAAAGAGGCGAATTCGCGCGGGACATCTACGAACTGTTCGCCGAGAACGATTTGCTCGGCATCCCGTTTCCTGCGGAGTACGGTGGGCTCGGACTTTCGTTCCTCACGTACGTCAAGGTCGTAGAAGAAGTCTCGAAGGCCTGTGCGTCCAGCGCCTTGATGATCGCGGTCCAAGAACTCGGCGCGCTCGCGCTGATCATCGCCGGCAACGACGCGCAGAAAACGAAGTATCTCACGCCGCTCGCGACCGGTGCGAAGATAGGAGCCTACGCGCTTACCGAAGCCGGCAGCGGCTCCGATGCCGCGGGCTCGATGCGTTGCCGCGCGGAAAAGCGGGGCGACAACTACGTCCTGAACGGCAGCAAAGTTTGGATTACCAACGGCTCAGTCGCCGATTTGATCACGGTCTTCGCCGTCACCGATCCCGCCAAAGGGCCCGGCGGCATCAGCGCGTTCATCGTCGAAAAAGATTTTCCGGGATTTCACGTCGGGAAACTCGAGAAAAAGATGGGCATCCGTGGATCGCCGACGTGCGAGCTGGTCTTTGAGAACTGCATCGTACCGGCGGAGAATCTCCTGGGCGAAGAAGGTACCGGCTTTAAAACGGCGATGCGCGTGCTCGATAAATCGCGGCCCGGCATCGCCGCGCAAGCGGTCGGCATCGCTGCCGGGGCGCTCGCGTATGCGGCCAACTACGCGACCGAACGCATGGCGTTCGGTAAGCCGATCGCGCAGCAGCAGGGCATTCAATTCATGCTCGCCGACATGCGCGTCGATCTCGAGTCGGCGCGGCTGCTGCTATACGAAGCGGCTCGCAAATGCGACGCGAACGCGCCCGACCTATCGGTCTGGGCGGCGCTGTGCAAACTCAAAGCCGGCGATGCGGCGATGACGATCACGACCGATGCGGTGCAGATTCTCGGCGGCTTCGGCTATTCGACGGAGTACCCGGTCGAACGCATGATGCGGGACGCCAAGATCACGCAGATTTACGAAGGGACGCAGCAGATTCAGCGCATGGTCGTCGCGCGAAGCATGATCTCCAAGAAAGCGTAGCGCGAGCGGTCGCCCGTCAACCGCCGACGCTGATGGCTTTGATTCCGAATAACGGCGGGATGTAATGTCCGGCAATCCAGGCGATCGCGAAGACGATCGCTCCGAACGCAACGATCTCGAAGCCTTTCTTCAACGGGTGGCGTCCGCTGAGCGAGCCCGCGAAATAACCGATTCCAAAAAGTGCGACGACCGCGCACGCGAGCCCGGTCCACATCGCTGCGGCGAGCGAAATTCCGAAGAGGTACGGAAGGACGGGGAGCGCCGCCCCCGCCGCAAACGACCCCGACATCGCGAACGCTTCTCGGAATCCGCCGCCTTGCGCTTCGCGTACGTCGATACCGAATTCGTCGCGCACCATTTCATGGAGCCAGATATCGGGATTCTTTTCGAGCCGCCGCACGATCGTCACCGCCTCTTCGTCGGTGAAGCCTTTTAGGCCGTAATAGGCGACTTGTTCTGCAAACTCGTCCTCGGGCGTCTCCAGCATTTCTCGCTGCTCGAGGTCGATCGCGTTCTGAACGACTTCGCGTTCCGCTTTACCGCCTAAGTATTCGCCAACGCCCATCGAAATGGCGCCGACGAGCATCGATAATAATCCCGTAATGATAACGGTCGGGCGTCCCGAAGAGGCGCTGCCGACGCCGGTGACGATGCCGAGCGTCGTAAGGACGCCATCCTGCGCGCCGAAAACGATCTCCCGGATGCCGCGTTGTCGTTCGAGTTTCTTGCGTTCGGGCGTATCGGGGATCCGCGCGGCGTGCTGCCCGCGCGAAGCGACCGACACGACTCGGTTATCGGTCTCGATCGCGAGCGAATTGCGCTTCTCGACTCTCATGGACGTCTGGCGTTCCGACCGCCAACCGGGGCAGGCCTTCCTCGCCTTCTAATTAGGCCAGCCGAGTGAGGCACTGCCGTGGCGGCGCGGCGGTTGAGCGGGCGCGGGACCCGCGCTACCTCGGGCTCGAAGAACCGCCCGTGGACCCGAGCGAACCCGAACGCAACCCGAATCCGATCGTCGCGATGGCCATGAAGATTCGCGCCCGCAAAGATATCGGCGCCGCGATCGATTCCGGCACGCCGGCCGGCGCGCGCGCTGCGGGCGCCGATACGGCTGCGGCACTCGCGTCGTTTGCGGATGCCCTCAACGTCGGCGTGCGCCGTCTCAACTCGATTCTGGGCAAGGACGGCGTGACGTTCGTGCGGCTAGAAAAGCCGCTGCGCGTTCGGCTGCGGTTCGGCGACAAACGCGTGAGCCTCGACATCGACGAGCCGCAACAGCTCGTCGTCGTCCGGGGGCTCGGGCTCGAAGGCGAATATCAATTCGACTCCGGAGCGACGGAGCCGGCACTGATCAATCTCTCGAAGCTTTCGACCGACGCCGGATACGGCGACGCGCTCACGCCTTCGCAACTATTGAAGATCGTCGCGCAAGAAGCGGAGTTGCCGCGGCCGGCGCATCTCGATTCGCTCGGACCGATCCAACTCTAGAACGCTGCACGAGCCTTCGCCGCGAGCGTGCGCGCGACGATCGGAGCGCTCGGACACAGCTCCCGAACCGGGCAGCGCGGGCACAGCGGCGTGGGCGCCTTACAGATGGTGCGTCCGTGCGCGATGAGCCAGTGATGCGCGTGGCGTAGCTTGTCCGTCGGTAGGAGCTTGACGACATCGTCTTCGACGGCGCGGGGCGTCGAGCCGAGCGTGAGGCCCAAACGTCGCGAGACGCGATACACGTGCGTATCGACGGCGAACGCGGCACTTTCGAACGCGACGGCAAGTACGACGCTCGCCGTCTTGCGACCGACTCCGGGCAACGCTTCGAGCGCATCGCGCTCCTTGGGGATTTCGCCGCCGTGACGCTCGACGATCGCGCGCGCTGCAGCGACGATGTTTTTCGCCTTCATGCGGAAGAAACCGCACGACTTGACGATCCGCTCGATCTCCTCGAGCGGCGCGCCGGCCAGAGCCGCCGGCGTCGGATACGCGGCGAAGAGGTGCGGCGTCGTCAAATTGACCCGCGCATCGGTGCATTGTGCGCTCAAGATCACGGCGATGAGGAGGGTGAACGGCGAATCGTAAGCCAGCGCCGTCGCCGTATCGGGATAGGCGGTCTCGAGCGCCGCGAGCTCCGCGAGGGCGCTCGCGCGCGTAACCTTCTTGCGCGGAAAGGGAATCCTCGGACCGCTCTCAATCGTCTCCGGCACGATGCCGTTCTTCAAGAGCAAGGATCCGACCATCCCGCCGGGCCAAACGCTGACGACCAAATTTCCCGTGCTGCACGTCGGCGACGTGCCGAAATTCGATCCGGCAACCTGGCGGCTGCGCTTTTACGGCCTGGTCGAAAACCCGTACGAACTGACGTGGGATGATTTGCGCGCGGAGCCGACCGAAGAGTGGCGCGGCGACATTCACTGCGTGACGCGCTGGAGTAAGAAAGAGACGCAGTGGCGCGGCGTTCCGTTCAAGCGGCTCGTCGAGCGCGCCCGACCGAAAACCGAAGCGAAGTTCGTGGTCCAGCACGCAGATAACGCCTATACGACCAATCTTCCGCTCGCAGCGATGCTGGGTGACGACGTGTTGGTGGCCTCCGAGTTCGACGGCTCCGCGCTCGAACCGATTCACGGGGGGCCGGTGCGCATGCTCGTGCCGAAGCTCTATTTTTGGAAGTCCGCAAAGTGGCTACGCGGCTTCGAGTTCCTCGAAGCCGATCGCAAAGGTTTCTGGGAAGTGCGCGGTTATCACAACGACGCGGACCCGTGGAAAGAACAGCGCTATAGCGATATGCCGAGCTGGTTCGGCTAACCACCGAGCCGGACGCGATCGTCTCGACGTTCCACGACTCCGTCGCGTTCGAGCCCGCTGACGATCGCTTCGAAGACCGGAAGCTGGCGGTAGTGCGCGCTCAGTCGCGGTTCGAGTTCGCGCGCGAGCTCGAGCAGCGAGATCGCCTCGTGCGGTGCGAGCGCGCGCAGCCGGTCGATTACGCGCCCGCGTACGAAGCGGGTCGTCGCTTCGAATGGAAGGCGTTCTTGCGGCGTGCGTTGCGGAGCGTTCGCCACGGCCGCGCGTGCGAGCGCTGCCGGCTCGATCGGCGCCGCCGCACACGTCGCTCGCAGCGGGCACAACAGGCATTTGGGGGCGCGCGCGGAGCACAGCGTCGCCCCTAAATCCATCAGTGCCGAATTAAACGCGTAGCCGGAGCCGCGCGGAACGAGCGCGCTCGCGAGTTCGTCGATGGCGGCGGCGGTCGCGCGCGGCGGCCACTCGAGCCCGAGCTGCGTACGATGGACGATGCGCCGGATATTCGTATCGACCGCGACGACGTCGGTTTCGAAAGCGAAGGCCGCAATAGCGCGGGCCGTGTACGGCCCGATTCCCGGTAGCGTCCGCAACGTCGCCTCATCCTGCGGAAGTTTGCCGCCAAAATCGTCGCGCACGGAAGTTGCCAAACGGTAGAGCCGGATCGCCCGCGAGTTATAGCCGAGTCCGGCCCACGCACGAACGACATCGGCTTGCGACGCGGCGGCGAGTGCATCGAACGAGGGCCAGGCGCGAACGAACGCTTCGAAGATCGGCACGACGCGCTCGACCTGCGTTTGCTGCAGCATGAACTCGCTCACGACGATGCGGTACGGCGCGCGGTCCGTCCGCCACGGCAGCGCGCTGCGACCGTGATGCTCGAACCATTCGAGTAGCGGGACTGCGATCGAGCGCGGCGTCACCGCGCCGAAACCGTCGCGACCGCGGCACCTCCGCAGACTCCCCTGGCCCGCTGCTCGGTGAGGCCTAAGCGCGTTTTTTCGGGCAATGCGCCGGTGAACATCGAAGGGCGCGGATCCTCGTCGATCTGCTGGTAGATCGCAACGATACTGTCGCGATCGAAGGTCGGGATTGCGGACGACCACCCGATTTCGCGCATCAAATGACGCTTCGTCCGGATTTTTGATGGTCCCGCCGGACGCTAGCGCCGAAAACTCTCCGGGCTTGCGGCGGTCTCACGACAGGCGGAGCCGAAGGCTTGCGCCGTACGTAGTCCCCTTACAGGAGAGTTCAATTGGCAGACATCCAGGTCGACGCGATCGTCATCGGCGCAGGGCCCGGCGGCTATCATGCCGCCATCCGCCTCGGTCAGCTCGGCAAGAACGTCGTGTGTTTCGATCGCGATGAGGTCGGCGGCGTCTGCCTCAACTGGGGCTGCATTCCCACCAAGGCGCTCCTCCACGTCGGCGAAATTTCGCGCCAGATTCACGAAGCTGGAAAGATCGGACTCAAAGTTGGGCCGTTGGAAATCGACCGAGAAGGCGTTGCGAAGTTCAAGTCCGATGTCGTGAAGTCGAACGTCGGCGGCGTCAATACGCTCTTCAAAGCGAATAACGTCGCCTTCGCGTACGGCCAAGCATCGTTCGTCGGCCCTAAAGAAGTCGCGCTCGAGAAACGGGACGGGACGACCCAAAGATATGTCGCCAAAGACGCCGTCGTCATTGCGACGGGCAGCGCGCCCGTCGACGTCAAGGCGTGGGCACGTGACGGCGAAACGATCATCAATAGCGACGATGCCGTCACCCTCCAGAAGCTGCCCAAGACGATGCTCGTCATCGGCGGCGGCGTTATCGGCCTCGAATTCGCGACCGTCTATACGCGCATGGGAGCGAAGGTGCTCGTCGTCGAGCAGATGGCTCAAGTGCTCAGCGGCTCGGACCTCGAAATTTCCAAGACGATGGCACGCATCCTCAAGAAGCAAGGCGTTGAAATCGCGCTCGGGACGAAGCTCGTCGCGCTCGAGAAGAGCGGTGGCGGCGTGAAGGCCGTCATCAACGGCGAGTTTACGAACGGCAAAGACGAGACGCGCGAATTCGAAATGGCGCTCGTCGCGGTCGGCCGGCGCCCGGTAACCGACGGTCTCAACCTAGCGGCCGCCGGTCTGAGTGCAGACGAGCGCGGTTTTATCGCCGTCGACGCGCAACGCCGCACGAACGTACCGGGGATCTTCGCGATTGGCGACGTGACGAGCGCACCGCTGCTGGCGCATAAGGCGATGAAAGAAGGCACCGTCGCCGCCGAAGTCATCGCCGGCGACCGTTCCGCGGCGTACGATCCCATCGCCGTACCGAATTGCGTATATACCGATCCCGAAGTCGCGACCGTCGGCCTCTCCGAAGAAGAGGCCAAAGCCGCCGGTTATGAGTTGCGTATTGGGAAATTTCCGTTGATCGCGAGCGGCCGCGCGCGCACGATGAACGAGTCCGACGGCATGATCAAACTGATCGGCGATGCAAAGACCGATCTGCTGCTGGGCATGCACATCATCGCGCCGCAAGCCGAATCGCTGATCGGCGAAGGCGTCATCGCGCTGGAGATGGGTGCGACCCTCGAAGACATCGGGCTTTCGATCCATCCGCATCCGACGTTGACCGAAGCGATCATGGATGCGGCCGAGGCGTCGCACTTCAAAGCGATCCATATCGTCAATGCAAAGCCGAAGACGCCCGTCGCGGCGGGCGTCTAGCGCGCGATGTTTCTCATCGTCGAGCTTTCCGCAAAGGACGATGCGGCCGCGGAAAAAGTCGGCCGCCGCACGGAGGAGTATTTCGAAACGCTGCTCGGATCGGAGCTGCTAAAATTTCGGATCGCTCGGAACCAGGAGCACGCGTCGCGTCTCGTCACCCTGGAAGAGTGGACGGATGCCGCGGCCCACGAAGCGAGTTTTGCAAGCACGGCTTTCGCGGACTTTCAGCGAAATCTCGCCCCGTTGCTCGTCAACAAACCGCGTGCAACGCGTACGAAATGGTCGCGGTAGGAGTCGCATCGGAATGACGCGCATGCTCGATCTGGGCCGGCAGCCGTACCGTCAGACCCTCGAGCGCATGCGCGAGCTTCACGGCGCGGTCGCACGCGGAGAAGCGCGCGAGACGTGGCTCGTCGTCGAGCACGATCCCGTCATCACGCTCGGCCGAAACGCGAACCGCGCACACGTGCTTATCTCCGGCGACGCACTCGCACGGCGCGGTGTCGATCTTGTCGAAGTCGAACGGGGCGGCGATGCGACCTATCACGGACCCGGACAGCTCGTCGTATACCCGATCCTGCGCCTCGAACGCTTTCGCGAAATCGTGCCGCTCGTTTCGACGCTGGAGCGCGCCGTGGTCGCTACCCTCGCGACGTTCGGCATCGCCGCTCGCACGCGCGCGGAGCATCGTGGCGTCTACGTAGGGGACGATGCGATTTGCGCGATCGGTTTGGCAGTAAAGCAAATGACCTCGTTGCACGGACTCGCGTTGAACGTTTCGACCGAACTCGATTACGACCGAATTATCACGCCCTGCGGCAGCTCCCAATTCGGCATCACGTCGATGACCCGCGAGCTCGCACGCCCGGTGCCTCTCGACGAAGCTCGAAATGCGCTGTTAACGCACCTTTGCGAGATATTCGAAATTTCGCTCGAACCGAAGTACGCGACGTGCTGACCCGATTCGCGCCACAATACCGGCGCCGCCTCGTGACCAACCTTTGCGCGATCTTTGCCATGTTCGTAATAGTCGGACTCGCGCTGTGGAACGGCAAGCTCGGACTCGTGACAATTGCTACAGTGTTATACTTTACTGCGTTTGCCATCTATAAATTCACGCGACCCGGTGTTCGGCCCGCGCTTGGGGGCTGGCTTCTCGTCGGCGCGTTACTCCTGGCGGAAGCGCTCTTCTTCTTCTATACGTCTACGTCTACGTCTGCGACTGCTCGGCGACTACACGCGGTCGAACCCATGGGGATCGTCATCCTCGTGTGGGCACTCTTCATTACGCAGCGAAATATCCTCTTTACTTCGCGCGGTAAAACCGCAAGCCAAGGCATCAACGAAATCCTCGAGGCGAACCGCCATCGCGAATCGATCGACGCCGAAAGGCCCAACGCATGATCGATCTCACCGACCCGCAATTCGCGCCGACGCCCAAGCGCAAGCCCGAGTGGCTCAAGGTCAAACTGGCGCACGGGGAAACGTACGAACGCCTCAAGGCCGACGTCAAAGCGTCGGGCCTCCATACCGTGTGCCAAGAGGCGATGTGTCCGAATATCGGCGAATGCTGGGGTGCGGGCACGGCGACGATCATGATCCTAGGCGATACGTGCACGCGCGGCTGTCACTTCTGCAACGTCAAGACCGGCAGTCCGCGCGGCGAAATCGACTGGATGGAGCCCAAACGCGTTGCAGAATCGGTGCGCGATCTCGGTTGGAAATATCTCGTGCTGACGGCAGTCGACCGCGACGATCTCGCCGACGGTGGTGCGGCGATCTTCGCAACCACCGTGCGTATGATCCACAAGCTTTCGCCGGAAGCGAAAGTCGAATGTCTCACGGGCGACTTCGCCGGCGATCTAGCGGCGCTCGACGTCGTCCTCCGGGCAGCCCCCGAAGTTCTTGCGCACAATCTCGAAACCGTTCGTCGGCTCACGCCCGCGGTTCGCGATCGGCGCGCGACCTTCGATCGGTCGCTCGCGGTCCTCGCCCATGCCAAAACGAGCGCGCAAACGCGCTACACGAAAACTTCTCTAATGCTCGGGCTCGGTGAACGCGAAGACGAAATTGTCGACGCGATGGAGGCCGCGCGCGGTGTGGGCGTCGATATTTTTACGATGGGCCAGTATTTGCAGCCGACGAAGCGTCACCTCGATGTGGTGGAATTCGTTACGCCGGAAAAATTCGAGCGACTACGCGTGCTCGGTGAGTCTATCGGATTCCGGCAAGTCGTGAGCAGCCCGCTCTCGCGCAGCTCGTACCACGCGGAACGAGCCTTCCTAAAACCGTGAACCTTTTCGTGCCGCGCTCGAAGCGCGGGTCGCGACGTGCGAGCGCTGCGCGGACGAGCTGGTGGAAATTGCGCGCTGCGCCGAGCGCTACGCGAGCTCGACGCCGCGGGCAGTTCGGGACCGTCCTCAGCGTTCGAGCAAACGATGCGTCGCATCGAGGCCCTGCCGGAGGGAGCGGTCCGGTCCGGCGTCGTCACGGCGATCCGGGCCTGGTGGAGCGCCCTCGGCAACGGGATGCGGATCGGAACGCTCGTAGCGTCGGCGTTCGTCGTTGCAATCTTCACCCTTCCAGCCGTGCAGCGCGCGCCGGACGTTCCCTTACGCGGTACGGGTGCCACGGACTCTGAATCGGCAGCGCTCGCCCCGACGCCGTCGCCAAAGCAGACGCCTCCGCCGGTGCCGAAGTCGGCCGCGGGTCGAGTTGCGGAAACGAAATACATGGCGCCACCGCCGGTCGCGCTCGAGATAAATCCTCCGCGCAGAAGCCTTGCGGAAAAGAGTGCGGCGGTACCCGCGGCCGCGCCGGCCGCCGGCACGCAGCGCTCGATTGCGCGTACGGCAACGCTCGGACTCGTCGTGAGCGATGTCGGCGCGGCCGTCGAGTGGATCGACGCCCTCGCACGCCGCGCGGGCGGACTCGTGACGACGCTCACGGACGACGTGCCCTCGGCGGACGGCGTCCGGCATACCGCGACGCTCGAGCTTGGCATTCCCGCCGACCGCCTGAGCGCGACGACGGCGGCCATCGCGACGCTGGGAGCGGTACGTTCGCGCAGACTCGCTAGCGAAAATCTCACCGAACAGATCGTCGATACCGACGCGCGGCTGCGCAACCTGCGCAGCGAGGAGCGCGATCTGCTCACGATCGTGGATCGTAGCGGGAAGATCGCCGACGTTCTCGAGGTCGAATCGCATCTTGCGAGCGTACGGGAGACAATCGAGACGCTCGCCGCCGAAGCGAAGACGATGCGCCGGCGCGTGGCCTTCGCCAGCTTGACGGTCGAATCGTCGGACGAGCGCACCGCCGCGGCAGTCGTGCCGCAACCGGCCGCACAGCTCGCCGACGCGTGGCGGAGCGCGCGCGAAGCCGTCTGGACCTTTACGCTGGCCCTAATCGCGCGCGCGCTGTGGGTCGTCGCTTTCCTTCCGTACGCCTGCGCACTCGCGATCGTCGTGCTGCTCCTGCGCCGGCGATATCGAAGCCGACTCTAAAAAAGAACCCGCCGCGGTGTGATAGGCAACACGACGCGCTCGAAACGACCAGCAAGCGTACCACATTGACGCTACATGGGCCGAAATACTTAAGGATGATCGCAGCGCACGTTCGCCTCCAAGGGATCCGGTGATGTCCGCTGCCAACGGGAGTCCGACCGGAAAACACTTCGTCACGTCATTGATCGAGCTCGGACGCAACCCGAACATCCGCATCGTGCGAGAGCTGCGCGGCGGCCCGCGGCGTTACAACGAACTGCTTGCTGCGATCACCGGATTGTCCGAGCCCGTCGTCGGCGGATATTTGCGCGAACTCGACGGCGACGGACTCGTGCGTCGTCGCGTCGATCCGGGCCCGCCGCTACGCGTGCTCTACGAGCTCACGCCGCTCGGGCACGAACTCGCGCCCAGCCTTGAGACCATCGCAAGCTGGACGCGCCGCGCCGAAGGGGCATAGGCGCCTCAGGCGTAAACGCCGCGCGTCTTCATCGACTGCACGACGCGGTCGATCGCAACCATGTAGGCCGCCGTACGAAGCGGGATGCTGCGTAACGTTGCGAGCTCGCTGACCTTCGCGAAATTTTCGAGCATGACATCGGCGAGCCGCTCGTTGACCTCGGATTCTTTCCAGAAGTAGCCCGCGCGGTCTTGAGCCCATTCGAAATACGAGACGGTGACGCCGCCGGCATTGGCCACGATGTCGGGGATGACGATGATGCCGCGTTGATTAAAGATGTGATCGGCTTCGGGCGTCGTCGGGCCGTTGGCGCCTTCGACGATCAGCTTGGCTTGGACGTTCGCCGCGTTCGCAACGGTGAGCTGTTTCTCGAGCGCGGCGGGGACGAGCACGTCGCAGGGCAGTGCGAGCAGCGCTTCGTTGGTGATCTTCTCGCCGCCGCGATACCCGTCCAGCGAGTGATGTTCTTGAGCATAGGCGACGGCCCCGGGAATATCGAGTCCGGCCTCGTTGTAGTACGCGCCCGTCACGTCGGAGACTGCGACCACGATACTACCGGCATCGACGAACATCTTCGCCGCCACGGAGCCGACGTTGCCGAAGCCCTGCACGACGATTTGCGCGCCCTTGGGATCGATACCCATGCGGCGCATCTGCGCCAGCGCGACGAGCGAAGCACCGCGACCGGTCGCTTCGACCCGGCCACGCGAACCGCCGATCTCGAGCGGCTTTCCGGTAACGACGCCCGGCACGTGCTGGCGGACGTGCATGGAGTACGTATCCATGAACCACGCCATGATCTGCGGGGTGGTACCGACATCCGGTGCCGGAACGTCTTTATCGGGCCCGACGACTTCGACGAGTTCCGCCGCGTAGCGGCGCGTGATCCGTTCGAGTTCGCCGATGGAGAGCGTGGTCGGATCGCAGGTGACCCCGCCCTTGCCCCCGCCGAACGGTAAGTCGACCACGGCACACTTCCAGGTCATCCAAAACGCGAGCGCGGTTACCTCGTCGAGCGTCACGCCCGGGTGAAAGCGGATACCGCCCTTGGCCGGGCCGCGCGCAAAATTATATTGAACGCGATAGCCGGTGAAAACTTCGAGCTCGCCGTTATCGCGTTGAAAAGGGATCGCGAAGATGATTTGACGCGACGGCCGTACGAGCAGCCGGCGGATGCCCGGTTCGAGGTCCAGCAATTCGGCTGCCTCGTTGAAATACGCGATCGCATCTCCAAAAACCGAAACTTCGCGAACGGCTGTTATCATCTTCGATAGGGGCCCTCAGAGAGTGTTTCGATTTTCGCTTTACGGAAATCGGCGCGCTTCACCTACATTCGCTCGCGGCGCGGGGGCTGTCACACGTTGAAGCGAAAGTTTACGACGTCGCCCTCCGACATCACGTAATCCTTACCTTCGCTGCGAAGCAAGCCGGCGGCTCGCAGCGACTCCATCGTTCGCAGACGCGCGTAATCCGCGTACGTCACGATTTCGGCCCGGATGAAGCCGCGCTCGATATCGGAGTGAATTTTTCCCGCGGCTTGCGGGGCTTTCGTGCCCTTCTCGATCGTCCACGCGCGCACTTCCATCTCGCCCGCCGTCAAGAACGTCATGAGCCCGAGCAGATCGTACGCGCCGAGGATGAGCTGGTCGAGGCCGCTCGTATCGATGCCGAGTTCCCGGCGGAAGGCTTCGGCTTCATCTTCGGTGAGGCCGGCGAGTTCGGCTTCGATCTTTCCGCAGAACGAGATCGTGCGCGTACGCTCGCGCTTTGCCAGATCGAAGACGCGTTGCGCGAGCGGGCCGGGCCTCGCGATCTGTTCTTCGTCGACGTTGGCGACGTAGAGCAGCGGCTTTGCCGTAAGTAGAAAGCTCTCGCGGGCAAGCTCCATCTCGAGCGACTCCACAGCGAACGTGCGCGCGGGCGTGCCTTCTTCGAGCGCCGCCTTGAGACGTTTACCGGCGGCAACGCGCGTTGCGACTTTCGGATCGACGCGGCCTTCGCGTTCGAGTTTATCGAGGCGCTTGGAAAGCGTTTGCAGATCCGCGAGCGCCATCTCGATGTTGACGATTTCGACGTCGCGCAGCGGATCGGGGCCGCCTTCCACGTGCGTCACGTCGTCGTCCTCGAAACAGCGGACGACCATCGCGACGGCGTCGGTTTCGCGGATATGACTGAGAAATGCGTTGCCGAGACCGGCACCCGAACTCGCCCCGCGAACCAGTCCGGCAATATCGACGAAACGCATGGTCGCGTTGACGATACGCCGAGCGCTCACGATATCGGAAAGCACCTTCATGCGCGGATCGGGAACCGGCACTTCGCCAACATTGGGCTCGATCGTGGCGAACGGATAATTTGCCGCAAGCGCTTGTGCGGAACGCGTTAGGGCGTTGAAGATCGTCGACTTACCGACGTTGGGAAGGCCGACGATACCGCATGAGAGAGCCATAGGAGCGACGCCGTGCGTTCGCGTGGGGCAAGGAATCGTCCTGGACACGTAGCATTTCGTGGAGTGCGCCAAATGAAGGTCGACAAGCTCGGCATCGACTTGCTGACCCACGATCCCGTCGTGATCCTCAAGGATCTCGAAGGGAAGCGGTTCCTGCCGATTCTCATCGGGCCGTTCGAAGCGACGGCGATCGCGCTAGCACTCGAGGGTACAGTCGTGCCGCGACCGCTCTCGCACGACCTCATGCGCACGATGCTGGAATCGTTGCACGCGTCGCTCGAACAGATCGTCATTCACGATATCAAGGAATCCACGTTCTTCGCAAAGCTGATCGTACGCAGCAATGGCGATACGCAAGAGATCGACGCGCGTCCCTCCGACGGCATCGCGCTGGCGTTGCGCATGCAGGCACCGATCTACGTCTCCGACAAGATCGTGCTCGAAGAGACGGTTACCGATAAGAAAGCCGAAGCTGAAGAGTCGCAGCGCTTTCGGAAGTTTCTTGAAGAACTCAAACCGAGCGACTTCAAAGAGTGACCGAGCGTCGCGCCGAGATCGGCGTCTTCGGTGGCTCCGGCTTCTACTCGTTGCTCGAAAACGCACACGAGGTGTGGCTCAAAACGCCGTACGGAGCGCCGAGCGACAGCATCGCGCTCGGCGAACTCGCCGGGAAGAACGTCGCTTTTTTGCCGCGTCACGGTAAGGATCATCGCTATCCGCCACACGCCGTAAATTACTTAGCCAACGTTTGGGCGATGAAAGAACTCGGCGTCGAACGGATCGTCGCGCCGACCGCGTGCGGTTCGTTGAAAAAAGCAGTTGAGCCCGGGCACATGGTCGTTGCCGATCAAGTCGTTGACCGCACGACCGGCCGTAAGGATACGTTCTACGACGGGCCGATCACGACGCACGTCAGTTTCGCAGATCCATATTGTCCGCAGATGCGTCCGATCGCAGTCGATGCGCTGCGCTCGCTCGGCGTCACCACGCACGCGACGGGCACGATCGTCGTAATCGGCGGACCGCGCTTCTCGACACGCGCCGAGTCTCGCTGGTACCAGCAGGCGGGTTGGGACGTTATCAACATGACGCAGTATCCCGAGTGTTATCTCGCGCGCGAACTCGAGATGTGTTACGTCAATATCTCGCTGATCACCGATTACGATGTCGGCTTGCCGGGTTCGGAGCCCGTCTCCCATGCAGAAGTGCTGGAAGTCTTTGCGAGCAACATCGATCGTGTCCGTGCCGGCATCGTCAAGCTCGTCGAAACGTTACCGAATAATCGCACGTGCGGCTGTGGCGATGCGCTCGCGAGCGCCCGCGTATAACGATGCGTTCCCTTAAAGCGGGGCCTGTCGATCTGCTCGCGTACGTACGCGCCGTCCCACTGCTCGCGCGTCATCCACAGATCGCGCTCGCGCCGCTGCTCGCGGCCGTCGCGCAGGTACTATTGTTCAAAATCATGCCGGCCGACACCGGCGCGGGACTCCTGGGATCAGCGAATTCCAGTCTCGCCGTTCTCGCCTCACAGCTGATCGCATCGTTCGGCCTCGCGGTCGCGCTGATCGTCGCCGAAGCGGCGTGGCGGCGCGGCCGTGCGCCCTTCGACGATGCGTGGGACGAAGCGCGTCACAAAGCCGGCGGCATTCTGCTCGCGGCGATCGGATTCAACTTCATTACTTATATCGCCGGCATCTTGGGCAGCGTTCTCGGGCCGATCGGAGCGCTCGTCTTGACGCTGCTCGCCTACGTTTTTTTCGTCTACACCATCCCAGCTGCCGCGATCGGCGGCTTGCCCGGAGCGGCTGCGCTCAATGGCTCCCTCGAGCGCGCGCAGCGTACGATTGTCGCGAGCGTGCTCGTTACGATTCTATATTTCTTCGTCTTCAGTTTCGCGCCGTCGCTGATCGGCAACGCCCTCCTGCCGCTACTGCTCTCATCGTCGGCCCTCGCCTCCGGCGTCATCGTCTCGCTCGTCGTCGCCGCCGCAAACGCGGTGCTCACTGCCTACCTCGCGATCGTGCTCGCGAAAATGTACGACGACGCGTCGTACGCCCGCTTTTACTGATGCGGACGGTGCGCCCCTACGCGCGCGCGTTAGCAGCGAAAGTTGTACCCGACGGTGATCGATGACCGGTCCGATCGAGCAGCGTCGCCCATCCTCCGCGCGAAGGTCTTCTTCCCGGTTCCGGCGACGCGCACGTCCCGCGTAAAGCGGGGGAAATGATTCGGACATCTTCGTACGGTATGCTTCGCGCATGGAAGGGTCGGGCGAAAGCGATAGCACGAAAATTCTACGACTCGTCGACGGGCTCGTCATCTCGATCGAGCGCGGGTTCGAGGGCGTCCGGCAGGAGTTCGTCAGCGTCCGTCAAGAGATCGGCAGCGTCCGTCAAGAGATCGGCAGCGTCCGTCAAGAGGTCGGCAGCGTCCGTCAAGAGGTCGACAGCGTCCGTCAAGAGCTCAGCCGCGTCCGTCAAGAGGTCGGCAGCGTCCGTCATGAGATCGGCAGCGTCCGTCAAGAGGTCGGCAGCGTCCGTCAAGGGGTCGGCAGCGTCCGTCAAGAGCTCAGCCGCGAAATTGGAAGCTTGCGGCACGACATGAACTGTCGGTTCGATCGCGTGGACGGACGGTTCGACGCATTCGATCTTCGCATCACGACGCTCGAGCGCGCGAGCCACACACACCCTGAAGGATGTCCCACGGCTACCGTTTGAGCCGCGGATAGGCTTCCGTTCTTTTCAAATCGCCGGCAGTAGCGATGCTGCAATCTGCAAAAGGCTCCGCTCGTCGCCTGCCTCGCGATCGTGCTTTCGACAATGGCAACGACGCGTCGTAAAGCCGATCTTACTGATGCGGAGGTGCGCCCTTACGCGCGCGCGGTTAGCGGCGAAAGTTGTACCGAACGTAATCGACGAGCAGTCCGGCCGATACGTTCGTCGAGCACCGCGCGCGCAGCGAGTGCTCTATGGCGCGATACGGCTCAGGACGAGCGCGCGCTCTACGTCGGCAAACGATAGCGGCGAATACGTGATTTCGACGAGGCGCACATCGTCGAAGCGGAGATATCGTGTCGTGTCTGCCATCGGCAAAAACAACGGTGATGTGGTATGGACTGCGCTCCTTTCCGTTTTAACGTGCGGTTTTTTAGATACATCTCTGGTCGTCATAATCGTAATCGCCATCGTTGGGACCGTGGTGGCGTGCTAGTGTGCTGACCCATAAATAGGGTTGCTTATTGTGAAATTAGGTGTTAGGATTGAGTCATGCCGAATCGCCCCGCAGTTCGTCTTGCCGTTCGTCCAAAAGATCGGCGTTCATTGGTTGAGTTGA
>JAABUZ0100001750.1_pt1 | contig 39495 bp, 36 predicted proteins | sample 5562091 | NCBI WGS metagenome assembly JAABUZ01 (sample SAMN12813069, study PRJNA571459) | rock metagenome | isolation source: Antarctica rocks | place: Antarctica: Victoria Land, Linnaeus Terrace sud | collected 2015-12-21 | reverse complement strand
AGGAACCTAGGTTGCGTGGTGACGGGAGCGGCTACGTGCACCCCGCTCGGCCCCGTCACCCCGGACAGTAGGTCCCTCCCGGCGCTCGGGACGACAACGCTTTCATACAACGCGTGACCAATCTGAACACCACCGACCGCGTCGTCCGCGTCGCCTCCGGCCAGGGCTTCTGGGGCGACTCGCTCGACGCCCCGCGCCAGCAGGTCGACGGCGGCCCGGTCGACTACCTCATGCTCGACTACCTCGCCGAGGTCACGATGTCCATTCTGCAGAAGCAGAAGGAACGCGACCCCGCGATGGGCTACGCGCGCGACTTCCTCGGCGCGATCGAGAGCGTGCTCCCCGCCGTCACCGACCGCGGCGTGCGGGTGATCGCCAACGCCGGCGGCGTGAACCCGGAGAGCTGCGCGCGTGCGGTGCTCGACGTCGCCCGCCGGCACGGGGCCGAGGGCAAGCTGCGCGTCGGCGTGATCACCGGCGACGACCTGCTGCCGCGCCTCGACGCCCTGCTCGACGGCGGCCACGCGCTGCGCAACATGGACACGGGCGAGCCGCTCGACGCCGTGCGCGACCGCGTGCTCTCGGCCAACGCCTACATCGGGTCGACCCCGATCGTCGAGGCGTTAGGCCGTGGCGCGAACGTCGTCGTCACCGGCCGCTCGACGGACACCGCGCTGACGATGGCCCCGCTCCGCTACGAGTTCGGCTGGGGCGCGGAGGACTGGAACCGGCTCGCGGCCGGAATCGTCGCGGGGCACATCCTCGAGTGCGGCGCGCAGTCCTCGGGCGGGAACTGCCTCTACGACTGGCGCGACATCCCCGGCCTCGGCGAGGTCGGCTACCCGATCGCCGAGGCGTCACCGGACGGCTCCTTCGTGATCACCAAGCACGCGGGCACGGGCGGCCGCGTGTCGTTCCACTCCGTCGCGGAGCAGCTCGTCTACGAGATGGGCGACCCGCACGCGTACATCACGCCGGACGTCGTGGCCGATTTCACCTCGATCCGCCTGGAGGAGGTCGGCCCCGACCGCGTGCGCGTGCACGGCATCACCGGCGGCCCCGCGACCGACAAGCTCAAGGTGTCGATTGCCTACCGCAGCGGATGGAAGGCGGTCGGCACACTGGTCTACTCGTGGCCCGACGCGTACGAGAAGGCGCAGGTCGCCGACCGCGTCCTCCGCGAGCGCATCGACCGACTCGGGCTCACGTTCGACGAGATCCTCACCGAGTACGTCGGGGTGAACGCGACGCACGGCCGGCTCGCCGGCGAGCCCGCGCCCGACCTCGCCGAAGTGCAGCTCCGGGTCGGCGTACGCGGGAGCGACCGCAGGAGCGTCGAGCGCTTCACGCGCGAGATCGCGCCGCTCGTCCTGAACGGTCCGCCGAGCGTGACCGGCTTCGCGGGCGGGCGCCCCAAGGTGGAAGAGGTGGTCGCGTACTGGCCCGCGCTCGTCGACAAGACGGTCGTCGAGACGCGCGTCGAGGTGCTGTCGTGAGCGCCGCGACCGTGCCCGTCCGCCTGCTCGACGTGGCCCACGCGCGCTCCGGCGACAAGGGCGATACCGCGAACGTCGGCCTCATCGCCCTCCGCCCCGAGTGGTACCCGCTCCTCGCCGCGCACGTCACGCGCGACCGTGTCGTCGAACACTTCCGCGGCGTGATCACGGGCGGCGTGGTGCGGTACGAGCTGCCGAACCTGCTCGCGCTCAACTTCCTGCTCCACGGCGCGTTAGGCGGCGGCGGAACGCTGTCGCTCAAGACGGACGCGCAGGGGAAGGTCTACTCGACCGCGCTCCTGCGGCTCGTGCTCGACGTCGATGCCGACGAGGCGGCGCGGCTCGCGCTGCCGGCGGCCCGGTAGGGGGACGGCGTCGTGAACGGGGTCACGCGCGCGAAGCTCGTCCTGGCCGTCATGGCGGCGATCTTCTTCGCGGGCTCGCTGCGCTCGGGGGCGAACTGGCCGCGGTGGGTCGCGATCGCGCTGCTCGCCGCCGCCGTGTTGCTCCGCTTCGTTGGCCCGCGGCGGCCGGGCACGACGTGATGCTGGACGCGAACGACGCGCTCGACTGGGCCGAGGTCGGGACGCAGTTCGTCGGCTTCGTCGGCAGCTTCGCGTTCTACGGCGCGGTCGGGGCGCGCGTGGCCGCGCCGCGCATCGCGGACGCCCAGCGCGCCGGCCCGGCGCGCTTCGCGAGCTGGGGCGCGGTCGCGGGACGGCGGGTCGCGACGATCGGCCTCATGGGCGGCCTGCTGCAAATCGTCGGCGTCCTGCTCGCGGCCGCGGCACGGGCCGCGCAAAAGCACGCCTCGTTCACCGCGACGCTGGTCGGCGGCGGGCCGCGACTCGCGGTGCAGATGGCGCTGATCGCGATCGCGCTCGTCGGGTTCGTGCTCGCCCGCGTCGGCGTCCGCGCCGGGTGGTGGCTCGCCGGAGGCGGCGCGCTCGCGCTCGCCCTGCGGACCATCACGACCGGAAAGTGGGCGTCGCTCGTCAACCCGCTCCACGTGCTCGCGGGCGGGCTCTGGCTCGGGACGCTGGCCGTCCTCGTCGTCGCGCTCTTTCCGTTACTGCTGCGCGGCGACGCGGTCGGCCGCGACCCCGACGTCCGCCCCGGCGGCTCGCGGCTCGACGCCGTCGTCCGGCGGTTCTCGCGCCTCGCGCTCGTCTCCTCCGCGCTGCTGGGCGTCACCGGCGTGATCACCGCGTGGCGGCACCTCGGCGCGCTCGACGCGCTCTGGACGACGCCGTACGGATGGGCGCTCGACGTCAAACTCCTGATCGTCGCGACCATCGCGGCGTTCGGGTTCTACAACTGGCGCGTGGCGACCCCGGCGCTCAGCGCGGGGTCGGGCGACGCGCGGCTCGCGCAGGCGTCGCTGCGCGAGGTCTCGCTCGGGCTGCTCGTGCTCGCCGTGACCGCGATCCTCGTGTCGCTGCCCGCGCCGGCCGAGCGCGCCGCCGCAGCGCAACCGCACGCCGCGCCCGCGTCCGCCACTCCCGACGCGTCGCACTGACGGGACCGCGAACCCCGTCGGGCGAGTCGGGTAGTGCTTAGGACCGGGCGCGCGTGACGCGCGCCCGGTCCTAAGTCGTTTTAGATTGTGGCCGTACCGCCATCCAGCATGAGCGTGCATCCCGTCCCAGAACTTCTCGCCCCCGCGGGCACGCTCGAGGCCGTTCGCGCCGCCGTGGCGAACGGCGCGGACGCCGTCTACCTCGGCGCGTCGCGCTTCAACGCGCGCGACGACGGGGCCCAGCTCACGCTCGACGAGCTGGAGCAGGCGTGCACGCTCGCCCACGCCCGCGGCGTGCGCGTGTACCTCACGTTCAACATCCTCATCAAGCCGGCCGAGCTGGCCGACGCGCTCACCTACCTCGGCGAGTGCATCGACCGCGGCATCGACGCGGCGATCGTGCAGGACGTCGGGATCGTGCGGCTCATCCAGCGCGTATACCCGCAGTTGGAAGTGCACGGGTCGACGCAGATGACCGTCCACGACGCGAGCGGCGCGGCGGTGATGCGCCAGCTCGGCGTCGATCGGGTCGTGCTCGCGCGCGAGAACACGCTCGACGACGTGCGCGCGATCCGGTCAGCCGTGCCGGACCTCGGGCTCGAGACGTTCGTGCACGGCGCGCTCTGCATCTCGTACTCCGGGCAGTGCCTGATGTCGGGGATGATCTCCGAGCGCTCCGCGAACCGCGGGGCGTGCGTCCAGTCATGCCGCAAGGACTACACGCTCGACGACGTGCTGACGGGCGCGGAGCTCGACCGCGGCTACCTCATTTCCGCGAAGGACCTCGCGGCGCACGACCACCTGCCGGCGCTGGCCGAGATCGGCGTCGGGTGTCTGAAGATCGAAGGGCGCAAGAAGCGGCCCGAGTACGTCGCGACCGTGACGAGCGGCTACCGCGCGTGGCTCGACCGCATCGGCGCGGGCGCGTGGACCGCGGCGCCGGCGGTCGACGAGACGCAGCCGCTCGTGCAGATCTACTCGCGCGGGTTCACGGGCGGCATGTACGGCGGCCGCGCCGGCCGCGGCTACATCACGCGCGAGCAGCCCGACAACGCGGGCGTGACGTTAGGCACCGTCGTCGGGCGCGAGCGCGGCGAGGTCGTCGTCGCGGTGCGCGAGCCGCTCGCGCCCGGGGACGGCGTCGGGCTCGAGCCGCCCGCGGGCGTCGCGGCGCCGAGCACGGGCTTCACCGTCGCGACCGCGCGAACGTTGGGCAGCAGGGGGCCGCTCGCGCGGCAGGCGCTCGGCGGGCGCGGGCTCGCCGCGGCGACGTCGTTCGCCGGCTGGCGCGTGGTGCGCACGTCGCACGCGGCGCTCCTCGCGCGCGCGCGGGCCAGCTACGCCGCGCTCCCGGCCGACGCGCGCGCGCGCAAGGCGCGCCTCGACGTCCGCGTGTTCGGCGGCGCCGGCGCGCCGCTCAAGGCCGTGTTCCGGAGCGGCGAGGACGAGGTCACCGTCCGCAGCGAGGTGCCGCTCGCGCCCGCGAGCAAGCGCGCGCTCGACGAGCAGGTGTTGCGCGAGCAGCTCGGGCGCCTCGGCGAGACGCCATTCGCGCTCGCGGAGCTCGACGCCGCCGCGCTCGCGCCGGGGCTCTTCCTGCCGCTGAGTGAGCTCAACCGCCTGCGTCAGGCCGCGACCGACGAGCTGATGCTCCGCCGCGATTGGGCGCGGCAGGCCGACCTCGCCGAGCGCGAGGCGCGGATCGCGGCGGCGGTGGGCGAGGTCGCGACCGGGACGCGTACGCTCGGTCACTATCAAGCCGCCGCGCCCGCGACGACGAACGCGCCCGCCGCGCCGTTCGCGCTCCGCGCGTCGGTGTACGACCTCGCCGACGCGCGCGCGGCCGCCGCGGCGGGCGCGACGGAGATCGTGCTCGATCCGTTCCTGCGCCACCCGACGCCGCCGCTCGCCCGCGTGCGCGCGCTCGCCGACGACCTGCGCGCGGAGGGCGTCGCGCTCCGCCTGCGCACGCCGACGATCGTGCGCCCGGCGGAGCGGCGCGTCGTCGACAAGTGGCTCGCGCTCGACCTGCCGGTCCTCACCGGCCACCTCGGCCTGCTCGCAGAACTCGGTGCGGCGGGGCACGACGTCGTCGGCGATTACGCGCTCAACGTCTTCAACGAGCACACCGCGGCCGAGCTGTTCCGGCTCGGCGCGTCGCGCCTCACCCTCTCCGTCGAGCTCACGGCCGAGGAGATCGGACAGCTCGTCGCGCCGTGGAGCGGGGCCGGGTTCGACGCGTTCGTCTACGGCCGCCCGGAAGGGATGACGATCGAACACTGCGTGCTCTCCGCCGCGTTCGACCGCACGCCGACGACGTGCCGCGACCTGTGCGTGCAGAAGCATCCGAACGTCGCGCTCACCGACCCGCACGGCTACACGTTCGCCGTTGCGACCGACTCGGCGTGCCGCAACCGGCTGCTGCACTCGCGCCCCGTCGACGGGTCGGAATATCTGCCGCGACTGTGGCGCGCGGGGATCCGCGGCTACCAGCTCGTCTTCAACGTCCCGGGCGCTCCCGTCGGCGACGTGGTCGGCGCGAATCGGCGGGCGCTGGACGCGCTCGCCGGGGCCGCCCGCCCCGACCTCGCCGCGGTGCGCGCGGCGGTCGGCCCGGCGTTCACGCGCGGCCACTTCGCGCGTGCCGTCTGACCTCGTCCGCGCGCCACGCGTGAGCGGCCCAGCCGCGCGCAACGTTTCGCCCCAGTCGGCAACGTTCGGCCCTCGTTCGAGCGCCGGCCGCGTGTTACCGTGCGAGGCATGGCTACCGCGTTGACGCCCGCCCGAAGCACGACGTCGCCGACCCTCGACGACGCGCGCGCACTCCTGCGAGCCAGCTTCCAGTACGAGGCGTTCCGGCCCGGCCAGGAGCGCGCCGTCGAAGCCGTGCTCGAAGGCCGCGACGCGGTCATCATCATGCCGACCGGCGGTGGCAAGTCGCTCTGCTATCAAGTCCCCGCGCTCCTGCTCCCGGGCCTAACGGTCGTCGTCAGCCCGCTCATCTCGCTGATGAAGGACCAGGTCGACGCGCTCACCGCGCGCGGCCTCCCGGCCGCGTTCGTCAACAGCACGCTCAGCAGCGCGCAGGCGGCCGAACGGTTCAAGCGGGCCGCCCACGGCGACCTGAAGCTGCTCTACGTCGCGCCCGAGCGCTTCGACTTCGGCAACACGGCGGACCGCCTGCGCGACATCGGCGTCTCGCTGCTCGCGGTCGACGAGGCGCACTGTATCAGCGAGTGGGGCCACGACTTCCGCCCGAGCTACCTCCGCATGCGCGCGGTGCGCGAGCAGCTCGGCGATCCGACGACGATCGCGCTTACCGCGACGGCAACGCCCGAGGTCCGGCGCGACATCGAAGCGCAACTCGGCCTGCGCGACCCGGAGCGCGTCGTCACCGGCTTCGACCGCACCAACCTGCACTACCACGTCGTCCGCGTGAAGAACGACGCCGAGAAGGATGCGGCGCTCGTCGACGTGCTCGACAAGAACCCGGGCCTCGCGATCGTCTACGCCGCGACGCGGAAGGCGGTCGAGCGCGTCACGGGCGTCCTGACCCGCGCCCGCGTCCCCGCGGTCGGCTACCACGCCGGCCTCGACGACGCGCACCGCCAGGAGGTGCAGGACGCGTTCATGAAGGAGCAGGTGCGCGCGATCGTCGCGACGAACGCGTTCGGCATGGGAATCGACAAGCCGAACGTGCGCGTCGTCGTCCACCACGCGATGCCGGGCTCGCTCGAAGCGTACTACCAGGAAGCGGGACGCGCGGGTCGCGACGGGCAGCGCAGCGACGTGTTCCTGCTCCACTCGTTCCCCGACCGCTTCACGCACGAGTTCTTCATCAAGGGCGCGTACCCGGAACGGCCGTTCGTCGAGCGCGTCTTCGACCGCCTGCGGCGTCAGGCCGACCGCGCGGGCCAGATCGGCGCGGTGGACGCGGCGCGCATCGCGAACGCGCTCCCCGACAAGGCCGGCGCGCGCGACGTCGAGAGCGCGGTGCGCGTCCTCACGACGGCCGGCGCGCTCCGCGCCGAATCGGAGTCGCCGTCGCGCGTGTGGATCCGCCTGCTCGCAACGGCCGACCGTATCAAACGCGAGCTGACCGACCCGGGCGAGCTCGAACTGCTCCGCGCACTGTGGCGCGCCGCGGGCAAGCAACTCGAAACCGGCGCGACCGTCGAACTCGACGCGCTCCCGCCCGGTTTCGGCGGCGGTCAGGGCGCGCTGCCGATCCTCGAAGCGCTCCAAACGCGCCAGTTCGTGCATGTCGAACGCGCGGGCGGCGGACTGCGCCTTGCCGACCCGAACCTCACGACCGCCGACCTCCGCATCGACTGGACCGTCCTGGACCGGCGCCGCCGCGGGGAGCTGGGCAAGCTCGACTCGGTCCAGAAATACGCCTATCACGCGCGTTGCCGCCGCGAGTTCGTCCTCCGCTACTTCGGCGACCCCGCCGCGCGCGCCGAGTGCGCGGGCTGCGACAACTGCCTCGGCATCACGCACACGGTCGAAGCCGCGCCCACCGCACCGCGCTCGCGCCGTCGCAGTCCGGCCGCCGCGTTCGGCGAACCGGCCTCGTCCTCGTTCGGCGCGGCGAAATCGGCCGCGAGCCCCGCATCGGCGACGCCCGCCGCGGACATCGTGCTGAGCGCGGCCGACGAGGCGCTCTTCGGCCGGCTCAAGGCGCTCCGCGGCGAGATCGCCCGCGCCGACAAGGTCCCGGCCTACGTCGTGTTCCCCGACCGCACCCTCGCCGAGTTCGCCGTCCGGCGCCCGCGCACCCTTGCCACACTCGGCGAGGTCCGCGGCGTCGGCCCGGCCAAACTCGAGAAGTACGGCGAGCGCTTCCTCGCCCTCGTGCGCGAGGGCGGGCAGCAGGACGCCGCCGCCTAGCGCACCGGGCTACCGCGCCCGCCGCGGCATCTCTTCCGGCCGCGTCAGCGCGCCAACCACGAGCCCGGCAAGCCCGACGGCGACGAACGTGTTCCGCGCCCGCGCGTCGTCCGCGAACCCGAAGAGCCAGGGTGCGGCGACGGCCACCGCACTCGCGGCGGCGTCCATCGCCAGATGCGCCTTGAACGGAATCACCCGCACGGCGCCCCATTTGGCACGCGTGAACAGGGTCGACAGCAGCACGCCGCCGCTGAGCAGGCGCGCGAGTCGCGCCGGTACGTCGTCCCGGTCGAATCCGACCGCGGCGGGCAGGCCGGCAACGGTCGGGATGTACGCCCAGTCGACCATCCCGTGCTGCTCGCGTGAGAGTGGCTGCTCCATATGGTGCTCCGAGGTGTGAAGGTCCGGTCCACCCGCCACGCAAACGCGCGGCCCTCTCGGTCCGCCGCGGCGTGTGACTCGCGTTCGGCACACGTGCCGATATATTTGCGCACACGTGCCTCCTCCGACCCGCCGGCCATGACCGCTGCGCACCTGATCGGCTTTCTGAATGAACCCCGACTGACCGAGCCCCGCGCGGTGGCCGACGCGGCATCGCTGACCACCGACCTCGACCTCGCGCGGGCGGTCGCGCGCGGGCTCCCCGTGTCGATGGTCAGCCGGCTCACGACCTCCGACCCGGCCGAGGGTGGCCTTACCCCCGACGAGGTCGACGAGTTGGTGATTCCACGGCGGACGCTCACCAAGCGCCGCGCGCGCCGCCAGCGGCTCACGCTCGAAGAATCCAACCGCCTGGCACGCGTGGCCCAGGTGCTCGCCGCGGCGTTCGAAGCGTTCGGCGGCGACCTCGCCGACCGCGTCGGCGAGACTTCGCGCGAAGCGGCCCGGCGCGCGAGCGTGTGGCTCCGGCGCCCCCACCGCGCGCTCGACGGCGAGGTCCCGCTCGCGCTCTGTACCACCGACGCCGGCGCTCGGCTCGTCGAGGACGCGCTCGGTCGCGTGGCGTACGGCGTCTTCGCCTGACCCGGGTCAGGCCCCGCCGAGTACCGTCGGCACGCGGCTCTGGCGGATCGCGCCCGGCCGATACCCCCCGCTCAGCGGCGAGGGCGCTCGACGCTACGGCGGGCGCTGGACGTCGCCGGGGCGCGGCGCCGTCTATCTCGCGTCGCAGCTCCCGCTCGCCGCGCTCGAAGTGCTCGCGCACGTCGACCCGGACACGTTGCCGCTCGACTTGCAGGCGTTCGCGGTCGACGTGCCTGTAGATCTCGGTATCCCGACGCGGTGGGCGCAATGGGACGATCCGGCGGAAGACGGCCAGCCGCGGCGCGAGCTCCCCGGCGGATGGCGCGACGTCGCGCAGCCGCTCGCCTGCCGCGCGGTCGGCGACGCGTGGCTCGCGACCCCGGACGAGCGCCGCACGCCGCTCCTGCGCGTCCCGACCGCGGTGCTCCCGCCGTGGGCCGAGCCGGCGGGGGCCGGCGTGAGCGCGGGCAGCTGGTGCGCCGTGCTCGATCCGAACCACGCCGCGGCCGCGAGCGTGCGCGTCGGCGCGCGCCACGCGTTCTCCTTCGACGCCCGACTCCTCCGCCGCGTGTAGGACCCGTGTAGGACCCGTGTAGGACCCGTGTAGGACCCGTGTAGGACCCGTGTAGGACCCGTGTAGGACCCGTGTAGGACCCGTGTAGGACACGCGGCGCACCCGCCGCCCGCGGGTCGTGCGTGCTGGTGCGCGCCCGCGACCGTGGTGAACTTTCACACACCGCGCGCGACGCGCCGCTCTCGCCCTTCGATTTCGTATGGAAGACTCGCTGTACTTCAACGACCAACACCTCGCTGTCCGCGACATGGTGCGCAACTTCGCCGAAAGCGAGGTTGCGCCCGTCGCGGGCCACTACGACGAAGTCGCCCAGTTTCCCTGGGCGAACGTCAAGCGCATGGGCGAACTCGGCCTGTTGGGCGTGCCGTGGCCCGAGGACGTCGGCGGCGCGGGGCTCGACCTCACGAGCTACATCATCGCCATCCACGAGATGGCCAAGGTCGACGCGTCGCACGCGATCACGATCTCCGCGCATACCACGCTCGGCACGTCGCCCATCTATTACTTCGGCAACGAGGCCCAACGCGCGCGCTACATCCCGCTCCTCGCCAGCGGCCACGTGCTCGGCGGTTTCGGCCTGACCGAGCCCGACGCGGGGAGCGACGCCGGCGGCACGCGCACCACCGCCGTGCGCAAGAACGGGCACTACGTGCTGAACGGCTCCAAGCGCTTCATCACCCACGCGTCGGTGGGCGAGGTGTTCGTCGTCACCGCGGTGACGGACCCGGCGGCCGGGACCAAGGGGATCAGCTCGTTCATCCTCACGAAGGAGACGTCCGACCTCGACAAGATCCGCGACCTCGGCGTCGGGCACGACGCGTCGCTCCCCGCACTCCCCGGCTTCCGGGCGGGCAAGAAGGAGGACAAGCTCGGGTGGCGCGCGTCGGACACGGCCGAGCTGATCTTCGAGGACGTCGAGGTGCCAGCGGAGAACCTGTTAGGCACCGAAGGGCTCGGGTTCGTCAACTTCATGAAGACGCTCGACGCCGGCCGCATCGGCATCGCGGCGCTGTCGTTGGGGCTGGCCGAGGGCGCGTTCGAGCAGTCGCTGCGGTACACGAGCGAGCGCAAGCAGTTCGGGCAGGCGATCGTCAACTTCCAGGGCGTGTCCTTCCCGCTCGCCGACATGGCGACGGAGATCGAGGCCGGGCGTCACCTGCTGTACGCCGCGACGAAGCTCGCGCAGGAGGGACGCCCGTTCGGGAAGCAGGCCGCGATGGCGAAGCTCTTCTGCTCCGAGCTCTCGATGCGCGCGACGATCAAGGCCATCCAGCTGCACGGCGGGTACGGCTACACCAAGGACTACCCGGTCGAGCGGATGATGCGCGACGCGAAGATCTGCGAGATCGGCGAGGGGACGAGCGAGGTGCAGCGGCTCGTCATCGCGCGCCACCTGGTGCGGGAGCTCGCGGGTTGAGCGACGCCGGGGGCGCCGACGGCGTCCGCGTGAGCGGCAAGTCGCTCCTGCAGCGCGTCCGCGTCCCACTCGGCTTCGTCGCAGGAGGACTCTATATCTGGCTCGCGCGGCCGAACCGGACCACCCTCTGGGTCGGCGCGGCGATCGCGCTCGCGGGCGTGCTCGTGCGCGCCTGGGCCGCGGGGCACATCGTCAAGAATGGGCGGCTCGCGACGACGGGGCCGTACGCGCACACGCGGAACCCGCTCTACCTCGGCAGCTTCCTTATTGCGTCCGGGTTCGCCGTGATGGTGACGCCGTGGCTGCTGCTCGTGGTCGCGGCGTTCTGGGCGCTCGTCTACGGGCCGGTCATGCACCGCGAGGCCGAACACGTGCGCGCGCTGCACCCCGACGCGTACGACGCGTGGGCGCGCGGCGTGCCGATGTTCGTGCCGCGCCCCACGCCCTGGCGCGACCGGGCGTCGGACCCCGCGCCGCGCTTCGACCCGCGGCTCTACTTCTACCACAAAGAGTGGCAGGCCGGGCTCGTCTACGTGCTTGCCGTCGTTTGGATGACGTTCCGCGTGCGGCGCGGCTTCTGAGCCGCGCGGCGACGCGAGGAGTGCACACGTGAAGCGGGAGATCCTGATCAACGCCGGCGCGCGCGAGACGCGCGTCGCGATTCTCGAAGACGGTCTGCTCGTCGAGCTGCTCGTCGAGCGGCCCGAAAGCCGCCGCATGGTCGGCGACGTCTACCTCGGGAAAGTCGAGGCGGTCCTCCCCGGCATCCAGGCCGCGTTCGTCAACATCGGCACGGACAAGAGCGCGTTCCTGCACGCGTCCGATGTCGTGTTCGACGAGGGCGCGGACCCGGACGACGAGGACGACGACGAAGAGGAAGGCGCCGAACCCGACGCCGCGCTGCGGCGCCGGCCCGGACGCGCCAAGGCGCCGCCGATCGAGGAGGTGCTCAAGAAAGGGCAGGAGCTGCTCGTGCAGGTAACCAAGGAGCCGATCTCGACGAAGGGCTCGCGCGTCACCGCGCAGGTCTCGCTCGCGGGCCGCTTCCTGGTTTACATGCCGCACGCCCCGTCGCGCGTCGGCGTGAGCCGTAAAATCACGGACCGCGACGACCGCCGCCGACTGAAGGAGATCGTCGGCGGCGTGCTGCCGCCCGACTCCGGCGGCGTCATCGTCCGCACGGTGAGCGAGGAGGCGTCCGCGGAGACGTTCGGGCGCGAGCTGACCACGCTCATCAACCAGTGGAAGCGCATCCAGCGCAAGACACGCTTCATGCGCGCGCCCGCACTCATTCATGAGGAGACCAGCCTCGCGCGCGGGCTCGTCCGCGACCTGTTCAGCGACAAGGTCGACGCGCTCGTCGTCGACGCGCGCGCGACGCAGGGTGAAGTGCTCGAGTACCTCCAGGGTTTCGCGCCCGAGCTGGCCGACCGCGTGCGCCTGCACGAGGACGCGACCCCGCTGTTCGACGCGTTCGGCATCGAGCCCGAGATCCGCGACCTGTTCAAGCGCCGCTGCGACCTGCCGTCCGGCGGCTACCTGATCGTCGAGCCGACCGAGGCGCTCGTCTCGATCGACGTCAACTCGGGACGGTTCGTCGGGAAGAAGGATCCCGAGAAGACGGTCCTGAAAACGAACGTCGAGGCCGCGCGCGAGGTCGCGCGGCAGCTCCGGCTGCGCGACGTCGGCGGGATCATCGTCTGCGACTTCATCGACATGGAACCGCAGGTCAACCGCGACCGCGTGCTGCAGGAGTTGCGGCAGGCGTTGGGGCGCGACCGCGCGCGGACGAAGGCGTACGCGGTGAGCGAGCTCGGGCTGATCGAGATGACGCGACAGCGCGTGCGGCAGAGTCACTTACAGAGCATGACCGCGCCGTGCCCGACGTGCGGCGGGACGGGTCGCGTGTTCACCCCCGAGACGGTCGTGCGGCGGATCGAGCGTGCCGTGCGCCGCATGGCGGCCGAGGGGCGGCGCGACGCGGTGCAGGTGCGGCTGCACCCCGAGACGGCGCTCCACGTGCTGACCGAGGAGCAGGATCTCGTGGCCAAGTTGGAGCGGACGGTCGGGTTCGACCTCGAGCTGCGCGACGATCCGTTGCTCCGGCCGGACGAGTTCAAGCTCGTCGTGCGGGGGGCGGAGCAGCGCGACGTGACCGAGCGGTACGCGGTCGCGTGATGCCGGCGTGACACCGGCCCGACGCCGATGCTTGACGGCTAAGTCGTGATTTGATAAGATGCTAGGCTCTTCACGACCGCTACTCATCCGCTTATGAACTACGCCATTATCCGCACCGGCGGCAAGCAGTACCGCGCCGAGCCGGGCAAGACGCTCCGGATCCCCTCGCTCGTCGGCGAGGCCGGGACCGAGATCGAGTTCAACGACGTGCTCCTCGGCTCGGTCGACGGTTCGGTGCGCGCGGGCGTCCCGACGCTCGCCGGCGCGAAGGTCACGGCGGAGATCGTCAAGCACGGCCTCGGCGACAAGATCGTCGTCTTCAAGTTCAAGCGCCGCAAGAACTACGCGCGCAAGCAGGGCCATCGGCAGGGGTACACCGAGGTCCGCTTCAAGGCCATCAACCTCGGCTAACACCGACGCTCGGGTGACCGGGCGCCGGCGAACTCCTACCAGACTCGATCATGGCACACAAGAAAGGCGTCGGCTCGACGCGCAACGGCCGCGACTCGAACCCGCAGTACCGCGGCATCAAGAAGTACGGCGGCGAGCAGGTCGTCGCCGGCAACATCATCGTCCGCCAGTGCGGCACGAAGTGGCACCCCGGCAAGAACGTCGGCATGGGCCGCGACTACACGATCTACTCGCTCGTCGACGGCGTCGTGAAGTTCGAGCACCGCAGCAGGTCGCAGCTCAAGGTCAGCGTCTACCCGGTCGCCGAGCGGGCCGCGATCACGATCGACCAGCCCGCGGGCGAACCCGCCGCGACGGCCTGAACCGACCCGCCGCACGTCGGGCGTTCGTTAGGCACCACACCGCGAGAGGGCCCCGCCACGCCGGCGGGGCCCTCTCGCGTTCGCGCGGTGGCGCCCCGCGCGACACGCGCTTACGGGCGCGTATACGACGGCGGCAGCGCGCGATACCGACGCGCCAGCTCGTCCTGCCGCGAATCGCCGGTCACCTCGCGCCCGCGGATGAACACGTGCTCCGCGCGCGTCGCGAACTCGAACGGGTCGCCGCTCCAGACCACGACGTCGGCGTCCCGCCCCGGCGCGAGCGAGCCCACGCGGTCCGCGACCCCGAACAGCTCCGCGGGCGTGAGCGTGACGGCGCGGAGCGCCGCGTCGTAGCGCATCCCGTACGCGACGGCGTTGCCCGCCTCGAAGCGGACGTTCCGCACGTTGAACGCCTCCTCGTCGCCGCCGCCCGCGTTCCCGACGATCGCGACCGACACGCCCGCGGCCGCCAGCAGCCCCGCGTTCTCCTGTCGCTGGCCTAACGATTCGAAGCTCGACGGGATGTTGTTCATCGCGCCCGTGACGACCGGGACGCGCTCCGCGGCGAGACGGTCGGCCAGCTGCCACGCCTCCGCGCCGCCGAGGATCACGAGGCGGAACCCGAACTCGCGCCGTAGCCGGAGCGCGGCGTCGATGTCCGCGGCGCGGTCCGCTTCGACGAGCATCGGGAGGCGGCCCGCGAGCACCGGCTGCAGCGCCTCGAGGTCGGCGCGCGACGCGACGAACGGGCGCGTCTGGTTGCGCTCGAACGCCGCGCGCGAACGGCCGAACGTGCGCGCGTCCGTGAGCAGCTCGCGGAGGCGACCGATCAATTCGCCGCGCGCGCCCACGCCCGCGGCGCGCGCGTCGCCGACCTGCGCGACCATCGCCGCCGCGGGACGCAGCACCGCATCGCTCGCGGTGCGCCCGTCGAGGTGCACGACCGCGGCCTGCCCGGACACGAGCCCGCCGTTGGGGACGATCACCGCCGTGGTCACGCCCTCGTTCCGCGCGGGTTGGATCAGCACCGAGGCGGGATTGAAGCCCTCCCACACCGCGAACGACGCCGCGACGGCGTCACGCCCGCGCGCACTCGCGTCCCGCGTGTCGCGCACCGCGCCGATCTCGACGACGCCGAGCTGCGTGCCCGCGTTCACGAACCCGGGCGTCACGACGCGGCCCGTCGCGTCGATCCGCCGCGCGTCGGCCGGGATCGCGACGTTGCTGCCGACCGCGACGACGCGGCCGTCCCGCAGGAGCACCGTCCCTCGCTCGATCCTCGGCGCCGACACGGGATACACCGTCCCGCCGACGATCGCGACCGCCTGGGCGGACGCCGAGCGGAACGCGGCGGCGAGGGCCAGCGCCGTCGCACTCGCGCGGACGGCGCGGTCGAACGTGCGGCGCGGCATCAGCGCGGCCCTCCCGTGGCCGGCGCGCCCGATGGGGGCGCCGCGGTCGACGAGGCGGGCGCGGTCGGCGGCGCGACGAAGCCCAGCTCGAAGTCGGTGCGCCACTGTCGGCGCGGGTCCGTGCGGTCGTACAGCATCGCGCCGTCGACCCACACCTTCTCGGCCCGGGCGTAGACGGAGAACGGGTTCCCCGACCACAGCACGACGTCGGCGTTCTTCCCGGGTTCGAGCGAACCGATGCGGTCGTCGAGGCCTAACGCCCACGCCGCGTTGATCGTGAGCCAGCGGATCGCCTGGTCCTCCGTGACGGTGATGCCAATCGCGCGCCCCGCGGCGACCGCCTTCGCCGCCTCCTGGTTCAGCCGCTGCGACCCCGATGGGTCGTCGGAGTGCACGATCGCACGCGCGCCGGCGTCGTGCACGAGCGCGAGGTTCGCGCGCACCGCGTCGATCGCTTCCATCTTGAACGCGCCCCAGTCCGCCCACAGCGCGCCGCCGACGGAATCGCGCGCGAGCAGGTCGGCGATCTTGTACGCCTCGACCCCGTGGTGGAAGGCACGGATGTGGTACCCGAACTCGCGCGCGATGTCCAGCATCTGCGCCATCTCGTCGGCCCGATAGCAGTGGTTGTGGACGAGGATGTTGCCGCGCAGCACCTCGGCCAGCGTCTCGAGCCCGAGGTCGCGTGCTGGCGGGTCGCCCTGGCGATTCCCCGCGAGGTACGCGTCCCACCGCCGCCGGTACGCCTCGGCCTGGATCCACGCCGTGCGGTAGCCGGCCACGTTGCCCATCCGCGTGCTCGGGCCGCGGTTCGCGTACACGCGCTTCGGGTTCTCGCCGCACGCCATCTTGAGCCCGTACTTCGCGCCGGGGAATTTCATGCCCTGCACGGTCCGCGACGGGACGACCTTGAGCACGACGCTCCGCCCGCCGATCAGGTTCGCCGACCCAGGGAGTACCTGGAGCGTCGTCACGCCGCCCGCGAGGTTGCGCGGAAATTGTGGATCCTGCGGCCACACCGAGTGCTCCGCCCAGACGTACGGCGTCGTCGGATTCGTCGCCTCGTTGCCGTCCGATAACGCATCGCCGCCCGGCGCAGCGTACACGCCGAGGTGCGAGTGAATGTCGATGATGCCGGGCGTGACGTACTTCCCCGCGCCGTCGATCACCGTCGCGCCGGCGGGCGCGTCGACCGTGGCACCGACGCTCACGATCTTCCCGTCCCGGAGCAGGATCGCCCCGTTCCGGATCGTCGGTCCGGCGGCGGTCATCACGGTGACGTTCCGGATGACCGTCGGCCCGGACGGAACGGGACGGTACGTGCTCGGGAACGGATCGGCGAGCGGCAGCGACAGGCCGCCGCGGCCCGGCGCGTTCCGGTTCGTCGCCGTTCCCGGGGTCGAGGCGGCGTTGCCGAGCGGGCCGGTCGTTGCGCCGGCCGTCGTCGGACCTGGCGTGGTACCGGGCGCGGGCGCGCTCGGCGTCTGCGCGATCGCGCCGCGCGTGGCGGCGCAGGCCGCGAGAACGAGCGCCGCACGCCGTGCGTCCTGGCGGGAGGTCATCGGGGGAGGAAAGGGCCGAGGGTGGGCAAGATCTCGCGGCGCTTACGGCGCGGACCCGGCGCGCGTTGACGCGGGCGAGTCGAGCATCACCCCGCGCAACGCGGCGCGCAGCAGCGGCACGTCATCCGTGCAGAGCGCGTCGACGCCGAGCGCGGCGAGGAACCGCGCACGTTCGGGGTCGTTCACGGTCCAGGCGACGACGCGCCCGCCCGCACCGCGGACGTCGGCGACCAGCGCCGCGTCGATCTGCGACCAGTGCTGCCACAGGTCGCGGGCGCACGCGGCGCGTAGCGCCGCCGGCGAGTTGACGAGGTAGCTCTCGCTCAGGATTCCGACCGGGATCGTCGGGACGACCCGCGCCGAACGGCGCGCGATGCGGTGGTCGAAGCTGTGCACCGCGTAGCGCACCGCGGGACCGGCTCGCGCGGGCGCGAGCGCCGCGTGCATCGCGACCAGGTCGGCCGCCTCGGCCGCCGCCTTCACCTCCACGTAGAGCGTGGCTCGCTCGCCGACGAGCGCCGCGACGTCACTCAGCCGCGGGATCGTCGCGCCGCGGTCGACGGCGATCGTCCGGAGGGTCGCCGCGCTGAGCCGCGCGAGGTCGACGCCCGCGTGCGCCCCAGCACCGGGACCGAGCACGGCGTCGTGGTGCACGATCGGAACGCCGTCGGCCGAGAAGTGCACGTCGAGCTCGATCCCGGCCGCGCCGTGGTCGAGCGCCCGCCGGAAGCTCGGCAGCGTGTTCTCGGGCGCCTCGCGCGGGGCGCCACGATGCGCGATCAGTTCGACGTTCGTCATCGATGCGTTCGGGGTAGGGCAGCGGTCGATTCGCTCCCCGCCGAGCTTAACATTCGGGCGCCGCGGGCGTCCACCTGACGGGATGACCACAGTGAGCTCCGCCCCCCTGGTCGACGACCTCACCGACGACGCGCTCGACGACGCGCTCCTTTCACGCTGGCGCAGCGGCGACGAACGCGCGGCGACGGCGCTCGTCGAGCGGCACGCGCCGGCCCTCGCCCGCTACGTCTCGAGTCTGGGCGCGCGATCGGACGCGGAGGAGGTCGTCCAGGACACCTTCGTACGCGCGTTCCAGGCGCTCGACAGCTTCCGCGCGGACAGCTCGCTCCGCACGTGGTTGTTCACCATCGCGCGCCGTCTGTTGCTCGACCGGCGCCGCGCGGGCGGGCGTCGGGCGCGACACGAAGTGGACGCGCCCGACGGCGTCGACGTCGCCGCCGAGCACACCGCGCTCGACGACCTCGTCGCCGGGGAAACGCACGGTCGGCTGCGAGCGGCGGTCGCGCGCCTCACGCCCACGCAGCGGGAAGTCTTTCTCTTGCGTGTAGTCGAAGGACGCGCGTACAAGGAGATCGCACGCATCGCGGGGACCACCGAGGGGTCCGCCCGCGTACACTATCACAACGCCCTCCGCTCGGTGCAGGAGTTTCTCGATGTCTGATTACGGCGACGCCATCTTCCGCGACGGGCCGCACGGCGACGCGCACGCGGCCGTGCGCGACGCGCTGCCCGCGTTGCTGCACGGACGCGTCTCCGCGGCGGAGCGCGCCGCGCTCGAGGGACACCTCGCGGCATGTCACGCGTGTGACCGAGAATTCCGCATGCTGGCGACGATCCGCGACCTCTACGCGGCGCCCGCCTACGCGGACCCGACCCCGACCGTCGGCGTCGACCGCATCGCCGCCGCCGTGCGTGCCCGCACGGTCGGCGCGGGCGCGGGGTCGGCGATCGCGCCGAGCCGTGCGGTGTCCGCGCCCGTCGTGCGAGCGACGGTCCTGCCTCCGCGCCGCGCGCCGGCGTGGGCGCGGCGTGGAACGGTTCGCGCGTTCGCCGCGAGCGCACTCCTCGCGATCGGGACGGGCGCCGTGTTCCTGCACCGTCCGACGGCGGGGCCGACGTCGGTGACACATGCGGCCGGCGCGCCGAACGCGGTGTCACTCGCGGCCGGGCCGCGCGTCGCGCCCCGTGACCCCAGCGGCTCGCTCCTCGGCGCCAGCTTTTCCGATCTGAGCGACGCGGAGCTCGCCGCGGTGGTGGCCGCGGTCGACGATCCGGCGTCGGCGGCCCCTGCGGCGGAGCCGGCGCCGGTCGGGCCGACCGTGCTCGCGCCCGATGCGGAGTGATCGCGTGACACGCCTCGTCGGCATCTCCGGCGTCGTGGCGGCGCTCGCGCTCGCCGCGCCCGGGGCGTTCGCGCAGGGTCCGGACTCCGCGGGTGCGCGGCCGGGCATCGAGCGCCTGCGCGCAGTCGTGCAGCAGCGTCTGCAGCTGACCGATGAGCAGACGGGCCGGCTCCGCGAGACGTCGCAGCGCTACGCGGAGCAGCGGAAGGGGCTCCTCCGCGACGAACGCGACGCGCGCCGGACCGTGCGTGACGAGATGGGCCGCGGCGACGCGGCCGACCAGGCGCGCGTCCAGGGCGCGCTCGACCGCCTGTACGCGATCCAGCAGCGTCGCAGCGAACTCGCGGCGAGCGAACAGCGCGAGTTGGCCGGGTTCCTGAGCCCGACGCAGCGTGCGCAGTACGCGGGCATGCAGGAGCGCGCGTTCCGCGCCGCGCAGGACATCCGCCAGCGGCGCGACGCCGCCGCGGTCGGCCGCGCCCCCCAACAGCCGGCGCCGGATGCGCGAGCCGCGCAAAACGCGGAGCGCCGGGCCGAGCGCCAGCAGATGCAGCAGGAGCGGCAGCAGCAGCGGCAGGCCGAACAGGCCGCGCGCCGTGCCGCCCACGCGGCCACGCACCGGCCGCACTGATTCCGTCCGACGCGCACCCGGCGCGTCGTTGAGGCAGGTCCGGCGCGGGGCTACATTCCGCCCCGCATCGGATCTCGGTCCGGCGCGCCGGGGTGGCGGAATGGTATACGCGGAGGTCTCAAAAACCTCTGTCCGCAAGGGCATACGGGTTCGAGTCCCGTTCCCGGCATCTGGACGTCGCGCACGGACGGCTCGCGTTCGGCGCCGCGCCCCGACCGCGCGACCCTCTCATCCCGCTCCTGCTCGATGGCGAACTACCAGTACGCCCAGGTGCCCGCCTCCGGCGAGCGCATCGACTACGCCGCCGACGCGCTCCGCGTCCCCGACCGCCCGATCGTGCCGTTCATCGAGGGCGACGGGACCGGCCCCGACATCTGGCGCGCCGCGGTGCGCGTGTTCGACGCGGCCGTGCAGCGCGCGTACGGCGGGCAGCGGCAGATTGCCTGGATGGAGGTGTTCGCGGGCGAGAAGAGCGTCGCGACGACCGGCGAGTGGCTCCCGGAAGAGACGATCGACGCGCTCCGCGAATTCCGCGTCTCGATCAAGGGCCCGCTCTCGACGCCCGTCGGCGGCGGGATCCGCTCGCTCAACGTCGCGCTCCGGCAGGTGCTCGACCTGTACGCGTGCATCCGCCCCGTGCGCTACTTCGAAGGCGTCGGCGCGCCGGTCAAGGAGCCGCAGAAGCTCGACGTCGTGATCTTCCGCGAGAACACCGAGGACGTGTACTCCGGGATCGAGTTTCGCGCCGGCACGCCCGAAGCGGCACAGCTCGCCGCCTTCCTCGCCGACCGCTTCGGCAAGAGGGTGCGGGAGAACTCCGCGATCGGGATCAAGCCGATGAGCGAGTTCGGCTCGAAGCGCCTGGTGCGCATGGCGCTCGACTACGCGATCAAGAACGGCCGCCCCTCGGTGACGCTCGTGCACAAGGGCAACATCATGAAGTTCACCGAGGGCGCCTTCCGCGACTGGGGCTACGAGGTCGCGAAGGAGAGCTTCGGCGGCACGGTGATCGACAAGGGGCCGTGGACGCAGTTGCCTAACGGGCCGGTGGTCCGCGACGTGATCGCCGACGCGATGTTCCAACAGCTGCTGCTGCGCCCCGACGACTACTCGGTGATCGCGACGCCCAACCTGAACGGCGACTACCTCTCCGACGCCGCCGCGGCGCAGGTCGGCGGGCTCGGCATCGCGCCGGGGGGCAACATCGGCGACGGGCTCGCGGTGTTCGAGGCGACGCACGGCACCGCGCCCAAGTACGCCGGCCAGGACAAGGTCAACCCGGGGAGCGTGATCCTCTCGGGCGTGATGATGCTGCAGTACATGGGATGGAACGAGGCCGCGGACCTGATCGTGCGCGGCATCGAGCGCGCGATCGGGGCGAAGACGGTGACCTACGACCTCGCCCGGCAGATGCCGGGCGCGACCGAGGTCTCGTGCTCCGGCTTCGGCGACGCGGTCATCCGCGCGATGGAGGCCTGACGTGGCACTCGCGCTCTCTCTCGCGACCGGCGTCGCCGAGCTCGCGACGCCGCTCCTCGCCGTCGCGCTCGCGCCGGGCGAGGCGCTCCCCGAATCGCTCGCCCCGCTCGACGCGCGCCTGAACGGCGCGTTAGGCCGCGCGATCGCCCGCCGCGACTTCCGCGGCGCGCGCGACGAGACCCTGCACGTGGCCGGTGCGGAGTCGGGCATCGAGCGCGTCCTGCTCGTCGGCCTCGGCAAGGGCGACGACCGGCGCGGCGCGCTCCGCCGCGCCGGCGCGGCCGCCGCGCGGGCGGCCGCAAAGCTCGGCACCGGCGCGGTCGCCTTCCACGCCGGCGGCCTCGACGCCGACGGCGTCGAGCAGGCCGCCCTCGGGCTGTCGTTAGGCGCGTGGACGTACGACGACCTCAAGACGCCCCCGCCCGAGGGCGAGCGCCGCGCGCCGCTCGAGCGCGCGTCCGTCGTCGCCGGGGCGGACGCGCAGGCCGGCATCGCGGCGGCCGAGGCGATCGCGGCGGGCTACGACCTCGCGCGCCGGCTCGCGATGATGCCCGGTAACGTCTGCACCCCCGACACCTTCGTCGAGACCGCGCAGGACATCGCGGGCCGCTTCGGCCTGTCCGTGACCGTGCTCGGCCGCGCCGAGATGGAAGCCGAGGGGATGGGGTCGTTCCTCTCCGTCGCGCAGGGAGTGCCGCAGGACCCGAAGCTCGTCGCGATCGAGTACCGCCGCGGCGGCGACGCGAAGCCGCTCGTGCTGGTCGGCAAGGGCCTCTGCTTCGACTCCGGCGGAATCTCCATCAAGCCCGCGCCCGGCATGGAGATGATGAAGTTCGACATGTGCGGCGCGGCCGGCGTCATGGGCGCGATGGAAGCGATCGCGCGGCTGCAGCTCCCCGTGAACGTCGTCGGCGTCGTCGGCTCGACCACCAACATGCCGAGCGGCACGTCGATGAAGCCGGGCGACGTCGTGCGGAGCATGTCGGGGAAGACGATCGAGAACGTGAACACCGACGCCGAAGGGCGGTTGGTGCTCTGCGATCTGCTGACGTGGGTCAAGCGGTACGACCCCGCCGCGGTCATCGACGCGGCCACGCTGACCGGCGCGATCGTGATCGCGTTAGGCCACAACGCGGTCGGCGTGTTCGGGTCGGACGCGGCGCTGACGCGCGAGGTGCTCGCCGCCGGCGAGCGCGCGTCGGAACGCGGGTGGGAGCTGCCGATGTTCGACGAGTATCGTGAGCAGATCAAGTCGGACGTCGCCGACATCAAGAACACCGGCGGCCGCGCCGCGGGGTCGATCACCGCGGCGTGGTTCCTCCGCGAGTTCGTGGACGGCTATCCGTGGGTGCATCTCGACGTGGCCGGGACCGCGTACTCCGAGACGGACCTCGGCTGGATCCCGAAGGGGCCGACCGGGACGCCGACGGGCACGTTCGTCGAGTTCGTGCGGGGGAGGGCGCGCTGACGCTCCTGCGCGCGGACGTCCGTCCCCGGCGTACGACGGTCGCCGCGCTCGTCCTTGTGGCGGGCGCGCTGGTCGGTCGCGCGCCGGTCGCACGTGCGCAGAGTACGCCGTCGCGCCCGACCCCGACGTCGCCCGCGCCGATCGGGACCGGCGACCTCCGGCGCGCGCGTACCGACACGCTCCGGCGCCCCGCGGCGGCCGACACGGTGCGCAGCGGGCGCGATTCGGTGACCGTCGCCGTCCCGATCGGCACCGACACGACGCGCCGCACGGTCGGCGATTCCCTCCGCGGCACGCCCGACTCGCTCAAGACGCCGAAGGTCAAACGCGACAGCATCAAGACGCCGCTCGTCCGCGCCGAGTTGCCGACGCAGGGCGTCGTCGCCGGACCGGCGTACCGCTTCCGCGGCGATACGATTCTCGCGTCCGGCGCGCTCACGATCGCCGACATGCTCGAGCGCGTCCCGGGCGTGACGGTGTTCCGGTCCGGCTACCTCGCGTCCGCGCAAACCGCGGCGTACCTCGGTGATTTCCGCCGCGTGCGGATCTTCCGCGACGGCGTCGAGATCGATCCCGTCGATCCGCGCAACGGCGGCGTGCTCGACCTGACCGACGTCCAGCTGTGGCAGGCGGAGGAGGTGAGCATCGAGCCGACCGCGGGTGAGATCCGCGTCCACATCCGCACGCGCGCGCCCGTCAGCACGACCCCGCAGACGCGGGTCGACGTGTACACCGGCGACGTCGAGACCAACCTGTACCGCGCGTTCTACGGGAAGCGGTTCTCGAACGGCGGGTTGGTGCAGGTCAACCTGCAGCAGTACGGCACCGGCGCGCGCGACGCGCGGCTCGGCGGGGGCGGCGACGCGGCGAACGCGCTCGTGCGGGTCGGGTGGGCGCGCAAGAATCGCAGCTTCGACGTCACCCTCACGCGCATCGACCGGCGCCGCAACCGCACGACGGACTTCTTCAACCAAGACTCCGTCCTCGTCAACTTCGTCGGCCGACGCGACGAAGCGTACGTCCGCGCCGGCGTGGGCGATCCCGACCAGGGCGTGTGGGCGCAGGCGATCGCCAACGTGCTGCGCTTCCGCCTCGAGTCGCCGAAGCTCGCCGCCGCGACGACGACCGACACGACACGCGTCGCGACCGACACGACGGCGTATCGCAACCAGTACGTGCTCACCGGCGGGCTCACGCGCTGGGGCGTCCGGTTCACGGCCACCGACCGGTACCGCGTCGCCAACCACACCGCCTACCACGCGCCGTCGATCCGCGCGGGGTACGAGCGCGACCGGCTGTCGCTCTCCGCGGTCGGCGAGCGGGTCGGCACGGACTCGACGAAGCGTCTCGACGTCTCGGGCCGACTCGCCGTCCTGCCGCGCGTCGCCGTCGTGGGTGGGGTCAGCAGCACGACGGGCGGCGATTCGACCGTCGGCGGAACCCGACGTGTCGCGCGCGCCGAAATCGCGGCGCAGGTCGCGCGGAACGCGTGGCTGTCCGTCGGCCGCGTGATCCGCGACGGCGGGATCTTCGCGCCGCCTCGCATCTACGCCGTGCCCGGTGGAACGCCGGCCGCGACGAGTGAAGGGCGCGTGTCGGGCCTGGTCGGGTCGTTCCGCGGCGAGGTGCTGCCGTTCATCACCGCGGACATCGGCGGGACGGCGTGGGACCGCGAGGGGCTGTACCGGCCGCGGTACTCCGGGCGCGGCGAGCTGCGGTTCGCAAGCAACTTCTTGCGGCGGTTCCCGTCGGGCGAGTTCGGACTGAACGTCGCCGTTTCGGACGAGTACCGGAGCGCCGTCGTGTTTCCCCTCGCGCCGAGTCCGGGGAGCGGCGCGACGACGTCGGCGATCATCCCGACGCGCGTCGGGGCGAGCAACCTGATCGGCGGGCAGTTGGAAATTCGCATCCAGCGTGCGGTCATCAGCTACCAGGCGCGCAACATCGGCGTCCGGCTCTATCAGGAAGTGCCCGGCGTGTACCTCTCGCGCAATACGATCAGCTTGTACGGCGTGCGCTGGGAGTTCAGCAACTGACGGCGGCGTACCGTCTCCGCGTCGTCGCCTTCCGTCGGAACGTGCGCGGCCCGAGGTGTCACGTTTCGACCGTCGCGTTTTGACAAAGTGCTTGTCTACCAATAGGTTGCGCGCCTGCACATGATCCGGAGCATGACAGGGTTCGGCGCGGCCGACGGGACGGTCGGGCCGCTGCGCGTCGAGGTCGAGGCGCGGAGCGTAAACCACCGCTTCTTCTCGCCGAGCCTTCGCCTGCCGGCCGCGTTCGCGCGCTGGGAGGCGGACGTCCGCGATGTGCTGCGCGCGCGCGTCGCACGCGGCCACGTGACGCTCTCGCTCCGCACGGAGCGCGATCCGACGGCGGTCGCCGGCCCGCGGCTCGACGTGGCGCGCCTCGCGGAGTACGCGGCCGCCTATCGCGACGTGGCGACGGCCTTCGCCGTGGCACCGACGGTCAGCTTCACGGACGTCCTCCGACTCCCGGGCGTGCTCGTCGACGACGATGCCGACGCCGCGCCGACGCCCGCCCCCGCCGCCGACGACGCGGCCGACCGCGCGGCGCTGCTCGCCATCGTCGAGGCGGCCGCCGCGCAGCTGACGTCCGTACGCGCGGCGGAGGGCGAGCGCATCGCGACCGTGCTGCGCGAGCGCGTCGCGATCGTGCGCGACGCGTTCGACCGCATCGCGGCGCGCGCCCCCGAGCGCCTGACCGAACAGCGAGCGCGCCTCCACGACTCGGTGCGCGAACTCACCGGCGGGCTGCTGTTGTCCGAGGAGCGCGTCGCGCAGGAGATCGCGATCCTCGTCGACCGGGTCGACGTGAGCGAGGAGATCGACCGCTTCCGCGCCCACGTCGACGCGTTCCACGCCGCGCTCGACGCGGGCGACGCGGAGCCGGTCGGCAAGCGGCTCGGCTTCCTACTGCAGGAGATGCTGCGCGAGACGAATACGACCGGCAGCAAGGCGAACGACGCGGCCATGCTCCGCGACGTGCTGCTCGTGAAGGAGGAGCTGGAGCGGATCCGCGAGCAGGTCGAGAACGTCGAATGAGTCTCTCCGCGCGCGGGGTCCCGTTCCCGGTCATCCTCTCGGCCCCCTCCGGGGGCGGGAAGACGAGCATCGCGCGCCGGCTGTTGGCCGAGCGCGCCGACGTCGGGTACTCCGTGTCGTGCACGACGCGCGCGCCGCGCCCGGGCGAACTCGACGGCCGCGACTACTACTTTCTCACGCCCGACGCGTTCGACGCCGCCGAGGCGCGGGGCGAGTTCGCGGAGTGGGCGGTCGTGCACGGCAACCGCTACGGCACGCTCAAGCGCGAGGTCGAGCGCGTGATCGCGGGCGGCCGCCACGTGCTCATGGACATCGACGTGCAAGGCGCCCGGGCCTTCTCGGCCGCGTTCCCGGGCGCGGTGCGCGTGTTCGTCCTTCCGCCCTCGGGCGGGGTACTGCTGGAACGACTCGCGTCGCGCGCGAGCGAGAGCGCGGCCTCGTTCGCGCTCCGCGTGCGGAACGCGCGCGAGGAAGTGGCCGCCGCCCATGAGTACGAGTACGTGGTCGTCAACGACGCGCTCGAGCGCGCCGTGTCGCAGGTCGGCTCCATCCTCGACGCGGAGGGCACGCGGCGCGACCGCCTCCGCCAGCTCGACTCGCAGATCGACGCCGTGATCGCGGAGCTCGACGCCGCGGCCGACGGCGCCTAACATCACCGCACGTCACCCACACGAGGCCTCACGCCATGCAGGTTTTCACGCCCGACGAGATCGCCGAGCGCGCCACGAACAAGTACCTCGCCGTGCTCGTCGCGGCCAAGTACGCGCGGCTGCTGAACGAGTTCCCGCGCATCCCGGGGCGCTCCGGCGAGAAGAAGCTCACCACGCGCGCGCTCGAGGAGCTGTCGGGGGGCAACATCGGCTTCGACGTCGTCCCGCGCCGCCGCGGCGCGCCCGCGCCGGCGCCCGAGGGCTGACCGGAGCTCGCGCCACACGCGACCGCCCGGACGACCGCGCGCGTGCGCCCGTTCGACGGCCGCCGCGTGCTGCTCGGCATCACCGGCGGCATCGCGAGCTACAAGGCGGCGTGGGTCGCCCGCCTGCTCGCCGGCGGCGGCGCGACGGTGGACGTCGTCATGACGCGCGCCGCGACCGAGTTCGTCGGCACGGTCACGCTCGAGGCGCTCGTCGGCCGGCCGGTGCACACCGACCTCATCGCGCCCGGCCACGCGCTCGACCACATCAAGCTCGCGCGCGCGGCCGACGCGGTCGTCGTCGCGCCGTGCACGGCCGACTTCCTCGCCCGCGCCGCCCACGGCAACGCGGGCGACCTCTTGAGCGCGTGCCTCCTCGCGACCACCGCGCCCGTGCTCCTCGTGCCGGCGATGAACGACCGCATGTGGGCACACCCGCAGGTGCGCCGCAACGCGGAGCACGCCCGGGCGTTAGGCTACGTCGTGCTCGACCCGGCGGACGGCCCGCTCGCGGCGGGGGAGGGGAGCGGCCCCGGACGCATGCCCGAGCCGGAGACGGTCGTCGCGCACGCGGGACGTCTGCTCGAAGCGCGCGGCGCGCTCGCGGGCCGGCGCGTCCTCGTCACGGCCGGCCCGACGCGTGAGGCCCTCGATCCGGTGCGCTACATCTCCAACCACAGCAGCGGGAAGATGGGCGTCGCGCTCGCGGCCGCGGCGTGGCGGCGCGGGGCGGACGTGACGCTCGTCGCGGGCCCCCTCCAGGTGCCCGTCCCCGAGTTCGTCGCGCACGTCCCCGTCGAGAGCACGGCGGACATGGCCGACGCCGTCGCGGCCGCGCTCCCGTCCGCCGACGTCGCGATCATGGCCGCTGCGCCGGCCGACTTCCGTGCGGCCGCGGTCGCGCCCGAGAAGATCAAACGCACGGCCGGCGATCTCGCGCTCACCCTCGCGCCGACGCCCGACATCCTGGCCTCGACGCGCGCGCGGCGGCGACCGGGCGCGGTGATCGTGGGCTTCGCACTCGAAACGTCGGACGGCGAAACGCACGCGCGCGCGAAACTCGCCTCCAAAGCGCTGGACCTCATCGTGCTCAACGACGCGACCGAACCCGGCGCCGGCTTCGGCGTCGATACCAACCGCGTGACCCTGCTTGGCGCCGACGGATCACGTGAGGCGCTCGCCCTGATGCCGAAATCCGACGTCGCCGACGCGATCCTCGATCGCGTCGAACGCCTCCTCGTCATGCGCGCGGTGGCCGCGTGAGCGGCGACGCGAGCGGCGCGCGCGAGCGGCTGCGCCGGTATCTCGAGCAGCGGCGCGAACTTGGCGAGCGCGAACTCGTGCTCGACTTGATGCACGTCGACGACGTGTTACGCGTGATCGGGGCCGACCGCGGCGGAGCGCCGCTCCCGCCGCCGCGCCCGCGGCCCGTCACGCCACCGGCCGAGCCAACGCCGGCGGTCGCGGAGCTCGACCCTGGCGAGCCTGGGGCACCCGCGGATCACCCGCGTCTCCGTGACGAGGGCGCGCCAGGCGTTCGGGACACGGTGCCGCCCTCGCCCGCCGCGGGACCCGAAACGACCGACCGAGTTGGTCAGGTGTCGGACGCGTCGCTCGACGCGGCAGCGACGGGCGACTGGCGCGCCGCGTTGCGCGCGGCCGACGCCGGTTCGGAACCGCCCCGCCGCCCACCCCCGGAGTCTGCACCCATGCCCAGCCGTCGCCCTGCCGCGCCCCCACCCGCCGACGAACGCGCCACCTCGGACGACCCGCCCGCCGCCCCCGCGTACACGACGGGCGAGCTCTTTCCGGGCCTCGACGTGCCGATCGGCGTGGTCGCGGGCGGCGCGGGGACGGACCTGTTCGGCGGTCCGACCGAAGGGCTCGACTCGGTCGAACGCGTCGCGGCCGCCGTGAACGCGTGCACGCGATGCCAGCTCTACAAGACCGCGACCCACGGTGTTCCGGGCGAGGGCCCGCCGGACGCGGACCTCGTGGTCGTTGGCGAGGCGCCGGGCGCAGACGAGGACGCGAGCGGTCGGCCGTTCGTCGGCGCGTCCGGGCAGCTTTTGACGAAGATCCTCGCGGCCATTAACCTCCGTCGCGAGGATGTCTTCATCGCGAACGTGGTGAAGCACCGCCCGCCCGGGAACCGCAATCCCGCGCCCGACGAGGTTGCGGCGTGCAGTCCGTACTTGGTGCGCCAGCTCGAACTGGTCCGCCCCAAGGTTATCCTCACAGTCGGCAACTTCGCCGCGCAGACGCTGCTCGGCACCAAGCTCGGCATCAGCAAGTTGCGCGGGCAGGTCCACCTCTACCACGGGGTGCCGCTCGTCGCGACGTACCACCCCGCCGCGCTCCTCCGCAATCCCACCTGGAAGCGCCCTACCTGGGAAGATGTCCAGCTCGCCCGTCGACTTCTCGATCGCGCCGCCGCCCCGGGTTGACCCGTACAAGGACCGGCGTCCGCCGTACTCGTCCGATGCCGAGGTCGCGGTCCTCGGCGCGATGCTGCTCGACCAGGACGCGATCCTCCGCGCCGGCGAGCACGTCGACGACACGATGTTCTACCAGGAAGGGCATCGGCGCGTGTTCCGCGCGATGCTCTCCCTCTCGGAACGGGGCGAGATCGCCGACCCGCTGACGCTCGCGAACGAACTCGGCCGACGCGGCGAGCTGGAGGCGAGCGGCGGGAAGGAGTACCTCGCGTACCTCATCGACGCCGTCCCGACCGCGGCGAACGTCGAGTATCACGCGAAGATCATCCGCGAGAAAGCGCTGCTCCGGCGCCTGATCGAGGTATCGACGGGCGTGGTCAGCGAGGCGTTCGAGGGGCGCCGCCTCGCGGCCGAACTGCTCGACGACGCGGAAGCGAAGATCTTCCAGATCGGCGAGGCGCAGAACGCGAGCAACTTCACGCGCATCAAGGAGTTGCTCTGGCCCGCGATGGAACGGATCGAGGCGCAGAGCCGGTCGGGGAACGCCGTCACGGGAATCGCGACGGGGTACAAAGACCTCGACGAGATGACGAGCGGATTTCAGCCGTCGGACCTCGTGATCGTGGCGGCTCGTCCCTCGATGGGGAAATGCCTCGCCGCCGACGCCGAACTCGTGCTGGCCGACGGGCGCGTGACGACGATCGAGGAGATCTACCGCGCCCGCGACGCCGAGTTGCTGACGCTAGGCGACGACTGGCGGCTGCGCCTCACGCGCCCGAGCGCATTCGTGGACGACGGCGAGAAGCCGGTCTTCCGCGTGACGCTGCGGTCGGGGCGTCAGGTTGTTACGACGATCACGCACCCGTTCCGCGCGTTCGCGGGCTGGCGACCGCTGGCCGAACTGGGCGTCGGCGACGCCGTCGCGGTTCCGCGCATCGTGCCCGTGTTTGGGACGCGCGCCGTGCGCGAGTGCGAGGTCAAGCTGCTCGCGTACTTGCTCGGTGACGGCGGCCTCACCGACGGCGCGCCGACGTTCACGAACACGAACCCGCGACTGCGCGACGAGTTCGCGGCCGCCGTCGCCGAGTTCGGCGGCGTCAAAGCGCGCCTGGAATGCGGCGACCGCGCGCCGTCCCTGCGCGTCTCGCGCGATCGGGCTGCCGCGGCCGCGACGCGCGGCGCGTTCGGCGCGTGGCCGGGCGAGCGCCTGCGGCCGGTCGGCGCGCGCGCACGGCTCGCCGCGGCGGACGGCGTGAGCCGGGCATCGGTCACGCACTGGACCCGCGGTGCGACGCCGCCTAACGCACGCACCGTCGCCGCGCTCGTGTCGGCGCTGGGCGACGACGGCGCGACGTCATGCTCGGTCGCGTCGCTCGACGACGCGCGCGCACACGTCCCAAATGCACTTCGGCGGTGGGCCGAGGCGCACGGATTCTGGGGCAAGCGGGCCGGGGCGAAGTCGGTGCCGGACGCGGTGTTCACATTGTCGCGTGCGCAGCTCGCGACGTTCCTGAACCGACTATTCGCGACCGACGGCTGGGCGACGGTGCTCGCGTCGGGGCAGCCGCAGGTCGGGTACGCGAGCGCAAGTGAGCGGCTTGCGCGTCAGGTACAGCACCTGCTGCTTCGGTTTGGCGTCGTGGCGGCGGTGCGGCGTCGCACGGTCACGTACGCGGGAACTCGACGTGAGGCATGGCAGCTCGACGTGACCGACGCCGAGTCGCTCGCGACGCTGGCGCGTGAGATCGGCATTTTTGGAAAGGAGGACGCGGTCGCGCGCGTGGTCGGGGCCGTCGACTCTCGCCGAGCGAGGCCCGTACGCGATCGCCTGCCGCTGGCGGCGTGGGACGTCGTCGAGCGCGCGAAGGGCGAGCGCTCGTGGGCCGGTCTCGCGCGTGCCGCGGGGATCCCGGCGCTGAAACCGCACGCAAAGCGTCTCTCGCGCGACACGCTGTCGCGCATAGCCGACGCGCTCGGCAATGCGACGCTCCGTAATCTGGCCACATCGGACGTGCTGTGGGACGAGATCGTCTCGATCGAGGCGCTCGGGCCGCAACAGGTCTACGACCTCACAATCCCGGAGACGCACAACTTCGTCGCGAACGACGTGTGCGTGCACAACACGGCGTTCACGCTGAACATCGCGCAGCACGTCGCGATAACCGAACAGAAGGCGGTCGCGTTCTTCTCGCTCGAAATGAGCAAGGACTCGCTCGTCCAGCGCATGCTGACGAGCGAGGCACGGATCGACGCGCAGACGCTCCGCAAGGGTCGCCTGCGCGACGACGATTTCCCGCGCCTCGCGCGCGCCGCGGGCATCCTCTCGCATGCGCCGGTGTTCATCGACGACACGCCGGGGATCACGGTCCTCGAAATGCGCTCGAAGGCGCGCCGCCTCAAAGCCGACCACGGGCTCGACCTCGTCATCGTCGATTACCTGCAGCTGATGTCGGGGCCGAGCGCGGAGAACCGGCAGCAGGAGGTCTCGCAGATCTCGCGCGGGCTGAAGGCGCTCGCGAAGGAGTTGCGCATTCCCGTGGTCGCGCTGTCGCAGCTGTCGCGCGCCGTCGACCAGCGCGCCGGTGCCGAGAAGGGGCGCCCGGTGCTCTCCGACCTGCGTGAGTCCGGCGCGATCGAACAGGACGCGGACCTCATCATGTTCCTCTTCCGCGAGGAGGTCTACGCGGAACGCGAGAACGGCCAGCTGAAAGATCCGGGCGTTGAAGGGAAGGCGGAGCTCATCATCGGGAAGCAGCGCAACGGGCCGATCGGGACGGTGCCGCTCTTCTTCCACAAGCAGTACACGCGGTTCGAGAGCGTCGCGAAGCGCGAATACCAAGGCGAGTAGCGGGGTATCAGCTGTCATTCTGAGCCCTTCGGCTGCGCTCAGGGCAGGCTCCGCGAAGGATCGCTCGCCACGCACACCGATCCTTCGCCGGCTCGCGCCGGCTTCGGATGACACCGCGCTTATGGCAAAGACGAAGACCGTGTACCGCTGCACCGAGTGCGGCGCGGACTACAGCAAGTGGCAGGGCCGCTGCGACACGTGCGGCGGCTGGAACACGCTGGTCGAGGAGGCCGCCGCGCCCAAGGTCACGGCCGGCAAGACGGGCGCCGGCGCGGCCCGTCGCATGGGCGGGAGCGCGTCGCTCGCGCAAGGCGGCACGGTGGTCGCCGCGCCGCGCCTGCGTGACGTCCGCGGTTCGGAAAGCGAGCGGTGGCGCACCGGGCTCGGCGAGTTCGACTTCGTGTTAGGCGGCGGGATCGTCCCGGGCTCGATGGTCCTCGTCGGCGGCGAGCCGGGCATCGGGAAGTCGACGCTCCTCCTCCAGATCGCCGCGCGCATGCAGCAGGAGGGGCGCTCGGCCCTCTACGTGTCGGGCGAGGAGTCGCCGCTCCAGGTCAAGCTCCGCGCCGACCGCCTCGACGAGAGCGCGGCCGACGTGACCCTCCTCTCCGAAACGCTGCTCGAGACCGTGATCGCGACCGGCACGGCGAGCGCGCCCGACGTGATGATCGTCGACTCGGTGCAGACCGTGTTCACGCAGGACCTCGAAGGCGCGCCCGGCAACGTCGGGCAGGTGCGCGAGTGTGCCGCGCGCCTCATGCGCTTCGCGAAGGAGACCGGCACGGCGACGTTCGTCGTCGGCCACGTCACCAAGGGCGGCGGCATCGCGGGCCCGAAGACGCTCGAACACATCGTCGACACGGTGCTCTACTTCGAGGGCGAGAGCACGCTCGACCACCGCATCCTGCGCGCGACGAAGAACCGCTTCGGGTCCGTCGACGAGATCGGCGTATTCCGCATGACGCAGGGCGGGCTCGTCCCGGTCGAGAACCCGTCCGAACTGTTCCTGGGTGACCGCACGAGCACCGCGAGCGGGAGCGCGGTCACGGCGCTGCTCGAAGGCACGCGGCCCGTGCTCGTCGAGATCCAGGCGCTGGCGGCCAAGGCGGGCTACGGCACGCCCCAGCGCGTCGCGACCGGCTACGACGGGCGCCGCCTCGCGCTGCTCCTCGCGGTGCTCGACAAGCGCGCCGGCCTCAACTTCTCGCAGCTGGACGTGTTCCTCAACGTGGTCGGCGGCGTCCGCCTCACGGAGCCGTCCGGCGACCTCGCGGTCGCGGCGGCGCTCGCGTCGAGCGTCTACGACCGCGCGCTCCCGCGCGACGCGGTGTTCCTCGGCGAGGTCGGGCTCGGCGGCGAGATCCGCCCGGTGTCGCAGACCGAGCGCCGACTCGCCGAAGCGGCCAAGATGGGCATGCGCACCGCGTACCTCGCCGAGCGCGGCGTGCCCAAGCGCAGCGTCGCGGACATCCGGTGCGTGCCGGTGCGTACGATCCGCGAGCTGTTCGAGCGCACGTTCTCGTGAGTTCCGCCACGTGAGCGACGCGCCCGATCCCACGGACGCGCCCCCGCCCGAGGCGTTGCGCCCGCGTCGCGTCGTGCCGTTCCCCGCGATCACCGGACCCGCGCGGCGCGAGCTGCCTAACGCCGAGGCCGGGCAGGTCCGTGACGTCGGCGTCGTGATCGTCGCCGCCGGGAGCGGGTCCCGCGTCGGCGGCGCGGAGCTGAAGCAGTTTCGCTGGATCGCGGGGCGGCCGATGCTGCTGCACAGCGTGCAGACGTTCATGGCTCGGCCCGACGTGCACACGGTCGTCGTCGTGCTCCCGCGATCGCACGCGGCCGACCCGCCGCCGTGGCTGTTCCAGTGCGACGTCGACCGGCTCCTCGTCGCCGCTGGCGGTCGCGAGCGGGCCGAGAGCGTGGCGAACGGGCTCGAAGACCTGCCCGACGAGGTGACGACGGTGCTCGTCCACGACGCCGCGCGTCCGCTGGTCGACGACGCACTCGTCGCACGTGTGATCGACGAAGCGCGCCGCGGACACGGCGCGGTCCCGGCGCTCCCCGTCGTCGACACCCTCAAGGAAGTCGATGACGAGGGGCGGATCGTGCGCACCGTCGACCGCGCGCGCCTGTGGCGCGCCCAAACGCCGCAGGGATTCCCGCGCGAGGCCCTCGCGCGCGCGCACGCCGAGGCGCGTCGAGACCGCCGCCCCGCGCCGACCGACGACGCCGCGCTCTTCGAGGCCGCCGGGCTCCCGGTGGTCGTCGTGCGCGGGAGCGAACGCGCGCTGAAGGTGACGGACGAGTCGGATTTCGCGCGCGCCGAAGCGCTCAGCGTCCTGCCCGAGTGAGCCAGCGATGAGGCGACGATGACCGAGCCACGGCCCGTGCCGTTCTGGTCGCCGGCCGAGATCGAGGCGTCGCTGAGCGGCACGATCGCCCACCTGCACGGCGGCGGCGTGCTCGCGTACCCGACCGAAACGGTGTACGGCTTCGGCACCGCGCTCGACCACGCCAGCGTCGAGACGCTCGTGCGGATGAAGCGACGCCCGCCCGGGAAACCGTTCCTCTTACTCGTCGTCGGCAGCGCGATGATCGATCGGCTTGGGCTGCACCTGAACACGGCCGCCGCGCGACTCGCCGCCCGCCACTGGCCGGGGCCGCTCACCCTCGTCCTCCTCGGCGGCGACCGACGCGTGCCGGCACGCCTGCGCGGACCCGAGGGCGGCGTGGCGGTGCGCTGGACGCCGCACCCGGCGCTCCGCCGCTTGATCCGCGCCTACGGCGAGCCGATCACGTCGACCAGCGCCAATCGTCCGGGCGTTCCCCCGGCGATGCGCGCGAGCGAAATCGTCGCCCAATGGCCGGACGCGATCGTGCGTGGGACGTTGCGCGTGTTGGACGGCGGGCTGATTCCCGACTCGCCGCCGTCGACGGTCGTCGATTGCACCGGGCGCTTGCCGCGCGTCATCCGACCGGGCGCGATCCCGGCGCGCGTGCTTCGCGAAAGTGTGCCGGACCTCGTTGGCGACGCGTGAGGTAACACAGACATGCGCCTCCTTTTTGTCTGCACCGGAAACACCTGCCGTAGCGCGATGGCCGAGGGCATCACCCGGGCCGTCGCGACTGAGCGCGGACTGCACGACCTCGTCGTCGAGAGCGCCGGCACCGGGGCCGCTCCGCTGCCGCGCGAGTCCGGCGCGGCGGGCCCTGCCGCATCGGACGGTGCGCTGCTCGTCGCGCTCGAGCACGGCGTCGACCTGACCGCGCACCGCTCGCGACCGCTCACCGCCGAGCTCGTCGATCGGGCGGATCTCATCCTCGCGATGGGCGACCGGCACCTCGATCGCGTGATCGAACTCGGCGGCGCCGGCAAGGCGCATCTATTGACCGCGTTCGCGTCCGAGGGGAAGGCACAGCGCGGCATCGAGGATCCGTTCGGCGGACCGCTGTCGGCGTACCGCTCGACGTACGATGACCTCGACCGCGAGATCCGGCGCGCGCTCGATCGGCTCGGCGCGGCGCACGGGCCCGACGCGAATCCCGCTACCACGTAGCGACGCGCGACGGCGCCGAGCCGCACGGCGCGCTGGCCCCCCGCACCGTGCGGTGTTTCGGGCCAGTCTGCAACGATCGGGGCCGGCGCGTTCGGGCGCGGGTTGTATGATGCGGGCGTGAACCCACGCGACACTTCCGTTCCGAACCGCGACGGCGCCGTCGCGCCGGGGCGCCTCGTGTTGTTAGGTCACCCGGTCGCGCATTCGCTCTCGCCGACGTTCCAGAACGCGGCGCTGGACGCCGCGAGACTCCGCGTGCGCTACGAGCCGCTCGATGTCGCGCCCGGCGACCTCGCGCGCACACTCGACGAGCTACGCGCCGCGCGCGCGGCCGGGAACGTCACCGTGCCGCACAAGCAAGCCGTCGCGGTGCACTGCGACGCGCTCACCAGCGTGGCCCGCGAGGTCGGCGCGGTGAACACGTTCTGGCATGCGGCGGACGGCGCGCTCGTCGGCGAGAACACGGACGTCGCGGGCGTGACCGCCGCGTTGCGCGCGGTCGCGGACGGCGCGGGTGGCCTGCGTCCGGCGCGCGTCGCGCTGCTCGGAGCCGGCGGCGCCGCGGCGGCCGTGGTCGCGGCCGTCGCGCAGCGCTGGCCCACGGCGCACGTCGCGATCTGGTCGCGCCGCCCGTCCGCCGCGGCGGCGCTCGCGGCGCGCTCCGGCGAGCGCACGGCCGCGGCGACGAGCGTCGCCGCCGCGTTAGGCGGCGCTTCGCTCGTCGTGAACGCGACCCCGCTCGGGCTCCGAGCCGACGATCCGCTGCCCTGCGACGTCGGGGCGCTGTCGCCGCGGGCCGCGGTGCTCGACCTGGTCTACGGCCCGCGAGAAACGGCGTGGGTTCGCGCGGCGCGTGCCGCGGGGCACGACGCGCACGACGGCCTGCTCATGCTCGTCGAGCAGGGCGCGGCGGCGTTCGAGCGCTGGTTCGGTGTGCCGGCGGACCGCACGCGGATGTGGGACGCGGTGTGCGAGCGCACCGGCCGTCTCGCGCCGCGAGGGTCATACCCGTGAGCGCGTCCGCGATGGGCGCCGCGGGCCGCCGCGACCGCGTGTTGCGCGACGTCGCGGAGCGGGTGCTCGACTTCGTGCTCCCGATTGCGTGCGTCGCGTGCGGCGGCGCCGTCGGCGCGTCCGGCGGGGGGCGCGACCTCGTGTGCGGCCGCTGCTGGGCTGCGCTCCCGGTGCTCCCGCATCCGCGTTGCGGTCGCTGCGGGCACCCGCGCCGAGTCGGGGCCGCGACGGCCACGGCGGCGTGCGCGTGGTGCGATCTGCTGCCGCCGTACGTGCGCGCGTGCCGCTCGGTCTGTTGGGTGCCCGACGGCACGGGCGGCGAGATCGTCCGCGCGTTGAAGTACGGCGGCTGGCGCGCGGCGGCGCACGGAATCGGCGCGCGCGTGGGCGCGCTCGACTGGCCGGACGACGTCGTCGCGGAGCGCGCGGCCGCGATTCCGGTCCCGCTCGGGCGCGGTCGCCTGCGCGAGCGCGGGTACAACCAGAGCAGCCTCATCGCCCGGGCCGCCGCCGCGTCGTGGCGGATCCCCGTCTGGGACGACGTGTTGCTGCGCTCGCGCGCGACGAGCGCGCAAGCGCGGTTGACAGCGGCGGACCGTTTGACGAACGTTGCCGGCGCCTTCCGGGTCGCAGACGGTGTCCGCGCCCGGCTCCGCGGGGCGCACGTCGTGCTCGTCGACGACGTGGTCACCACCGCGGCCACGCTCAACGCCTGCGCTGCCGCGCTCGTCGCGGGCGGTGCGCGCGTCGTGAGCTACGCGACGTTCGGCCGAGCCCGGTCCTGAGCGGTCCCGCGCGCGCGTGCTTGCCCTCACCCACGACCGCAGGAGTTTGCCGCGATGGCCATTCGCGTCGGTATCAACGGATTCGGCCGCATCGGCCGCCAGGTGCTCCGCGCCGCCAAGCAGCAGGGCGTCGCCGACCTCGACTTCGTCGCCGTGAACGACCTCACGGACACGAAGACGCTCGCGCACCTCTTCAAGTACGACTCGGTGCACCGCACCTACCAGGGGCAGGTCGAGGCGGGCGAGGGAAGCGTCACGATCGACGGCGACGCGGTGAAGATCTTCGCCGAGCGCGATCCGGCGAAGCTCCCGTGGGGCGACCTCGGCGTCGACGTCGTGCTCGAGTCGACGGGCCGGTTCACGGACGCTGACAAGGCCGAGGCACACCGGCAGGCCGGTGCGAAGAAGGTCATCATCTCCGCGCCGGCCAAGGGCGAGGACATCACGATCGTGATGGGCGTGAACTCGGACAAGTACGACGGCGCGAAGCACAACATCATTTCGAACGCCTCGTGCACGACGAACTGCCTGGTCCCGATGGTGAAAGTCATCAAGGACGCGGTCGGCGTCCGGCACGCGACGATGGTGACGATTCATAGCTATACCAACGACCAGGCGCTGCTCGACCAACCGCACAAGGACCTGCGGCGCGCGCGCGCGGCGGCGCTGTCGATGATTCCGACGACGACGGGCGCGGCGAAGGCGACGTCGCTCGTGATGCCTGAGCTCAAGGGCAAGATCGACGGCGTGTCGATCCGCGTTCCGACCGCCGACGTGTCGATCACGGAGCTCGTCGTCGAAGCCGAGCGTGCGACGTCGATCGACGAGATCAACGCCGCGTTCCGCGCGGCCGCGCAGGGGCCGATGCACGGCATCCTCCAGTACACGGAGGCGCCGCTCGTCTCGTGCGACTACATCGGCGACCCGCACTCGTGCACGCTCGACGCGCTGTCGACGAACGTGATCGACGGGACGATGGTCAAGGTGTCGGGCTGGTACGACAACGAGTGGGGCTACTCGTCGCGCTGCGTCGACCTGCTCCGTTTCATCGGCGCGCGGCTGAGCTGACCGGCGTTCGCCGATGCAAAAGAAGACCGTCCGCGACCTCTCCGACGCCGAGCTGCGCGGACGGCGCGCGCTCGTGCGCGTGGATTTCAACGTGCCCCTCGACGCCGCGGGGCACGTCGGCGACGACACGCGCATCCGCGCCGCGCTCCCGACGCTGCAGTCCCTCGTCGCGCGCGGCGCCAAGGTCGTGTTGCTCTCGCACCTCGGCCGCCCCAAAGCCGCCCCGGAGCCGAAGTACTCGCTCGAGCCCGTCGCACAGCGGCTCGCCGAACTCATGCCCGGCACGCACGTCGAGTTCTGCGAAACGACCGACACCGACGACGCGGTGCAGGCGTCGGAACGGCTCGCGCCGGGCGCCGTACTGGTCCTCGAGAATACGCGCTTCCTCCCCGGCGAGGAGACGAACGACGAGCGCCTCGCGCGCGAGCTCGCGAAGCTCGGCGACCTGTACGTGAACGACGCGTTCGGCGCCGCGCACCGCGCGCACGCGTCGACCGAGGGCGTCGCGCACCTGTTGCACCCGGCCGTCGCCGGCCTGCTGATGGAGAAGGAGCTCGCGTACCTCGGCGCCGCGCTCGCGAACCCCCAGCGGCCGTTCATCGCGATCCTCGGTGGCGCGAAGATCTCCGGGAAGCTGGACGTCATCGCGCAACTTCTGCCCAAGGTCGACCGCCTCCTCATCGGCGGGGCGATGGCGAACACCTTTTTCCGCGCGATGGGGCTCGAGACGGGCAAGTCGCTCGTCGAGCCGGATCGCGTCGACCTCGCCCGCGAGCTGTCGAACACCGCGGGCGACCGGCTCGAGTTGCCGGTCGACGCCGTCGTCGCGCCCGAGTTGAAGGCGGGCGTGGCGACGCAGGTCGTCGCGCGCGACGCGATCCCGGCCGACCAGGCGATGTTCGACGTCGGGCCCGAGACCGTGCGCCGCTTCGGCGACGCCGTCCGGAGCGCGCGGACCGTGCTCTGGAACGGCCCGATGGGAGTATTCGAGACGCCGCCGTTCGACGCCGGTACGTTCGGCGTCGCGCGCGCGCTCGCCGACGCGACGCGCGCCGGCGCGACGACGATCGTCGGCGGCGGCGATTCCGCGGCCGCGATCGCGGAGGCCGGGCTCGAGTCCGCGGTGACGCACGTCTCGACCGGCGGCGGCGCGTCGCTCGAGTTCCTCGAAGGCAAGACCCTGCCGGGCGTGGCCGCGCTCGACGACGCGTGACCGGCGCCTAACGCTCGCCCGACCCGACCCG
>JAABUZ0100001749.1_pt1 | contig 39519 bp, 45 predicted proteins | sample 5562091 | NCBI WGS metagenome assembly JAABUZ01 (sample SAMN12813069, study PRJNA571459) | rock metagenome | isolation source: Antarctica rocks | place: Antarctica: Victoria Land, Linnaeus Terrace sud | collected 2015-12-21 | reverse complement strand
TCAGGTTGAAACTTTCTGGCGCTCAGTGGCAGCCGGAAAATGTGACACCCATGCTACAACTTCGCTGTGCCTATCTCAATGGTCAACTTGCTATCTGATGTTTTTGCATAAATGGGATGCTCCCGTTTCTGACGGGGCGACAAGCGCCCCGGAACCCTTGCGTTGTAAAGATTTAACCGAATTATGGTAGAAAAAGATAGGTCTGCCTTTCTCAACAAGACCTATCTATTGATAATGTTACCTTCATTCTACCAAACCCACTTACAAAGTAAACTGAGTCGAGCTGAATACCTGTTGCTGAGTTGCCTGATTACTCTTCTCCAAACTATCAAACAGGTGCGCCTTGAAACATTAGCTACAGCACTGCCCCTACCCATTACCTTTGATAGTCGTCGTCGTAAACTTCAGAGATTTATTTCGTTAGAACAACTGACTTTTGAGAACATTTGGTTTCCGATACTGCTTGCGTGGTTGAAAGCAGATTTTGAACCGACTCAAGTATTACATATCGCCCTTGACCGCACAAGTTGGGGTGCAATTGGCGACAGGAGAAGAGGGCAGGCTCTTTTTGAGTTATCTTTTGGTGCCAACAGTTATCTGTGTTGTATAGAGCCTGCCCTCTTCTCCAGAGCTTTACCTCGCGGATGCATCAATTTGTTAATGGTAAGTTGGATTAAGGATAAAAGAGCTATTCCTATTTATTGCCAGCTACTCCCAAAACTAGGCAGTAGTAACTTGTCGGAACAAAAGACAATAATTAGTAAGATTTTGCCACTGCTAAAGGATTATAAAGTTGTGGTTTTAGGGGACCGTGAGTAATGCTTGCGTACACCTGGGGAACTGGCTGCGGCAGCAGTCTCTGTACTGAGGCTTACGACTAAAAAAAACGGAATTTGTGCAGTTAGAGACTGAAATTTGGCGTAAGTTTTGTGAGTTGGGATTAGCTCCCGGTACCTCCCTTTATTTAAAGGGGGTAAATGTGACTAAGCAGAAAGGATTTGACAAGTTCAATTTCGCCACTAAGTGGAAACGAAAATACCAGGGATGGGCACCGGATGAAGGCTGGTTTATCTTGACAAACTTGGATAATTTATCTGCTGCGATTACTGCTGATCAAAAGCGATTTGATATTGAAGAGATGTTTCGGGATTTCAAGAAAGGCGGCTATAACTTAGAAGGAACCAATGTCACAGGTGACCGATTAATTGTCCTAGTTTTACTGATTACTATTGCCTACACCACTGCCACGATGCAGGGGAAAAAATTTAAGCGCATGGGAGTACAAAAATATATCGGTCGGGTGAAAGAAGCAGGGAGAACACAGCGGCGGCACAGCAGTTTTTATATTGGCTTATATGGTCAAACCTGGGTTAATTTTATAGAGGGATGTGCGCATATAGTGGCGGAATTAATGAAACTCAATCGCAATAAGCGCAAGTATTATCAAAAGGGTCAAAGGGCTATGGCGCTTATCCTGTCTGCATTATAGCTTCTTTGTCGCCCCGCCAGCCCTGGTTTGTACATTAACCCTCACTTTTTGTGAAACTTCCATTTCTCGTAAATAGTCCCGTAGACAGTTGGTGAAACTGTTGAATCGCCAAAATAACACAAAGGCAAACCAGTAAATTGCCAAAGCCACACTATGGGAAATAATTGGTGAAACAGGTGGCTTTTGAGTTTGGAACGAGAACCCAAAGATGGCAAAGCTGATACTGACAAAGAAAGTAGTAACATTCCAACGTGTCTTGGTATGTTCCTGCTCACGTTCCCAGATTTGAAAATAAAGTTCATCAGAACTCAACCCCCTATTCAATGTCTGAGTCCTTGAGCGCTCTAGTCTACTCATGTGATACTCTCAGCTTAATCTAACCCCATTTTGAACTAGCTATAAACATCAGCACCTTTTGGTTGGTGAGCCGCTTGTCACGCTTCAAGCTAATGCGGCTGACCTGTTCTGGAATTCCTGACGTGAAGAAAACACAGGGCAGCTTGACATGATCAGAAGGGAGGTTCGAGGCAGTTGAAGTAGACATAATTAAAACCTCCTTATGTTTTTAAATTAGGTTTTTACTTTCACAACTACAGCGTAGGCGAATAAATCGATAGAAGCAAACGTTTTTTCTAATTAAAACAATAGCCTTAGTCTATTAATTCTCCCATTTCAGCTGAAACCCTCTTTTAAAGCAGTGAGAGGAAAGTTGCATACCAAGAGCTATTGATAGTTTTAATCTATCGTTTAAACAGAAAATAACGTTTGCTTCTATTGGTTGGATTACCTAGAGTTAGAGCAACTCCTGAACACGAGGTCGATGTGAAGCAAGACTCTAGGTTGAAACAGTCACCAGTCAGAGCATCTAGCAAGAGAGTGCAAATGCCTCGACTGAAGCATGAGCAAAAGCTCCTGTATCGAAAAATTGTGTTTCTCGGAGGCGCTGGATTTTGTCTGACTCCTTGGGCAACGCCACCTATAGCACTCATGTTGGGGATTGTCTTGGCGCTGACTCACGAGAATCCCTTTCATCGGATTAGTCGTCCTGCTGCTAAATACCTACTGGAAGCGTCCGTGATTATGCTCGGCTTCGGGATGGACCTAGCAGTCGTGCTGAAGGCGGGCTCAAGCGGTGCCTTGTTTGCCGTTGGCAGCATTACGGCAACCTTCATCCTTGGCTACTTCCTGGGGCAATGGCTCAAGATTCCCATCAAAGCCTCTGCCCTAATTTCAGCCGGAACAGCGATTTGCGGTGGCTCGGCGATCGCAGCAGTCAGCTCGGTGATCAACGCGGCGGAAAGCGAGATCTCAGTGGCAATGGGGACGGTCTTTGTCCTCAACGCCGTCGCTTTGTTCGTGTTTCCACCTCTAGGGCATGTATTACACTTAACTCAGGCACAATTCGGAACCTGGTCAGGTGTGGCAATCCATGACATTTCTAGTGTAGTCGGTGTAGCATCGCACTATGGTCAGGGTGCGTTATACGTGGCGACGGCAGTGAAACTCTCCCGTGCTTTGTGGATTGTGCCGATCTCGCTCTTCGCAGGCTATATGTTCCGGCATCAACACACCCAGTCTGGACAGGAAGTGCCCCATAAGCCCCAAGTCCCATGGTTTGTTGGCTTGTTTATTCTTGCCTCAGTAGCACGGACGTTTATCCCGTCAATTGCCGACTGGTCGCCAGTGCTAACAACTATCTCAGAAGCGGGCTTGACGCTAACTTTATTTTTGATCGGCGCGGGACTATCCCGGCAAACGCTGAAAGCGGTCGGTTGGAAACCGATGGTACAGGGGGTAGTGCTGTGGATATTTATCAGTGCCACTTCGCTTGGCGTCATTCTATGGGTCGTGCATTAGTCAGGATATGCCTCATCTGCTGGTAGTCTGGCGCCGATAAACAACTCTATTTTTTCGATTTTTAAGGTGTAAGACAAAACTTTAAAGCGGCACTTGACACCCAGGGACAGCAATCTTGCTTTACGCTCCTGTTGCGAGGTGCCGACTGGGTTTAGTTGTTAAGAAACAATAAGAGCGACTATGACGAATATCTTGCTTTATTTACTGTTGGGTTTAGTCGCGGGATGCCTGAGTGGTCTGATTGGGATTGGCGGTGGAGTCTTGATTGTTCCAGTATTGGTCTTTTGGTTTGGGATGTCCCAACACGAAGCACAAGGTACCACCTTAGCCCTGTTAGTCCCACCTATTGAGTTGCTCGCCGCCTGGAGCTACTACAAACAAGGCTATGTGGATTTGAAAATCGCCACTTTCATTTGTGTAGGCTTCTTTATTGGTGGGCTACTGGGTGCAAAGCTGGCAACTGGGTTATCTAACGCTGTTTTGTCAAAGGTGTTTGGAGGCGCGATTCTAGTGATCGCCCTTAAGATGCTCTTTTCACGATAAGAGGATTGACTTCAAAGGCAGCAAACAGCAATGATTTGATGGCGGGTGGATTCTTTTCTAATTCAAAACTCATAACTTACTACTCATTACTCTCTAGTTCCTCGCCCCTTTGTCGTAGAGGTCCTTATGCTAAGAGTCTTTGAAATTTTTCTACTAACAGCAATTGTTGCAGCGAATATGATTGCTAGCAAATGGATTGGAGAGCAGTGTCATGAAAAATCCTATCGCTCAAACTGTGAAATTCAATGGCGGATTTTATGCACCGCTTTGCAGATGATTGCAGGTTCAGTTGCAGTTAATCCTGGTTTGACTGTCATTTCAATTGCAGTTAACCCTGGTTCAAAAATATCCTGATTGCAGGTTTGATCATTTAGTATTGCAGGTCGCTACAGCTAGAGCGGGGAACTCAAAAGAAGGCACTGCCCCCGCCACCATCTTCGATTGCGTGGGTCAATCAAAGCTCTGATAGTTTGTTCTCTGATGAATCCCTCGTACTAACTTTGTACTCCCCCAACCATTAGATGCGCCCGTCAAAATGTGGAGCCATATCTAACAGTTTCATACAGTCCTGCTACCCGTTCAGGTAGGAGAATTAACCCTAAATTGGCTAATAAACAGATGCTTCCCAGCAACAATAAAATGTACGTGGGAGCCATAACAACCCCAATTATGAACCAAGCAAATACATGCAGGATCATCACTAGAGCAAAGATACTGGCAATTCCAGCCGATTGCCAGACCTGAAATTTCGGGCGACGTAATCCGGTGAAAATTATTGTCCGCAAGGTAGCAACCAGGTTGGCTGGAATTAGAAAGGCACAAATGCCAACGCAGTAAGCGCTTGAGAACTCAGTCAAGGTATTGAAGTCGAACATTAGTTCTCCTAGGTTAAGTTGCCTTCTCTTCTACGGCTTAAAGCCCTATATCCTCAATACTAGTGGGACGCATGAAAGATTCGCCACCCCCAATAGGCTCAAACTCAGCCCTTAAAGAAGTTGACAAGTTGAATTGTTTGCCAATCCTTGCCAACTGGATTAACTGCCAGAGCGACAATTCCCGGCATCATCAATCTGGATTAAGAAAAATCGGCGCACTATAGCAATCCTAAATGAATTGTGAAATATTGCGTGGAGTTAGTAGTCAGTAGTCAGTAGTCAGTAGGCACTCTTGTACTGGCTACTGGCTACTGGCTACTCTTGCCGAGGACTAGTTTACAAATCAAATAGGATTGCTATAGCATCTAAAAATTCTTAGTTAATTACCGATTGAACATCAGCTTCTAGTAGTAAGATTGTTGTCTCACTACCCACCCGACCAAAATCTGGTTCGGGCCCCATATCCATTTCAATGGCATAGGACCATGTATTTGAATCAGGTTGGTAGCTTTTGACTGTGCCCACACCACCAACAAAGCACACTACTTGCGACTTTAAAAATCTAGGCAACGCCAAAACATTTATAGTCATCAGCCCCAAGGCAACTTCATGACCTCTGTCACTAGCGCTTACCTGTTGCTTCACAGCATGAGTTCGAGGACTCATTAATGTGTTAGTCATTTTGGCCTCAGCTCCTAAAGAATAGCTAGAGTTGTTTGACGGACCGCTGACAAAAGAGAAGAAAGAGCTAGATAATTAACTAAAGTTAAGAACCGATAGATAGCTACCAGAGAAGAAAGTAAGACTTCTACCAATTTAAAAATCTACAGTTCGAGGCACTAATGCCATTGCCAGCTTGGTGTGCGTGACTCAGATGGTGCCACAATCACGCATCACGGTGTGGAGAGCAACAAAAACGCTGAAAGTTTAATTAGGAGGTTTAATCCCTTTCCAGGCTATCTTGCCCCTAGTGACAGCCTCGCGCTTATCTACCCCTACACCTAGTTTCAGCATTGAAAGAAGGCGATCGCGCACTAAGGCAAGGTCTGGCAGATGCCAGAACTGTTGCCTATCGAGTCTGGTTTTCTGCTCTCAGGCGCTGGGCTCCCCCGTCAGTTCAGTCTCCAGTGCTGCTAAACGCTGCAATATAGTATCTTGCACAACGCTGGTCAATTGGAAGCAGAATGTTAGACACCTTTGGACAAGCGTTACGAGATTTACGCTGCTCGAAGGGGTGAAGTATTCTCTCTGGAGAGATTACTGTCTTGGGCAGGAGATATGTACCGACGACATTTGGAGTATCCAAGCTTTCTAATAATTGGTTGACTTGAGGCAAGTTGAGAAAATCCGTCAAACTGAGCGAGAGTAAATTTTCCAACTCGACAGTAGAGAGGTCGAGGTGTTGGGCAAAGGTTTCTAGCATCAAACAAATGAAACAAACAACTACATAACTAATATCTCTATAAAACGGTGTGCTAATTATGAGCTAGCTCATGCCAACAGCGGAACTTGATGTATCCCAACTGCCTAGCTTTCAGTTTGAGCCAACTTCCAACATTCCTTGGCGATCGCCCAATCTTCTTGCGCCTGCACAATTAACACACGCACAGCTGAATCAGGTGCCGCGATATCCTGGTCAGCAGGGGACTGGGCATTTTTGTCTAGGTCAAGTTTCAGCCCCAGAAATTCAAACTGCGTACACGCTGCCGCTCGCACAGCAGCAGAATTTTCCCCAACGCCGCCGCTAAATACAAGGGCATCCAAACCGCCGAGAGTGGCAAGCATAGCGCCGATGTGCCTACGGAGTGAATGGACATACATATCAAACGCCAATTGAGCGCGTGAGTTGCCTTGTGCGATCGCATCCATAATCTGCCGCATATCGCCCGACACGCCAGAAATCCCCTTCAATCCAGAAGCCCGCTCAAGTGTTTCATCTAATTTGTCAACATCTATCCCTTGTCGCATTAAGTAAATCAAAATGCTAGGGTCAACCGAGCCAGAGCGAGTACCCATCATCAGACCTTCTAGGGGAGTAAACCCCATTGTGGTGTCGATGCTCTTACCTTCTCGGATTGCTGCCAAGGAGCAGCCATTGCCTAAATGACAGGTAATCAGCCGCAAAGATTCCAGGTTTTTACCCAACAGAGCAGCTGTCCTCTGGGCGCAGTATTGGTGATTGATGCCGTGGAATCCATAGCGACGGATGCCCTGCTCAAACCACTCATAGGGACCTGGGTAAACAGCGGCGCTCAGGGGCAACTGGCTATGGAAAGCAGTATCAAACACCGCTACTTGGGGTACATCTGGTAGCAGATCCTGCATCGCTTCAATTCCCTCCACGTTAGCTGGGTTATGGAGTGGAGCGAAAGCAGAGAGACGTACGATCGCATCTTTCACTTCCGGCGTAATTATTGTCGCTTGGCGGTAATCCTGTCCACCATGAACAACGCGGTGCCCAACAACATTAATTTCAGTTGGATCGTCAATCACCTGAGTTTTATCGTGACTGAGGGTATCCAACATATGCGAAATCACAGCGGGGCGGGATGGGGTCGGTAGTTCTTCTTCCAGAACTGCGCCTTCAGAGGTTTTGACCTTAATTTCTGCCACACCTTGATGCCGACTCCAATCAACCTTAGCTTCCCACAGCGGTTTGAAAGGCAGATCCGGCAATTCTTCACCCAGCTGATACAAGCAGCTCTTCTGGCTACTTGATCCTGCATTCAGTACAAGTATTTTCATCACACGTAAAGAAGTAAGAGGAGTCAGGAGTCGTGGCGTCAGTCGTCAGGAGTCAGGAGTGTTGATTCCTTCTGGCTCCTGACTTCTGACGACTGACTCCTTTTTTTAACACCATTGCCACTTGCTAATCTCAGGTGGGTCGTCCCCGTTTTCTAGAATAAAGCGGTGGAAATCCTGCAAAATGTATTCGTAGTGCTGAACCCGCTCGCTAGCCCGTGCTGCCACGCGGGGATTGTAGGCTGCTGCCATTCGAATTGATTGCATAATCAGGTGATAGCGACTCGTGCGATTGCGGACATGCATATCAAACGGCGTCGTCGTGGTGCCTTCTTCCTGATAGCCATTAATGCAGAATCGCTCGAGGTTGGTACGCCCAAACAGCAGTTGCTTGACTGCTGAAGGATAGCCGTGGAAGTTGACAATCACTGGTCGATCTGGGGTGAACAGAGCATTAAACATATCGGCATCTAGTCCGTGCGGATGCTCTGACTTTTCCTCTAGCACAAGTAAATCTGTGACATTCACAACCCGCACCCGTAAATCTGGCATGTCTGAGCGCAGGATGTGAGCAGCTGCCATCACTTCCACAGTGGGGCTATCACCGATCCCTACTAGCACAACATCAGGGTTCACACCCTCATCGATGCTCGCCCATTGCCATACAGAAGCACCAGCGCGGCAGTGCGCGATCGCTTCTGACATCGACAACCACTGCGGCATCGGATTCTTGTTGGCAATCACCAAATTGACGTAACCCTTACTCTGTAAACAGTGGTCAACGGTGCTGACAAGACAGTTGGCATCAGGAGGCAAATAAACCCGCGCCGATTCCGCCTTTAGATTTAGCACACTGTTGATAAAGCCAGGGCTTTGGTGCGAAAAGCCATTGTGTTCCTGCCGCCAGAGCGTTGAAGTCTCCAGATAATTTAATGATGCCACCGGCAGACGCCAAGGAATTTCCCGCGAAAACTTGAGAAACTTGGCGTATTGGTTCATCATTGTCGTAATAATCGCCAAAAATGCCTCGTAAGAGGGGAAAAGACCATGGCGACCTGTGAGCAGATACCCCTGTAGCCAAGCCTGACAGGTGTGCTCACTCAATATTTCCAATACCCGTCCGTTGTTTGGGCCAATATGACCATCGTGGGGCTTGATCGGCCACTGGTAGTCGCGATGGGTCACATCGAACACTTTTGTGAGTTTGTTAGACTCCAGCTCATCAGGGGAGAAGATGCGGAACGTCTTGGGATTGCGCTCGATTACACCCTTGAGGTACTTTCCTGCTTGATCGGCGTTGCTGATCTGATTTTCCCCGCGCTGACAGACCCCAACGCTAGCCTGGTGTTCGATGGGTACATCAAACTCAAGTATGTTAGGTAGATCGAGAGAGTGGAGCATGCGTCCGCCAAAAGTATGGGGATTGCAGCCCATGCGGCGATCGCCCTTGGGACACTGCTCCAGAATTTCTGGCAGTGGGCGGTTCTGCTCGTCCAATAATTCTTCTATATGGTAAGAGCGCAGCCAGTTTTCTAACAGTTGCAACTGCTCTGGATTCGTCTTGACTTTTGTGGCTGGCACTTGGTGAGAACGGTAGGAACCCTCAATCGGCTCCCCATCCATTTCTTTAATTCCAGTCCATCCTTTGAGCGAGCGCAGAATTAGCATTGGCCACTTGGGTTTAACAATGCGCTCTCCCGAACGAGCCGCTTGTTGAATGCGACAGATTTCCTGATAAGCCCAGTCCATTGAGGCATAGAGGTCGGCATCCAAATCGACATCTTCCACAATCCGCACCTGGTAGCCGTAGCCGGTGAATAGGTGCAGCAGTTCCTCATCGCTCATCGTGCCGTAGATGGTGGGACTGGCAATCTTATAACCGTTCAAATGCAGAATCGGCAGCACCGCACCCGACTCAGCTGGGTCGAGATACTTGTAGCTGTGCCATGCCGTTGCTGTGGGGCCGGTTTCGGCTTCCCCATCTCCGACAATGCAGGCTACGATCAGGTCTGGGTTGTCCATCACCGCACCAAATGAGGTGGCGAGGGAATATCCCAATTCGCCACCTTCGTGGATTGTGCCGGGAATGCCGGGGTACAAGTGACTGGGAAAGCCACCAGGCCAGGAAAACCGCTTGATTAATTTTTGTAATCCTGCCTCATCCAGCGTCAGTTCTGGATAAAATTCATGCAAGGAACCTTCCAGGTAGAGATTAGCAAGATTCGCTGGTGCGCCGTGACCGGGGCCAGTAACCAGGAACATATCTACGTCGTAGCGCCGGATCAGGCGATTCAGGTGGGCGTAGATTAGATTAATGCCAGGACTTGTACCCCAGTGACCTAGTAGCCGATCCTTAATGTTTTCAGGGTGTAGGGGTTCTTTGAGCAGAACGTTATCTTTAAGATATATCTGGGCGGCGGCCAGATAGTTTGTGAGGCGACGATAACGCGCGATCGCCTCCAGTTCCGCTGCGTGGTTTTGACGAACTTCTCGGACGGAAATCTCAGGACTAGCCGGCGTCATCAGCGGTGTTGACGTCATGGGGATTCACCTAAATAAACAGCATGAAGTTGCAGTTATCAGCCAGCGAGCGCCGAACAGTTTTGAGTGTTGAGTTCCAAATTAGAACCTTTCAACTTCAGACTCAAAACTCTTTACCAGGAATGCTAGTGAGTTCCGCACTTTGTCACGTCTGTCTCAAGTTGCATCTTCTAAATTTTTGCGGCTAGTTTTTTTGCTCCCTATGGGCAAACTGCACCCCTCTATTTAGGTTTGATCTTCTTCTTAAGAGCAAACAAGGTGGCATCCCGAATATCAGGGTCAATGTCAAGAGCGTTATCCTGAAGTCGCTCTATATCTGGGCCTCCAGGTTCGTTGCTGGCAGCATTGGCTATTGTGTCAAGGTCTTCTTCGGTGACGCCTGCATACCACTGGCAATCAGGGTAAACGATAATGATGGGGCCGTAGTCGCAGCCGTTGAAGCAAATGTAGGGGCATACCTTAACGTCCGGCCCTTCTAACTCGACTGACTCAACGCTGGATGAATTGTCAGCAGCCACAATATTAGCCTCAGCCACCTTCTGACGCAGCTTCTCCACATATCCTGACGCGCCTTTCTCAAGGCAGAATTCACTTTGACAGACATAAATAGTCCGTTTATTTGGGTTGGCACCATTGCCTATAATTCGTTCTGACATGGGAGTTCTCCTTTTGGCTACACTGCATCTATCTGCAAGGGACGGTTTCGGCGGCGAGCATTGTGAGCCTCGTTAGCCTTGCGGATGTTTTCGACTACCTGTGGCCAGACGATGCCTGTAAGGTCAACCGGGGCTGCTACCTCGCTGCAATTCTGGCAAGTGCGGATAGCTTGGTTACTGTTGTACTCCTGACAACTCTCCCAGTAAACTTGCTGAGCTATCTCTTCACCTGCGTCAAAGCTTTTGCTGTATATTCGGTGATTGCAACGCTGGCAATAAAAGCTAATTTCCTCGTGGCCCGGTGGCTCCGCTTTGAAGCGCAATTGCACGCACTCGCCGTCGGGTATCAAATGATTCGGTACACCAGCTGGTAGATAGACAGCGTCACCTGGCTCAAGCTGCATGTAGTTGTACTCGCAATCCTTGAACTCGATGCGGCAGCGACCACTCAGGTTGAGGATTGTCTGGTCCTTATCCGACGAGAGCCAAAATGGTTGTGGCACTTTGTTGCGGCTAAGGTAAGCCATCGGCTCAATGCCTGGATTGAGGACTGGAAAGTCGTCGTAAGAGCCAATCGTCCGGTTAGCGGAGTCAAAAATATTCAGAAAGCGGCCTCTTTCAGCGAGAGGGCCTTGTGGCTGTTGTGTCCCAGCGCTCATCGGTGATTCTCTCCCTATTTATTAATAGCTTCGCCAGCGCCTGCACCAATCGCCGGGGATGGCGCGTTTTGGTTGGCAAGAAAGCGTTCGTAGTCTGCCCGCGCTCGGTTGGCTAGCCGCACTTGGCGAGTATAGAGACTCCAACTCATATTCTCGATGGGGAAGTGGGGTAAAACAGTGCCGCAACTGTGGCAAGTACGGTCAGTCTGGTTGAATTCGTTTACGGCGTCAGGCCCTAATACAGTGATGGTCTTTAGTTCGGGATAGTAAGGCTGTTGCTCGCCCTCAAAGTTGTCCATCACCCTGCGGAAGACCAGCTTCTTACATTCCTCGTTTGGGCAATAGATCGAGAACACTTCCCTCTGGGGCGGCTTCTCCTTGTTGCGTTGAATCAACAGCGCCACAGTGTAAGCCTCGGGGTTAGACGCCTGCGTACCTGTGTGGTTATTTACCTCGTGTGTCTTGGCTCCTACGCCTATTATGCCCGAAGGCCGCTGGAAATCGTTACTGACCAATGAGATAAAAATTTCTTCGCAGTCATTGGTGTGATGGAAGTCGAATTCGGGAGATCCGGGGTAGTTGAGGCTATAAACTCCACCTATTACAATCGCACCTGGGTGCAGGTAGGGAAAAAGCGACGTGATCCCAGGTACCCCGGTGTGATTGATCAGATGCTGGAACACATTAGTTTTCACCGGCTGGCGCTTGACCTGACTGCCGTTGCTGCTAGAACTCATCTCTGTCATAAATTCGGCTCCTTTCTCGCTTTAAAGTGCGCCACTGGTACTTTAAAGCCAGCGCGCCGTTTTCTTTGGTAGTAACGCTCCGCCCCACTCTAGTTCAGCGCTCATATTTAACTTGCCACGCAAATCGCGCAGACTTCATAGAGCGATGTATTGCCCTTTGCTAACTTTTTAATCTCATCAATGTGCGCCGTCGTCTCGGGATGATTAGAAATCGCTTCTAAATCTTCTTTACTCCGCCACTGGACGTAGTTTATCACCCGCGTGCCATCTAAACTTCTGTGAATTTTCGCTGAGATGAAACCCGGCTGCTTTCTCATCGCTTCGCCTGCTTCGACAAATATATCCACCAAACGCTGCTGATTTTCAGGCTCCACAGTGAATACGTTGATCAGGGTAACTAAATTATTGTCCGTTGCGATCACAGTCATTCTTCTGCTTCCTAATACAAGTGAAAATCTTTCTTCTTCCCACTGTAGAATTGCCTCTGTCTTTTTTGGGTCGCTTAATTGGAGTTTCTGTAGCATTAATCACCAGTTCTGTTCCAATGCTTGGACGCCTGCCCTACCGTCCGTAAGTCTGCACCTCAGCTCACAGTGCTGGTTACCCTTTGGGCTTGATTCATAGGGGTCAGAAAATATGCCTATCCAGGGTTGCGCAAGTGGGTGAGAAGGGTAAGAGGCGAGATCGTTCCTGGGCTGCTCTCGCCAAAATCCCTTTGGTCGCGTGTGAGAATAAAATCGCAGTCTAGATTGGACGCAACCGCCCAAGCAACAGCATCTTCAAAATCTTGAATAGGTGAAACCAGTGCGGCATCTATGGTGGCACGCTCAATCGTTCCCACTTTAACGTGGGTCAGCAGCGATAACAGAAGCGCTCTTCTGGCTGAAGACTCCTTAATTTGTTTTCTGGCTAGATAATCAACCGTAGTGATAGCATGGGCTGATACATAACCTTCAAAAGCACCGCGAGCCATTAAGTCAAACAGCCGAACAGTGTCCTGATACCATGGCTGACGCTTTGTCAGAAAGTCTACAACTATGTTGGTATCTAAAAGAATGCGCACTAGCGATATTTATCCTCTAGGTATGAGCCATATTCTTCCTTAATTGCTTCATCAGACTTATGAGTGTATTCGCCCTCAAGAACACCCATTAAACTACGCGTCCAAGGAGTTAGTTCGCTTTCCCAGTTCTCCTCTGGGTCTGGCATGACCTTCAATAGCTCGGCAACTAACTGTGATAAGCTCATCCCCCTCTTGGCAGCCTCTCTCTTTCCTTTGGCAATTAGCTCTTCGTCAATTCTTAACGTTAATTTTGTCGGCATTTTTTTGTGACGTACATTTTATTTTAAATTATACGCCACTGCGCTAAATATAGAAGAACGCTCATCAGTAGCAGAGTGTTAAAGGTATGCGACGTTGCTGGTGAACCATCTGTAGCCAGTAGTCTGATAGGATGTATCATAAAAACCAAAACTTTCTGCACGCACGCACTTAAATGATTAATGTTGTCGTCAAACCCGATGCCATCGAATTGCCAGCAGGGGCAGTGCTGAGAGTACCTGGAACCTGGCAGGACTATCAGGTTTTGCTGGAACATCTGGGCGATCGCGCCTGCCCTCGTGTGAAATACCGCAATGGAGAGCTACTGCTCATGGTTCCTTTACCTGAGCATGGAAAGCAACTAGATATCGTGGCGGATATGGTGAAAGTGTTGCTACGCCATCAGGGACTGAAGTTTGACTCTTACCCTGAAACCACAATGGCTCTGCCCGAGCATAGTGGTATCACTCCCGACCATTTTTTCTATATTGATGAGCTACCTGTTGTGGGGCAGCGTCGGATTGATTGGAGTACTGACCCTCCACCAGATCTGGCAATTGAGTCCGATGTCACCTCATTTACCAATCCTCAGGACTACCTACCTTATCGAGTTAGCGAACTTTGGCTGGTTCGCCAACAAAGGCTTGAGATTTACCGACTCCAGGGCGCTCAATATATCCCAGTCCAGCAGAGTCGGTTTTTCCCTGGTTTTGATCTCAATGCCATCTTTGAGGAGTGCATTGGGGATGCCTACCAACTTGGATCGGGCGCGATTGATAAATTGAGCGATCGCTATCCTCGTAGGCGCTAACTATCCAAGGCTACCGCATCAAAGCTAATGTACCAGTAGGAACCAAGGCGGCTTCCAATGTGTATTGTGAGTACCATAGAAACCCAAGTCATTATCGTAGGCGCTGGCGTAGCAGGTGGAACGCTTGCTTGCGCTTTAGCCCACCAGGGTATCCATTCTATAGTGTTTGAGCGTCGGCAGTCCTCCGGTGACCGAAATCGAGGAGACGGTATGCAACCGAGGTCTCTGGAAATTATGGAGACTTGGGGTTTTCTAGGCACCTTTACCCAGGCAGGCGCTCTACCCGCCTATGGACTAGAGATGCATCATCCTGTCCTCGGCAAGGTGCTGGAAATTGATCTAGGTATCGTGAAGACCCAGCATCCATATATGTTAAACCTGCCGCATCCTCAAATTGAGAGTTTGCTTCTAGAACACGCGACCAACAGCGGGTATTGCAAAATTTTCCACGGGGATGTTAGGGAGGTTCTATTTGAGAACAGTTGGGCAGTGGGAGTCCGAGCTATAGTGAACCAGCAGGAGATAGTGGTTAAGGCACCAGCGATCGCAGGTGCGGATGGTTCACAGTCGCTGGTGCGCAAGAGTGCAGAAATTGCCGCCATCTCCCAACCTTACACTCACGATTTGCTGGTACTCCATGCCAAACGCCCTGCTTGGTTTTCCGGTCGTCTCCGTACCCGCGTCTATATGCACCGAGAAGGTGTCATAGCTCTGATTCCATTGCCAGGTGACAAGATGCGTATTGCTGCCATGGTCGAGGCGGGCACTGGCAGCAAGTGGAAGAAGCTAATTTAAACTCACCTAACTAAACAACATATGTCCCTTCACCCAGAAAATAATCAACGTACCCTCTCCCATAACCCCAATTCCGATGCTTTAGAGGAAGTAATTGAAAGCATACGTCAGAGAATCCGACAAACAGGCGATAAGCCGCATGTCAGTGTGGCAAGACAGCTGGAAATTTTAGATGAAATTGTTGCCTTTGACTATGGTCGTTTTCTGATTCAAAACAATGGCATGAACGGCTACTGGACGCATTATGTTGTAACTTATCCCGAAAAAGGCAGAAAAACAGGTCTGGGTCACAATAGTGAACCACTGACTAAAATGGAAAGCTTCATATTAAATGAGATCCCAGGGGTTTTAGCCACCCAGGAACGCTATCGGCATTTTTTAGCCCAAAACCAACAAGCAGTGCGATCAGGTGCTGTCTTGGCTTGTATACCCTGTGGTTGGATGGGCGAATTGTTGCACCTGGATTACAGTGCTGTTAAAAATTTTCGGTTAGTGGGTATTGATATTGATGAAGATTCTTTAAATGGTGCCAGAGCATTGGCAAAAAGCCTTAAACTTGAACAAAATATTGAGTTATTAAAAAAGGATGCCTGGGCTCTAAGTTTAAATAATGAATTTGATTTGATATCGAGCAATGGTCTTAATATCTATGAACCTAATAAAGATAAGGTAAGTGAACTGTACCGTCAGTTTTATCTGGCACTAAAATCAGGCGGCAGACTTGTAACTAGCTTTTTGACTTATTCACCATTCAACTCAGAAAAATCTGAATGGGATATGACAAAGATTAACACCGAAGCAGCACTTCTACAGAGGATTATATATTCTGATATATTAACTCCTAAGTGGGCAAATTATTATACATATTCAGAGATGCATGAACAATTGGCTCTAGTAGGGTTCAAATCTGTCAGTTTCATTCCTGATAAAGCTAGAATGTTTCCAACTGTTGTGGCAATAAAATAGTTTAAAAAGGGAGGATTTTAGTCAGATTGAATAGATGCTTCAACTATATTCGTATGCCCTCAATCACGCTGACATTGGCTTTTGTGGTCACAAGTTTCGTCAACTGGAAGCCGGAAGCCTCAAACAGCGCTCGATATTCATTCTCTGTGCGTTCACAGCCACCTGGAAACAATACCAGCATATGGAGGTCAAGAAGCTTGCCTATGAAGGGTTCATTGCCAGGTGGAATTACCTGCTCGATTACCAAAATCTTGCCATTTTCTACCATGGCGCGGTGACAATTCTTGAGAATAGAGATCGCCTGTTCATCATCCCAGTTATGCAGTATATACCTAAGTATGTAGGCATCGCCACCACTAGGCACAGACTCAAAGAAATCTCCAGCCACCAATTCACAGCGTATTGATGCTCCCTCCGCCTCAATCAAATCCTTCGCTTGTGCAATCACTGACGGTTGCTCGAACAGAACTCCTTGCATCGTTGGGTTGTCTTTAAGTATCAAGGAAATCAGACTGCCGTTGCCACCACCGACATCAACCAATTTGCTGATACCTGAGAAGTCGTAGCGCTTAAGGATCTCGGCTCTTGCCGCTGCTGAACCACTCTTCTGCGCCAAGTCGTACATCTTTCCCGATTCTGGGTTTTGGGCATAGTACTCGAAGAGTGGCATCTCGTACAAATCCTCAAAAGCACTCTTGCCAGTCTGAATGCTGTAAAAAAAGTTTCCCCAAGCTTGATAATATTCCCCACCGCCCATCAAAACTATGCCGCGCATTGAGCCAGGGATATCACTTTGGAGACAAGCGGCAAGCGGTGTTAGGCTAAAATACCCAGGCTCCGACTCCGCGAAAATTCCCATACTAGCAAGCCCCCGCATTAGTCGATAAAGGGCGCGTGCGTTCACTTGGGTTGCTTTTGCCAGTTCATCACAACTCTTTGAGCCGTCTTTCAGTAAATCAGCCACACCAAGCCTAGCGGCAACATAAAGCGCCTGCGAAACCCAATAGCCACTCGCCATTTGCAGTATTGTCTTTTGTGGCTGCAAATCAGTTGCAGGTTGGGTATTTTCTTGTTTGAGTTCCATAGTAAAAAGATTAACTTTACGTTGTGAATAGCGGACTACACCCGTATACCCTCGATCAGGCTCACGTCTGCTCGTGTAGGAACGATTTTGGTTAGCCTAAAGCCGGAAGCCTCAAACAGCGCTCGATATTCTGGCTCTGTACATTCACGCGCCCCTGGAAACATTACCATCATCGTCAGGTCCATAAACTTACCAAAGCAGGGTTCATTGCCAGGCGGAATCACCTGCTCCACCACCAAAAGCTTGCCGTTTTCTAGCATGGCGCGGTGACAGTTCTTGAGGATAGCGATCGCACTTTTATCATCCCAATTATGGATGACGCGCTTGAGCATGTAGGCATCGCCACCCCTGGGCACAGACTCAAAGAAATCTCCCCCAACGAGTTCGCAGCGTTGTGAGACTCCCTCCGCTTCGATAAAATTCTTTGCACCTTCAATCACGTACGGTAGATCGAAGAGTATGCCTTGCATCTTTGGGTTAGCTTTAAGGATAGAGGCAATGAGATTCCCCTGTCCACCGCCGACGTCAACCAGCTTGTGGAGCCCTGAGAAGTCATAACTTGCAGTAATATCGGCGTTTTCTATTGACGAATTACTCGTCATCGCCTCGTCAAAAATCTTTCCCGGTTCGGGATTTTGGGCATAATACTGGAACAATGGCATCCCGTACAAATGCTCAAAAGCGCTCCCTCCAGTCCGCAGACTATAAAGAATGTCTCCCCAAGCTTGGTAATGCTCCTCACCGCACATAATTACCAAGGCGCGCATCGATCCCGGAACATCACTTTGGAGACAAGCGGCGAAAGGTGTTAGGGTGAAACAACCCTGCTCTTTCTCGGCGAAGACTCCTACACTAGCAAGCGCACGCATTAGTCGATAAAGGAGTTGTGCGTTCACGCCTGCTGAGTATGCAAGCTCCTCGCAACTCTTCGCACCGGATTTCAACAAATCAGCTATACCAAGCTTGGCGGCAACGTATAGTGATTGCGAAACCCAATAGCCAGTCGCCATTTGCAGTATTGCCTTTTGTGGCGGCATAGCTGTTGCAGGCTGGGTATTTTCTTGTTTGAGTTCCATAGCAAAGGAATGAAGTTTATGATTTCGTTTTCCGTTCTGTAACCAAAGTGAGGGCGATCCATTCGCCCTGGTCATTGTAGCTGCGAATTAGGCGCTGGCGTAGGTCAGGTTGGAGCAGCCAACCGACTTCTAGAAACAAACGCCCAATTTCTTTCACCCGTTGCGGAAACGTGGCAGAGGCACCATCAGGTAGCAGCAACACTTGATAGGGTCGGGGGCCTCCGTCAAAATAGAGACTTGAGCCTTCTGTTCTTGCAGTTGATTGTATGTTGTGGGTTTCGGGTCCTTGATTGATGGCGATCTGCTGAGTTAGTTGACCTGAACTGTTTTTATCAACTCGGAGCGAGGTGGGATAGGTATCAGGACTGCGCCCAGATGCATAAAGTTTCACCGCTTCTCCCTGCCACTCTCCCAGTAGGTCATCTACCCTAAGGGGTGGGCGTTCTGCAGTTGGAACACTGGCGCGTCTTTCCCGAATCAATATCAGCTTGTCCAAACAGCCGGTTTGACCAAATCGTTGGATGACGCGTAAGCGGCGATCGCCATCAATTAACTCTAGCTCCGCTCCGAATTCTGAACCGGGAGTTACCTGAATCGAGCCTTGAGAAAAGGCACCATTTTCGAAAAACAGTATATCCTCTCCCAGTGAACTGTATTCCGAAACATGATCCTGTACTTCTAGTGCTGCGGCTCCACTAGTACTGGGCGGCAAGTGGCGGACGGTTTGGCGAATCGTTTGGTTATCTTTCAACCCTTCTAGAGAAACAATGCTGGGCGTATCTTCCAGTAACTCTCCCTGTGGTGAGAAACAGGTAAAGGAACCATGCCATTCCCCCAGATTTTGCAGCAAACATTCCCACTGCGATCGCATACCTTAACTCCTACCTACTGTAAGGACAACCCGCTGATTAAAATTATTGAATGTAGAAGTGAAAATTTAATAATAGGTCAGTCCAAAATTTAGCATGCAAATGCTTCAACCCAGTCTAGGTAAAAGATTGAAACTGTATAGCTTAAGTCTGTTTTGTGTGTAAATTTTGCTCTATTCGGGTAAAATAACACGCTCACGACGGATATGTGGCTGAGTCGACTTTGATCCGGGTAGCCTCGATTTTTGCGGTAACATGGTTAACCACCTTTCCCGACGCATCTAAGATCGTTACAAAGGAATCGCCACTGAATTTGTCAAACGTTTCATTCAGCACGTTTTTCTGATGGATTTGTTCTGTTCTGGCATAGGTACCATCAGGATTGACGGATTGCTTGAACAGGGTGTATTCAAAGGTGTACTTGCCTGTTCGCACCCACGCACCCATGCCAGGGTTTGATTTGAGATATCCCAGATCTGTCTCCACAACAGTGCCTCCAGCATTGATCACCGTCATTGCCCTGCCCAGCCGTCGCGGTTTTGCACCAGGGGGAAGATGAGGGGTTACCGTAATGAACCATGCACCGAGCGGACCATCGCTTTCTACTTTAGAACTAGCGGCGCGTGCCGAGTAAGACTTTGCCACAGCAACAACTGCGCCGATGGTGCCAACTGTGCCCAGCAGAGCAGCACCTTTCAATAGCCGACGACGACTAAGAGTTTTGCCTTTCAATATTTTTCCTTCAGGTAAACGATTACTAGAATATAGCAATCCGATTTGAGTTGTGAACTGTCGCGTAGTATCTTGCCTGCCACACACTCAAGAATTATTCGATTTAGACTTTAGTATACAGATGCTTAAACCAATTGTATATAGCACTTCTAAATGATTCGTGAAATCTCTGATTAAACGCATTGATTGTAATATTGACTGCTCTCAGAGAAAGAAGGGACTGAGATTCTTTCGGACAAGTGTTAGACTTAGACTTACTACAGTCCCAAAGCCTAATTCTGCCTACGGTGGCCAAACACCGTCTACCCAGTCTGCTCAGGTCAATACCTAAGTTTCCGGCTACTTTGCGTAGAATGTTTGATGCTCCATTGAGATCAGCATTTATCTTGCTTTGATCCGCAGTTGTGTAGAGTCCCCTAAAGCTGCGCTTACCCGATGCTTTCCACCCTGATGGCTTTTGACCATGTGCAGGCAGAGAATCACCATCAAGGTAGGAAGCTGCTGAAGTGTTAGCCTCTTCAGTTTCTACAAACCGAATCCCGTGGAGTTCACATAGTTGAGAAATGCGAGTTTTCAGCTTTGCTAGGGGCATTTGCACGAACTTTTGATTCTCACGTTTACCCATGTTGCACTCATCCTTAATACCGGGGTTCCACCCAATTACGAGTGTGCCAATTCCACGGAGAATACAGTGATCAATCGCTAACTTAGCCGCCTTGTTCACCATGTCTCGCATTTGATTATTGCGCTTACGAGTTATGGCATCGCAAACAACATCCCAATAATCCTGAGACTTGCCTTTCTTACGTTGTGCGCTCCGCTTGTTGTATAGTTGGTTCATGGCTTTCGCTTGTTTTGAATCAACTAGAAACGAGTTACCCAACGTATCCACGCAAGCCATCAGATTAGATGCTGTTCCCAGGTCAATCCCTAATGCTTTATCTGCGTTGAGAGGGTGTGCTTTTTTCTCTACCTCGTAATTGGCTTCCAGATAAAAAGCACCATTCTTGGGCAGAATTGTAAATTCCTTCACCTTTGAGTAATCAAGATTAGCAGGCATGGGTAAATCAAACGATTTAACACCAAACCAGCGATTCACTTGATTCCCCATTGAGAAAGTTAACGTTTTCCCGTCAGCCGAAAGGTTTGGTCGCTGCGCCCCTGTGTTGGGATATGCAACTTTGAATAAACCGCCTGAGTCACGATAACTAGGTGCTTTTGGACGAAAATCTAGCTCACCCCTGAGAAATTTATTCCTAAGTTCTTTGAAAGACTTGAAGGCTTCAGAAACACTTAACAGTGTTTGCTGTGCCGGGGTTGAAGGCATGGCTTGAGCCTGAATATTTTTTCCACACTCGTAGACCACATCAAATTTAGAAATAATGCGGTCTGTTTTGAACAAAATCTGTCTAGCCCAATAAGTGCCACAGTTGTATAAGCTATTCGATTGCTCACACAAATAGGTAATTACCGCTTTTGTTCTTTTATCAACAGAGAGTAGGTTCTGCTGAACACCTCTTAGCCCCTTATCCTTTTTAGGTTGCTTAGCTATGCTCGACCTCTGTGGTGATATTGTTTTTTTACCTCTATATATTAAATTGCTACATTGTAGATGTCAACCCATGAAAAGACAAAATTTACATGCTAACTCAGCCAGACTACAAAACCCATAATCACGTTAAGTTTCTGGTTAACTACCACTTCGTCTGGATTCCTAAGCGCCGAAAAAGGGTGTTGATAAGTGACATAGCAAAACGCACTCGCTGCTATTTTTGCGGAGTTGGCAGTAGAAAAAGGATGGGACGTTTTAGCCTTAGAGGTTGCACCTGACCATATCCATTTGTTTGTTAGCGTCAAGCCAACAGACACCCCTCATCTTGTTATCAAAGCATTCAAAGGGAGGTCTAGCTATATTCTTCGTAAAGAATTCCCTGAGGTACTTAAACTGCCGTCTCTTTGGACTAGTAGCTATTTTGTTAGCACTGAAGGACTTGTCAGTAGTAAAGCCGTGAGGCGTTATATTGAAGATCCGCATCATGGTTAGAAAGACCAAGGTGGTTAAAACCACCCGAGTCGCTTGCCTCTCAGGGCTGAAGCCTCTGAGTTTCCCGCTTCCCGTGCTTTCTTATGAGATGCATTCTGTTTTACAAACCTTATGGCGTCTTAAGCCAGTTCACAGACAACAGCGGTGAAACCAAACGGCAGACTCTTAAGGATTACATCCCAGTTCCTGCGGTTTACCCAGTCGGGCGTTTAGACTGGGACAGTGAAGGGCTGATGCTGTTGACCAATAACGGGCAGTTGCAACACCGACTCTCCCATCCCCGGTTTGGGCATAAGCGCACCTATTGGGTACAGGTAGAGCGGATTCCAGATGCAGCTGCCTTGACTCAGCTGCAACAAGGTGTGATAATTGAGAATTATCGCACCCGACCGGCACTGGTGCAGTTATTGAGCGCTGAACCGCCATTGCCACCTCGTCAGCCACCAATTCGGTTTCGCAAAAACGTGCCGACAGCATGGCTAGAGATGACACTCACTGAGGGCAAAAATCGCCAGGTGCGACGGATGACAGCTAAGGTGGGGTTTCCAACTTTGCGGTTGGTTAGGGTGGCGATCGCTCACCTACGCTTGGAGGCTCTACAACCTGGTCAATGGCGCGACCTCACCCCAGATGAACTAAAGCTCCTGGTAGAGTAAAAATAAAAGTAAATCTGACCGCTCAATCCAAAACAACCTGATCAAGAGGTGGGCTCTTGCCAATATGAATCCTAACCACTCATACAGCTGGCATGAGCCTGACCAAGGTGAAGCCGCCTCTGAACCATTTCAGCCAACCAACGCCGAGTTAGAACTTCACACCATCGAGGAAACCCTGCGTCACACCCAGGCTGAACTTGATCGCTACCGCAGATTGTATGAAAATATCCCGTCCCTGTACTTTACTCTAAACCATACGGGCGTGATTGTGGCGGCGAATCAGTTTGGTGCCGCGCGTCTGGGTTATAGCGCCGAAGAATTAATCCAAAAACCCGTTTTTAGCCTATTGCATCTGGACGATCAGCAAAGGCTAGGCGCTGCACTCACAACCTTATTGGCTTCTTCGCCCATCCAGGTGGAGGATTGGGAGTTTCGCTTGACTTGTAAAGACAGCAATATTTTATGGGTGAAGGCGATCGCTCGCATAGTGCAGGATGGAGCGCCTGATCCACTTATTCTTATGGTCTGTAACATCACACAGCAAAAATCAGCTAAAGAAGCTTCACCAGCGCAATTGGAACTGGAAAACTTGAATCGTCTCAAGGATGAATTCCTCAGTACAGTTTCCCACGAACTACGGACGCCAGTCACTAATATGAAAATGGCGCTTCAGATGCTAGCGATCGCACTGAATCAAGAACGAGACTTTTTGGCAGAAATGGCAAAGCCTGTAGAACAACGCAGTAAAGCGGCTCGCTACTTCCAGATTGTACATGACGAGTGTGAGCGAGAAATCAACCTAATCAACAACTTTCTGGATTTGCAGCAGCTTGATGCGGGCGTTAAACCCCTAGTGCTGCAAACAATTCAGTTAGAACAATGGCTGAGTAGCGTGGTGAAACCCTTTCAAGGGCAAACCCGATGCAAAGCTAGCTTGCAGCTATCAATTGCCCCCAACCTGCCCCCTCTGATCTGTGATCCAACCAGTTTAGAACGCATTTTAGTAGAACTGGTCAACAACGCCTGTAAATACACCCCCTCAGGCGAACAAATTACAGTTACCGCTAAACTAAAATCCAGCAGTATCCAGTTGCAGGTAACTAATTCCGGCGTGGAGATTCCTGCCGTTGAATTACCGCGGATTTTCGACAAATTCTACCGCATTCCTAGTAATGACCCGTGGAAGCAAGGTGGAACGGGGTTAGGGCTGACGCTGGTGCAAAAACTGATCAAGCATCTGGGAGGCACAATATCTGTTGAGAGTGGTTCAGGTCAGACCTGTTTCACCATCGAGCTACCGCTTCAAGATAGCGGTTCAAAGTAATTTTCTAAGCAAGGATGCAGGAAGTCTCACTATGCTGATTTGCCCCCAGTGTCAGTTCGAAAACCCAAATAGCAACAAATTCTGTCAACGTTGTGGCACATCCCTGATCTACAAGGTCTGTCCAAAATGTGGTAATAATGTGGCTTTTAGTGAACAACAGTGTCAGAACTGCGGCACTGTGACGGGAACGGTATGGTTGGCGATTATTGGGGCGGCCATTTCCACAGAAAGTGCCCCACAGACTTCTCGAATGCTGCCAGCAGGGGCATATTTAGACGCCCAGCAGCGTTATCAACTACTGGAACCCCTACCACCTTCGCTCCCAAGCGCTGTTACCACGGAAGTGCAGGTGAGAGTGTTGGATTGCCAGCCGTTCCAGGTGTCACCACTAACAGCGGGTGCCGACTCTATGATAGCAATGTCATTCGGTGGGATCGCCAAAACCTATCTGAACCTCCAGTCCCAGTTACACCAAAGTTTGCCTGCCATCCACGATGCTTGGCAGCAGGAGGGTACTCAGGTGGTGCTAATCGAAGACCGCTCGGATTGGCCAAAGCTCATCGACTTGTGGCACGATGAGCAAACTACGTCGTTGCAGATTTTGCACTGGCTTTACGAGATGAGCCAACTCTGGGCGGCACTAGAACCTTGGCATTGTTGCCAAAGCCTCGTAGAGTTGTCGAATCTGCTAGTGGATGAAGACGAGAAGCTGGGGCTGCAACGCTTGTATGCTGAACCTGCCGTTTCCCGGAAGCCTTTAACGCTGCAAGATTTGGGGCAAGTGTGGCAGAGGTTATTTCAAGAGTCCCAGCGAACCCAATTTGGCTCTTTAGTTCAACTGCTGGATGATCTACAAATCGGTAATATTCAGATAATAGATGATTTGAGATCGCGCTTGGAAGCGATCGCAAATGAACTACAAGTGATTGTTACTTCCACCCCTGACGAGTCTCCCGCCCTCCCAACTGGGCAGACTGTCTTGCAACTAGATGAGCCACAATCCAATCCAACAAGCGATGATATGCCAACCGTCTTACTGCCGATGCAGTTAGTCAGCATAGAAGACGCGGGCGGCACTGATGTGGGTCGTAAACGCGATCACAACGAGGATTACTTTAGCATTGAAACGACGATTAACAAGCAGCAAAATCCTACGGGCATAGCTGTCTTTGCGCGTGGTATTTATATTCTTTGTGATGGAATGGGTGGACACGCTGGGGGCGATGTGGCTAGTACCCTGGCAGTGAAAACACTCCAGCAATACTTTCAAACTCATTGGCTGAGTTCTCAACTACCAGATGAAGGCACGATCCGCGAGGCGGTGTGTTTAGCCAACCAGGCAATCTACGACCTGAACCAACAAGATGCTCGTTCTGGCTCCGGGCGCATGGGTACCACTTTGGTATTGGTCTTGCTCCAGGACACTCAGGTAGCGGTGGCTCATGTCGGCGATAGCCGCCTCTACCGGCTCACTCATAAGCAGGGGCTGGAGCAATTGACTGTGGATCATGAGGTAGGGCAACGAGATATCTTGCGGGGGGTGGAACCGGCGATCGCCTATGCTCGTCCTGACGCCTATCAACTTACCCAAGCTCTCGGACCACGAGACGAAAACTTTATCAATCCCGATGTGAAGTTTCTAGAACTAAAGGAAGATACCCTGCTCATCTTAGCCTCGGATGGCCTTTGTGATAATGACTTGCTAGAACACAATTGGCATCACCTAGAATTCATCCTTAATTCCGAGACTAGCCTGGAGCGCGGAGTCAGTAACTTAATTGAGCTGGCGAATCAGTACAATGGCCATGACAACATTACCGTTTTACTGATCCGGGCAAAAGTGCTACCCAACCTGGAGCAACAGCACGCTCCTAATCGATTTTAGATTTTGGATGTACCAAAATCGCCTATGATCACGCTGACTCTGTTAAATTCCCAACCAAATACCCCGCAGCAACAGTGGCGCTTTGAATCCGAGCCCGTGATTCGGATTGGTCGCTCTCCAAATAATGATGTGGTTTTGACCGATACCCTGGTTTCCCGGCATCATTTAGAGCTACGGCGCATCAACGATACTGGCAATTCGTGGCAGCTGATTAATCAGGGCACGAATGGAAGTTTCCTCGACGGCATTCTGGTATCTCAAAGTTTAGTGACGGATGGTTCCCTGCTCCAGTTGGCACGGGGAGGTCCCACCCTGAAATTTCAAGTCCACTCCGTCCAGAACAGTCAGGAATCTAGTTCTTCTCCCTCAGCCTGCACTCACATCGGCAACCCACCTAACAGTTTGTTTTGCATCCACTGCGGTCAACCGCTCTCGGTGCAAAAGAAAATTCGGCAGTATCAAGTGTTACGAACGCTCGGTCACGGGGGAATGGGCACCACTTATCTTGCTTGGGATAAAGCAGAGGCAAATGGCGATGGACACCCGCAACTCCTTGTATTGAAGGAAATGAATGCGGATATGGCAAAAATCGCCAAAGCCCAAGAACTATTTGAACGGGAGGCTCACACTCTCAAAGCGCTAAACCATCCAGGGATTCCCAAGTATTACGACTTTTTTGTGGAGGCAGGTAAAAAATACCTGGCAATGGAGCTAGTCAACGGTCAGGATTTAGAAAAACGTGTCATGAACACAGGACCGGTGACACAACCAAAGGCAGTTGGGTGGATGATCCAGACTTGTGAGGTCTTGGACTATATCCATAACCAAGATCCACCCCTGATCCACCGTGATATTAAACCGGCTAATCTCATGGTGCGCTCCTTGGATAATCGCATCGTGGTGCTAGACTTTGGGGCTGTCAAGGAAATTGGCACCGCACCCGGAACTCGCATTGGTGCTGAAGGTTACTGTGCTCCCGAACAGGAGCGCGGACAACCACTCACCCAGTCGGATCTTTATGCTATTGGGCCAACGCTAATTTTTTTGCTAACAGGCGAAAGCCCTTTTAAGTTTTACCGTCAGCAAGGTCGGCGTTACCGATTTCAGCTTGAAAGTATTCCGACTCTTACCCCCCAGCTACGGAGGGTAATTGAGCGAGTGACCGAACCAGTCCCGAGCGATCGCTATCCAACGGCTAAGGCACTTGCTTTGGCCTTAGCCGCTTGCGGATAGGTATCATTCCTCGTCCCAAGCTTCAACCGCTAGCAACTCACTGACTGGGTCTTGTGTCGTGAAGCCAAAATCTAGCAGTTCCTGTTTCCAGTACGACCATTCATTTCCGTACAGGAGCGCGATCTTCCAGATACTGTCGGTGGGCTTGAGGATGTTGGATTCCACAAGTGAACGCACGTGGTGCTGCAATTTCACCATTGGGTGAATTACTTTCTGAGTCATAACCTAGATTCAATTCAGATTGAGTTTTGCAAATATTTGAACAGAAGCGCTTCCCACTTTGGTTTGAGTACAGCTGCGTAGAGTTCTGTACTGTGAGCAAGCAACCTTTTACTTTTCTACAATAGCATGTCGGTTCTGCAAGTTGGTGTGTGATTTGCTTGAAGTGCGGGAATCACTACCGAAGAGCGATTGTGGTGGAAAATAGGAGTGTATTTCCTCTGGCTACAAAACAGAAACTATGACTTATTATGTAGTATACGATGGCAACTGCAATCTTTGTGTATCCTTAGTGCAACTTCTTGAAACCTTGGACAAGGGTCAGTTGTTTCGGTATGCACCCATGCAAGATGAAGTAACGCTGAAGCGCTGGGGTATCACACCCCAAGATTGCGAACTGGGAATGATTTTGATTGATGCTGATTCTCAGCAGCGACGGTGGCAGGGCAGTGCAGCGGCTGAAGAGATTGGGCGGTTGTTGCCCCTGGGAGATGTTTTTGTCTCGGCTTACCGATCACTACCAGGACTGAAGTGGGTGGGCGATCGCACGTATGAACAACTTCGGGACAACCGTTACAGTTGGTTTGGTAAACGTTCTAGTACTTACAATACAGCCTACTCAGCTGATTGTGGCTGTACGACAACTGACCCAAATTAAGCAGTTGGTTGATTAAACAACTCAAGGATCTGTCTACAAAACTGTTTTAACTTTTCGCTTGCCTCCGGTTCTGGCTTGGTCGCTCCTTCAAATCTCCAGTCCTCGACAGTTGAGAGTCGCCACTGTTTACCACGATGGTCAAACCCAGCTGCCTCAACGCCGATACAAGAGCGAGAGTCGTTTAAGGGGTCTTGGTAAAACCGGATCTGCACCAAGATGCTGCGGCTCTGAAAGGATTTGCTCCTGCCAGGGAAGTGGAAGCCGATGTCTATGGAATCCGGATCGATTAACTCCCTGGTTTCAGGGTCATTCCTCCAAGGTTTCAGGTCTGCTCTGGTATCTGGAAACTCTGCTTTGAAGAGATTTACCACACTGGCAATCTTGCTGGCGACTTCAAGATTGGTAGCTTGTTCAGCTGCATTCAAGGGACAAACACTCCTGTAGTGTGAGGGTGAGTTTATTGATCCCGCCTGCGATCTAAAATGACACTATTCATCAGCAGACGAAAGAAATTCAGGTTATGGCCCGTTATCGGTCGATTCTTTCATTGATTCTAGTAATTGTGGCAACGTTTCTCGTAAGCTGTGGCAGTCCTACTGTCGCCAAGGTAGCCCCAACCTACACAGCAGCCCAAATCCAGCAAGTTCAGCAATACGTTCCCGAAATTGCTGCTTTGCGCGATCGCACCACGTCAGAACTCCAAAAGCTGATCCAAAACCGGGAGTGGATAGACGTAAGTAATTTTATCCACGGGCCTCTTGGGGAACTGCGACTGCAAATGACCTATGTGACTCGCAACCTCCTGCCCCAAGATCAAGCATTGGCGCGTCAGGCAACGCGGGATTTGTTTGACCACCTGGTCAAAATTTATCAAGCAGCCCAAGACAGCGATTACCAACAAGCCACGCTGAACTACCGAGAAGCATTGGCAGATATTGACACCTTCTTGCAGTTGGTTCCTAAACCAATCACTCAGCAGTCGGAAAGTGAGGGTTGAGGTACCTTCTCAGGTTAATAGCTAGAAATGAGCCATGTAGTAGTTATCGGATGCGGTGTCGTTGGAGCTGCGATCGCCTATGAACTCAGCCTAATTCCAGGGATGAAGGTTACAGTCGTGGACAAGCAACCACCGGCGCAGGGTGCTACTGGTGCAGCGCTAGGCATCTTGATGGGCGTCATTAGCCACAAAATCAAGGGCAAGGCGTGGCGGATGCGGCAGGCTAGCATCCAACGCTATGAAACCCTGATTCCAGAGCTAGAAGCGCTCACCCAACGTCAGATCCCCTTCAACCGACAGGGAATTCTCATGCTCCTCGTTCCCAGGCAGGTGCCTGGGAATGCGAGGGAGGATTTAGCGGATTGGGAAAAGCTGGTAGAAATTCGCCAATCTCAGGGATGGCAACTGGAGATTTGGGACGCCGCCCAAGTACGAGCCAGGTGTCCTCAGCTGGCTTGTGACATGGCTGTTTACTCTCCTCAAGATAGACAAGTTGATCCGGTAGCCCTTACCTTGGCAATGGTTGACGCGGCACAGCGCAACGGTGTTAATTTCCATTTTGGCGTCACAGTCGAGGAATATTACCTGAGTACCACCTCAACTCATAGAGTAGTGGCGGTTAATGCATCGCCCCTAATACAAGATGTGGATTGGCTGGTGATGGCAGCTGGCTTAGGTTCATCGCCATCCCTGAAAGGAATTAAAGTGGATGGTGAGGGGATTTCAGCAAATTCGTTGCCATGTCCATCGATTAGACCAGTTTTGGGTCAAGCATTACAACTGCGACTGGCACACCCTTTGGGGCGTCTAGATTTCCAGCCAGTAATCACTGGTGATGATGTCCACGTCGTGCCGCTGGGTGGGGGAGATTATTGGGTTGGTGCGACGGTTGAGTTTCCAAACTCAGGGGATCATGTCGTGGCAGCACCAGAAAAGCTGGAGGCGGTAAGGCAACAGGCGATCGCATTTTGCCCAGGCTTAGCCGAGGCAACTGTTGTGAGAACTTGGTCGGGCTTACGTCCTCGTCCCGAAGGAACCCCAGCACCAGTAATAGGCCATTTGCAAGGGTTTAGCAACGTGCTTTTAGCCACAGGTCATTATCGTAACGGTGTCTTACTTGCACCAGCAACCGCTCAAGCGATTCGTGAGATTATTGCTGCATAGCTCAAAAAAGCCCTTTTTTTCTCCCCCTGCTTTCTTCCTTAGCGGGATTGAGCGTTCGATCTTTTGAGAAAGCCGTCAGCAGTTAAACTTGGCGGCGAAGAAAGAGTTGGATTGCGTCGCTGACCTTTTCAGACCAATGCTCTTGAGGATAATGCCCTGCTTCTGGCAGTTGGATAAGTTCTGAATTTTGGATCGAACTTGCCAGTTGTTGCGCTTGGGTGAAGGGTAGCCAGGGGTCTTTCATGCCCCACATAATCGCAGTTGGCTGTTTCCATTCTCGAAAGCCAGATTCTATTTCTGCCATTGACGGCTGTAGCTGGAGATTCCGCACTGTTGCCAAGAGCGATCGCCCAGCAGCGGAACTTTTGAGGAAGGGTCTACGGTAGACATCTAAATCCTCGTCTGATATCGGGTAACGGCTACCACCCTCTAGCGTTCGGTCAACTAACAATGGGTCTTGCGTCATCATATCACCGACAAAAGGCAGTCCCAATTGTTGGATCTTCCATGGCAACTTCGCGGCAGTCGACACTGGTGCATTCAGGATAGCCAATCGCTCGATTTTGTCTGGATAACGCAGGGCATATTGGAGACCAACAGAGCCTAAAAACCCCTGAACAACTAGAGAAAATCGCTCTAAATCAAGGGCTTGGATGAAATCTGCTATACCCGCAATAAAGGCATCAGGTGTATAAGCAAATTCCCGCCGGTCTGGTTTTGCCGAAGAGCCAAAACCAATCCAGTCTGGAGCGATCACCCTAAACCCAATGTCGGCTAAAGTGGGCATAACTTCACTCCAGCTGTAACTTTGCGAGGGTAAACCATGAAGTAACAAAACAGGCAGCTTATCAGTTCTGCCAGTTGGCGACTTTGCTCGATAAAACCATTCCAGTGATCCTACTTTAATCTTATGTTCTTCGATTGACACGCTTTTTCCCGTACATTATTAACTTCCAAAGGTTGCCTGCTTCGCTTCTGGGGTATTAACTTTTAGCTACACTATTGAAAGCGAGACAACCTAAATAGGCTAGTATTATACTGCGTTTTGCCATCAAGCGCCAACTCAGACAGAATCTTGCTTTCCTAGCGTTGTGAACTTAAAACCTTGTCCTGAAAAGCCCGCTCCGAAAACAATGTGAGGGAACACAGGATGATGGTCAATCACAAAGTGTTTGTCTGGAGTCATGGTGTAAAGACAGTCCGTCTCCAGGGAGTTCGTCGTGATACAGTACAACCCGTTACAATATCTGCCCTCTGCCGAGGAGCTGCCGGACTCGGACGGTACCCCTGTGGATAATGAACTGCAAATCCTGGTGCCAGCCTTACTTCGAGCCATTCTGTCTTGGCTCTGGGCAGACCGTCAGGATTGGTTTTTGGGTGTTAACATGGGTGTTTACTACGATCCGCAAGAGTCAGCGATTGTGCCAGATGCATTCCTCAGCCTGGGAGTAGAGCGGCGCAAGAGCGAGCGGGGAAGGCTGAGCTATGTCATCTGGGAAGAGAACGGCGTAGTCCCCCAGTTAGTCCTAGAAGTCGTTTCCAAAACCTATGGGCAAGAGTACGGCGACAAGCAGGCAAAGTATGCCTTGATTGGCGTGTTGTACTACGTGATCTACAACCCGGATTACTGGCGGCGGGACAAGCATGATCCGTTTGAGGTGTACCGCCTGGTTAATGGTGAGTATGTCCGTCAGCCCGATGAGCCAGTTTTGCTGCTGGAAATTGGATTAGGCATCGGGCAATTTCGAGGAACTTATGAGGGCTGGACACGAGAGTGGCTTTACTGGTACGACCAGGAGGGGAACAGATTCGAGTCAGCAGAGCGGCAGCTTGAACAAGAGCTACAGCGATCTGAGCAACAACTTGAACAGGAGCGGCAACGAACGGAGCAAGAGCGACAGCTCAGACAGGAACTGCTTGCCCGATTGCGAGAGCGAGGAATCGACCCCGATGCCCTCTAGGTCTCAGCCAATGCTTAGCGCGGTTCCAAACTAACTGTCATATCTAGCGATGGCTACGCCGACGCTGAGAGCGTACGCACTAGAAAAGCCCAGCGATCTGCAATTTCCTCAATGATTTTAGTTGTCGGCTTACCAGCACCATGCCCCGCCTTCGTTTCAATTCTGATTACCACCGGCGCTGAACCAGTGTGAGCCGCTTGCAGGGCAGCTGCAAACTTGAAACTGTGGGCAGGCACCACTCGGTCATCATGATCGGCTGTGGTAATCATCGTAGCTGGGTAGGATGTACCAAGCTTGAGGTTGTGTAGCGGCGAATAGCCATATAGAGCCTTGAACTCCTCCGGGTTATCAGGGGAACCATACTCAGCCGTCCAAGCCCAACCGATGGTGAATTTATGGAAGCGCAACATATCCATCACGCCCACAGCTGGCAGTGCTGCACCAAACAAATCAGGGCGCTGAGTCATACAGGCACCCACTAACAATCCTCCATTACTGCCACCGCCGATCGCTAGTTTTGCTGGGGAGGTGTACTTTTTGGCAATCAGCCATTCAGCTGCCGCGATGAAATCATCAAAGACATTCTGCTTGTTTAGCTTCGTTCCTGCCTGGTGCCATTCCTCTCCATACTCACCACCGCCGCGTAGATTCGGTACTGCGTAGACACCCCCCATCTCCATCCACACCAACATACCTACAGAGAAGCTGGGTGTGATGGATATGTTGAAACCGCCATAAGCGTAGAGATATGTGGGATTATTCCCATCCAGCTGAATTCCCTTTTTGTGGGTGATAAACATAGGCACTTGAGTGCCATCTTTGCTGCTGTAAAACACCTGCTTCGTCTCGTAATCAGCTGGGTCGAAATCCACCTGCGGTTGACGGAAGACGGTACTTTCACCACTCACCATGTCGTAGCGATAGATCGTTGCCGGTGTCGTGAAGCTGGTGAAGCTGTAGAAGGTTTCTGTATCATAGCGCTTGCCCCCAAAGCCGCCAGATGAGCCGATTCCCGGTAAGGCAACCTCCCGAACAAAGGAGCCGTTCAGGTCAAAGATTTTGATTTGGCTATGGGCGTCTTTGAGGTAGTCAGCTACGAACTGGTTGTTGAGCAAGCCGACACTTTCGAGGGTTTCATCTGCCTGTGGGATGATTTCTTGCCACTGGTCACGCGCTGGGTTGCTGGTATCAATCGCAATGACGCGACCGCGTGGCGCATCCAGGTCAGTCTGGAACCAGAAGACTGAACCATCATTGTCGATAAAGCTATAGCTAGCCTCGAATTCGTTAATTAGTTCCACAACCTCAGCAGCTGGATTGGTCAAATCCTGATAAAACACCAGATTCTTCGACTCAGTCCCCCGCCACACTGAGATAATTAGGTAGCGCCCATCCTCGGTGACACCACCGCCGAATCCCCATTCTTTCTGGTCGGGACGGTGATATACTAGGACATCATCAGACTGGGGCTTACCCAGATGGTGGTAAAAGAGTTTTTGGAAGTAATTGACGTCTTCTAATTTGGTTTTCTCATTCGGCTCGTCGTAGCGGCTGTAGAAAAAGCCCTGACCGTCCTGAGTCCAAGACGCCCCAGAAAACTTAATCCATTTCAGCTCGTCGGGAAGATCCTTGCCAGTCTCGACATCGCGCACTTTCCACTCTTGCCAGTCAGAGCCAGATGTGGATAGACCATACGCCATCAGCTTGCCGTCTTCGCTTATTGCCATACCAGACAGCGCGACTGTACCATCCTCTGATAGTTTGTTGGGGTCGAGTAGTACTCTAGGCTCGGCGTCGAGGGAAGTCAAGCAATAAAGGACTGACTGGTTCTGGAGTCCGTCATTCTTGAAGTAGAAGTAGCGATCGCCCTCTTTAAACGGAATCCCGTATTTCTCAAAGTCCCACAGCTTTGTCAGCCGTTGCTTAATCTGTTCCCTTACCGGAATTTCGTTGAGGTAGCTAAATGTAACTTGATTTTGGGCTTCAACCCAAGCCTTTGTTTCGTCCGAGTCTGGATCTTCTAGCCATCGGTAAGGGTCTGGCACCTGTACGCCGTTGTAGTCATCTATTTGCTCCAACTCGCGGCTGGGTGGGTATACGAGGGTTTTGTCGGGATATGGCATGTTGTTATGATTATGATGCTTCTTGTGACTGATAAGCCTTTAACTGCGCCCGCAACTGTGCGATTTCCTGAGCCATGTCTAGAACCATTGCTGCTCCCACTAAATTCAGCCCTAAATCCTGCCGCAATCGCTGAATTTGACTGATGCGAGTGATGTCGCTCGGTCGTAGCATTGTTCCAATCGGTTCAATCAATCCCAACGAAACAAAACGTTCTACCACTGTAATGGATGTCTCACTTAGCACAGCCGCATATTCAAATGAATAGAGGCGATCGCCCGACTCTGAGACAACCACTTGTGAAAGACTGACAGAGTTCATAATCTCACCTCATCTAAATCAGCGCGTGGTCCAAAACTGCTATTGGCGCGGATCTTTTCATAGCACTCGCGTTCAATTTCGCTCAGAGTCTTGGGTGATACAATTTGGAGCTTGACAATCTGGTCACTCCGTCCACCCTTAGGTTGTGACCATCCTTTACCCCGTAGCCGCAACGATTGTCCACAGCGCACGCCAGCAGGAATTGTCATGGTAACACTGCCGTCGGGCGTTGGTACTTTAATCTGAGTCCCTAAAACTGCTTCATCGGGTCTAATGGGGATTTCACAGACAATGTCATCGCCATCAAACCGGAAGAAGGGATGGGGCAGGATCTCGATTGTTAAGTATAAATCTCCGCGTTGCTGCGAGAGAGGACTGGTACGGCCTTTACCCTTGATGCGGATACGGCTTCCGGGTTTAGCCCCTGGAGGAATTCTGACATTAATCGTTTCATCGTCTAGCTGCAATCGCTTCTGCACTCCGTGGAATGCTTCTGAAAAAGTCAGTGCGATCGCTGCTTCTGTATCTGGGGCTGGGGCTTGGGTGTAAAAACCCTGATCAAAATCACCAAATCCACTCCCTCCACCTGTAGACGTGCTATGCGTATAGGTTCTGCGCCCAGTTCGACCCCCACCACCACGACCAAGCAGTTCACTGAGGAAATCATCGAAGCTGCCGTACTGGTCGAAATCAGCCCCGCCTACATCAACTCCTGCACCTCTACTACCAGGTGGTACGCCGCCTTCACTTGCCTGTTGCCAGTACTGACCGAATTGATCGTATTTTTGGCGCTTCTCTGGATCGGAGAGAACCTCATTTGCCTCATTAAGTTCTTTAAATCGTACCTCTGCTTCTTTATCTCCGGGATTCAGATCTGGGTGATACTTGCGTGCAAGCTTTCGGTAAGCCTTTTTGATTTCATCCTGACTAGCGGTCTTGCTTACCCCTAGAATCGTGTAATAGTCCTTGAAGTCAGTTGCAGATGGCATGTTCTTCCATTAATGTTGCTGAATTGAAATTCTCTTTGTTATATTTTTTGATTTGGCATTGTGAGGCACAGGACACCATTCTTAAATTCAGCTTGCACCTTGTCGTTTTGAATTCTTGCTGGCAAGGGGACGACCCGTTGGAATCTGCCGTAGCGGAATTCCGTACGATGCATGCCTTTGTCTTCGCTCTTGGTTTCAGATTTGCGATCGCCACTGATGGCAACGGCTTCTGCGGTAACTTTCACATCTAGGTCTTTAGCGTCTAGGCCCGGAACCTCGACCTTGAGTTTAATCTGATCAGAGGTTTCTTGCATTTCCGCAGCGGGTATAAAAGAAGATCCAGCGCTTCTCAGCCGCCATCACCAGGAACCATCATTCGATCAAACAGGCGATTCATTTCCCGTTGCAAGCTTTCCATTTCTCGGAATGGTTGCCAACGAATTAATGCCATGGTTTTTTCCTCCTACGCTTACTTAGTAATTGCAATTGCAACGCTCTTGTTTCAATATCAAGCTATCAAAGGCCAAAAGCTACCCTCATCAACCGATTGGATGACTTTTTTCTTCTAACTTAAGGTATAGATAAAAGGAGTCAGGAGTCAGGAGGGAAGGAGTCAGGAGAACTGCACCCATGAAGGGATGCAGTTTAAATATTGAAGCATACTTTTTCGTTTGCTGCCGCCCATAAAGAGCGGGGTTTTAAACCACAAGTCATCCGCCACTCGTATTGTGTCCTACTGACTCCAGCAGCCTGCCTACTTATTCATAAAACTTAGAAGTAATTACTGACTGGTAAGCATAAAACGTCCGGAGCAAGATATCCATAAACAACCAAAATCCTAGCCTCAGTTTGTTCTCTCCCTTGCTCAAATAATTCTTCTAGGCTTTTTTGTATTCAAAATAACCGACTGACGTAAGATTAGACAAATTAATTCTTCCGGTAGAAGTTGGCTCAAACAATAGTGGTTAACTTGTTTAGCAGTAACACGAGTAATAACACTACTTACTTTTCCGCACGACAAAGTCAGTAATAGTATTAACTTGACAGTGTCTAATCAAAGGTGAAAGTAGCAAATGTATCCAATCGTTACTATTGAGCTTTAGAGGAGGATGAAAATGGGACTTTAGCGCTCAAGCGAGAGCTTGGAGTTTGTGACTCATTGGAATAAAAAACCAGTGAACAGAAGTGGCAAGAGTAGAAGGGCAAACACGATCACAAGGAGGGTTCCCGGATCGACATCAATCTCGTTTTTATTTGGAGCGGGCATTTTGCATTTACGGAGGAATTCGTTATATCTACTTAGTCTAAGCTCAAAAGTATCGAGTCGATTTTCTTGAGGTGCTTGCACGAAGTGATGAGCATGGGGGAGGATGTCAATCATCAACAACTGAGGAGAAAAGTAGGATGGCTGACTTGAGTTATGACTATACGCGGATCAGCAGCGCCAGCACCCCACCCGATTTCTCTACCTTAGTCCCTAACCTCTTTGCCAACCCCTCCATCAACAATGAGGGAAATGTGAGCTATGAGGCTCTCGTTGGCACCCCAACCAATTATTTGCCCCCGTCTGCCATCTACAGCAGTAACGGCAGTAGTCCGCCCACTGCTCTCGTCAACACAAGTAGTTATCAATTCACTGACAATACTGGTACAACCTATAACAGCGGTATTTTCTATAGCCCTTCTATCAACGACTCAGGAACAACGGTCTTTGGGGGTGCTGGCTATAACTTTGGGGCAGCAGAGGGAAGTGCAAGTGGTACGGGGCCAACTGCCGTCATCACCAATACTAACGGGTCGGTTAATAACGTTGCTTACCAAAGTACCCCCTTTGTCAACGTTCCTATTGATCCTAATGTTAGTCTTAGTAACCCTGCTAATGATCTTGGTGTTGGCTCATTCGTCTCTGCACCCGGCATCAACAATGCAGGAACAGTAGCCTATGTGGCTGGTAATAGCGACGGGACAACTGGCATCTACACTAAAAATATTAACAGTGCAGTAAATAGCACCATCGCTGATAGCAGTGGCAATTTCAAGGACTTCTATCTTGGCAGCTTAAATGTAGGTCGAGGCGAGGGTCCCTTTGCAAAATACACTTTACCCGCCATAAATGAAAAGGGAGAGGTCGCCTTTAATGCTGACTTGAAGACGGGGGAGCGGGGCATCTTCGTTAGTAACAATGGTAAGCTCACCACTATTGCCGACAGTAGCCAAGGCTATACCTACTTCAGCGTACCCGAAATTAACGACAAAGGAACGGTAGCCTTCAATGCTGGTTTGGCTAACGGGGGCAGTGCTATCTTCGAGAGTACCGGCGGTCAGCTCACCACCATTGCCGACACTAACGGGATCTTCAAAGACTTTAAGTCGGACGTCGCCCTCAACCAGCAAGGAGAAGTGGCCTTTTTAGCTGATTTAAAGAATGGAACCACCGCTATCTACACTGGGTCAGATTCGGGGCTAGAGCAGGTCATCGCTGTAGGTGATCCGCTCGATGGTTCCACAGTGTCACAGCTGTTTGTTTCCCATAGAGGGCTAAATGATCTCGGTCAGGTCGCTTTTGACGCTGTGCTTGCAAATGGTTACTCCCAAGAAGTCTTCCGCGCCGATCCGACACCTGTCCCCGAGCCTAGCAGTGTCCCATTGTTGGGTGTAGCCATCCTTGGCATGGTCGCCTATCGCTGGCGCCGCCGAAGGCAGTCGGTCAAGTCCAATACTTCCTGGTTTCACCTGCTTACTTGATAAACTTTTCTAGCCTTGGACGGCTGCATGAAAGCAATATTTTGGGCGATCAAGCCGCACCGCCAAGGGCATCAGCCCTTGTTTTTGTTGGTTGAGGTTGCTTAATAGAGTGCTTTGGCTTTGGCGAAGATGCTTGATCATCTTTGAGCAATCCACCCAGTACCGAAATACCCTGCTCAATTACCTCGGGCTTGTGGGAAAAACTCAGGCGCATAGCATTATATCCCTGACACTCTGGGAAAAACCATGTGCCGTCAGCCACAAGCACATTATGGGACAACGCTGACTGATAAACCGCTGGCATTGATAGATCCGAAGAGATTTGTACCCACAGAAAAATCCCCCCCTTGGGAACCGTCCAGGACGCTGAGGGCGGAAAGTAGCGTTCCATTGCACTCAGCATTGCATTCCGATTTTGTCGATGCTGGCTCTGCAAGCGAGCCAAGTGGCGGCGGTAATGCCCTGAAGCCAAAAACTCACTTATAACTGCCTGGGAAACAGTAGAGACGTGATAGTCATGCAGCAACTTTCGTTCCACCAAAGGCTGATAATGCTTACCTGTCACCACCATGTAGCCTACTCGGATGCCCGGCATCAGCGCCTTTGAGAAGGTACCGACGTAAGTCACAATATCTTGTCGATCTAACGCCTTGATCGGTGGGGGTACGGCTTCAAAGTTTAATCCTTCATAAGCGTTATCTTCCAAAATCACACACTTATACCGCTGAGCCAGTTGCAATAATGAGGAGCGGTGGGCGTGTGTAGTGGTTACTCCCGTGGGATTATGTAGAGTACTGATAGTGTAAATCAGCTTCGGACGGTGAGTGTGCAGGTATTGCTCCAGTAGCTCTAGATTCATTCCTTCTGCTGTCATCGGAATTCCAATTACCCTGGCTTTTAAGCTGGAGAAAATTGGTAGAACCCCGTGATAAGTAGGACTCTCTACAATTACCCAATCTCCGGGTTGCAAATAGTAATGTAGCGCTAAAGATAACCCTTCCTTAGAGCCGTTAGTGACAATCAAATCCTCTGGTGTTACCTCTAAGCCCTGCTGCACCAGCATCCGCGCTATTTGTTGCCGCAAGGCCCACTGTCCATGGGGCAGGTCGTAATTAAACAATGTAGACCCCACATTCCTCATAGCACGTCTAGCAATTACTTGCAAATCCTCTAGCCCTGAGGCAACAGGAAAACCAAGACTCAGGTCAATCATTCCTGTGTGTTCCCGTGCAGCAATTGAAGCCATGTAGAAATTAAAGAACGACCCCCCTGTTTGCTCTGACAGAATCACCTTTTGGGGCGGGGCAAAGTGACTATTGCAGGCTGGCAAAAGTAAGTTACCAGCTAGGCTATAGTGGTGTCATCAGCGTCACCCACTGGTAGAAGTAGTTATCCATGCCCAGCCCTCAAGCCATCCCGATTACCTTATCTGATAGACAG
>JAABUZ0100001748.1_pt1 | contig 39533 bp, 16 predicted proteins | sample 5562091 | NCBI WGS metagenome assembly JAABUZ01 (sample SAMN12813069, study PRJNA571459) | rock metagenome | isolation source: Antarctica rocks | place: Antarctica: Victoria Land, Linnaeus Terrace sud | collected 2015-12-21 | reverse complement strand
TAGGCGGTTGGGGAGAAGGTTGGGGAGAGGAAGGGGTGGAGGAGAGGGTCGGCGAGGTGGATGGAGGGGGGGGTGGAGGGCATGATGGGATTTGGATGGATGAGGAGGTTTATTGGATCTTTGAACAGATCTTGTTACTCATAGAAGATAGACCAACAATTTCAGTAAAGCTACAGGAAGATCGCCCGCTAGGCTACCCCGGATTCCGGCAATTAGGGGCCGAAAGAAGGCTGATGGGTGGCAGTTTCAGTCCCCTTGGCGGTAAAGGCGCAACAGCTCTAGGCATGTGGAATCTTTGCGAATTAATCGTCTTTCGTTGTTATCATATTCTCTGCTCACGTTGTTTTCGTGAACGGTGATCAAATTAGCGCATGCTCAATGCAATTGTCTCTCGATAGAATTGTCAAAATGAATGACTAGGAGTTCGATTTAGATCGAAGTTTAATTAGAGGATCATAACATTCGCATTTTGGCAAGCAGATCGAGCTAAGCGTGTCAAGATATTTTCCAGATTCTCCAAATTCTGCAGATTTGTAAACATAGATCTAAACAATTATCGAAACTATATAATCGAGTACACTAGACACAAGAACTATTTATTAGAAACAACTAGAGAATTACATTGTTTCTTGCGAACTCATATTATAATTTAGATCTAATATTGAATTCAACAATTGCCATTATTAGTTTAACGAACATTATTTTGTTCGTTAATCTAATTACTTAACAAGTTCGATTAATTGTTAAATTGATCGTTATTCTAACATCACATCGTTTGTTTATTCATTTTTCGCATAACTTATATTCGAAGTCTTGAACAATAGTATTGCTTTATTTGTTCTAATTAGCGTCGCAAAGCGCAATCGAAACAACAATGTGCAATTTATAACAATTAAATTTATATACATTGCTTCGTTATATTATATATCTAGCGCTTTTAAAAATTTTCGTTGATTTAGCAATTGCGTTACTTTGATTCGCACTCTCTTTAATTATTAATTTATCGTATTTCGCAATTTTTGTCGTTATATTTTTAACAACTTTTTGAGTTTTTTGTTCTTGTTTCGCAATTCTCGTCGTTACAATTTTGATTATTTTAATAATATCTTGTTTTCGCTTTGCGATTTTTATCGTTATGTCTTTCGTCGTTTTGTTAACTTGTTTAATGTCAAGATTCTCTTAATTGTTGTTGTATAACAAATTGTACATTTCTTAATCGCAAAAATTATTAATATAGAAACTCTTGTTTATTTCGTTTGTCAAAACGATATAAGTATTGCGTTTAATAATTGACAACGTTTAAAATTGACGCAAACTTAAATTTTGTCAATTTGATTAATGTTTTCAACTAAAACGATTCGCTTCAATTATTTTATAAATGCTATAAAAAAATTATTATTGCGTTAATGCAAAGCATTTATTAGAGTTTCTTGATAATATATCGCTTTTTCTTTACGATTGTATCGTTTATTATTAGAATCTTAAATCGTTATTACAATTAATAATTATTTTATTAGTGTTTCTTTAATGCAATTTAAGATCTTTCGTTTCGTTCTTTTGTTATTTATTTGTTTCTTTGCGCTAAACATGTAGTTTTAAGTTTATATTTAATCTTGTCGAATCAAGTTGTTTTTGTCGTCTTAAACATAAGAGCAACAAACTATTTCGCGAGTCTATTTATCGATATTTGTCGTTTTGACAATACGTTTTCAACAAGTAATAGAGAAATAAATGCAAACAAAACAATTGTTTACTTACAAAAAATTATTTTTCTTGCGATAAAAGAAGATGTTCTCGTTTTCAAAAGTCGCTTTTTTTCTCTTTTATATTCGATCTTTTACAACTCATTAATAACGAATAAACAAATTAAGAACTTTAATAAAATTAAGAATTTAAAGACATTTAATAATATTAATAGCGCATCTTTAGTGTCTAAAGCTTACATTAATTATCTTAAGTTTACTCTTTATGTTCGAATCGATCGCTTAACGAAACGACTTTAATTTTTATAATTGTAAAATTCTTATAATCTTAATTTTCTCGTTTGTGTTAACTTGATCGATCGTAATGTTATTTTGATTAAGCGTTGTATTAATTTAATTAAGCGCTTTCGAATTATTATATAATAATAGATCGTTTATTGTTTATATCTTAATCTTTTAAATATTGTAATATAAAAATTATTTTTAATAATTTAAATGCTTATTAATTCGATTATATTGCGATTTAACTTTTTTGTGCATCGTCTTCTTTGCGAAATTGTTGTATTTAATCGAAACTTTATATTTCTTTATGTGCGAGACTTAATAACTTAATATATAATATTTAAAAAAGTTAAAATAATCTATTAAATCTCTCTTTTTTTTTCGAAATTTGCAAAAAATCTTCTTTAATTTATTAATATAATACAAGATATAATTTATATAACGCAAAATTTTATCGTCGTAAATTTAATAATATGTTAGCATAACAAAGTCTAAAAACGTTCGAGTACACAATATTACATACCTTAAAATTGAAATAAACAGCGAAATTATTACGAGAATCAATTGACGCAAAATTAGCTTTTGCTTATTGTTTATTCATTATTTAATTTTACTAAAACAATTAAAATAATTAAGTTTTACATACGTTGTTATAAGTTAAAAGCGTTGCTTAAGCTAATTTATTGCACTTTCTCTTAAAAAAATAGAGTTATTTTAATTTTTTGTAAATTGTAAAACATAATAATTGATAAATTCGCAAATTTATTTAAACAAATAATTTTTAATGTCGTTGCTATAAAGTTAATGCAAAATATTTATTATTATTGCATTATAAATGTTTACAAATTGATGTTTTTAAGCAAAGCTCTTTATTGAATGCACTCAATTTAAATGCTTATTCAAAACGTTATTTTTAATCTAGTAAAGAATTTGCGTCTAAATGCTTTCGTAAATGCGATTAAATCAATTAATACATATATTTTCGCGCTAAATAGATAAGATTGTACATATATTGTAATATTAATTGCTTTTAACGTCGATAATTAAAATCTATTCCTTATAATCGACATTTATATCGATTAATATAAGATAATTACGTTAAGTGTATTTGTTAACATAAAAAATAAACATTTTTTTAACAACAAAAGTCTTAACAGCTGCAAACAATTAATTAAAATAAATACTTCGTAAATTTTTTTTTGCCTTTACGTTTAAGAATTATTTTTATTGTTTAATAATATATATTAATTTTGATATCTATATTCTTTGATTTAACAATCGAAAAAAAAATTAACTAAACGAAGTTTAAACGAATCTAATTTTTTCTTGTCTTATTGTTAAAATTTTCGATTGTTATATATATCGAATATGCTTGTTTGTTGTTGTACATTCTAGCTAACACGATTTTGTCAATAAATAGCATAATAAATATTACAACTGCTTTATCTAAAAGACTTAATTAAGTTCTTTATTATTAATTTCTTGTATAAAACTCATTATATATTTGAATTTTTCTTATTATGTTTTATTGACAAATTAACTAATATATTAGATTGTTTGCGAACGTCAAATAATTAATAAGAAATTCGATCGCTTTTGTTATCTTTTAATGCTAAACTATGTAAAATCGATTTTGTAACGCGCGAGTCGTTTTACTTAATTTAAATTAAATATGTGTTTAAACGTCGTTGCGATCTTTATAAAGAACATAATGTAAACTATTTCGTTATTCGTTCAAACTTTTGAAACTTAAGAGATTGTGCAATAATTTAAGATTGACGTTGTTAAAGAATTTGTTTATATTATTAATTGTGCATTTAAATTGCAATAATTAATAAATTATAATATAATTAACTTAATTATTAAACAATTAATACATTTTTTTATTTATTAAATTAAGAAAAGATTGCAACAATTTAAATACATTAACAATCGAACGTTTCGCTAAATATTTGATCATCTTTTCGTAAATATTAATTTGTATAGTTGTTCTTGTTGTTATAGACTTTGTTTCTAATCGCTTTTTCGAGCTTTTAATCTTATTTTTTTTTCGTTTATTCGAATATTATTTTCGTCTAATTCTTTAAAATCGTTATTGTTATTATCTTTCTTAATAACGAATTTAAGATTTTCTCGCAATTAACAAAAGTTGCACTTTAACAATAAGATTGTTGTACTAAAAAGTTGCATTAAAGATGTAGCATTGTTTGTCTCTAATTTAATTTAAAGAATTAAGAGCATTTAAATCGTAAATTTTAAATAATTGTTCTTTACGTTTCTTAAGAATACATAAAATTAATTAATTGTTTTGTTATTTCGAATTAATTTATTGTTGTTTGTCTTACTTTTACAAAAGATTTTAAGTTCGTATTGTTGTCGTTTAAGTCAATTTAACTTAATGCTTCTTTTAAAAATCTTTGACGAAATTGTTTGTTCAATAATATAAAACATGCTCTTAAGTGTTGCTACATACGAGCAAAAAATGTAACTCTTCGCAAATAAAACGAACAATTGCGTTTGTATATATTTTTTTTAGTTATTTTTGTATTTGTTTGCAAAGAAATTCTCAATAATCGTAAAAAGAATTGTTAAGATATTTAAACTTAATGACAAGATATGTTGCTTTAATCGCATCAAAAAACGATAAATTATTAGAAATAAAATTCTCTTTAAATCTAAAGTAAGTCGAAGCTAGACGAAATTAATCTAATTAACAATGTTATTTTGATCACAAAGATTATATATTTAATTTTGTTTTTATTAACTCTTTGCTTACGAAACAATTAGCGAGTTAACAAAACAAACGTATTAAATTTAAAAGACATAAATTATTTAATAAAGATCGTCTCTTTGTTGAACAAACGTTAAGTTATAGTTACTTTAATAATTTTACAATCTTTGCAAATTAATTATTTTAAAATACTTTTCGTTTACATTCTTTTGCTTATAATTCTTACATATTTATTTATGTTTTACACATATAATTTATAGATTTACTTTAAATTTTTTTATACATTTAATATATTGTATAGCATTTCTTTATGCATGTAAATAAATTACAAGTTACAATCTTGTTCTTCGTTACAATTGTACGCTTATGCAAAATTTCAATTTTAATAATAGAGAACGAAACGATATTTAACGATAAAATTCTAGCTTTTATTGCTTTCTTTATTGTAGTTTATTTTTTAATTTGTATTTAATAATATACTTAACGTATTCGATGTCAATTATAACTTTAACAAAGAGAAAACAAAAAATTTAAAAAAAGAAAAAGAGAACGTAAGTTAAAAAAATATAATAAAAGAAAACGTTTAAAAAATCGTAACTTCGTGTTACGAGTCTAGCGAGCTTCAATAAATATACGAATTACGCAATACAAGTAGTACGAAGTACAATTACTTGTATTGCTTTTGCGTCTTTACTTAGAAGCAACAAAAGTATACTTTTATTAATTTTGTCAAAAGCAACAAGAGCTTGCTTCTAGCGCTTCTTGCTAAAGCAACAAGAGCAAAATACTAATGTCTTATTGCTCTACAAAAAAGCAAGAGAAGCATAATAGAATTTCTTTAGTATATAGATTTCCAAATACAACTTTCTTATAAATCGTATTTAATTTATCTTAAGTTTTGATTTATTGTTACGACTACTAAAGTTGCAATTTCTTGTTATTAAGTGATTGCTTGCATTGTCTAAAGACGTCTATAAATCTCTTTAATAGCATAACTCTCTTTAATATTTTCGTAAAAAGTACTAGCGTAACACTTTGAACACTTTAAGAATGTTTGTATTAGATTAACGCGTCTCTATCTCGAACACTAGCTTAACAACATCACATCGACTCTCTATTAATAAAGACGACAAAATAAGAATTAATAAGTCTAACGTCTATTATGAAGATTAAATCGACCTAGAGAACTAACTTATATAGATGAATATTTATTTTATTTTCTATTTTATTTCAACGAACAAGAAAACGATTTTCGTATTCACATTTCTTAGAGAAAGAGTTCAACATTAGCTGAAGTTAAATTTACGCAAATATTTGAAAAATTATAACAAAAACTCTCGTGCGATGTTTACGAACTTCGATAATTTCAAAAAAGAGTTTCGAAGAATCTTCGAAACATTTAACGAAAAACAAATTGCGAAAAAAGTGATTTAACACTTAATTTAACGAATTTCTGTAGCAAACTACGTAGCAAGATTTCAAGAGTATGTTAATTTTATTAAGTAAAACGATGTCGCACTCATAACAATGTTTTAACAAGATTTTAAAAACAATTTTAAAAACAAAATTATGTGCGATAACAAATTTATTAGCGACATGTTTAATCTTATCGAAGTAGTTATCGATTTCGACGACAAACTATATGAAAGAACTATAAAAAAACGATACGATCAATTTCACGAAAAAGCAAGAATCTTCTTTGAATCAACGATCAAATATTATTAGAAAGAATTTTGTTTTAATTAGAAGTATAGTAATCTAAACTATCGTAAATCTACATCTATAAAATTGAATTTTATTCAACGACGCAAAGAAAAGAATTTTAGAGAAAAGCAAGATAACAAATCTTAAAAAACGTGCTATTTATGTGACAAACTAGATCACTTCGCAAAAGATTGTTAATTACGAAACTTAATAAATCGTCAACAAATCAATGTTATGTTAAGAGAGATATTTAATAGCTAGGACGACATTAGAGAGCAAGTCAACATAAAGACGAACATCTTCAAAATTAAATCGAACGACAATTACTATTTGATAGAAAACTTAAATTAATTATAGAAAGTTCTAGATAAAATATTATTAAGCAAGGCACTCGCATCTACGTAGAAAATCAATTAAACATTTTAGAAAACTATTAAATCTCATAGTCTAGTTATCGACTTAAACGAAAAATATAATTGAAAAAACTTTTACAAATGCATAAAAGATATCACAAATTATCTTAAGACTTTAGTTAACTCATCGAAGATTATAAACGAATGCGAGAAGAAACTAGAAAGCAATGTTACTACAAAAAAGAACATACTTGACATTATTATGAAACAACTAAATCTTATAGCATACGCAAGCCTCAATTAAATAGCTTGCTACGACGACTCATGCTAGACTCATCTAGAAGAAAAGAACGAAGTCAATTAGTTTTCTAGAAAGTCAAAGTTAACAATCTAGCAACAAAGGAACGCTTTGCGCAAATAGAGGTTTAAAGCAAAAGTCGCAACACAAAAGTAGAAAAAAGTTCAAATTTTTTAATAAAGAGCATACTAGCGAAATGCAATATGTTAGCCCAGCAACAACAACTAAACTTAACAACGCACATACAATGTTTTATCACATTAATTAAGATTAACGATTATTGATTCACTACAATGATCGATTTTAATGCGACAAGTAATTTTATGATTAAAGCTTTTATAAAGAGAGAAGATTATTTTATTTAAAAGAAGTCTAACGCTTACAATCTAGTAATTGTAGATAAAAACTCATTACTCGCAAGAAATGAAAAAGTGAACAAAGAAACAAAATTACTATCAATAGCTATTTAACAACATTACGAGAAACTAATCTTTAATATAGTGAAAATAATTACTCATAATATCGTTTTAAAAATGCCTTGATTAAAATAGCACAATCTAGAAGTCAACTAAAATATACAAGTATTTAGATTCGCGCAATGTGATCACGCAATTCACATTTAATCTACGCATTAATAACGTTCAATAATAGATAAAAGATTAAATCGAAATTCGATCGCAAGTAGCAAGCTTACATTTTTGCAAAAAAACAATCTAATAAAGTTCGACTCGATAAGCACTAGCAAAGATTAGTTGAGCTACGAAGTCAAAGTAAGTGAAGAAAACTACGAATCTTCTAAGAGCTTTAAACTATTTAATACAACGAAAGAATTGCTAAAGCATATATCACGAATATATAACAATTGAAAGCATTTATTCTAGAAAGAGAAAACAACTAAGATTTTATCTAAACATTAATTGTAAAATTACGAGATTAAACTTAAACTAAATAAGCAACTTACGTTTAAATTTATATATACTTTATTTAAAAAGAAGTTAAAAACACTTCGCGAATATCTAGCAAAAAACGAAAAGAAAAAATTTATACAAAAATTCTAATTACAAGCAAGATACTTAATTTTCTTTGTATTCAAAAAGAACAAAATCTTTCGTCTATGTGTTAATTATTAAAAGCTAAATAATATTACAATAAAAAATCGATATTTACTACTCAATATTAGCGAACTTTGGAATCAACTATTTGAAGCAAAGTATTTCACGAAACTAGATTTACAAGAAGCGTACAATCAAATTAAAATAAAGATAAGAAAGAAGTAAAAAATAGCTTTTCGTATACGATATAAATTATACAAATATACAATAATGTTATTCGAATTTACGAACGTCTTGACAACGTATTAAGAAATAATTAATGATATACTACGACAATATTTGAATCGATTTGTCATAACATACTTGAACGACATTATAATTTACTTAAATGTTTCAAAGAAACATATTAGTTATGTCTTCAAAATATTAGAATGTTTAAACAAGAGAAACTTACATTTTAAGTTAAAGAAATGCGAGTTTTATTAAAAAGAAATTAACTTTTTTAGATTTGTCGTTAAACAATATGAAGTACGCATGAATCTCGAAAAACTACGAGCAATTAAAGAATAAAAATTATCTATTAACGTTAAGAAAGTTTAATTCTTTCTAGATTTCATAAATTATAACAAAAAATTTATTAAAAACTACTTCGTTAATGCAATACTATTGACGAATTTTACGAAAAAGAAGACGTCATAAATATAAAAATTAATAGAAGAAAAATTATTTCAAAATCTTAAATTAGAATGTTTAAAGAAATTAATATTAAAAATGTACAATTTACGATTATTAAACAAGATTGAAATTGACGCATTAAATCTAATTATCGATGCATGCTTTAGTTAAGAGCATGAAAACATATAACATTTAATGACATATCTCTCGAAAAAGCTTTTGTTAATTGAATAAAATTATAATATTTACGACAAAAAGCTACTTGCTATTGTAGCGTCCCTAAAGTTATAAAGAGTATACATCGAAAAATCATTAAAACTTACAATTCTTACAAATCATAAAAATCTTCTACATTTTACTACTATTAAACAACTTAACAAAAGACAAATGCGATGATTAGAATAACTTGAACAATACAAGTTTAAAATACAATATACATTAGACAAAGACAACGATAAAGTAGACGCACTTAACAAAAGAAATAATTATATAAAAACGAAGAAATCGTTTAATTACAACATACTTAAGATCAATAAAGACGAATCATTATTAGCAAACAAATACGAGCTAAATGCTATTTTACAAATACTTAGAGACAACAAGAAAGAATTTCTAATAAAGAAAGAAAAACTTCAAATATCTATCGACAAAATCGACGAATATATAAGAGAACATCATAATAAATTATTGCAAAGACATTTAGAAGTGATCAAAACTCTTTAGCTTTTACGCTAGCATTATTAGTTTCCTTAGATAAGACAAGTTGTCAAGACATACATTAAACGATGTCTTAGTTATTAGTAGAACAAACATGATACATATGCGAGCTATGACGAAATTCAATATTAGAAATTATCTAAATCGTTATGAGATAAAGTTACGATAAACTTTATTATTAAGTTGCTCAAATTGATAAACTTAACAACTAAAGACAAATATAATTTAATATTAATAATGATTAACAAACTTATTAAGTACTTATATATTATCGCATGCAAAAAGAAGTTTATAGCAAAACAATTAAGATACATTGTATTAAATCGACTTATACGATATCATAATATATTTAAAGAATTAACTAGTAACAAAGACAAGCTCTTTACGTCTAACTATTAAAAGACGCTTCTATTAATGTTAAGAACGAAACTCAAAATGTCTATTGTCTATTACTTGATTACGAATGATTAAATAGAGCGAACAAACTAGAGTTTGAAGCAATATCTACGACACTACGTTAACAATACTTATAGTAATTAAATATTACTTTTATCTATGACACAATTAACATTAAATGCAAAGATTTCGAATATTACTAAGATAACTTTATTCTTCGTCAACTATAATAAAGAATTTAATCTCTTCAAGAAAGAGCGAAAGCATCTATTAACACAATTAGTCATCGAAAGAATAAAGACACTTAAAAAGATACACGACAACATCTTAAAGATACAAAAAAAGTCGATCAAGTACTAAAATAAGAAACGAAAAACGACATCTTAATTAAAGAAAGAAAATAAAGTATATCTTTTTATTAAAAATCTTAAGACAAGGAAGTTAAGCAAAAAATTAAATTATGTTAAAGTTGAATCGTTTCTTATTAAAAAGACAAAGAAATCAATCAATTACGAACTTGACTTGTTCAAAGACGTCAAAGTATTTCTAGTATTTTATATCTTATTATTGGAATCAACGAATTTAATCACATCTTTATAGAACACATTTTATTTTTATTTACAAAAGAAGAAACAACATAAAGTCGAAAAAATTCTATAACAAGAAAATCAAAAATATCTTATTAAGTAAAAAGAATACTTTATATCGAAGAACACGTAAGAATCTTTTAAGAACTTGAAAAAGTATCAAAACAAGTTAAAGTAGTTTCGTCGACAATAGTTTCGACAAACATCTTTAAGCTTTTATTAAAAAAAGTTAACGAAGTAAAGAATTAACTCTTTGAAGCGTTCGAAAATACAATTTGTTTCGACGCAACATCAATAAAAGAATCAAGAAATAAATATGACAACGACGTCGTCTTCGCTTGAAGACTTTTCAAGTTTTGCAATTTATTATTTATCATAACTCGTTGCTCTTTTTTCACAAAATTAATTTGACGTAGCAATCGTTGTTGTTGCGCGTACGTTTCACGCAATTTATTTTTCAATTTTTGGCGTTAATTTTTGAATCTTCGCCAACGAGTAGTATTTAGTGAGACTAAATCGCAAGATCGTTCGATGCGAACACATTCGACACATTTCTTAATATCTTTAGCAACGCGACAAGACTTTCTCGAACGAGAAAAATTTTAGCAAACACGCATATCGAGAAATTTAATTTCTAAAAAAGCAACTCTAGCGAGACGACAATCGTAGAAATCGAAAGTAATAGATTTGATACGAAACATGTCAAGGAAGATTTGCTTTCAAAACGAAAACGTTAAAGAAAAAAAATAATGTTACAAGTCTAGCGAGTTTCAATAGATATACGAATTACGCAATATAAGTAGTACGAAGTACAACTACTTGCATTGCTCTTGCGTCTCTACTTAAAAGCAACAAAAGTATGCTTTCATTAATTTTGTTAAAAGCAATAAAAGCTTGCTTCTAGCGCTTTTTGCTAAAGTAGCAAAAGCAAAATACTAGTGTTTTATTGCTCTACAAGAAAGCAAGAGAAACATAATAAAATCTCTTTAATATATAGATTCTCGAACACGACTTTCTTATAAATTGTATTTAATTTATCTTAAATTTTAATTTATTGTTACGACTACTAAATATGCAATTTCTTGTTATTAAGTAATTACTTGCATTGCCTAAAGACGTTTATAAATCTCTTTAATAACATAATTCTCTCTAATATCTTCGTGGAAGGTACTAGCGTAACACTTCGATAACATTTTAAAAAAAAAATCGTAAAACAATGTTAAAACGCAATTAAATTAAGTTAAAATGTTACACTTTTATCTTCGCAAATTATTTCTTCGTTACAATCGCACGCTTATGCGAGATTCTAATTATGTTAATAAAGAGCAAAGAAATAGTTAACGATAATGTTTTAGACTTTTATCGCTTTATTTATTTTAACTTATTTCTTAAAGACAAATTCGACAATATACTTAATATATTTGATGTTAATTGTAACTTTAACAAGAAAAAAGCAAGAAATTTAAAAGAAAAAGTAAAGTAAGTTAAAAAGATATAATAGAAAAAAACATCTAAAAGATTGTAACTTTAACGAAGTCTTTAAAAGAAAAAAAAGATCGACAAATTATACTTGAACGTCGTTAAATTGTGTTAAAATGTTATACTCTTATTTTCTTAAATCTCGTTTAAGTCTCGCTATAATCGCGCGTTTACGTAAGACTTTAATCTTAATAATAAATAAAAACGTTTAAAAGATTGTAAATTAGTAAAATCTTTAAAAAATTTAATTATTTTAGCTTACATTTATTTATTAATAAAAAAAGATTGTTGAACTATGTTAAATTGAGTCGAATTGTATTAGATTTTCTTTTTTTTCTTATCTTGTTCTCTTTCTTTTAAATTGATAAATTTATTAAAGTTTCTTTTATAAGATTATCTAATAACAATTGACTTGTCGTTCTTCTTTTTATATTTTATTTCTTAACATAGTTAAACAACAAACGTGCGCTTTGCGCTAAAGACTTATTAAATAAAATCAATAACAACGAAAATAATAATAACGAGACTATTGTATTCTCGCTCAAGTACAATTAATATTGCATTTAATTAATCGTTATAAAGCGTTTCAAGTTATTTTCGCTTAACGTTAATTGTTCTATTAGCGATTAATAGAATTTCTTCTTGTTTTGTTTTTCGAAATCTAATGTAACGATTAAAGCATTAATAAAGTTAAGCTTTAAATAATAAAGCATTAAATTAACTTTAATTATTAGTTCGCTTAATAAATTGCTTGTTAAGAGCAATTGCTATAACAAAATCAATTGCATTAAATATTATATACGTTGTTCAAATGCATTGTTTTCTTATTTTATAAAAGAATAAATACAATATTGCTATTGCGAGACAAGATAAAGTTAATATTATTAAAGCAAATAAAATTCTAAACTTCAAAATCGTTCATTAAAATAATAAAAAGATTTGAAAGATAAAAAATCTAACGTCGTATCTATATAATTATTAGCTCACAAATACAACAATAATACATAAGCTTAAACCTAGACTAAACAAACTTATTAAAAAAATTAAAATTAATTAAATAAAATTAAACAAGATTGTAATAATTATCGCAATTATAATAATTAATCGATTTAGCGTTAAGAATAATTCTAAGATTATTCTTATTATCGCAATATTAACGTTTATAAAACAATAAATAAACAAGTTTGCGAAGCATCTTGAATTTGATATTTTTTTTAACATTATTAAGCATTATGTTCTCTTAAAGATAATTAATTTTAAAGCGTTATACATAATATAAATAACAAATATTGTGCTAATTATATACGACGAAGTTATTAAATTCTATTTTAAATTTTTATTGTTCAAGAACTTAAAAACGTTTAAGAAAAAATTAAATTAATAAAATAAAATTTAAAATACGATTTGTGAAGCTTTGCATTATATTTACTTTCACAAAGTTGTTCTTAATAAAATTTATATTAGTAAGAATTATATAACGCAAACATTTGTTACTTGTTATACTAATAAGAATCGCAACGCTTACGAACGATTTTAAGCAAATTAATTTAATCTTTGTTAATTTATCGCTTAATAATCGAACATATTATGTAAAATAAAATAATAAACTTGATCTTCGATCTAATGTATAACGAAAAAAATAACGAAAAGATATCGACAATAAACATAAAACGAAACGAATCGCGCTAAACATTAATTGTAAAATCGAAAATACTAAACAATTTATCTTCGCTATTGTCGTTAAATTAATTAGTTTTATTAGACTAACAAAAGTTGTTAATCTAACAAAAATTATCAAATTGACAAAACAATAAAGAGAGAAAAGATAAGTTTTGTCTTTTTGATCGTAAAGTCGTAGCAATTATATTAAATATATAACGAGAAAATATAATTTAAAAGTACATTTATATCTAAATTAATTAATAAGAGTACAAAGATTCTTTTATTAAAGCCAAAAAAATATAAAAGATTTTTAACGTTATTTTGTCGTAGATCTAAAAAAGAGACTATTTGTTGTAGATCTAAAAAAGAGACTATTTGTTATGCGTTTTCTTATTAAGATTTCGTTTTTAAACGAGCTAATAATACTTCTTTAAAGCTTTTGGTTAAAGCGTCTTCGACAAAACGACATATTTTTCTTCGAGACGACGTTGTTAAGTAAATCTCTTCGCATGCGTACTTAAATCGCATTAAAGACAAATCTATAAAAAGAATTGAAACACAAATTATATTAACTATACATAAATTTCGTTGCATATTAAAATGTTTAAAATTAACAACAAAATAAAGTTTGCTTTGATTGTTCTTTTAATTAAGTAATTAGACTTAAGATTTTATTGTATTTGCGCAAAGTTTATATACAATTAATGCATTAATTGTAACAATAACATCGAACTCACACGTCAAAGTTTTACATATTTTATTTTTTTAAAATTTACATTAGTTTCTCGTATTTAATATGTTCTTAATGCGATTAAAACAAAGCATACGTGCGAAAAGAAAACGTTATTTTTACTTAGAACAATTTTCGATTACGACGATGCTTAATCAAAATATTAATTATTTTAATCGTTAATACGAAAAACAAGAGATTGAAGCAAATTAAGTCGAGTTGCTAGAAAATATAGCTTAATCAATTAAAAAAATCAACTTAAACATTAATTTAACAATGTTTATTAAGATAGACGTTTTCTTTCGTTTGTCTTAGAAGAAGCAAGAGTTAAAGCTTTATTATTAGAAAGTTTAAATCTTAATTAACAACTTGATTCGATTTCGTCTTTTAATAAATAATAGTAAAAATGGCACACGCAATAGATTGCAAATGCGTTTGCAAATTTAACAATTAAACGTAATTATTAGCTATTTAATAATACGTATGCTAGATTTTTAAAAGTTCTAGATTTTCGAACATTTCGATCAAGAGTTGAATCGATAGTTACGTCAACTAATTGTTGACGTACAACGAGAAAAACTTGATTGACTTGCGAATACAACGAAGAACGAGAAAGAAAATTAAACGATTGCGTTATTCGCTTAGTCAATATAGATTAAACTAACATTTAATATTTAAAAAATTATTGATAAACAATAAGAGCACAATCTTAAGTAAAGTCTTCGTGCATGTAACGAATTTTGCAAAACATTGCAATTCTAATAGTAACTATTGAATTGCGAAGTTACTCTCTTTATTTACGAGTTGAACGCAAGAGATTCGAGATCTTTGTCGACTTCTATTTATTCTCGAACGTGAACAACTTTTCTTATGTCTTTTATTTTTGCAATTCTTCTTTAATGTTTGCTTTTTTTTAACAAATAACTTTTTTTTTGTTCTTAAATTGTTTGCGCAACTTCTTCGTTAATGTTATTTTTTTTTTATTTAATTCGATTGTAGTTTTGCGTCTCTTTATTTTTTTCGCGCTTTTAAACTTCTTCTTGTTCTTATAAGATCTAAGATATGTAAATTCTTTATTAATAATTACTATTATTTTTTACTAATAGATTGTCAAATGCAATTCAATTTTAAAAGTTATCAATGTGTCTTTATTATTATTAAAAATAATTATTAAGAATTCCTTCTACTATATATTTAAAAGAGAACTTCTATTTTTGATCGAGTTATATCTCGTTATTAATGTTGACAACAATTATTAATAATATTTAACGCGAGAAATCTACATATAGAAAGAGCTAAAACTTGCTTTAATTACAATAAACGTTAACAAGAGTTTAAAATTAACAAAACGAAAGATATTTTTTCGTCGTAATAGTTGACGCAATTAACGCATTATTAAAGCATATTGTTAAACAATTATCTTTTTTTGCATAATAAATATGTTGTATACATTAATATTCGAAGAAGTGCAATTGTTTGCGACAAATATAAGCAAAATTTGCTTCTTATTAATGCATTTTTTTAATTTTGCTTTAACAAAATTGAAATTATTTTGTTGTAAACAAGATTAACAAGCTTTAATCTCTAAATTTAGCGTACTTAAAGAAGATGAACGATCTTAAAAATAATAATTATAACGTACAAATTTATTTAAATATCTTAGTTTCTTTGCAATCTTTGTTAAAAAAAAAATCTTTATTTAATTAATATTTTTGTCCAATTAAGTTAGCTTATCTATAATGTTTTAATAAAATTAGAAAAAATTAATTTAACACAATATTATTATTAGAATAATCGAAATCTTAAATATATAACATTTATACATTTAATTATTGCGCTTTTATTTTAGTTGCAAAGAATTACTTACTTTGACTTCGCAACACTTTGCGTCTTGTTCGAACCCGCATATGTTAAATTTTTTTAAATTGTTTTTATTATTCGAATCTCTAATTATTATGTAAAATTTTACATTTACTTGACGTTCTCTTAGATATTTATTTTATCAATTTATTATAAAAGTAATTTGCAACTTTCGTTGCGATCATTGACGTCGTTTTAAATTTAACATTTCTCGTTAATTAATAATTGTTATAGTATTTTTGCGAAAAATTTCAATTTTACAAATTCGCAATTATTAATAACTCAAACATTATATATCGAACATCTACAATATAATTAAAGAATTTTTTTTTTAAACGTCTTTCTATTTAGAAGAGTATTAATAAAGCTTACAATTATAATTCAACAATTTCGAATAACGTAATCAAAATATCTTCTTTTTTTTAATTTATTATCGCATTAATTTTCAAATACTACAAAGATAATAATACAAAAATGCAAATATTAAAACAAACGATAAATAAAAAAAAAGTCGTTAATAATCGCTAAAAGTCGAAGTCGATCTTAGAGCTTCGTAGCAATTTAGTTACTCTCTTAAGAGAACGACGTTGCAAAGACGATTTTCAAAATTAATTTAATAAGAAACGATATTAACATAATTTACTTCTTTGCGATAAATATATCTTAGCTTAAATAAAAAAAAGCTTATATTAATAGCTTGAAATCGATTTATTACAATTGTAATTTATTTCGAATGTTTGTTAAACAAAATACATTAATCTTTCGAGTTTTAAAGCGATAAAACGAACAAATTTTTACAAGAAACGAAAAATAATAATATGCGCAATTTAGATTGCTATAAACTTAAACGAAAACTAATAATTAAAAAGATAAAAAAAGTAAAAGTTAATATTATTTAACGTCTTCTTATAATAATAAATGCGCTAATAATTGTTAAAGTTATAAAGCAAACTAATTTGCTAACGCAAAAAATTTTACTTTCGATAAACATCTTAAGTAATAAGAAGAGCGATTCGAACGACAACGATTACGAATCTACTTTTACGTTGTCGTTCTTTTTTACTTCGTCTTTTAAATTTACTCTCACATTGTCGTTCTCTTTTATTTCGTCTCTCAAATTTACTTTTACGTTGTTGCTCTTTCTTATTTTAATTCTTAAACTCACGTTTACTTTGTTGCGCTTCTTTATTTTTTTTCTCAAATTTACGCTTATGTCGTTTCGACTCTTTTTATTATTAATAAAACTAAACTTACTTTAAGACGTTGCAAACGAAATCGAAAACAAAATTAATAATGCGTTACAAAATATAATATGCGAAGTTGCAAACAAAATGCACGACAATATATTTAAAGATAATAACAATATTGTGACGAATTCGTAATTCGACGTCGCTATTACTATAAAAGAATATACAAACGTATTCAAATTAACATTAGCGTAAGTACGAAGAGTTCAAAAGACAAGCTTTATATCTCGCAATCAAAATATCGATTTATATTATTATTAGAATTTAGTTACTTACGTCTATCGTTATGCTTAATTATATTAATAAGAAAAAATAACAAAATAATTAAGATACACTAAAATATCTTTATGTTAATTTAAAAGATGTCGAAGTTTGTTAACAAATTTTGCTAAAGAATTTGTTTATAAAAATTAAGCATTTCAATAATTCGTTGTAAATTAAAAATAAATAAGCGAAAAATAATTCGAATAAAATCTTTTTTTTACTAATACGAATTCGAAAATGTATATTATTTTTTTGTAAATCGATTAATGTCAAAGTATGTTAAATTGACGCAAACAAATCGAAATAATAATAAATCGAATATTTCTCAAACAATAAACGAATATCGCTCTCAATTAATAAAACGTTAAAAGAAATAATTTTGCAAGTTATTTACGTTTGTTTACAAAAAAGTAAGCACATAATCTAGCGATTTATTGTTCTCGCAAAATAAGATTAATATTATTTGTTTTTACGTAAAGAAAAACTTAGTAGAAATATACAAAAATTAATATAAAATCTTGCTTATTAACGTTACTCAAAAACTATAAAGACATTAACGAATAAAAATTAAAAAATAAAGCGACTTAGTATTTAAAGACGTACTTAATCTTGACAAATAATTTTATTATAAAAACGATCAAAGAAGCAAATTATTAAATCGAACATTATTATCTAATTTTACGATATTTAATAACGCTTTATCTCGCTTAAAACTTAAGCGAAGCTCAATTATTAACAAAATTATTTAAACAATAAGAGAGTAATTGTTAATCAAATAAAGCTTAATAAAACAAATAGAAAAACTTCGAATTATAAGCAAATAATTTAAACATTATTAAAAGAAAAAAAAAATAATGTTAATGTTTTATCAATTCTTTAAATAAAAAAAATCTTAAAAAGCTTATAATTTACGTTTTTCAAAAAGCTAATCTTTTATTTTGCGTTGTTCGAAATCTTCAAATAAAGTATGTCTACTTGTTTGCTCTTAATTTTTACAATAACAATTATAGCGAATTTTGACAAACAATATAATACTTTTCGCAAAAAGTATATCGAAGCAACAATAAAAAAAATTAAGTGTTTGTTTAAAAAACGTTTGCAATTATCGATTTATATTTGCTTTAAACGTTTGACGCAAAACGCTTTTAAAACAAAAGATTAAAAATAATGTTGTTGTTAAACAAGTTTGTTTTGCAAGTAATAATATTTAAAATATATATAACAAACATTAAGACGCTTCAAATTACAATTTTAAATAAATTTCGAACACAACATTTTAACGTCGAAACAATAAAATTAATAAAAGACATTTATATCTTTGCGTTATATTATTTACGTTTGTGTTACATCTTTTTAACGTTAACGAAAATTAATTTAATTAATAGTTTGCAATTAATTAAAAAGAAATTGTAAATCAAGAATTAATTAAACATTAAAATAAAAAACAAGATGTACAAGTATATGTTTGTCGTTACTATAATTATAAGAATTAAGCTTAAAATAATAACGAAAACACTTTATAAAAAACAAAAAAGAAATTGTTATATTTTCGATTTATGTTTTTTTTTAATCGTTGCATATGTAGTTAGCAAAATACATTTATTATCGCAATTTCAAATAATAATAATTTTGATTTAAGATTAACATTTCTACGATAATTAAGCAATAAACTACGTGTACAAATTAATTTGCTCGAATTAAATGTGTTTACAAGAAAAAAAAAGTCGTTAATTGTATATTTTCAAATCGTTTAACTTCGAAGTCGAAATTAACTTTTAATTAAGTATTTTTTTTGCATTCGAAAAAACAAAGCATTGTTAACAAAGAATAAAAACCAAACTAATATAACGAATTATATATTATAAAATAAATTCAAAGTTTATTTCTTAAATTACAAGCTATTAAAGAAGAATTACAATTTCAAGTTTAAAGGCTATTACAACACTCGATAGTTCAAGAATTTCTTTTTGTTAAACAAAAAAAATAACTTAGAACGCAATATTATTGCTTTAAGAAAATTCTTTATAAATTCGATTTTAAATTTGTAACAAAAAAGAATGCTTTTAATAAAATATATATAGAGACTATATACATTAAATAACTAATTAAAAATTATAATGTTAACAATAAAATTATATTAAGACAATCTAAATGAATTAAGATATTTACAAAAGATTTTGTATATAAACTATTAAGATAGCTACAATAATTCGAAGTATATAATAATATTTTTAAATTTAGCACAACGCAATTAAATTTTATAGATTATAGTTAATTCAATACAAACTAACGTAGTCTAAAAATTGCAACAATATTTAAAAATGCTTTAATATCTTTTTTTTAAGCAACACTTTTTTTCGATTTAATGCTTTGATTACTAGACATTTAAGTAATTAAAATTTAGTAATTTTGTATAAAATGCGATTTTAGAATTAGGCGCAATTAGAACTTCTTTATATTTATTAGTTTAACATAGTCTAACTTAATTTAATAATATGTATAAAAAGTAAAATTTAAAGTTAAACGCATTTAGAGCTTCTTTATGATCGTTAATCTAACATAGTTTGACTCAAACTAATAATTGCATTGTTAATAAGTATTTTATAATCAAAGTTTATTGTCGTTGTTATCTAGAAATTGATAGTTATTTAAGACATCTTAATTAGTTGAAAATACTATTAGTAGTAAAAATTTTCTTTGAGATTTAAAAATAGAATAATTTTTGTATAATAAATAGACTAGAATTGTTATTTAATAAAACTCGAAATAGAAATTTAATATATAAACGAAAGAAGTAAGTTGCATAATCTCGCTTTCTATAAATTTAACATCTATTATAAAGACTTGCTTTAAAGACATTTTGTATGTTTTTTTATATATTAACTTTAGCTTGCTTAATAATTTTTCAAGTTACTAGTTAAAGCGCTTTCACAAGTTAATAACTTCAATTAAATAATATTATTTCACGTTAATTTACATCGAATAATCGCGAAAATTAAGCTTATCTTAAATTTTGTCTTTATCTCTTTATTTCTTTAATTTTTTTTAACACTCTAATAAGTTTTGATCGTATTAGCGTATCTATTAGCGATTAACATATCTCTTTAAGATAACAATGGCATTTAATTTTAACTTAATTTTTCTCTTACAAATTTAATTAAAAATTTATATTAAAGATAAGTTTTAAACGATCGATTTTATAATCGATAAAAAATATAAAAAAATTATTGATGTTTTGATCGCTAAGCTTAAGAAACAAAGTCTTATAAATAAATTATTAACAACAAAAGACAACAAACGAAAGCTTTAAAGTACGATTTAAGAATTTTAAACAACGTAATCGAGATTGCTTTTTCTCTTTGATTTAAGCTCAACATAATTTTAAAAGACGCTTAATTATATAATATAGAATAATCGTTATTATAACAAACGACAAATAAAGAAAAAGAAGTTGTCAATAATTACTAAAAGTCGTAAACGATTTCAAAGCATTATAATAACTTAATTTCTTTTTTAAAAAAGCGACGTTATAAATGCGATCTTCGAAATTTATTTTATAATAAACAATATTGACATTATTTATTTTTTCGTTATAAATGTTTTTAAAAAGCAATATTAAGAAGCTATTTTTGACAAATTAAAGTCTATTTATTTTGACTTTGATTTTTTTCGAAGTTTCGTCAAGTAAAATACATTAGCAATTCGAGTTCTTTAATTGTAAAACGAATTTACTTATATAAAGAACGAAAGATGCTAACATGCGCGACTAAGATTACAATAAAAACAACAAATTATTCGTTCTTAAATAAACGAAAAAATAACGAATAAGTAACTTTTGACGTTAACGCAAATTAATAAATGCATTAACAAATAATATAATTATAAAGAAGACATAGTTGCTTGCGTAAAAAACTCAAGATTTAATAAAAATCTTAAGTAATAATAAGAGAAATTCGAACGAATTCGAATACGAATCTACTTTTACGTCGTCGCACTCTTATACTTTATTTCGTAGATTTATTTTCTTGTCGTTGCGATCTCTTATTTCATTTTATAGTTTTGTTGTTACGTCGTTGCGTTCTAGCATTTTATCTCTTAAATTCACGTTTATTTAATTGCGCTCTTATATTTTATCTCTTAAACTTACGCTTACACAATCTTAATTTTTATTATTATTAATATTATTAAATTTACTTCAAGACGTCGTAGATTAAATCGAAAACAAAATTGATTATTTATTAGAAAACACAATACAAGAGATCGCAAACAACATGCACATTAATGCATTTAAAAATAATATTAATGTTAAGTCGAATTCGTAACTTAAAGTCGTATTTGATACAATGCAAAATATTAAGAATTTCAAGAAAAAATCAAATTTATTTATAATAAACGCGACGATATTGTAAGTCGAGTTTTATATTTTAAAATTAAGATATATATTTATTTAATCGTTAGACTTGAACAACTAAAGTAGATAATAATATTTAATTATATAAATAAGATTAAATAACTTGAATGCTACAACTTTATTAAATGTTTATAACTTTTTTTACGAAAAGATGCAAAAGAAATCTTAGCAAATTAAGCTTAAAAACATAACAATATTCTTCGACAATTTTTAATTATATGCTATATATTAAATGTGAAGATTTGAACGAAAATATTGCGACAATTTTTTTTGTAACAATATAAGATTAAACAAGATATAATATTTTTTTATGCATAAATTGATGTCGAAATATATTAAATTAACATCTTCAAATTGCAATAATAATCGATTTAATTGTTTTCGTAAAATAAATAAACATCGCTTTGAATTAATAAGAAATAAAGAAAAGCAATTTTATAAAGCACTTGCGATTTTTAACAAAAAGAAAATCACAAAATTTAAATAATTTTTGTTCTACTTAAAAGAAGATCGAAATAAATTGTTTATATATTAAGAAAAATTTATTGCGTCAATTTAAAGTCAAATACGACTTAACACTAATTATAACTTTAAAAGATATTTAATCGCATTAACTTAATAAGTTTAATAAATAAATTAATTTTATCTTTGTAAACGTCTTAAATCTTAATAAATAAATTTAACATAAAAATATTTATAATAGTTATAGATTAAACAAAACGACGTTAATAAGAATGCTAATCTTAGAAAACAATATTTTACAACAAAAAACTAATCGATACTTTATAATCACAACGAACAATTTATATTATTTATAAATTGCGAATTAATTCGTTATAAAGAAGTCTTTGCAATTTGACAAAAACAGTAAATCATTTTTTGTAAAAATTACGTTTTACGATATTATATAAGCGAAAGTTATTAAAAACGAGTTTTATTTCGAAAAACATTTTAATTTATTTACTCTTAAATTTTTTAAAGAACTAAATAATTAACAAAAATATTTCGACAACATAAAAGTAATTGTTGCTTAAACAAAAATTAATAGACTTAATAAAAAGACTTTAAATTATAAGATAGCAAAGCAATTACTACTAACAAAAGAAATAACTATATTAATCGCTTATCAATTTAGCAAATAAAATGTCTTAAAAATATTATAATTGACGTTATTCAATTAGCTTTAATTTTATTTTGCGTTATTCAAAATCTTTAAATAAAAAAAGAATATTTATTCGCTTCAAGAATTTACATCTAAAATTATATCGAATTTTAACAAATATTTTAAGATTTTTCGAAAAAAAGATTTTAAAATTATAATTAAAAAGATTTAAAAGTTTGCGAAAATAATCTTAGTAATTATTAGTTCGTACATATTGCGCAAATCGAATATTAATCGCTTCAAAAGCAAAAAACTTAAAAAAATATTTTTATTAAATAAGCTAAATTTAGAAATAACAATATCGAAAATGTTTAAAACGAATGTTAATACTTTGCAAATTGCAACACTAAATAAGCTTCGAACACGTTATAAGAACGCGAGAATCGTAAAAATAACAAACAATACGTATAGATTGACGCTATATTGTTTTCAAATGTGTCTTACGTTTTCGATATTAACAAAAATAGTTTTAAACAACGATTTGAAATTAATCGAAAAAAAGTTTTAAAGTAATAAGTAATTAAATTTAAATACGAAGAGCAATTTGTATTAACTAAATTTTAATACGATTATAAACTCAAGTTCTAAATTAAAGCTTATAAAAATTAAAATTAAAAAGAAAATAAGATTTACGACAAAATTTCTTGTCTTTATAAATTTTTTAATTGTTGTTTATCTTGTAAACAAGATATGCTTATTATATCGAAAATAAAAAATAAAGATTTTAATTTAAGATTAATCTTTTTGCAATAATTAAACATAAAGTTGCGTATTCGATTTAAGCTATTCGAGTTCAATTTATTTACAAAAAAGAAAATAACTCTAATTGACGTTTTTTAAAAGATAAGAAATCTTAAAAGTAAAAAACTAATCAAAAAGAACAATTCGCACGTACTAATAAAAACATATATTTTGACGAACAAATAAAATTTAAAAAAAAACAATTAACTTTATATTACGAAATTAAATTATTAAGCAAATCGAAAGTTGTAAGTTAAACAAAAAAAATAACAATTTGTGCGAAAAATAAAGTGTTTTAACGCGAAATTTGTTAATCTCGATTTTTTAAAAGAAAAAATAATTATAAATTAAACAATAATAAATTCGAACGTAATCGATTATGCGATGCGAGTTTGCGTCAAAAACAACAATAAAATTGTATTTATCAAAAATAAAATAATTTTATTAAGTAACAAAACGATTGTATAATTAAACGATAAAGACGAAGAAACTTAAGAGAGAAAAAACCTAAAATTAAATAATGTTTAAATGCGAGATTGCAAAAAATATAAGCAATTTCTCTCGCAAACTTTTTGCTTTAATAAGACATTATTATAAGCATTTTAAATAAATTAATTTGCTATGCTATACTTAAAAACTATTTAAGCAATGTTCTTTCTATGTTTGCAACACTATGTAATCGATGTTGCGAAAACAAATTAAACAATGTTTTTAAAACGAAAATATTTAATTTAATTAATTAAAGATTAGATTAACACGACTTTGATACGTTAACAACTATTGTTATTAACAAAAGAAATCTAATTAAACTAACTATATTGAGTTAGACTAAGTTAATTTAATCTCAAGTTAATTTCGCGATCGCATACTTTATTGCTTTTACTTTCTTACAATTACTCTATTTAGCAATTCTCTTATATCGCGCTCTTTGTTTCTTTATTATTATCTATTTATTCTCTTTTAAATGCACAAAATATAATCGTTATCAAAATTATTACAACAAGAAGACAAACTTTAATAAAGAAGCTTGCAACTTAAGAATTACTCTCTAAGAAAAAATCAAAAGCTTTTCAAAAATCATTTGTTAAAAAGTTGTCTCTTAACAAACTTAAACAAATCGAAAAAACGACGTTTAAAACATTGTTCGTTGTCTCGTTCAAGATTACAATTGTGTACGTGTTTATTGTTAAATTATTGTCGAAACGAGTTGTTTCAATTGCAAACGATAGCGACGCGAAATTACTAAACAAAACTTTTAAATCTTTGTTAATTATTATTACAATCGCATCGAAAGTAAGCTTTTACGTATCAAAAACAATTTGCGAAATCTATTAATTTATACAAAACAAAATTTTGATCTTAACGTTAAAATTAATTACTATAACTATTAATAAGAAGCACGTAATTAAATAATTTCGAATAATTAATTTTACGTCGTAGATTTTATTGAGCAATTTAAAGTTTATCGTGTCTATTGTATCGAACGCGTCGCAAACTTTATTGATTTACTTTTGATCTTTAATCTTTTCAATGCAAAAGCGCGTAAATATTGACGTTAATATCTTTCTTAATAACTTTGATAAATATAAATTGAAAATTATGTTCTTATTAAAAATCTATTTAAAAACAATATTAGACTTGAAATGTCACAAACAAACGACAACTATTGTACGAACGTTAAACAAAATCTTTATCGCAAAAAGCTCGTAACAAATTTTAAAGTTTACTTGCTTTACTATTATGCAATCGCTCTTCTATAATAAGCGATACATTTTTTCACAAATTTATATTAAATAATAATGACAATTTTAAAAACAATAATTACGAATCGAACTTAAAATAAAATAATTAATTAAAAAAGCTCTATAATTAAAAAGCAAAGCGCAATAATCTTTAGATCTTTAATGCATTACAACATGTTTTCAAGACAACATAACTCTTAAAAACACAAAATTTTAATTTTTCAATTAAATTATCTTTAAAGTGCAAATTTTAATCTTCGTTTTACTTAAATTTGCGAAATAACAACTCACAACGTCTAGAATACACTAATAGCAATACAAGAGAATTGTTATTTAATAACGTTAAGATTGCTTATTTTTGATTCGAAGCATTAAAACGATTTAAAGACGATTTCATTTAAAAGTATTAAAAGATTATAAGATTAATTGATTTACTACTTAAAGTTAATAATAATGTTTAATTACAAAACTAATCTAAAAAAATTATAATCGAACGAAGAGTCTTTCGAATTCGATCGACTTGTAAGAATAGTGTGAGCGAATATTGTCAAAAGACTTGACAACAATTAATTTTCTTCGAACATAAATTTAATATTGACGTCGAATAAAATTAAACGAATAAGTATCTATAATATTTTAATAATATCTTTGACAATTAATATTGTTTTAGCTATTAAATCACATTATTTATTATCGAATTTACATAATAAAAAAGATACAAAATGTAATTTGCAATCAATATATTTTTACAAATGTTAATAAAATAGAATTAAAAATCAAAACATTATTAAGTTTTAACACTCTTTTAATAAAGAAAAGAATTGAAGTTAATATTACATTAGCACGCGTTACGTCGCTAACAAAAGCAAAAATTTAATTAATCTTTTTTAATTTCTATTATAATCAAAGTTATATTGCGAGTTTTCTTCGACAACAACAATAACAATATAAAAAAAACTTTAATTATAAACAAATACTTAAGTCTTTATTATTGATTGCTATTGTGTTAATATGCACTTTAATACATTGAACTATCAAGAACTAAGAAGAGAAAAAAGACAAAATTGACAAAATTTGCTTAATTATAATTATTAATAATGTTTTTATGTTTTGTTTGTAAGATGCATATTAATTTGTGAAATATAAAGCATTATAATAAATTTATAAGAACGTAAACGATTATGCTTATTATTGTGCAAGTTAATCTCGAAAGTCGTCTAAAAGAAAAGACGCTTTATTTGAGTAAATAAGATAAGAACGATAATATACTAAATAATTAAAAGTTTATGCTAAATACTTCGATAATTCGCGTAAAAAATATAAAAAATAGCGAAAAAAAAACATACAATTATCGAAGATAAAAAAAGACAAATAACATTTCTCTTTAATAACAAGTACTAAGTTAAATAGAAAAAAGATATATACACTAATTATATGTTAAACTAATCGTTAAATTGATCTTAAATTGTCAAATTAAAAAAAAAGACTTTTTGACAAGATAAGAAATGAAATTTTGCATTTAAACGAAAGAAATTCGACTAACAATTGTTTTTTACGAAATAAACTCGAAGAAAATGTTTATACATTATTAAGAAAAGAAACAAATAACGAAAGCGATAAAAAGAATAAGTTAAATAAGAATTTAAATAATGTCAATATTGCGAAATCTATTGTTGTGAGTAATAGTTACTTAATAATTTAAATAAATAATTAATTAATTCGCATAATACGAGACAAATATTATCGAAATCGCAATTTAAAGACAATAATATTGCAAAAAATAAAGATAGCTATGTAAGCATTGTAATTTAGTGTCAAGAAATCGCACTAATGTTAACGAATTTATTTGTTAAATAAAAGAGCAAACTAATATTAATAATATAAATACTTAAAAAAGTCAAAATATAGAGAACATAAACGACAACTATTTAATATTTTGTTATAAGAAAAACATTCTTACTATAATGTTCGCAATCTTTTCGTTTGTAAACTTTCGATTTATTATTGTTTGTAAAAAGAAAAATTATCTATGCTATACAATTGACAAATTCGAAAATGCTAAATTAATTAATTTTCTAAAAAAATACAAAAAATATTTAGCAATAATTAAGAATTATAATTCGAATTAAGAGATTAACGTGTAAATAAACAACGTTTAATCAAAAGAGTTGATGTAATTTTTCGAGAGTTATTAATGTTATAATAAATATTTAGTCGCAACGCTTTACACTTTAGATTGCGAAAATATAATGTATATGTTAACAACACAACGCAATAATGTTGTTTGTTTTATAAATCGCACAATTGTTATTTATATTGTTGCGTCAATTTGACGCAACGTAACTACGATAACTAAGATAAAAGCTTGTAAAGCATAAATTAATCGAACTTAATCTAACATCTAATTGTTAAATTAACATAAAGATTGTTAAATTAATTTACATACTTATAAGATCGACAAGTTCTATAATTGTGCGATTAATAATAACTTCTTAAACAATTGAAGCGTTAAAATTATTTAAGTTTGATCGATCGTTAATATTTATAAGATACTAATCAATACAATAATTGCTATGCTCTCGATTAATAGAAAAATAATCTTGATTGTTGTGCGTAGTAATCGTACTAAAACATCAAATATTATTTGATTTTATAAAATTTGCAAGATTTGCGATATCTTGAACGAAGTACTCGAATCTTGATTTCACTTAGTTCTAAAATTCGAGTAACACAAAACTGCGACTTTTGTTATGCCAGATCTATGTATTCAAGCAACTAGAATCTTATAAAACCAAATGCGGATGAACAGTTGAGAGCATACGACGACAACAACGAGTACACAGCGATGGACCGATATTGTTGTGGAAATGGATATTCTGGATTCTTAAGATCTGGGGGCGGAGAATTCAAAGTCGACTACCCCGCACTAATAGTCGACCGCGTTAAAATGATCCTCGGCTAATGTGCTTCGATAGGCAACCGCTGCCTTGCCGATCTCAAAAGCGTTGATCAATATTGGATGAGGGTGACAGCTTAAACGTTAGGACCTGCTATACCATCTCATCTACATGGAAGTTGTGTGATAACTCCATTGTATCAGCCCGACGGGTGTGACAAGCTATTTGAACCTCCAGACACTGCTGTTTCGAGTTTCCATCATTCAGATCGCAAGGCTACACAGCCAGAAAGTCTTGCAGCAAACAGAACTTCACTCGATCAGGGTATATCACTTTCTTTGTGACTCAACACCGGTTGTTGCGTATGGCTACGCCGTCCTTGATTCTCCTTTTTTCTTTTTCATCAACATCGTCTTCATCGCCCAATTTGGGCTTCCTGGAGGGCTCCAACCACGACTTGCTTCTTGAGCGTCAATTAGCAACACCACACAACCATGCCCCGAAAAGCCTTCGTTGCTGACCTCCGAAAGGCAGCTGATGACGTTTGCATCGATCATCTATCCGACCTGAAAGCTGGCGATGAGGATGGCACAATCACCTTCAGGTTTCATTTCGAACGTGCTCCACCACATGCCTCCAAGGGCGTCAAGATCTCAGCCATCATCCCTGGTAGAGAAGCCCCTTGGATTTTGATCGTATGCTCTTCGCTAACCAAAATGGCAGATGTGTCCGAGTACCCATCCGCTCATATGTACATTCTATGCACGGATGACGAGAACGTCCCGCACGCCATTAACACCGCCATGCAGGATATCGGTGACTTTTCCGGAGTCGCCATTGTGCAGATGCTGGAAAAGGTGGCCAAAGCTCTAAGTAAGGCTACTTCCGGCTCTCAAGCTAACCCATTGGACCTCGACGACGCTGACCCCATGGACGTTGACGGCTCGGATCCGGAAGCGGAATTTGAGGAGGACGACGATGATGATCCTGGCTTCTCTGACGATGATTGGGCTCTGGATCCCCAACGGCAGTCACATCAACCTAGTACCGCCAAACGAAATTATTCTCATCCAAAAGACCGTGCCTCAACTATTGCTCTCAACCAGCGAATTCGACGGGATTTGGGGTACGCAAAGCAAGTAGGATTCCGAGTTGGACACCTCGGACAGCTCCTCAACAACGGAAAGGAGTCCTTTGTCACTGTTTCCTGCCGTATCGCCAAGCTTGGCATTTCCGAAGAGGCTTTGCAAGCCTGGCATCTAGACGCTAACCTCTACTACACCCTGGTCATACGCTTTACCTCAGGCTATCGTACATATGCGCAGCTTGCGCAAGACGAATCATTCTACGGAGAGAACAGCGTGCATGTACGTGTGGGTTTATCTCGACGGTACAAGATCACCCTTTCTGAAGCCATCGATGCCTTCAGCAAAACCACCGAGAAATCACGAGAGTCCAACAAGTCAGATGAAGAGGTTGCTGAGGTCTCTAAGGGGGGTTTAAATCCCTTCTTCATCAGCCGAACCCTCAACGAGCTTTTGGGCGAAAAGCTTATGACCCTACTACGGTACCGGGACAGATTCGCATTCGGCTGGGACGGTGCAGAGGAGTATTATCATGACCATCAAGGCATGAGTGTGGAGCTCGCCGACAACCTAGACCCGAAGTATTGGGCTGAGGACGAACTCAATACTTCATTGCCAAAATTGGTCACTTCGGACCATCTATTGGATCTAAAGCAAGAGAATTGTATGACAAGGGAACCATCATTCCCCTTGCTAGCGATGCAATTTGCCCTTCGCCACCTTGTACGATGCACGGAATACTGCCTGATCTGTCATTGCCGGGTTAGAACAGACTTCGAGGCGCTCAAGCCATATGTTTGCTCTAAGCCTCTATGTCTCTACCAGTACATGGCGCTCGGTTTTGGCCCCAGCATCGAGCATGAGATCATCGCACAACCGCACGTCGTCGACCTTCTGGTCAGCTTTTGCTATAGCAGCGCTTCTATAAGAGGTGCTTTGAAGACCTTGCCGGTTGGAATGGGATTGACTGTACCGTCACCTGATATCATACCGAACCACTCTCTCCAATACGGCAGAGGTTCCATGGCCCATGCTACTCTCGATGATCAGATGATTCAGGCTTTAGATCAGACCGATCGGCAGCCAGGGGTGGCCCATACTGCTCGTTTCGACATGGACAAAATGGAGCTCATCTTCGCTTTCGAAGACCGAAGCCGGCCACTGCGCTTGGGGAGCTGGGTATGTCTGTCGAAGCCTGGAAGTATTGAACAAAAATTGCACTGCAAAGTCATTGATGCTTTGTATCCGGTTGTACGCCTGGGGCCACCAATCGTCTGCGGCGCCTTCGTTGTGGAAGACAAGCCTACGACCACACGCATAGGTGGACCTGCCAATCTCACCCTGAACGCTACTCCTACCCCTGCTGCTACGCCTCCTTTGGGCCAGCCGCGAACGTCCACGACCTCGAAGCTGCCGGAGATCGACTTTACCGCTTATGACCGGAATTTCGATGACTTGACCGCGGACGGAAAGCAAAAGACGATCCGTATGCTGCTCGACACCTTGCCTAGCACCGCCGAAATGAAGGAGTATCTACAGAAAGGCAAACATGCGACGCTGCAGTCCTGGACTGACCGACTAAGTCCAGCGGCTCTTGGAGTTCTTCGCTGGATCTTGGCGTCCAATCGGTCATGTATTATCCAAGTTGACAATCTTGACGGAGCATCGCCGAAGGTACCAGAGGAGCGAGTGACTGGCATGCCGGAGTACATGCAATTCCGCTTCGCCCAGGTAAGTACATTTCAAGATATATCTTACCCTTTCTGAGGGGTCTCAGAGGCTTGAGACGTGTCTTAGCAACATCTGCTTTAAAGACACGCCTCTTGGCTCATCCCATCATCTTGAAAGAGAAATGCTGACTCTGAGATTACCTAGGGAGCCCCAGATAAGGAGCAGAGGTTTATTTCTTCGATGCGGACCGAGCTTCCGCAAATGAGAGACTCAACGTGTCCTACAATCTTTGCCTGGCACGGCAGCTCACTCCATAACTGGCACTCGATCCTTCGAGAGGGTCTGCACTTCAACGAGGTCGTGAATGGCAGAGCTTTTGGTAACGGCGTTTACTTCTCCCCACACGCTCAAACGAGCCTCATCTATTCAGGGGGTTTGTTTGGGCGTTTTTCTGGATCAATAGTGCCACAGAATCTCCTGAGTTCGTGGATGTGGCCACCTAGCCAGTTGTGTATCTCGGATGCCTTGTCCCTCAATGAGATCGTCAATAGGCCGGACAAATTTCAGTCTACAAATCCACATCTGGTAGTTGCCCAACTCGATTGGATCCAGACGCGCTATTTATTCGTCAAGTGTAACAGCACCGCAATGTCGCAAGTCACGAAGGAGGAAGATGCACCCGCTGAGGCCCTATCGCAAGATCCAACATACACCGCAACCGGGGCCTCTGGTCAGAGAATTCAAATTCCTCTTACCGCCATCAGCAAATCTCGTCGGCCATCCAACCCCAAGAAGAGGACCAGCAAGGGAAAAGCAAAACAGTCGATCGACAGAACACTGGTAGAACTGAGTGATGACACTGATGTAGAAGATATCGCACTTTTCTGCGTGGATGAAGACGAAGTTCAACCTACCAAAGCTCTATCAGGCGTACCAGGCTCGTCGGCAAAGAAAAGCACCAAGACCCGTGAGCGCAGCAAAACCGATTTCTGCCCCGGCACCCTCAACACCGCCACCCTCCCCATGCTAGAACCTCCATCCTACGCAACCTCGACCGCCTCCAAAACCCTCCAGAAAGAACTCACAGCCACGTTGAAGATCCAAGATTCGACGCCCCTTGCCGAACTCGGCTGGTACCTCGACCGCGAACTCATCTCCAACGTCTACCAATGGATCGTCGAGCTCCACTCCTTCGAACCCCAGCTCCCCCTTGCCAAGGACATGGCCTCTCGCGACCTCACCTCCATCGTTCTAGAGATCCGCTTCCCAGGCACCTACCCCATGGCCCCGCCCTTCGTGCGCGTCGTGCGCCCGCGCTTCCTCGGCTTCCGCGAAGGCGGCGGCGGGCACGTCACCGCGGGCGGGGCACTGTGTATGGAACTCCTAACGAACAGCGGCTGGAGCGTGGCGTCGAACATCGAGTCCGTGCTCGTGCAGGTGCGCGCCGCAATCAGCAGCACGGAGCCCGCCCCCGCGAGATTGGAGAACGGGCCCGTGAGGGACTATGGACGTGGAGAAGCGGTGGAGGCGTATCTCAGGGCGTGCCAGATGCATGGTTGGAGCGTGCCGCCGGATTTCATGAAGAACTATGGAGGCGGGCCTGGGCCGGTGGGACAATACTAAAGTACGCAAAAGGATGGAACATGGGGTATGAATTACAAATGGGCGTGGGAAATGGGTATGCATAGCCCGCTTTCTGCATTTTCTCTTACCAGGCGCCGAGGCAGCAGGGAGATACCCAACCCAGATGGCGTTGAGGGTCATGATGGATGAAATGGGCGGACAGCGGCATGTTTTCTGAACGTATGTCCTATTTGATGGCCATGCATTAGAGACGTCTTTACTGCAAAGCATTCGGTAATTAGCTCCTGACGTACGTACTCGAGCATACAATCTTAAATGTCAACCAACTCCCCAGACATGGGGCTGTGTCCTTGTCCTATTATGTGGATTTTCCTTCCTTGCGAAAACGGACTCTTGTCGCTCGCTCTAGTTGGTGAAAGTGGAATTTCTGGAGAGTTACTTTACCATCTCCCACTTATTGCCCTCATCCTCTTGACTTCACGTATCGACGGAAAAGGTACAGTCGAATCGAATCCATCCATCCATCCATCCGGCCCACCCTCAGCAACCACTCCACACCTCCCCCTTCCATACTCAGCTCCCTTCCGTATCTCCCCTCCGTTCCTCTCCCAGACGCCGATATATACTGTCAATCCAAATCCGACTTACACTCTATTCCAACAAGTACGAAAGCGCAGAGTTAAACGTCATTACTGGGTTCTGGCGGGTTTGGAATTGGAAAATGGGAGTGTGTGATGGTAGCAGTCATTTTGAGGAGTAGAGGGGGGGAGTGGTGGTTGTGAGTAGTAGGTATCTTTCTTTCTATCTGCTTTCGAGACTCGTGATGATCTATGTACATGCAGATGAGGGGAAAAGTCAGAGGCTAACCGCTCGACGTTTGCCCAGTGAGCAACAGCTTGGTATCAATCTCCTGTGTAGGCCAAGGGATGATGTCTTTCTTCGTCCATGCCCTGTTAGTACCGGGTACATTACCCGTTTTGTCATCGCCACGAACTCTCAAGTCTCCGTGCATGATCCCATCCTTCCACCACATGAAGAGCTTCTTCACAACATCCCACGCTTCGATCGCTTTACCGTCGCCCATGTGCCACCACCCTGGTCTCCGCACGCCTTTGCTCTTCAGCACAGCTAGGAATTTGTCGATGACGGCGATGTCGTGCTTGGAGATGTGGTGCACCCAGCCATCCAGGGAAAGACGGTGGTTGAGAAAGCGGGCGTGCGGGGAGTGGGGCGTGAAGACGGGAGGGGGTTCGCAGAGGAAGTAGCAGAGGAGGATGTAGTCGTGGAGGAGCGTCCAGGGGAGGTGGGTGTAGATGGGAGCGATGATTTCGGAGTCGATGTGGGCGCGGACCGGGGTCAGGGGCTGGGGGGTTGCTGGAGCTGGGTTTGAGAGGCCGAAGAAGCGACCCAGTAGGAGCCAGGAGGACGGGGCTGGCGGTGGGGAGGCCGGGCGATGGAGAGTCTGGTGGTGGTGGAGTGGTGGAATGCCGGGAGCGGTGGTATTGGTTTGTGGTTTGGGAAAGAGGATCCGTTCGGTCTTGGTGATGGTGATTTCCTTATGATGCTCCACTACCATAGCCGAGGATTCTAGAGAAGAAGACTGTCCATCGTACAGTGGTGTCTCGTGTTCAGGACTAGAAGCCCCTTCAGATGACTCCGCAAGACGACGGGCCGGAGGTGGTGAGGATTCCTGATGCATCTGTTGCTGAGCTTTCTCTCCTTTGTCGATAACCCTCGCAGCGTCCGTTCCTGATTGCAAGGACAAATCCTGCGGTGTCGCCTCTATCTCGTCACTGTAAACTACCTTACTCTCCTTTCTCCAGGACCTTGGTAATTTGCTCCGTTTTGGCTTTGGGGCCTCGTTGGTAAGCTGTGCCATGAAAGCGTCTGGAGAAATTTCATTCATATGCTCAGATGATCGAGCCTCTGCTTGCCAAATGTCATAGTCGTCTTCATCGTCATCTGATGGTTCCTGCTCATCTTCGCCATCACTATTGATGATAACGACTTGGCTTGTGTTGGCTTCCTCGATTTGCTTGCTTACGGCTTCACGCTCACGTTGCCTACACGTTCATGGGGTCAGCATGCCGCCTTTGAGTCTGTGGATTGAGCCAGGGAGCATGTCTCTATAGCGGCGCCCGCTTAGACCTGTCTCAAAACTCTTCTGACATACTAAGGGGTTTCACAATGCTCGGAAAACATAACGTACCACTCTGCCTCTCGAGAGTCTATGGTCTTGTCCCCAAACTGGAGATCGGCGGCTTCCCCACCGGTATGATGCTGTGCCTTCGGTAGTGCTGGCTTTCTCTGTTCAGGAGACGTCGCTTTCCAGCTCATTCGATCTTCATCGTCGATCAAGCTTTCTTCGGGGCTAGGAAGCTGGCGACGTGTTAGAGCTGGATATTCAACTTGCTGTTCCGGTGCTGGGACTATGAGGCTGTAGTCTTTCGATTTAGCTGAGTCCGGCAGCTGTGGATACGTGCTTGTGGCATCTTGACTGGAAATATCATCGTCACAGCGCACTTTAGTTTTGCCCTGGGCATTCTTTTGGCGCCTGGCTAGTTCTTCGCCGAGCCTCAATCCGGCTCGCAATTCTCGTCGCGTACCCGGACCGAAACCGCTGAAGAGATCGTCCATGCGCTGCTTAGGGGATTGGGCAGATGCTGGTTCAGAGCATGAGCCAGTACCGACTGCGGACGAGCTACGCTCTGCGCTACCATTATTCGGATTTAGTACACCTTGGAGCGCAATGCCGGCACGGACGATGCGGGTCAGCTTCGGCGTACCATCAGTAGGCTTCTCTAGTGGGCGAGGTGAAAAGTGAGCCTCAGATGATGGCATTTGAGGAGGCAGTTCAGGAGACGGCGCCACGGCTGGTGTTACAATCTTTGAGGTGGAGTCCACTTTTCCTGCAGTGGTCTCTATACAAGGAGCCAAGGAAACGGAAGATGGCTCTTGGTTATCCTGGTCATTGAGCATTGACACTCGTCCAGGACGTTGCTCAGCTGAAGGCAAGGTAGAGTGTGATATCATGCTAAATCCTTCGCTCTCAAGGATGGAGTCATACTCTTGGTGCTTTTCGGTCTGGTCAGCAATGGGCTCATCTTGTTTATTTATGGCCTTCCCGTAGAAGACTCTCACTCCTGAATTCAATACCCTGGACCGAACTGGGGATAGGCTATCGTGGCGAAGCCTCGATCGCCATCGGGCTTCATCTGCTTTGCCTAATGCGGAATCCGGAAAGGGGGACTCTTGCGGCGAGGTTCCATCGAGAGACCAATCATCAGCTTGGCCTTGTGCAGGTTCCGCCAGGCTGTGTCTGATGGCTACTGGGAGATCATCTGAATCTGAGGTGGTGACCTTTATGGGAGACATTGCATTTCGCCTGCCCCGGCTTCGCGAATGTGGTTTCGTTGGCTCTGGGCCTGGCTCGTTGGACTTGGCTTGCCGCTGCAGCTCAAGCTCTTCCGTCGGAAGCATTGCTGTTCCAGTGCTATGAGATACCGGCCCTAAGCTTTTCCTTGGTCTACCCCTTCCCCGTCGAGCTGGCGTTGCTGCGTCTAGGGCCATTACCTCCGCTGTATCCTCAGTGAACGCCGACATAGTCTTTCTCTTTCTTGAGGCTTTAGGTTTTGGCGTTCCACTTCTCTTCAATGGTTCATCCATAGATTTCCTTGGCCTTCCTCTTCCTCTCTTTACAGGAGAAGGTGAGGAGTCGACACCAGTCTTCAACGGAACAGTGGTAGTCGTGGTGTGTTGTGCAATCACTTTCTTCGGAAGTCCAATCCTCGCGTCATCTGGTTCAGCTTCAACAGTAACACGTATTCTCCACGGGCTCGCAGTGTTGTCTGCGGGAGCTGTTGATCTGGTAGGTGAGGGTGAGAAACGGGGAGCTGGTGGCGTGGTAAGGTAGAAGTCTTGTGAGCAAATGTTGCCGGTACGATCTTGTAAAGGTTTCCTAGATGTTGTTCTTCGTGGTGTCCTTGTAGGTGACGAAGCCGGCACGTTATCTTGCGATATTGCTAGGGGATCGGGTGAGGGGGACCGAAATTCGTGATGTGACGCCATGTTGGGCTCTGAGACACCTCAGCATAGGATTAGAGCTTTCTATTCGATTATGGGGCCTGCGATAGCGATTCCGACTTTTGGTGCTCGTCTGAAGCTCAAAATGAGCCTGGAGGTGCCGTTGTTGACGGTTGTCGTAAACAAAAAGAGGTTCTTGGCAATTCGCCCCTAAACCATAAAGCCGTTATCACCGGAAGGGGTTCTCGATGCTACCAACCAGCTCAGCTTCACGCTCTCAAGTGTAGCTTGAACAGGCTTCATAAGAACTTCATTACTATTTCTTCCAATTATATACAAGCGCCTTTCGGGGCAGATCGAGATCCAGGTATTGGAGTGCTTCTTGTGATCTGTAGCCTCTGTTTCACAGTCCTTCAATAAGCTAAGACGACACGATACTGAAATCATAGCGCGCATACACCACAGCCGGCTCTGAATCTACAGTGTATATCTGATATCGATCTTGACCCCATTGAGGGTTGTTAATTCCATCGATCCATTGCTGCGTCTCGATCACTATGCACCCGTACTTCGGTACATAGGTAGTGTTCCCCTGCACATGCTGCTGGCTCTGCTTGACAGGTATAGTGCCATTGAGATTGTCGCAGGTGTAGATCTGCAAGCTTTGCTGGTTGGTGTAGATGTCGAGCTGGATCCCGGTGCTGTTCGAGGCCATGGTGAGCACACTGATGTCGTTCGCTTCAGGAGCGGAATATCGAGGGCGATCGAGGATGAAAGCATTGTCGTAGCCTATGCACCCGGGACCGCAGCCATCCACCCCTTGGAGGATATCACGACCAATTTGCTTAGGAGACGTGAAATCAAGCCAGGTTCCGTTGACGACGCCAATGGCGCCCGTGGGTACCTCCAAACCATCGATTTCGATATATCGGTCATCGTAGGGCATCTGCAGGGTATTGTTGAGGACCGTCTGACCCGCAGTATCGACGAAGGCTCCGAGGTTCCAGTAGACATGATTCGCGAGCATGATTGGGGTAGGCTCGTCGAGTGGTATCGAAACCAGTCGCGATGTCCATCGAGGGCCAGCGGATACAGTGTAAGTGGCATACGTGATGATGTTGCCAGGGAAACCTTCGAAAGCTTGGTCTAAGAACGAGAAAGTGATACTAGAATCGTTCGCCTGTACGACTGTCCAGTTCCGCTGGTCGTATCCTACTATGCCACCATGTAGAGTGTCATTTCCTGAGTGTTCGTTCTCGGGGATGTGAGATGTAACGCCGTCTACAGTGAATGTACCATTCTTGATGCGATTCGCGTAACGTCCAACTATGGGTCCGAAGTAGGTATGAACGGTCTCGGTGTCTTTGAGATATTGCATTCCATCGTCATAGCCTAGAACAACGTCTTGAGGATTGCCATTCTTGTCATTGACGAACAGGTTGGTGACGCGAGCTCCATAGGAAATGAAAGACGCATTGATGCCAGGCGCGGAGAGAGTATATTTGGTAAAGGGAGAAGAGCTCTGCGCAAGGATAGAGGGCAGGAGGATTGAAGCAACAGCCCAAGAAGGGTGCATCTTGAGTCGACTTTGATACGGAGTTTGAAGAAATTGGTTTATAGCGAAAGATTAAGAGCGGACATAATAGGAAGAGGAAAGACAGAGAGATACATGGCAGCTTTATAGCTTGCCATAGCGAGCTGAGGGGACTCGTACTTGGGAGCTCGTTCGATACTTGCGGGGTTGGTGCAAGGTACCACCAGTAGAAGTACGAGTGCGGAAAGCTCTGTGCAGACGGAGATGATGTAGGATTGCGAAGCTGCTAGCGATCCTATCACAACAGCTTTATAGACTCGGGAATTTGGCAATTTCGTACGCACAAAGACGTCATCAGCCATGATACAGGTCAAAGCATGAGGGATTGTCTCGGCCATGAACCCGTTTGAATCCTGGTCACTGGGCTTTTAGGAGCCGGGATCACCAGACTTAAGCTTCTCAGAGGAGTGATGCCGAGGCGGCTCAATGCGGGGAATGCGGGGCTTGGTATGAGCGAGATGCAGTCCAGGTGCTGGTAGTGGCCTCAGTGCTTAGATCTCCTTCGCAGAATCATGTTTGAAGTCCGACAATCCTAACCCTAAGATTAGCCCTACACTGAGCCCTAACTATTATAAACAACGCTACAAAATATAATGCAATAGCTTTGAGCGATCGACAATCGCTATAATAGATAGTGTAAATAGACTGACCGCCGGGCCGGGTTTCGGTACCAACATTCTGGCCCGACCCGGATACTCGGTACCAACCTCTTGACTCGGCTCGGAATCGACTCGGGTCAACGATTTCTTGACCCGACCCGATCGACCCGCCAAGCAATCGAAAATGACGTCAAAATGCCAAGATTTTCTATTTTTAAAAAAATTCGCATTATTTGAATTACTAAAAATAGTTTAAAAATAATAACGCACAAATAACGTACAAA